>OODL01002727.1_pt1 | contig 10233 bp, 7 predicted proteins | sample 1671181 | NCBI WGS metagenome assembly OODL01 (sample SAMN06348130, study PRJEB24527) | human gut metagenome | biome: human gut; feature: ankylosing spondylitis patient; material: feces | host: Homo sapiens | place: China | collected 2015-10 | reverse complement strand
CAGGCGATTGCGCCACATTTCATAAGGTGTATTATCCATCAGTTCGTCATATACTCTTGCAAAGTCTGTATAGATTTCTTCTGTATTCTCCATAGTTACAGCATCTCCAGTTTTTTAGAAAACAGTCCCCAGTGCGCCGAATACTCCCATACTGAGCAGTCCCATGATCACACCTGCCAGAACCACACCGCACATTACCGCAATGACACTGGACTTGAAATCCATGTCTAACAGACTGGCTGCCAGTGTTCCGGTCCACGCACCGGTTCCGGGAAGGGGAATACCCACGAACAACAACAGCGCCACGAACAGGCCTCTGCCCGCTTTTTCCTGCAGCTTTTGTCCACCCTTGTGTCCTTTTTCCAGGCAGAAGGTAAAGAACTTGCCGATGACCGGCTTGTCCGCACCCCATTCCAGTACTTTTCTTGCAAAAAAGAAGATAATAGGTACCGGCAGCATATTTCCCAGAATACAGATAATATAGCTGGGAAGCAAAGGAAGATTCATTCCAACCGCAATAGGGACAGCACCTCTCAGCTCGATCAGAGGAACCATAGATACCAGGAAAATCATCAAATATTTTTTTAACATGTGTTTACTCCAATTCTTTTAATTTATTTATGCCCGCTTTTCCAGATAATTTTTCAAAAAAGCGATCAATCGGTCCATTTCCTCATCCGTGCCGACTGTAATACGCAGGGAGTTGGCAATTCTCGGTTTATTCCAGTGTCTGACATAGATGTCAGCCTCACGGAGAGCCCGGAACAGTTCTTCCGCGGGAACTTCCTTATGAGAAGCAAATATAAAGTTTGCTTTCGAATCTGGGAAAGTAAAGCCCAGCTCGTTCAGTTCCTTCTTGATCCGCTCTCTGGTAGCTACGATCTTTGCCGTGGTGGCCTTGAAATAAGCGTCATCTCTTACCGCTTCCACACCCATGACCTGGGAAGGCAGGTTCATGGTATAGGAGTTAAAGGAGAATTTTACATCATTCAGATAATGGATCAGCTTCTCATTACCAATGCAGAAGCCGATACGCATTCCCGCCATGGCTCTGGATTTGGAAAAAGTCTGTACCACCAGAAGATTCTCATATTTTTTAAGCAGCGGCAGTGCACTTGTGCCACCGAAGTCCACATAAGCCTCATCCACGATCACTACCACATCCGGATTGGCCTGCAGGATCTCTTCGATCAGTTCCTGCGATTCCTCCACACCGGTGGGGGCATTGGGATTCGGGAAGATCACACCGCCGTTGGGCTGCTTGTAGTCCTCCGGGTTAATGTGCCAGTTCTCATCCAGTGCACAGGTATGATACGGAATGCGATACAGATCCGCCCATACATCATAGAAGGAATAAGTCACATCCGGGAACAGGATCGGCTTTCCGCTGCTGAAAAATGTCAGAAATGCCATGGACAATACATCATCAGATCCCACACCTACAAATACCTGTTCCGGTTTCACACCGTAATATGCCGCCAGCTCGTCCACCAGGGGCTGCGCATTTGAATTCGGATATAAGCGCAGTGCCGCACTCTCCATACTTTCTGCCGCCCTGCGTACTCCGGGGGCGGGAGGATAAGGGCACTCATTCGTATTCAGCTTGATCATGTTCGGGCGGTTCGGCTGCTCTCCTGCCACATAGGGAACCACCTTACGTACGTTTTCTTCCCACTTCATGTTAATAACCATGCCTTTCTCAAAACCTGCAAACTTCAGGGGCTTTCGTCCCTTGCGCATGCACAAATTTGCGTGTGAAAAATTTATTTTCAGTTATCTGTTTTTTCATTCTGTCGATGTTTTAATTCTTCCGCATAGCTCCTCACCTGCGCAGGAAGTCCCAGCTGTTCGTAACACCGGATCAGTCCCTGTAAAGGTTCTTCTTCCGAACTCCTCAGCGCCAGTACCGGTTGTGTCTCATAAGCAGCATTATAATACCAGACAGCCGCTTCCTCGAAGTCTCCCGTCTCTTCATAGAAATGCCCCAGTTCACAGCAGATCTCCGAACAGCCGTCCCCCGTGATCGCCTTGGAAGTGTACTTGAAAAATGTCACAGCAGCTCCCCGCAGTCTGGCGGCTCTGGCCGCCACGCAACAACCTTCCGTGATCTCATCCGCACTTCTGTCCGGGGACGAAACTTCCGCCCGGAAATAATTTTCCGCTTCCAGAAAATCCTGTGCCTCTCCCGCCAGGAACAGTTCTCTCGCATACATTCCGTACAGTCTTCTGGAAAATCGTCTTCCCTGCGCGATCTGTTTGCGGAAATTTGCCAGATCCCTGCCCGCATGATTCTGTTCCGGCATGTGGGTGATGACTATATCGCTGTCATAGACTACCGGTTCCAGCCGTACAGTTTCATGGATTGGTTCTTCCCACACGAAGCTTCGCAGTCTGCGGAATAATTTGGGACGATATTCTTCATCAAAATTATACACTGTGCCGTTCTGTAGCTGATTGCCGTATTTCATCTGGACGATCTCGATCTCCGGAAGCAGTGTCTCCTTTAACAGTCGAAACCTTCGCCGATTTTCTTCCGAAAGCACCTCATCCGCATCTGCGGAGTAAATGTATTCCTTCGTAGCTTTGGAAAATGCAAAATTTCTCGCCGCACTGAAGTCATCAATCCATGTGAAATCATATATTTTATCGGTGTATCCGGCTGCAATCCGCTTTGTGGCATCCGTGGATCCTGTATCCACAATAATGATCTCATCCACCAGATCCCTGACACTGTCCAGACACCTTTTCAGAACCCGTTCTTCATTTTTTACAATCATACACAAAGATATTGTGATCATTCCGGATCTCCGTTCCCGCATTTTTTGCATGCGATGCTGTTCCTACAGCACTTTGGATAAGAATTCCTGTAATCTTGGGCTCTTAGGATTGGTGAAGAACTCCTGGGGAGTATTCTCCTCCACGATATTACCACCGTCCATGAAAAGCACTTTCGTACCCACTTCTCTGGCAAATCCCATCTCATGTGTCACGACCACCATGGTCATACCGCTCTCTGCCAGTTCTTTCATAACTTCAAGTACCTCTCCCACCATTTCGGGATCCAGTGCGGAAGTAGGCTCATCAAACAGCATTACTCTGGGATTCATTGCCAGAGATCTGACAATTGCAATTCTCTGCTTCTGACCGCCGCTTAAAGATGCCGGATAGGCATCTGCCTTTTCCTCCAGTCCAACTCTCTTTAACAGCTTCAAGGTATTTTCTTTTGCCTCTTCCTCGCTCATCAGTTTCAGTTTCACAGGAGCAAGGGTTATATTGTTCATGATCGTCAGATTGTTGAACAGGTTAAAATGCTGAAACACCATGCCCATATGCTGACGAACCTTGTTAATGTCAATCTTGGGATCCGTGATGTTCTGTCCATCGAACCAGATTTCACCGCTGGTGGGTCTCTCCAAAAGGTTCAGGCAGCGTAAAAATGTACTCTTACCGGAGCCGGAAGGACCTACCACCACGATCTTCTCACCGGGGTGAATATGATAATTTACCCCTTTTAATACCTGATTATCTTCAAAGCTTTTATGCAGATCTTTAACGATTATCACTCTTACGCAGTCTCCTTTCCAGTTTTGCAAGCAGAATGGACAATACCTTGGTCAGTACAAAATAGATGAAGGCAATACCAAGCAGCGGTGTAAATACATCAAACAGCTTGGAGGTCATCTGGTTGGCCACACGGGTAAGGTCACTCATTCCTACGTAACCTACAATAGAGGTCTCCTTGATCAACACGATAAATTCATTGCCCAGAGGCGGCAGGATGCTCTTGAATGCCTGCGGAATGATAATGTATCGCATCGTCTGGAATTTGTTCAGTCCCAGTGATCTGCCCGCTTCCATTTGTCCCTTGTCCACAGCCAGGATACCGGCTCTGACGATCTCCGCTACATAAGCACCGGAATTGATACCGAATGTCAGACTGGCGATCAACACGCTGTTCTTACAGGCAGCCAGAATGCCGGACCACATGATCAACAGCTGTACCGTAGTAGGAGTTCCGCGGATAATATCAATATAGGCACCGGCGATCCGGGATGCTATGGTCCTGGATCCGTTCTTTCTCGTAGATAATTTCAGAAATGCCGCTATGGTTCCGATCAGGATACCGAGCAGTGCCGCAAAAAAAGCCGCCGATGACTCCGGCGGCGGTACAGATATTTTCTTTCATTCAATCATCCTTCCTCAAATCGTTACATCCACTATCTTTACAGATAAAGCTTCCATCTGTCCGCTTCAATGAAGGCTGCATAAATATGTTGCCAGATATTTTGCATGTTATTTCCTATGCCTTTCTTGTGAATGTAAAGTGTATAATTTGCTCAACAGTATATGTTGCCTACCTTAATATAGCAAAAAGAAGAGAATGGCACAAGCCATTCTCTTCTTTTTCGTGTATATTTTGTATAAAAATTACTCTCCGATGTACTGAGCTACCAGAGCATCAAAGGTACCGTCTGCCTTAAGGTCTTCCAGTGCCTGATTGATCTGATCTACCAGTCCGCTTCCCTTAGGAAGTGCGATTGCATATTCCTCGGTCTCGAATCCGAACTCTGCGCCATCGATGATCTTAACTTTGCCTTCGAACTTGGTGTTGAATACTTCTGCAGGGTTTTTGTCGATAATAACAGCATCTACTCTGCCATTTACCAGATCGTTGACAGCATCGATGGCTCTATTATAGGTCTGTGCGGTAGCTCCTTCAATGTCCTCGGAAAGGAACATTCCGGTGGTACCAAGCTGGCTGCCGATGGTCTTGTTCTTCAGGTCATCAGCGGTTGCAATATCGGAATCTGCCGATACGATCACGAACTGTACAGCCTCGTAATAAGGATTGGAGAAATCCACCTGTTCCTTACGTTCGTCGGTGACAGTCATACCCGCGATAGCGCCATCAATTCTGTTGCCGATAGAGCTTACCAGAGAGTCGAACTCCATGTTTTCTACCTGAACTTCCATGCCCAGCTTCTCACCTACTGCCTTGATCAGAGCGACATCAAATCCATCGGGTTCTCCGTCATCACCAACATACTCAAAGGGAGGGAACTCAGCGTTGGTACCGAATACCAGTACTCCGCCCTCGGTCTTATCGGCTGCTTCCGTTGTTGCGGCAGCTTCCGTTGTTGCAGTAGCAGTCTCTGCCACACTGCTTTCAGCAGCCTGAGAACTCTCATTGGTTGCGGAATCGGAACCACAACCTGTCAGCATTGCTGTGCACATTACAGTTGCAAGTAACATTGCGATTGCTTTTTTCATAATATTTTCCTCCTGTCTGTTTTCTACGGACGACAGTCGTCCTTAAACGTTGATTACTATAGCACCTTTTTGAAAATTGTGCAACTGTTTATGCATAAATATACACAGATCCACTCTGCAAATACAACATTGTAGGGATCTGTACCCAGAAGGTTACCACTATATATGGAATAAACGGCTTCGGTACATGAAGTTTTCCATCCGGTGTCACATTTCTTCTGCAAAACTGTACTGCAGCCAGCAATGTTAACGCCGATAACATATGGATCAGAAACCACAACAGATTCCCCTGCCAGGCGCAGCCTGCCAACGCACATACAGAAAATGCATGACAGTCAGCTCTTCCGTACATTTGGGCAAACAATATCTGCTGCAGGAGTACAAACAATGCCACTGCTGCCGCCTGCTGTATGCTAAACCTGTCAGTAATCCTGCACACTCCATCCTCCATATAAGCTTCCGACACCGGAAGCCCCAACAGTATTCCTGTCCATGGCAGGCACCACCACCATACATAATTATACACATAACTGTGTACAGCATCCATGCAGGCCGCCGCTAACAAACCTCCCGCCAGCAGGGAGCACAGGATCTCCTGTACCCCCAGGATCACCAGTCTGTTTTCTTCCGGAAGTCTTCCATCCATTCCCCCTATAACAAGAATCACAACTGCATTGATCCAGGCCAGTCCCCCGAGAAGCCACGCTTTTCCGGGTTCCATCCTCTCGATGTCTCCCGATAGTTCCACACGCAGCAGCCAGATTGTACTGCCATAGATAAGGCCTCCCAGAGCCACCGACCACAGTATCCGGAACACGATTTCCAAAGCTCTCATACCTCCTTACCGTAACCGGGTACGCAGTTCATCCAACACATTTCCCGACACTCCGATCACGCTGATCGTCGGATGATCTTCCAGCCTCTTGTCACCTTTATAGGCCCGCACTGTGATTTCCTGTGTCTGGTTCTCCGGAGTATATAAAGGCACCATAAATTCCAGTTCTTCCGTCTTACGATACCCCTGACTTTCGGTATAATCATAGACTTTATTCAATGTCGGATCCAGTGCTGTCATACATTCCGGGAAAATGACCTCCACCCGGTCCGCATATCCCCATGTGGTAAAGGTAAGAATTCCGCTTTCGCCGCATTTGAAGACCGGCTCCTGCGGCTCCAAAATACGTTTCACACTGCTTTCAAGTGCAAATTCCGTCGTACCGTAACAGATACGGCTCTCATTCCCCACATGATCTGAAGCATATCCCCGTACCGTAAAATCCCCGCTGAACAGCGGTTCGTCCTCTGTGATTGTAATCACGATACAGCCATCTTCTCCGGGAAGGTAGGTCTTAGAAACAGCATTGTCCGTATTACTGATAACAATTGTAAAATGATCCACACCACTTAGAGCATCTGTGGCAGTAACACGTATGGTAACAGCTCCGTCTCTGCGATCGATCAGTGCCCGGTTCTCCAGTATTTCCATCCCCCGGATGACTGGAGCTTCTCCGTCAGCGATCAGAGCGATCCCGTTTTTCTGATCCTGCATAGATACAGAATATATTTTATCTGTTCCGTGATCCGCTTCCGCTACCGGAATCACCCGAATCGTTTGTCCGTTCCGGTCTCCACTTATGACAAATTGCTGTACTCCGGTAAGTTCCTGATTCCGGTGTGACCGCAAAGTATAGGAATAGGAATGTTGCTGCAGCACATTGGTCCCCTCAGTCGCATAAGACAGTCCCTCCGCATCTGTCCGGATCACATCATCCGTTATCTCCGCAGACGGTGTGCCAATGATATTTCTCGCCCTGCCACCGTCCTCCGTCACCGTTTCATATATTGTCCCATTCAGTTGATAGTCCGGTCTGGCTGTACCTTCCATATAAGATGCATTCGTTAACGTGAACGGTGTCTTTCCGTCCGCCCGGACATACCAGGTTTTGTCTGCTGCCGCCGGATATACATTGCCCTCTGCCTCGTTTATCTTAAGCTGTTTTGTATGAAGCTTCCACAGAATCTGTTTTCCATCCACACAAATATGTGTGGTCTCGCCTACATTTCCCGCCACATCCACAGCGGCAACATGCAGATACTGCACCCCATCCTTTACCTCCAGTTCCATATGGGGTTCTTTACAATAACCGGCATCGTCCGTTACGACGGTATCCCTGTTTTGATCCACAAGATAATAATATCCCCTGATACCGCTAAGCAATGTGTTTTTTGTGATATTGGAGTCACATAGTTTGGAAGTACTGCCCGTCAGATAAGATTCCGCTCTATGATAATATACCGTCCCGTAATCCTCCGGCTGTGTCCACGAGATTCTTATTCTTTCACTGTCCAGTGCTTCTCTTACGACGTTCTCCGGAATTTTCCCGGGAACCGCAAGATCAGTTGCCCTGACTCCCTTCAGCTGTAAAGTCTCCTGGTAGCCTATTGCTTTTGACTGCAGACACAACAGCCCGTCTCCACTCCGTACTCCACTTTCACTTTCATATAGCAGTGCACATTCCGGATTTACATAATTGCTTCCGCCATATGCCGGCTTCGAGAATAGGACCTGGCCTTCCGTATAACCGCATACAAGAGTTCTCCCACCACTGAAACTAAGTGAGCTGATTCCCGCGGTAAACCAGACATTTCCTCTTAAATGAAAATTCAGATGCACGTAGATATGTGTCGTTCCTTCCGGTAATGAGATATGCAGGGACTGCCGGAAATCACTGGCTGCCGGGTCTCCGCCGCCATGTTTATCATAAAAAGGATAATCCCGAAATTTTCCCTGTGCAATTTTTGTTCCTTTCTGATCCAGGATTACAAATTCCGACGGCTGCTTCTCATCCGGCAGCCAGTCGGTATTCACAATATTTCCACCCAGAGATCCCCATCCATCGCAAAAATATGAAAGATTCAATGTCGTATTGCCATTGGTGGGAATCCCCCGATAACCGGAAACATTCCACATCTGTTCCTTAGGATAATTCCCGTTTCTGGCCCATCCGACCCGGACTATGGCACGGCTCCACTCATCATCGTCCGTACTTGTGGTATGTCCGTTATACTGATAAGAATTTGTGCCTGAGGAATCAAAGCAATTCGATCCCCACATAAAATATTCCCAATCTCCGAATGTTGGTGTATAAGAAGCATTTCTATAGCAGTCATTCGTATGGTGATGCACGATCTTCTCTCCGGCGGTTCCTCCATAATATCCGGCTCCGCCTCCGGCCATACCCGCTTCTCCTTCCTGCTGCCCTAGGACACTTTCCATGCTGCCACCCTTGCCGCCTGCACCGCCCGGTGATGCTCCACCGCCTCCTCCTGCGATCAGCAGGATTCCCTTCCGGTCGGATACCACGGATGTCATTCCTCCTCCGTTTCCATAATTTGAAGCTCTGCCGCCTTTGTTATACCCGTTTTGACCACCCACGGCATAGGTCAGTTGTTCCCCCCTCTGCAGCCAGAATGTTCCGGAGGCACTTCCCCCACATCCTCCCCGAAAGGAACCGTAGCCCTGTCCCTGCGCCCCCATCGCCTTTATGACGTAGAGTCCGGTATACGGCACGTTATATGTCCTCGTCTTTGCTTCATAAATACCGGTCAGTTCAACGGCCGCTCCGCTGTTGATATCCGTTGCACTATTAATCCGCATCCAGGCACCGTCTTCCAGTCTCTGATAAATAAGGTACGTTTTGTTGTTGTGATCCGTCTGCTCCCAGGACAGATCCACTGCTCCTTTTCCTTCGTTTTCCTTGTAGTTATCTTTCGCCAGCAGGGTAAGATCCACCCATTGCGCGTACAATGTCGTATTTTCGGACGGTATGATGCTGTCGCCCGCTCCTCCTGCCGGCCGTCGGAATTCCGAGTCATAATACCAGCCTCCAAAGGACCACCCGGGTCTGGTGGTCTCCGGTAATGTGACAGGTTCCGGCTGATAGACTGCCGTCAGCCTGTCCACATTACCGTCCGGAGCATCAAAGATATATTGCTTTCCATCCAGACTCCCCCGGAACGGATGCACCTTTTTCCATTCGACAAACCGATTTTTCCCCTGCACCGGAGTGATCTCCGATCCGCCATTGGCACGAAAACAGACTGTATACCCATCTGGTGCGCAGACCAGTTCTTCCTGCAACAGATATCTTTCAAGATATGGCTGCGTTACAGAAAATATCTCCCGGTCATCATACTTTCCTCCATTGGCATAAAGCACAAGGGTGCTTTCACTCCGCACCCATTGTGCATATAAATTGACTACACCATGATCGTTATCTGTCCAGGTTGTCCGGTCTCTCCAATCCGCCTGCCTGAGATTTTCGATTGCAGCTTTATCCGCATAAGCGGTTCCTGAACCATCTGGCTCTGTGTTCCAGCCCGCGAACAAATATCCGGTCCTGCTGTAATTGTTCTCTGTCAGGTGTGTCACCGGAGTGACCGTCTTGCCTTCGTAGACTATGGCATCGTTGTACATATGGATACTGTCATCCATATAACCGTTATAAGATGCACCTCCCGTATTGGCCTGATAACAGACCTTATACTGATTCCAGGAAATATTTTTACATTTATGTGCCGGCAGATCCACCCCCTGCTCCAGATTGTCGCAGAACGGACAGAGATAATAGTAGCTCATCGGTTTTCTTTCGTTGCCCAGATCCAGGTACTGTATCGAGGCCGCCGCTTCTCTGCTCATATAGATATTGTACTCTTCAATGGCTTCTCCACAATCCGCACAATAGGCTTTCCAGCCGGAATAATAATACTGCATGCATTTTTGTCTGCCAAAAGATACCCCGTGCCAGTTTTTTCCGGTATATCCATTATGAATACACTGTCCCGGCCGGTGGACCACTTTCCAATATCTCACTGGGATTTCTCCATACCGTTTCTCTGTATAAATATGTTCTCCCACTACCGGATCTCTCAGCGAAGAAGGAATCTGCGTATACACAGTGG
>OODL01002723.1_pt1 | contig 10255 bp, 9 predicted proteins | sample 1671181 | NCBI WGS metagenome assembly OODL01 (sample SAMN06348130, study PRJEB24527) | human gut metagenome | biome: human gut; feature: ankylosing spondylitis patient; material: feces | host: Homo sapiens | place: China | collected 2015-10 | reverse complement strand
AGCTGCCTGCGGCGCCAGCATGGCCATCGCACTGGGCGGCACCCTGGGCATCTGGGCCGGAGGCCTTGCCGTGGGCCTTTCCGCTGCGGCCACGGTCTCCCTGGCGGCCCTGCTGGGCTCTCTGCTGGCCCTGGGCGGCGCGCTCTGGCTGGGCAGCGGGCAGGGGAGCTTTAGGCGCGAGACGGTCATCCTGGCCGGTATCGCCGTGGCGGCCTTTCTGGGTGCCGTGGTGGCCCTGGTCAAAGCCCTCAACGAAGAATCCGTCACCAGCATCGTTTTCTGGATCATGGGCAGCCTGCAAGGCCGTGGCTGGGACAGCGTTCCGCTCCTGCTGGCCACCTTGCTGCCGGGGCTGCTGGTGGTGCTGCCGGGCTGGCGCAAGCTGGATATGCTGGCCCTTGGCGATGAACAGGCCGCGCATCTGGGCCTTGCCGTGGGCCGCACACGCTTCTGGTTGCTGGCCGGCGCCAGCTGCATGACGGCCGGTTGCGTGGCCGTGGCCGGGGTCATCGGCTTCGTGGGCCTGGTGGTGCCGCATGTCCTGCGCATGCTGCTGGGCAGCGCGCATGGCCCTTTGCTGTACGGTGCGTTCCTGGGCGGCGGCATCCTGCTGGTCTGGGCGGACGTGCTGGCCCGCTGTGTGCTTTCCGGCGGGCAGGAATTGCCCGTGGGCGTGGTGACGGCCCTGCTGGGCGGCCCCTTTTTCGCTTTTCTGGTGCGGAGGCGCTGATGCTGCGGGCAGAAGGTATCCGGGCGGCCTACGGCACGGACGAGATATTGCACGGCGTGGACATCGACCTCCATCCCGGTGAGGCCGTGGCCCTGCTGGGGCCCAACGGCAGCGGCAAGACCACACTGCTGCGGGTTCTGGCGGGCAGCCTGATGCCGACGGCGGGCATGGTGCAGGTACAAGGCGCGGACATCCGCCGTCTTTCCCCCCGGGAGCGGGCCCGCCGGGTGGCCGTACTTTCCCAGCGCAGTGCCGCACCGCAGGGCATGACCGCTCTGCAGATGGTCCTGCTGGGCCGCTATCCCTGGCTGGGCTGGTGGGGCAGCTACAGCGCCGAAGACCGGCGCATCGCCCACGAGGCCCTGGAGGAGACCGGTGCCTTGCCGCTGGCCGGGCGGCAGGTGAGCGAGCTTTCCGGCGGTGAATTGCAGCGTGTGGCCCTGGCCCGGACGCTGGCCCAGCAAAGCCCCGTGCTGCTGCTGGACGAGCTGGCCGCCGGTCTGGACTTGGCCCGGATGCTGGAACTTTTCGACCTGCTGGAGCGCCGTCGCCGGGCAGGCGCCGCGCTGCTGCTGGTGATGCATGACTGCAATCTGGCGGCCCAGTATGCCACCCGTCTGCTGGGTCTGCGCGAGGGCCGCGTATTGTTCGACGGCCCGGTGCGCCGCTGCTTCACGGCGGAGAACCTGCGCGCTCTCTATGCCGTGGACTTGCATATCGTCCCGCATCCCCGCAACGGTCTGCCCCAGGCCCTGCCCCTGCGGCCTCGTGGCCCTGAATACCGGGAGGACTCGCCGCATGAAGCCTGATCTTTGTCGTCTATGGCAGCGCGTTGCCGCTCTGGGCTTTCGCCCTGGCCTGTGGCGGGGGCTCTGCTTGTGCCTCTGCCTGTTCTGCTGCTCCGTACTGCCTGCCCAGGCACTAGAGCTGGTGGACAGCCGGGGCGTGACCGTGCGCCTGCAACGGCCTGCACAGCGGGTCATCGCCCTGTACGGCGCGTTCAACGAGATATTGCTGGCGCTGGATGCCCGCGAGACCCTCGTGGCCCGCACGGCGGCCGATGCGGCCATCCCCGGCTTGCAAGACCTGCCTGCCGTGGGTACGCACATGCGCCCCAATGCGGAGCTGGTGGCGGCCCGGCAGCCAGATGTGGTGCTGCAACTGGCCGGGCGGCAGGAAGTGCTGACCCAGACCGAGGCCCTGGAAGCCGTGGGCATCCCGGTGCTGGTCTACGAGATGCAGTCCTTTGAACAGCTTTTTGCCGTGACCCGCGCTCTGGGGCGGCTCACCGGACGCGAGGCGCACGCCGAAGCTCTGGTAGCGGACTGGCAGCGGCGTCTGGCGGTCCTGGAGCAGCGCTATGCGGACCAGCTGCCTGTGCGCGTGTTCTATGAGGTGCGCTATCCCAACCTGCTGGCTGCCGGACGCGCCAGCATCGTGGACGAGACCATCCGCCATGCCGGTGGCCGCAATGTGCTGGACGCGCCGCAAAAGCTGGTGCGTTGCAACGAAGAGATTCTGGTGGCCCTGGACCCGGAAGCCTACATCCTGCAACAGGGGCCCATGAATCCCGCGCCGCAGGCTCCGGCGGAGCGTCCGCATTACCGGGGCCTCAGTGCCGTGCGCTCAGGGCGCGTGCTGCTGGTGGACGAGCATCTGTTCGCCCGCCCCGGCCCCCGCTCCGTGGAGGCCGCCGAACGGCTGGCCCGCTGGCTGCATGGCGAGGAGCAGGGCAGCGGGGAGTGAGCCGGGTATTTTGTTGCGGGGGGAAGGCCCCTTTGGCCAGAGCTCAAAGGGGCCTTCCCCCCTCAAACTCCCCCCCATCCCCCAAAAGCTCTTTCTTCTGGTCTGTGGAAGGCAGCGGGGGTGCGCTGGGCGTTGCCGTGCCCTCATGCAACGCTAGTCGGTAGTGTTTTCCCTGTGGAGAGATGAAGGAATCAGTCTGTAACCGGGCATGAGCCCGCAACGATACGAGATGACCATGACAGGAACCCTGTACGCTGTGGGCGTGGGCCCCGGCGCTCCCGATCTGCTGACCCTGCGTGCCGTGGAGGCCCTGCGCCGGGTGGACGTGATCCTGGCGGCGGCCTCGCCGCGCAATGACTATTCACGGGCGCTGGAAACGGCCCGTCCCCATCTGCGTCCGGACGTGCGCCTGCAGCGGCTGGAATTCCCCATGACGCACGACAAGGCCACCTTGCGCGCGGCCTGGGAAAAGGCGGCGGGCATCACGCGCGACGTGCTGCGCGGCGGCGAGAACGCGGCCTTCCTGACCATCGGGGATCCGCTGGTCTACAGTACGTTCGGCTATTTGCTGAAAACGCTCCGGCAACTAGATGATTCGTTGCCGGTGGAGATCATACCGGGCATCACGTCGTTCCAGGCGGCGGCCGCGCGTACCCGCACCATTTTGTGCGAGAGCCACGAGACCCTGTGCATCATCCCCGGTATCCGTGACGAAGAGAGCCTGACCCAAACGCTGGAGCAGGCCGACTCCGCCGTCATCCTCAAGGCTTACCGCAACTTCCCGGCCATCGTGTCATCCTTGCGCCGTAGCGGGCGCCTTGAGAGCGGCCTTATGGCCAGCCATGTGGAGCAGCCCGAAGAGCGTCTGGCTCCCGTGACCACGGTGGCTGCCGAAGAGGGGACCCCGCCGTACATGTCCCTGATCTTGAGCCGGAAAGGTTCGGGACAGGACGCCTGAGCCCGTCCTGACTTTCGCGTCTGCTCCGCTCAGGCCTCTACTATGGAGATGGGGCCATCCTTATTTCAAAACAAAGGACGTCGCATGCTCAGGACATGTCTACAGCGCAGGCCCACACGATGCGCGGAATGGGGTGTTTTCTGCCGCACGCGTTGCATGTAACCGAGTGTCAGGCTCCCGTACCGCTGTCCGGCGTCGCGGATCGTCGGAGGGAAAGGCGTCGGGCGATGGCCTCTAGATGGCGTCCGTCCGTACCGCAGCAGCCGCCAAATATCTTCATGGCCGTCAGTTCCCGCAAGCCCAGCATGCCGTGGGCTAGGTCGTCCGGCGCGGAGGTCAGCAGGCTGGTAGCGTTGTCCATGACCGCATATTCCAGAGGTGCGGCATTGGCCTGGATGCCCTGAAAACGTCGCCGGACCAGCTCCGTACGGTTAACGGGCTGGAGCAGGGCCTTGCGGACGATGTCGGGATGCACGCAGTTGGCATGTAGCACAGTGGGGGACGTTCCGTGCGGCTGTCGATGTGCTGGATGGCCGTATGCAGCGGGGTGCCGTCCACCAGCGTCCCCTTGTCCAACAGGGTGAAGCTGATGATATAGGGCAGGCAGGTGGCGGCCAAGGCCCGCGCCATGCCCAGGGCTTCCGGCAGGGTGGGCATGATGCCCGCGTACAGGAAATCCGCTCCGGCATCGGCCAGAATATCGGCTTGCCAAGCATGAAAGCGCCGGGCGTCCTCTTCGTCCAGAGCGCCTTCGCCCGTATAGGCATCTCCTTTGCAGCCCATCAGACCGCCGGTGTAGGTGGGCGTCCTCTCCCACCCTGCCTTGAGCCCGGCCAGCAGGGTAATGCAGTCGCGCAGCAGGCCCTCATCTTCCCCGGCCTGCCGCGTCCGTTCCCTGTTGGCCCGGCGGGTGGGCGTGGTAGCGAGGAAGGGTAGGCCGTAACGGACCGCTGTCTGCCAGTAGCCCTGCCAGAGTTCGCACAGGGCGTGGCGTCCGGCCTCACTGCGCACAAAGGCGGCCAGCGCTACATGCGGATCGGGCGTGAGAGCGTATTCCCGCTTGAGGCGTTCGCCCAACGCGCCTTCCAGCAGCAGGGCATCGTGACGTTCAAAACAGCGAACCAGGGACAGGGGCCGTTTTGTAGACGGTGGAGTGGTGGGTTCCATTGGAGGTGTTTTTTTAGGCTTGTACGTTCGGGCTGCTGCCGTCGAAGCGTCGCAATAGAGGTTTCCCGCACATGGGGCGGCTTATCTCATCAGTCAGCAGTCAGCGACGGGGACCGGCCATCCGGACCGGAGCAAAGTTTTTTGGAAGGGAGGGGGTACGGGGGAGGGAGAACCTTTTGTCCACAAAAGGTTTCCTTCCCCCGCATCCTGCCTTTCTCTTCTAACAGATGCGCGGCAGCTGGGCGCCTTCGAGCATGCCCAGCAGGCGCTGGCCGCCGATGCGGGTACGCAGGCGCACCTGGCCGGGCTTGCCGTCCTCGGCCACGCGGCCGATGATGGTGGCTTCCTTGCCGTAGGGGCTGGCCTGCATGGCGCGCAGGGCGGCTTCGGCCCTGTCCTGGGGCAGGATGCAGATGCACTTGCCCTCATTGGCCAGATAGAGCGGATCGAGACCGAGGAAGGAACAGCCGTTGCGCACGCTCTCGTGCACGGGCAGCAGGCTTTCTTCGATGTCGATGCAGACGGAAGACTGTTCGGCGATCTCGTTGAGGGTGGTGGCCAGACCGCCGCGGGTGGGGTCGCGCAGGACGTGGACCTCGCCGCAGGCGGTGATGATGTCGGCGATCATGTGGTTGAGGGGCGCGGAGTCCGAGGCCACGTCGGTGAGGAAGGACAGGCCTTCGCGGCTGCCCATGACGGTGAGGCCGTGATCGCCCAGAGCGCCGCTGACCAGCACGGCGTCGCCGGGACGGGCGGCATGGCCGGAGGGCACGGGGGAGGCGAAGATCTCGCCCACGCCGGTGGTGTTGATGAAGATCTTGTCGCACATGCCGCGCGGCACCACCTTGGTGTCACCGGTGACGATGTGCACGCCGGCGGTCTGCGCGGCCGCGGCCATGTCGGCCACCACGCGGTCGAGGATGGAGAGCTCCAGACCTTCCTCGATGATGCAGGCGCAGCTCAGGTAGCGGGGCCGGGCGCCCAGCATGGCCACGTCGTTGACCGTGCCGTGCACGGCCAGGGTGCCGATGCTGCCCCCGGCGAAAAAGAGGGGCGTGACGGTGTAGGAGTCCGTGCTCATGGCCAGCGGGCCCTTGATGTCCAGCAGGGCGGCGTCGTCCATGCGGTCTAGCAGGGGGTTGGAGAAATGGCGCATGAAGCACTGGGAGATGAGCCGTTGCGAGGCGCGTCCGCCGCTGCCTGCATCCAGCAGAATGCGATCGTCCATGATGATCCCGGGAGTCTTGGGGTTACGGCCGGGCGTCGCTGCGGCGCGGGCCGGAAAAAACGGGGAAGGTGCCCCTTCCCCGTCTGTCCAGAGGCAGGATGCTGCGGCTGTCCATGCCGGCGTTCAGGATGTGGCGGCATGGGCAGCCGGAGAGATCCCGCTCCTAAGTCATATACTTGAAGTAGGCCGCGCAGCTGCCTTCGGTGGAGACCATGCAGGGCCCCACGGGGCTGGCCGGGGTACAGGCCTTGCCGAACAGGGGGCATTGCGGCGGCGTGATGCGTCCCTTGAGCACCTGCCCGCAGCGGCAGCCCGGCAGGGGCGGCACGTCCGGCAGGGTGATGTCGAGGCGCTTCATGGCATCGAAGCGCTCATAGGCGGGCCGCAGGGCCAGGCCGCTGTTCGGGATGGGGCCCAGGCCGCGCCACAGGGCGTCGGACGGCATAAAGTAGGTCTCCAGCAGGGCGCGGGCGCGGGGATTGCCCTGGTCGCTGACGGCGCGCTGGTAGGCATTGACCACGGCCGGGGCGTCATCGCGGCGCTGTTCGGCCATGATGCAGAGGGCCTGCAGGATGTCCACGGGCTCGAAGCCGCCCACCACGGCGGGGACGCGGTATTCCGAGGCCAGGAAGCCGTAGGGTTCCAGACCGAGGATGGTGGAGACGTGCCCCGGCAGCAAAAAGGCCTGGACATCGCAGCCGTCCTTGTCGTCCAGCAGGGCGCGCAGTACGGGCGGCACCAGCTTGTGCAGGGAAAGCACGCAGAAATTGTCCAGCTTGCGCTGCTCGGCCATCATGAGGGTGGCGGCCACGGTGGGCGCGGTGGTCTCGAAGCCGATGCCCAGGAAGACCACGGTGTCACCGGGGTTGGCGGCGGCGATGTTCAGGGCGTCCAGCGGAGAGTAGACGATCTCGATGCGGGCCCCCTGGGCCTGGGCGTGCTTGAGGCTGCGGCCGCCGGGGCCGGGCACGCGCAGCAGGTCGCCGAAGGTGGCGATGATGACGCCGTCACGACCGGCCAGATCGAGGAAGGCGGCCACTTCGGCGTCGTGGGTGACGCAGACGGGGCAGCCCGGCCCGGACAGGTGCGTGACTTCCTTGGGCAGCAGGGAACGCAGGCCGCTCTGGAAGATGGACACGGTGTGCGTGCCGCAAACTTCCATGAAGCGCAGCTCGCGGCCGTCCAGGGCCGTTTGCAGGTGGTCCAGCAGGGCGCGGCAGAGCGCGGGGTCCTGATAGGGAGAGCTCAGGGACATGGCAGGCCTCGGCTAGGGCAGCATGGGCGCGGCGTTGAGGCCGCAGTCCACGGGCAGGCCGCACATGAGGTTGGCATTGGCCAGGGCCTGGCCGGAGGCGCCGCGGCAGAGGTTGTCGATGGCCGAGACCACGATGAGGCGGTTGGTACGCGGGTCCACCACCAGGCCGAGGTCGCAGAACATGCTGCCGCGCACGAAGCGGGTCTCGGGCAGCTTGCCCTTGGGCAGCACGCGGACCCAGGGGCTCTGGGCCCAGGTCTCGCAGTAGGCGGCGTGGACTTCGTCCAGGGTGGTGCCGGGCTTGCGCAGGGTGGTGTAGATGGTGGACAGGATGCCGCGCACCATGGGCACCAGATGCGGGTTGAAGGAGACGCGCACGTCGCAACCGGCGGCGCGGCTGTATTCCTGCTCGATCTCGGGGGTATGGCGGTGCTTGCCCAGACCGTAGGCGCGGAAGGTGTCGTAGACTTCGCAGAACAGGGAGGGCACCACGGGCTTGCGGCCCGCGCCGGAGGTGCCGGACTTGGAGTCGATGACGATGTTGTCCGGCGAGATCAGGCCATGCTTGAAGGCTGCGTACAGGCCCAGGATGGCCGACGAGGGATAGCAGCCGGGGTTGGCCACCAGGCGGGCCTTGGCGGTCTCGGCGGCGTAGAGCTCGGGCAGGCCGTAGACGGCCTCGGGCAGCAGCTCGCGGCGGGTGTGGGGCACATACCAGTCTTCATAGACATTGACGTCACGCAGGCGGAAGTCGGCGGAAAGGTCGATGACACGGGTCCCGGCCTCCAGCAGTTCGCCGGCCATCTCCATGGCCTTGCCGTGGGGCACGGCCAGGAAGACCAGGTCGCAGCGGCGGGCGGCTTCCTTGGCATCGAAGATGCTGATGACCACGTCAGAACCGGGCAGGCCTTCGAGGAAGGGATAGAACTCGCCCAGGCGCAGGCCGGATTCGGTACGGGAACAGGCCATCTCCAGTTTCATGCGGGGGTGGCTGGCCAGCAGCCGGGCCAGTTCCATGCCGGTGTACCCGGTGACGCCCACAAGACCCACTTTGAATATCTTCATCTCCCTCTCCTTTATTTGCTGTCCGGGCCGCATTTGATGACGTATTTCATGCGCAATTCGTAAAGAATGCTCTCCAGCATCTTGCGCTCCTGTTCGTCCAGCCCCTTGGTGGTCTTTTCATGCAGCATCTCCAGCATGCTGATGCTGTGCCGGGCAAGTTCCGGCTGCTGGCTGGTCTGGCCGGTCTCGGGGTCGGCCACCTCGCCCAGATGCACGAGGGCGGCGGACGCCAGGGAAAGGACGAAGGTGGAGAAGGTCACTTCCGGCAGGGGGCCCTTGCCGCCGCAGCCGCATTGGTTCTGACTCATGCTGTTCTCCTGCTGATGCGCTCCGGGGGCCGTCCGGCAGCCCCGAAAGCGGTGCGGCCGCCGCAGCGGCCGCTGCTGTGATCTAGCGGACGGCGGGGCAGCTCACGGGCGTGCCGGGCGTCACTTCGAGGGCGGCACGGTACACGGCCAGGCCCTGTTCGAGGTAGTTGCGCGCGCCGATGTAGCCGCCGGCGTCCACGATGCTGCGTTCCAGGGCGTAGAGGCCCGCGGCCACGTCGGCCCAGTCCACCCAGCCCATGTGGCCGATGCGCACGATGCGGCCCTTGAGCTGGTCCTGTCCGCCGGCCATGTAGATGCCGTGCTTTTCGGCAGCCAGGCGCAGGACCTCATTGCCGTCCACGCCTTCGGGCAGCAGCACGCTGGTGATGCCCCAGGCGAAGTCATCGGGCGCCAGCAGTTCCAGGCCCATGGCCTTGACGGCGGCACGGGTGAACATGGTCAGGGCCCACTGCTTGCGGTAGACGGCATCCAGGCCGCCGGCCAGCAGCATCTTCAGGCTCACGTCCAGGCCCACGATGAGGTTCACGGGCGTGGTGAAACGGGTCTGGTTCTTGAGTACGTTGTCGCGTTCGCGGCACAGGTCGAAATAGAAGCAGCCGGTACCGGTCTTTTCGGCCTTGTCCCAGGCGCGGGCGGAAAGGGCCAGCAGGGCCAGGCCGGGGGGCAGCATCAGGCCTTTCTGGGAGCCGGTGACCAGGCAGTCCACGCCCCACTGGTCCATGGGGCAGGGAGAGAGGCTGACACCGGAGATGCCGTCCACCACGCAGAGCACGTTGCGGGTGCGGGTGATGGCCGCCACCTCACGCACGGGATGGAGCACGCCGGTGGAGGTCTCGGACATCTGGATCAGCACGCCGCGGATGTCGGGATCGGCGTCCAGGGCGGCGGCCACGTCCTCGGCCTTGACGGCCTGTCCCCAGGGGGCGGACAGCACGGTGCATTCCAGACCGCGGGAGCGGGCGATCTCCACCCAGCGCTCGCCGAACTTGCCGGCTTCGGCCACCAGCACTTTCTCACCGGGGGCGAACAGGTTGTAGACGGCGGCGGTCATGGCGCCGCTGCCGGAGCAGGACAGGGGCAGGACGGGCTGCGTGGTGCCGAAAAGCTCGCGCAGGTGGCCCTGTACGCGCTGCATGATTTCCTTGAACTGGCCCTTGCGGTGGTGGATCATGTCTTGGGCCAGAGCAAGGCGGACTTCTTCGGGCAGGGGCGTGGGGCCGGGGGTCAGGAGGCGTTTTTTGTTGAGCATGATGCGTCCTTTATGCGCCGCTTACGGCAGCAGATGCGCGATGAAACATTTGAGATAGGCCGTCTCGGGCATGGCAGCATGCACGGGATGGTCCGCACCCTGTCCGCCCGCATAGAGGATGCGGGCCTGCCACTTGCGGCGGGCGGCGGCCTGCTGCACGCAGGAACGCAGGGACTCGGCGGGCAGGTGGTGTGAACAGGAACAGCTTACAAAGACACCGCCCGGCGTCAAGAGCTGCATGGCCAGGGCATTGATCTTGCGGTAGGCGGCCAGGCCCTGGGCAAAGTCCTTGCGGCGCTTGATGAAGGCGGGCGGATCCAGGCAGATGAGCGAGAAGCGGCGGCCCTGGGCGTCCAGCTCGGCCAGACGTTCGAAGGCATCGCCGCACAGGCCTTCGATGGCCTTGGTGCGGGCCAGTTCGGGCGCGTTGCGGGCCGCGTTCTCCGTGGCCAGGGCCAGGGCCTGCGGCGAGGCGTCCAGGAAGGTCACGGAACGGGCACCGGCAGCGGCGGCCGTCCCGCCGAAGCC
>OODL01002720.1_pt1 | contig 10265 bp, 9 predicted proteins | sample 1671181 | NCBI WGS metagenome assembly OODL01 (sample SAMN06348130, study PRJEB24527) | human gut metagenome | biome: human gut; feature: ankylosing spondylitis patient; material: feces | host: Homo sapiens | place: China | collected 2015-10 | reverse complement strand
GAGCGGCTGTCGCCGCTGTGGTAATAGTCGAAGCGCATCGTCTCTTCGAGGAAATAGTCCGAGAAGCGCACCTGCGCCGACACGGCCGGGCACGTACCGAGAAACAGCAAGAGGAAAAATCTCTTCATGGCAATCTGCTTTTCAATCCACACCCCGGGAAACGGGCTTCCGGTTCCGGGATGTTGCAATGATATAACTCTATTCGGCATCTAATATACGAAAAAAGGGGTACGGTTTCGACCGTACCCCCGGAAAATCCCCCGAACTGGTTATTTTTTCTCCGGCCGGGCGATCGTCTCGCGCATCGACGTGTCGGCCATGATGTTCTTCATCTTATAGTAGTCCATAATCCCCAGGTTGCCATTGCGGAATGCCTCGGCCATAGCCAGCGGCACCTCGGCTTCGGCCAGGATCACCTTTGCGCGGGCATCCTGAGCCTTGGCCTTGTTCTCCTGCTCGAGTGCGACGGCCATGGCGCGGCGCTCCTCGGCCTTGGCCTGGGCGATGTTCTTGTCGGCCTGCGCCTGATCCATCTGCAACTGGGCGCCGATATTCTTGCCCACGTCGATGTCGGCGATGTCGATCGAGAGGATTTCGAACGCCGTACCTGCATCCAGTCCCTTGTCGAGTACCACGCGCGAGATCGAATCGGGATTCTCCAACACGACCTTGTGGCTCACGGCCGAACCGATCGACGAGACGATACCTTCGCCCACACGTGCCAGCACGGTCTCCTCGCCGGCACCGCCGACCAATTGTTTGATATTGGCACGCACCGTCACGCGCGCCTTGGCGATCAGCTGGATACCGTCTTTCGCCACGGCCGCCACGGGAGGGGTGTTGATGACCTTCGGGTTGACCGACATCTGCACCGCCTCGAACACGTCGCGGCCCGCCAGGTCGATCGCCGTAGCCATCTTGAAGTCGAGCTGAATATTGGCCTTCTGCGCCGAAACGAGCGCATGGACGACATTGGGAACGTTGCCGCCCGCCAGGAAATGCGCCTCCAACTCGTTGGGATCGAGCGAAAGTCCCGCCTTCGTACTCTCGATCATCGACGAGACGATCACCGAAGGCGGCACCTTGCGCCAGCGCATCAAAATCAACTGCAACAGGCTGATTCTGACGCCCGAAACCAGCGCAGAGAACCACAATCCCACCGGAATGAAATAAAATATCAACCACAGCGCGACGAGGCCTGCAAAGACCGCGATCGCGATAATTCCCGTTTGATCCATCTTGAACTATTTTTAGATTAGTAAATTCATGCGGAGGGTTCGTCGGCGACCTTGCGCACGACGACGTTGAAATTCTCGAACCCGACCACCTCGACCGTGCTGCGCTGGTCGATATAGACATCGGTCGACTTGGCCTCGTAAATCCTGCCGCCGATCTCGACCTTGCCCATCGGAGCCAGGCGCGAGACCGCCACTCCGCGGTCGCCCGCCTTCACCTCGTTATCGGGAAGGGGCATACTCGACGACTCGATCTTCTGTTTCAGCGAGAAGCGCTGCCACGTCTTCGAGCGCAACGAAAGCACCGTAGCCACGAACGACAACGCCAGAATGATCAGCACGACGATACCGCCCGTGAAGGGGCCGTAATCGGCAAAAGCCGTATAGATCGCGCTGCCGTAGCAGACCAACGCGAACAGCGCACCCAGCGAGACACCCGGCAGCAGCAGCAGTTCCGCCACCAGAAACAGGACACCCAATAAGATCAGGAGGATAATGAGCCACATAGATTGAGAGGTTTAGTTTCTGGAAAGATAATCGATTTTTTCGAATTATTCAACTATTTCCGCAATTTTCACCTCCAACGACGCATTCTGCTGCATCACCGCTTCGGCGACCTTGTCGGCTACGGCCTTGTCCGCCAGCGGCCCGACGATGAAATGCCGGCCCGCACGCGAAATTTCGGATTCGCCGGCCACGGCCTGCACCGCCGCGCGCAACTCCTCCGGAAAGCCGTCCAGCCCGCCGATCTCGACGCGGAACATCGGGGCATTGCCCTGCTCGGCCGCATCGGCCAGGTTGGTGCGCTCGCCGTCGTTCCATACGACGATCTCAGGACGACGGAATCCCTTCTTCTTCATCTGCTCCTGCGCCGCACGCGCTTCGTCGAGCGTACGGTACCCGCCGGCATAGTAGGCGTATTTCCCCTCGACCTTTTCGTATCCGAGCGGATAGGCGCCCTTGAAGAGGTAACCGCCGTTGGTGCGGTTCGTATAGGTGCCGAGCAGAATCCGGTAGATCGTTCCTCGCTCGTAGACCTTTACCTCCGGAATGTGGTGCGAGGCGTTGTATTTGGCCGGCGTGACGAACCCGATCGGCTCGTATTCGAGGAACATGCGCTCTTCGATGAAGAGTTTCGGCAGCCGGTAATCGACGATTCGCAGGCCGGCGGCCGCGCGCGCCAGCGAATCGCGCGCCGCGGTCAGCCCCAGCGCTCCGGCCAACTCCGTCTCCACGTCGACGAGCGCCCGTTTCTGCAACAGATAGTCGGTCAGTTCGTCGGCATAGTAACGTCCCCGCTCGGAGGCCATCTGCTGCCGCACGCCGGCCAGCTGCTCCTCCGTCTTGGCGAGCAGGTCGTCGCGTCCCAACCTGTCGAGCACGTAGGCGTAGGCGTAGTTCTTGTTGTCGTAGACCGCGCCCCACACCCGTTGCAGCGAATCGCACAAGGAGCGGTTGAGCGATTGCAGGGTACGGTAACGTTCGTACAGCACGGCGGCCGGCGTCTCGGCCGTGATCGTGTCGTAGGAGATCTTCAACTCTTCGATCGCTTCGTAGTTCGCCGCACAGGCTGCCGCCAGGTCGAATGCCGTGCGCTCCCTGCGCTGCGCACTCAGCAGTGCCTGATAGTCGGCCTGCGGAAGCTGTTCACGGAAATAGGCGTTGTGCACCAGATCGGCCGTCTGCAACGAATCGGGCAGGGGAGTGCCCGCCGCACGGCCGGCCGTCGTCGTCGACGGACTGCTCAGGTCGAGATTCGCCAGCACCCAATCCTGTTCGACCGTATTGATCCGATCGGTCAGCCGCCCCCGTTCGGTGCGGATCGAAAAGAGCTGCTCCTCGCACCGCAGAATCTCGGCCGAATAGACCGCCCGCTGCGCCGGATCGTCGCGCAGCTGTCGACGCACCCGGTTGACGACCATCGTCACCGAATCCTCGCGCGCCTGCAACGACGCCTCTTCGCGCAGCATCTCCATATACTCCGCATTGCCTTCCAGTCCCGCGATACGCGCCGTCACCTCCTGCGCCGAGGCTTCGGCGGCACCCGCTGCGAACAACACCGCCAAAAGGAAAAATCCTTTACGCATCATCTCCACCATTTTAGAAAAAACAACTGCACGAGTCCGAAAATCTCCAAACGACCCAGCAACATCAACATCGTATTCGAAAACTTCATCACGGCCGGCAGGTCGGAGTAGTTGCCCAGCGAGCCGACCATGCCGAATCCAGGCCCCACGTTTCCCATACAGGCCACCGCCGACGAGAAACTCGTCTCCATATCCACTCCGCACATCGTGCCTACGACCGTTCCCGCGAGCAGCGCCAAAAAATAGGCCACGATGAACACCACCGCCGTCGAGGCGATCTTGTCGTCCAGCACGTTGCCATCGATACGCACGCGCACCACGGCGTTGGGATGCTGCTGTAAAGAGAAACGCAAACGCAGGGTCTTTATTGCCAACAGGAACCGGTCGGTTTTGATACCGCCCGTCGTCGAACCGGCACAGCCGCAGACGATCGAAACGGAAATCAGCAGCACGATCGCCGTCGCCGGCCAGACGGTGGTGTCGGCCGTAGCGAATCCCGCCGTCGAAATCAGCGACACGACCTGAAAAGCCGCATAGCGCAACGCCCCTGCAACGGTGCCGTACACCCCGCCGAAATAGAGGCTGCCGGCCACGACGACCGTCACGACGGCCACGATCGAAAGATACCACCGCGTCACCTCCGAATGGAAAATATTGTTCCGGCGTCCCGTCAATGTAGCGAAAAGCACGCCGAAATGGATACTGGCCAGCAACATCGTCACGATCAGGATCGATTCCACGGCCACGCTGTCGAAATACCCGATGCTGGCGTTCTTCGTGCTGAATCCGCTCGTTGCGACGGCCGACATGGCCTGCGTCAGCGCGTCGAACCAGTTCATGCCAGCCAGTTTCAACGCCAGCGTCGAACAGAACGTCAGCCCCAGGTAGATGAACAGCAGGATCTGGGCGATCATCGACGCCTTGTAGTGGTAGTTGTGCTTGGCCATCGACGACAACTCGACGTTGGTCAGCAGCGCCTTGTTCGTCCCCAGCGAAGGAAGAATCAGCAGCGCGAACATCACCACGCCGACACCGCCCAGCCACGTCGAACACGACCGCCAGAAGAGCAGCCCGCGCGGCAGCGCCTCGACGTCTTTCAGGATCGACGCACCGGTGGTCGTATAACCCGACACGCTCTCGAACCAGGCGTTGACGAGCGAGAACTCTCCGCCCCACATCAGATAGGGGAACATCCCCACGACGCTGGCCACGATCCACGAACCCACGACGATACAGTAGCCCTCCTTGCTGCTGAGCTGTTCGGTGCGGTCGACGAAGATGAGCGGGAAAGCGCCCAGCAACGCCGTCAGCAGTGCCGAAAGCAGCAGCGGGTAGTACCCGGAGTCGGTATGGCTGACCAGCGACACGCCGGCCGAGAGGAGCATGAACAGCGCCACGACCAGCATGATGATTCCCACGTATCGCAATACGACGCCCAGTCTCATCGTTGTTCCGGTTTCGTTTTCCTGGCCAGCTGGATCACGTCGTCGATACGATCCTTCAACTCGGCCACCTCGTCCTTGACTTCGGCCTTGATCCTGAACGGAAGGCCGAAACGCAGATAGTCGCCCAGACTCTTATTCATCGCCAGCACCGGACGCACCAGATAGGCCGAAACGAAGTAATAGAGCATCAACACGATAGCGATCATCACCAGCAGCGAGATCAGCACCGGCGTCACCGCACGGTAGGCGTTGCGTTTGAGCTGCTCGGTACGCGGGGCCAGCGAACTCTGGGTCGAGATCATGTAGTTCTTGATCGAACCGGTCAGTTTGTCGTAAGCCTTCGAATAGGCTTCGGCATACCAGCGCGCGCCGTCGAAATCCATTTCGACGCTCTTCATCGACAGCGAGTCCTTCCCCCCGCGCAACTCCAACCTTCCCGAAGCCTCCGACGTCATGCGCTGCGCTTGCAGACGCAGGAACTCCTGCGTAAGGCGTTGCACGTTCATGGCCGACGCCGAAAGCGTGTCGAGATAAGCCTGCTCGACCGCCTCCCGACGGACGACCTCCAACGTGCGGGCCATTTCGGCGATGCTGCCCATAAGCACCGTATCGTAATCGCGCTGCCGGAACACGATGCTGTGCACGACGGCCTTGTTCTGCCGCGCAGCGGCATCGAGCATGTCCTTGGCAAGTCCCAGATTGCGCTCGCTGGCACGCAGAATCTCCTCCGTGTCGGAGCTCACGCGCCGGAGCTCGAACAACGAGACCAGCCCTGCGAAAAAAAGCAGGACCACGACGCTGAGAAAACTCACCAACACCCGTTTGCGGATTCCTTTCATCTTTCAATGAGAATTTGTAGCAAAGATACGATTAAGCCGAGAGCAATGCAAATTTATTTGCAATTGCCGAGCGGGAGTATCTAAGACGAAATCAAAAATTACAAACGCTCCGTTTCGCCGCTATCGCGCACGATCTCCCCCGCAAGGTCGTGCGTACCGTCCATCGCCTCCAGCCTGACACGACAGATCCGGTTGATAAAGGCCCGCTCGTAAGGTGCTTTGACGCGGATGTAGTTGCCCGTAAAACCGAACATCATCCCGCCGCGCATCGTACTCTCGAAGAGCACTGCCGACTCGGTGCCCTCGGCGCGCCGGCAGAAATCGCCGTGCAGGCGGTCGCACAGCGCTTCGAGCCGTTTCACCCGCTCAGAGGCCACCGACGCCTGCACCTTGCCGGGCAGGTCGACGGCCGGCGTACCGGGCCGCTCCGAGAAGGGGAAAATATGGAGGAACGCCGGAGCGATCCCCGTCAGAAAATCGCAGGTCGTCCGGAAGTCGGCCTCCGTCTCGCCCGGGAAACCGACGATCACGTCGATGCCGATGAACGCATCGGGCATCCGCCGGCGTACGGCGGCGATCCGATCGGCGAAGCGCGCCGTCGTATAGCGTCGGCGCATCAGGCCGAGAATCCGGTCCGAACCGCTCTGCAACGGAATATGGAAGTGATGCTGGAATTTAGTTGACGAGGCACAAAAGTCAATGATTTCGTCCGTTAGCAAATTAGGTTCTATCGATGAGATTCGATAGCGTTCGATCCCCTCGACCGCGTCGAGCGCCCGCAGAAGATCGATGAACCGCTCGCCGGTCGTCCGGCCGAAATCGCCGGTATTGACGCCCGTGATGACGATCTCGCGCTGACCGGCCTCGGCGATGCGGCGCGCCTCGGCCACCGCCTCGGCGATCGGCAGGTTGCGGCTCGCACCGCGGGCATAGTGGATCGTGCAGTAGGAACAGCAGTAGTCGCATCCGTCCTGCACTTTCAGAAAGGCGCGCGTGCGGTCGCCGCCGGAGAAGGCGGCGAAGAAGCGCGTCAACTCATCGGTCGTGCAGGTGGTGACGATCTGCCGCCCCTTGGCACCCAGTTCGACCACCCGTCGATATAAATCCCCCTTGTCGTTGTTGCTCAACACGATGTCCACCCCGTCGATCGCCGCGATCTCCTGCGGTTTGAGCTGGGCGTAACAACCCGTCACGGCAATGATCGCTTCGGGATTGCGCCGATGCAGCCTGCGGATCAGGTTGCGGCATTTCTTGTCGGCGTGTTCGGTCACCGAACAGCTGTTGATTACGCAGATATCGGCTTCGGCCGTCGGGGCCACGCGCTCGAAGCCCCCTTCGGCAAACTGCCGGGCGAGCGTGGAACTCTCCGAGAAGTTGAGCTTGCAGCCCAACGTATGAAAACTGACGCGTCGTCTCAGCATCTTTACAATTCGTTTTTCCTGCCGGCGAAATTACGAAATTTCGCTCAAACTCGAAAATCGCCGAATTATCAGACAAAAATATTTGGAAGACAAATATTTTAGTATTATTTTTAGACCAATAATACCTTAACCCAGAATCGTTATGAAAAAAAATTACTACGTCTCTATTTTCACGTCGGTATCATTATTAACGACAGCATGCTCCCGCGACGATAATCTTGATACCAAGAATTCGAAGTCGGAAAGACAAGCATTTATTATCGAAGAAGCCTTTCCCGATACCCCAAAAGAACTCGTAACATTACCGAGTGGCATTCAAGTCGAAAAAGTCGACAGCATTTACATTTTAGGAGGCGATATTATTTTGACACAAGCACAGGTCGATAGCCTGAGCCGTCCTGCCACACGAGGTGCAATAATTACAGGAGTAGGAAAAAAGTGGGATTATGGTATCGTCTTTTATCGAATCGCCACCCCGGATAATCATGAAAAAATCCAAGCTGCCATTCAGGAATGGGAAGCCCAAACCGACCTTTGCTTTTGGGAAGCGGTCGTCCCTTACAATAAGGATTATATTAAATTCATAAGTGGCTCAGGAAACTGGTCTAAATTAGGAAAAGTAGGAGGAGCACAAGAACTTTGCCTATATCCCGATGCTCGAAGTAACACAGGAACCGCCATTCATGAAATCGGGCATGCAATCGGCCTCTTTCACGAACAATGCCGCACAGACAGAGATAATTATATTACAATAAATTGGAACAATATTAAATCGGATAAGCAACATAACTTCCGAACTTATGTAGAATCAGGATATTCAGGGGAGAACATCAATCAATTCGACTTCAACTCCATTATGTTGTATTCTTCATATATCGGAGATGAAAACTTCGTACACAATCCCAATATTCCAGTAATAACAAAAAAAGACGGAAGTACTTTTACCGGACAACGATCTCATTTATCAGAGGGTGATATCACAACTGTCAATTCACGCTATCCGAATTACAAACCCTCTTTAATTTGTACTTACTATGGCGGTCGTACCGAACAACTTATTTTGAACGGAGGACAACCTGCAGGATATTCTGAATATTCAACTTTCGTTTTCATGACGAAAGAACCTGCAAAAAGTGATTTTCGGATTCAATTAACAGAACACTGTCTCGAAACTTCTCGTGATTATGACGATGTCGAATGGGCAAATAATTTCTATATAACAATACCTGCAGGCTCGAGAACGGCAACACACGAGATAAATGACACATATTATCGATATGATGATTACGGTTGGACTCATGTCTCACGCAAATTGGAAATCCACAATGATTCGATTTTGATAATGAGTAACCCGAACGATATAATCTTAGAATCATGAAAACACATTTCTCACTACACTGCGTTGTCCGAATCCTGTTCTTTGCCGCGCTAACAGCCTGCGCCAAAACTTCCGAAAAGGAAATCCGCAACTATACAGTGGCATCGGAGCGCCTCCTTATCACTCGCGAGGTGTGGGGCAACGACGAACCGGTCACCTATCCGGTCTATCTGGTCAAGGAGGGCGGCGCTATCGAATGGTCTCCGTTCGATCATATCATCACAGGATTCGTCTACACGCCCGGATTCGAATACCGTATCTCCGTTATCGTCGAACCCTTTGATGCGACGGGTGTTTTCGACGATGCTCCGAGCGAGACCTACACCCTCCGAGCAATTGATTCCCGCCTCGAAAAACGTTCGGAAGGCCTGCCCGCAGGCACCGTCTGCGAATAGGATGGCACACTCCGCGCTCGACAACCGGCTGCCTTTGACGATGACCGGTTGTTTTTTCATTGGTTTTAATTATAAAAAGACCTATTTTTGCGTTCGATTATCGGGCCGGACGAAACAACAACGGTTGCCGTCCCATACCGCCTGCAATGTGAACCTATGGAGTTTTTCTACGATATCGCCCGCTACGCCTATCTGCACAACGCGCTCGCGGCCTGCATCCTTTCGGGCATCGCCTGCGGGATCATGGGCACCTACGTCGTCTGTCGCCGCACGGTCTTTCTGGCGGGCGGCATCACCCATGCGTCGTTCGGCGGGCTGGGCATCGCCTTCTATCTGGGACTGAATCCCATTGCCGGAGCGCTCGTCTTCGCCGTTCTCTCGGCGCTCGGCATCGAATGGGCGGGCAACCGCGGCCGCATCCGCGAGGATTCGGCCATCGGCATCATCTGGTCGGTCGGCATGGCGCTCGGCGTACTCTTCATGAGCCTGCGTCCGGGCTACACGTCGGGCGATCTGGCCGGATACCTCTTCGGCAGCATCGTGACGGTCTCGGGCGCCGACGTCGCGGCGCTGGCCGTGCTCACGGCGCTCGTCGTCGCCGGCGCCGCGCTGTGGCTGCGTCCGGTGATGTACGTCGCCTTCGACCGCGAATTCGCCCGCAGCCAGGGCATCGCCACACAAACCGTCTCCTATCTCATGGCGGCCCTCACAGCCGTCACCATCGTGCTGGCCATCCGCGTCATGGGCATCGTGCTGCTCATCTCGCTGATGACCGTCCCCGCCGTGACGATGAACACGCTCTCGAAATCCTTCCGCACTATCGCCTTCGGCTCCGCCGTGCTCGGCGCACTGGGCGGAGTGGCCGGCCTGGCGGTCAGCTACCAGTGGGAACTGCCCTCGGGCGTGGCCATAATATTTGTCCTCACCGCGTCGCTTATTGTGGCAAAACTATTATCTTTGCGACACGAAAGCGCCAAAACCCGCCGCGGATGAAAACGATTCACAAGCTCGTATTGAAGTCGTATCTGGGACCGATGTTCCTGACCTTCTTCATCGTGATGTTCGTCCTGATGATGAATTTCATCTGGCGGTATATCGACGAGCTGGTGGGCAAGGGGCTCGACGCCGGCGTCATCATCGAACTGATGAGCTACGCCATGGCCAACATGATTCCCATGGGCCTGCCGCTGGCGATGCTGCTGGCGGCGATCATGACGCTGGGCAACCTGGGCGAAAACTACGAATTGCTGGCGATGAAGTCGGCGGGCATGTCGCTGCCGAAAATACTCAAACCGCTCATCATCGTGGTGGGCATCATCGCCATCGGCAGTTTCTTCGTGGTGAACAATCTGGTTCCCTATGCCAACAAGAAGATGCTCAGCATCCTCTACGACATCCGCCAGCAGAAACAGGTCATCGAATTCCAGGACGGGCTCTTCTTCAACGGCATCGAGGACATGAGCAT
>OODL01002718.1_pt1 | contig 10279 bp, 8 predicted proteins | sample 1671181 | NCBI WGS metagenome assembly OODL01 (sample SAMN06348130, study PRJEB24527) | human gut metagenome | biome: human gut; feature: ankylosing spondylitis patient; material: feces | host: Homo sapiens | place: China | collected 2015-10 | reverse complement strand
CGTGACTGGAGTTCAGACGTGTGCTCTTCCGATCTTGTTGTCGGTAGTCGGCAGGAGCGATCCGACGACCATGCCCGCGGCCGCGGCAATGAAGCCGCCCAACACGTTCGGGAAAACCTCTCCAGCAGACGTCCAGGTGAGGAAGACCCAGACTGCGCTGCCAAAGAGAATCGAAACATAGCAGCCCTGGCGAGTCGCCTTCTTCCAGTAGAGCCCGCAGACAAGAGGCCAGAATGCGCCTACAACCGGGAACTGATAGGCCATCGCCACCATGTCGTAGATCGGTGCGCCTTCAAGAGCGATCGAATACATCAGCACCAGGATGGCAAAGCAGGCTACCGTAGCGCGCATGGCAAAGAGCATGTTGCGGTCATCGACTCGGGCAAAGTGGCGGAGCACGTTTTCGACGAAGATCGTCGACGGCGCCAGCATGGTTGCCGATGCAGTGGACATAACGGCCGAAAGCACGGCGCCGAAGAAGAGCACTCGCAGCCACATCGGCATGTAGTCGCGCACGAGCGTCGGAAGGAGCTGCTGAGGATCCTCGGCAAGCATCTTCTGAGCCGCTTCCGGCATCACCAGCACAGCAGCAACCACGATGAACATCGGCACGAAGGCAAAGAGAATGTAGAAGGAGCCGCCGATGATCGGACCGGCGACGGCCGTCTGCACATTCTTCGCCGACATAACGCGCTGGAAAACGTCCTGCTGAGGGATCGAGCCGATCATCATGGTCATGGCAGCCGAAATCCAGAAGAGCCATCCGGAAGGCGTCGGCTCAGGAAGGGCATGGAAGAGATCCTTGCCGCGGGCATATTCGATGACATTGCCGAAGCCACCAGCCAGATCGGAAGCGAACCAAAGGATCGCTACCAAACCAAGCACGATGATGATCATCTGGACGAAATCCGTCACGGCAACAGACCACATGCCGCCTACCATCGTGTAGGCGAGCACGATGCCGGCGCCGATCACCATGCCGGTCGTCATGGATACCGCTCCCTCAGTGATCAGATTGATCACGAGACCAAGCGCGGTTACCTGAGCACCAACCCAGCCAAGGTACGAAATCACAATGGCAACAGAGCACAGGAGCTCCACGCTTCTGCCGTAACGGTCGCGGTAGTAGTCGCCGAGCGTGAGAATCTTCTGCTTATAGAGCTTCTGCGCAAAGAAGGTACCCACAAGAATCAGGGCCATGCCGGACCCGAAGGGCTCTTCAATCACGCCCGCAATGCCGCTTTCGATGAAGCGTCCCGGAAGACCGAGAATGGTTTCCGAACCGAACCAAGTGGCAAATGTAGCGGTAATCACCATTGGCAGCGGAAGGCTGCGTCCGGCAAGTGCAAAATCGCTGGTGCTCTTCACGCGGGTGGAGGCCCACACGCCAATCGCAACGGTTGCGAAAAGATAGAGCAGAACAAAACCAGTCAGCGTCATCCCTTTTATGTCCTTATAAAAACGACGTTGAACGGAAAATCCAAGAAGGATTTGATTTTTTCGCGCATTGTAGGAATCAATGCGCCGATGCGTTCCTTCAGAAAGGCGCGTTTTTCCCGACTAAGCGGCAGCAATCGGGCAATGTTTCATCGAGATCAAAAAAAATACGCCGCGCTTCAATGAAAACGCAGCGTATTCAATTAGATAAGAGAGAGGCAAATCACCTCTCTCCTCTAGCTATCAAGCCGTGGGGCCGTTCTGGCGAATAGCGCAGAGCAACCAGCCGCGATCTCCCTCAACAGGCTTCGAAAGAACCCAAGTTTCATCGAGATCTTCCGCCTCGCCATTGATGACAAGACGTCCGGTAAAGCGCACGCTGGCAAAGTACTCCTTGCCTTCCTGAGCAATGCCGAGAAGCTCGTTGTCAAGCTTTTCAACTTCCGTCTTGTAGACCTCACCCTTGCGCTCACGGAGCTGATGCGTAACAGCCGTGAAGATGTCGTTGTCGGTGAAGTCCGAAATCTCCATGACGTTGCCGGTATCCCATGCCTTCTGGAGCTTGATGTAGTTCTCACGCGCTGCCTTGAGGAAGCCTGCGCGATCGAAATCAGCAGGCGTCACGTCCACCGGATTGGCGTCTGCGGCGGCCGATCCATTGCCCCCCATCAGCTGATCCATGACGCTTCCCGAACGAGGCGCCTGTCCGGAAGGCTGCTGCCAGCTCTGAGGTTCAGGCATTGCCTGCGACTCCATCGGGCGCGAAGGTTCCGCCGGGCGAGCAGCTGCAAAAGGATCGGAGGAAGCTCCTGTGGCTCCCGCAGTCTGAGTCTGAGGACGCCGGCGCGAAAGGACCATGCGCACTACAAAGAAGGCGACGACAGCAAGAAGCAGTACCGTAATGATGCCTGAAAGACCAGCACCGCCGAGACCAAGCATGGACAGGAGCGCGGTAATGCCAAGCGCTGCAGCGATCATGGACGGCTGCTGCACAGGCGGAGTCGTGGCGGGGCGCTGAGCTGCTCCCTGTTGCTGACGCTGTTGAGCTGCGGGGGCCGCAGCAGGAGCTGCCGGAGCTTTCTGAGAAAAAGTCGGGGCAGGACGGCCGAGGCTGCCGCCGCCGCCAAATCGCTTGGCTGCATCTGCATCAAAGGACGCGGTTGCAAGAGCGACGCAGACTACGAGAGCTGCTACGAGGTTTTTCATCTTGGTCTTTCCTTTTTGATCTGATCTGCGCAGGAATGCTTTCCTCAAACATCATCGGGCATCCCGGTAATCGAGCTTCTTTCAATTTTTCTTCCCGATGTGCAATGCACAGATTCCGAATGTCAGATTGTGCCATTTCACGTCAGAAAAACCTGCGTCGGTCATGAGTTTTGCAAAAGCCTGCTGATTCGGATGCATGCGGATGGATTCCGCTAAATACCTGTAGGACGCCGCATCCGAGACGATTTTTCCCCCCAGCCAGGGCATGAAATGGAAAGAGTAAAAGTCGTAAAAAGGCTTTAAAAAAGCTGAACAGCGCGAAAATTCAAGAACCAACAGCTTTCCGCCCGGACGGAGCACGCGAAGCATTTCTCTAAGAGCCCGATCCTTGTGCGTCATATTTCGGATGCCGAAGGAAACCGTCACGACATCAAAGGAATTTTCATCAAAGGGCAGACGCTCCGCGTCGGCAAGCACTACGTTCGAGCGCATGCCGTGTGCGCGCATGCGGTCTCGTCCGCATGCGAGCATTTCGTGATTAATGTCTGTCGCCGTAACGTTTTCATCTCCCGCAAGCCTTGCAAACGCCATGGCAAGATCGCACGTCCCGCTGGCGATATCCAGCACCTTCATGCCGGGCTTGACGGCAGCGCTGGCAATGCAGCGCCGCTTCCAGAGTCTGTGCATGCCGAGACTGAGGAGATCGTTCATCAGATCGTATTTTTTCGCCACGCTGTCGAACGCATGGCGTACTCGCTCTTCCTTTTCGGCTTCGTCGATCTGGCTGAAGCCAAAATCAATCTGATGCTTTTCGGAAGCTGAATTGCTCTTCGGCTTTTCTTCCATCTTCTCTGCCTTTTTATCCATGGCTGCAGGTCTTCTTGGGTTTCATTCGGGCAAGAAACGGTGCATTTGCAGGATCAGCCGGGTCTCTCGAAGCACCGACGCTTGCGAGCTCTTCAAGATATGCGCCCCACAGCGCATCATGCTCAACGCGAAGCTTTTCAAAGTAGTCCCAGCTATAAATTCCAGTGTCATGCCCGTCGTCGAACATCAGCCTGAGAGCATACTGCCCGACCGGTTCCACACCCCGCAAGCCAACGTTGGCGCAGCCGACCTGAAGCACGGCTTCCTCCGGTGAATGTCCCTGAACTTCGGCCGAAGGAGAAAACACTCGCAGAAATTCAAATGGGAAAATCGCTCGCGTACCGTCCTCATAAGCAAGCTCAAGCGTCTTCGTCTTGCTGTGAACAAGCACTTCTACTGGCACTTTCATAGCTAATCCACCACACAAAAAATCCCGCGCCGCATCTGGGAGCGGTACGGGATAACAGAACTTGAGTTTCTCTAAAAAAAGCTCAAAAAAAATTGGTCCTCGCGTCAGGAGTCGAACCTGAGACACGGCCTTCGGAGGGCCGTATGATATCCATTTCACCACGCGAGGAGGTTTCTGATTATACAGAGCTTCATGCTTCGAGGGGATCAACCTCAAGCGCCCATGTAGTCTTCCCTGACTTGGGGAGCTTCATCAGTATTGAGCTCCACTCAACGAGAAAGCGATGCAGCGCCATCCGATCCGCACTTTCAACAAGAAGCTGTCCTCTTTCCCTATTCATGAGTCTTACTAAAGGCATAGGAACAGGATCGTATACAAGCACGGAATCGCCGCAAATCTTTTGAGCTGCATTCGCAGCTGCTTCCAGAAAACCGAGTGACTGCGAAAGCATGTCGGCTTCTGCCGTCAAAAGCGCCTGACGAATAAAGGGGACGCCCGCACTCTCTCTGCGCTCTCTGAGAGCATCTTCTGCGAATTCCACATAATTCTGATGCGCAAGAGCGGCAAAAAGCGGGTCCTCCGGAAAGCGCGTTTGAATCATCACTCGCCCCCGCTCACCCGTACGACCGGCACGTCCGGCAACCTGCATCAGCGTGGCAAAAAGCTGTTCGCGAGCTCGTGTGGAGGGACTCAATATCTGGGCATCTGGATTAAGTACCAGCACCAGACCTACATTCTGGAAATCATGTCCCTTCGCGACCATCTGAGTGCCGACAAGAATATCCACTTCACCCTGGTGAACTTTTTTAAACGCTTCTTCTGCGGCATGTTTTTTAGACGCACTATCGCGATCAATGCGCAATATCCGCTTGCCAGGGAAAAGTACCGCGAGATCCTCTTCAATGCGTTCTGTTCCGGTACCTCTCGGCAAAATATCCACATTGCCGCACTGCGGACAGGCTTCCGGCACTGATCGCTTCCATCCGCAATGGTGACAGATCAACGCATTCTCGCGCTTATGGTAGACCGTAAAGGCGGAACACCTTGCACAAGTACTCACCCATTCGCAGGCAGGACACGAAAGCACTGGCGAATATCCCCTGCGGTTGAGGAACACCAGTACCTGTCGGCCTTCTGCCAGACAGGACTCCATCGCCTCCCGCGAGACCTCGGTAACCATGCTGCGCGCCCCCTTAATCGGCGGAGGCGTTAAATCAACTGCCGGCAATTGAGCATGCTGAGCCGCACGCTTGGTAAGCGTGAGAAGCTTATAGGCTCCCGACTGAGCTTTAGCCCAACTTTCAAGCGACGGCGTTGCGGATCCCAGGACGACCGGACACTGAAGCCGGGACGCGCGCCAGACTGCAAGGTCGCGAGCACTGTAGCGCAGTCCGTCCCCGGCTTTATAAGAGTGATCATGCTCTTCATCAACCAGAATGAGTCTGAGATGGCGCATGCTGGCAAAGATAGCCATTCTCGTGCCCACAAGAATTCTTGCCTTCCCCTCATGTGCAGCCAGCCATGCTGCAGCTCTTTCCCTTTCTGTGAATTCTGAATTCAGCGCTGCGACAACTTCTGCAGGGAAACGGGCACGAACACGGTCCACCAGCTGCGGAGTCAGATTAATTTCCGGTACAAGCAAAAGGACCTGAGCTTCAGGATCTCCCTTCAGCACGGCGTCCATCAAATGAAGGTATACCTCTGTTTTCCCGGATCCCGTCACGCCAAAAAGCAGGAAAGAAGCGAAGCCTTCCTGCGACAGCACAGCATTAACTGCGGCACTCTGCTCATCATTGAGCTTTGGTGCTGCCGCTTGGGTTTTCAGGCATGCATTGATCTTCGGCATGACATTGCGTATGCCGGCTATGCGTTTTTCCTGCTGCGGGGTAGGAGCCCTTCGAAGCGCAAGCGGTATTGCCGGAAGCGCTGCCTCTCCCCATGAACGTATGTAGTAAGAAGCCGCAAATCGCGTAAGCTGGAGCCATTCAGAACCGAGGGGTGCCGTTATCTTCAAATTCTTCAAAATGCTCTTCAGCCGGCGAGACTCTATATCCGAAGCTGAATGGAGTTCCGCAATCACGCCCACAACCCTGCGCGCACCCAGAGAAACCAGAACCAGATCACCCGCAGCCGCGAGCATATCCTCAGGCACCCGGTAATCAAGCGGCGGAAGGCCGGGTGCATCCACAAGCACACGGGCAAACTGATCGATTCTGGTCATGGCTCATTGTTTCAAAATACTGACGGAATTCCTGATTTTATTTATGAATCACCACTCAGCATGATTTTCCCAAGTGTTGGAGGACACCACTTTTGACCCATTTTCGGACACTTCAAAGTTGACCCGCCGGCATTAGGTTTTGACCCGGAATCCCGGACATTTACTGCCCTTTTACTGCCTTTGTAGCATCAGTCCTCTTCCTGCGTTCCGCTACATCAAGCCCTGGAGCGCTTGTGTCACGATAGCGGTCGTCACGCGTTCCTCAAAGCGCCGATAAAGACTGCGGCACAATACTATAAAGGCTCTTCCGTAAACGAAGACAAATTCAGAGATATTCCCCTATATTCACATAGATAGATCACTGATAACGTGCGTTCCTCGTCGCCGCTTCTTTTTTAGGGCGGCATTTTTTGACCCGTGGAAATTGACCCACGGTTTTACTCAACTATGAGGACGCAAATGATCTCAAGTGCTACAGCACAAGAAATCCGTTTTCGAATAAGCAATGGGGAGAAAATCCGTACCATCGCTCAGTCGCTCGGTATTTCCCGGAATACCGTGCGGAGCTACATGCGTGATGCCGACAAAGGCTTTCAGAAGGTCGAGGCTGGATCCATCGGCGGCCGGCACAAGCTCGCCATCGGCAACGATGCCTCCCTCGCAAATCTTTATCTTCAGGCGCGCGGCAACAGTGCTGTCATCCGCAGACGTGTCCAGGCTACTCTTGAGGCCTACGGGCTTCCTAATGGTTTTAAAGTATCCGATCGATCCATCCGCCGCTTCTATGCAAGCCGCCATCCTGAGCTCATCAAGCGGGCGCGTGATGAAGAAGTCAATCCCTTTTTCGTCAAGCCTGGGCAGCAGCTGCAGATCGACTTCGTGGAGGCGAAGTTTCGTTTTGCCGGTCAGGCAGAAGAGGAAACCGTTTATATCTTTGAGGCCACATATGCGTGGTCGCGGAAGTTCTATGTGCGCGTATGTCCGGACATGACGCAGGCATCGTGGATGATCAGCATCTGCGACTGCCTCCAAAAGAACGGGATTCCTCTGGAAATCCTGTGCGATAACGACAAGTCTCTCGTCATTTCACATGGCAAGGAGCATGTCCGATTCAACCCGTCGTTCGAATGGCTTTGCAAGCCGCTGGGGATCCTGCCCAGAGCCTGCAGGCCCCGGAGGGCGGCAACCAAAGGCCGAATTGAGCGTTACGGGCGCTATCTGCAGGAAAACGGTCTTGTCGACTGCGGAATTGATTCGGAAACGATTCCGGATCGGACTGCCCTGCAGAAAAAGCTCGATGAGTGGATTGAGCACACGGCCGACATGCGCGTGTGGGATACGGTGCAGTACGGAAAGGCTACGACCAGGGACCTTTACGCCAAAGAACGAGCTCTTCTTCGTTTCCCGGAGGCATTGAAGACGTGCTTTGACGTTACGTGCTGGCCTGCCCGTACGACTGATGAGGGCATCGTTTATGTGTACGGAACCGCCGTCCATCTGGGCCCCAATTACCGCGGCGGACAGACGGTGTACGTTGCAGTTCGACTCAACGGAGAGGTGTTGGTAACGAACGCGGCTGGGAACGTCATTCGAATGACAGATATTCCGCCAGAGAACCTACACGAATTCAAGATGGATCAGCCGCCGCCCACTTCAAGATCAGCCTTTCATGCTGATATTTCAAAGAAAGGAAGCAGGAAAAGTCTTCTAAGTCAATTCGATGAAGCAACAGACTAAATATCGTCAGGAGAAAAATATGAATCAGAAATTTGGGCTTGGCATCCCGGAGCAGCCGGCAGCATCTCCAGAGTTGATGGATGCGCTCAGGCAGCTCAAGTGCAGTCGACTCTTGCCCGACATCGGGAAGCTTATCGATGAAGCCACGGATGCGCAGCTCTCTCCCCTGGAGACCGTCAGCAAGGTTTTTACGACGGCAGCCAGGCGCAGGCAGAACTCAAAAATGGAAATGCTGGAAAAGATGGCCAGCCTTCCGAGCAATCCCAGCATCGAGAACTTTGATTTTTCGAGAATCAATCCTCTGGCAGCGCAACGAATTAAGGAAGCGGCGCGTTGTCAGTGGATCGAGGCAGGAGAAAGCATGCTCATTCGAGGGCCGTCAGGTGTTGGAAAAACACATCTGGCCGTGAGCCTTGGAAAGCTGGCCGTAGCAAAAGGCTATCGGACTTTATTCATCCAGGCAAATGACCTGCTGGCAAAGTTGGCAAGGTGGAACGTCAATGGCGAGCTCGAGAGACGGATGAAGCTGCTGAATCAGGTCCGGGTTCTGATCATCGATGAATTCGGATACCCGACAAAACCGGATCCTGCGTATGCGCCTCTTTTCTACACTCTGGTGCAGGAGCGGACTCAGAAGGGGGTAAGCACCGTGATTACCTCCAACCGCAAGCTCGGAGAGATGGGATCGATGCTGGGCGGCGATGAAGTCTGCATTGCCGCCGCTTTGGATCGTCTGATCAAGGATTGCTGGTTTATCAAGATTATGGGAAAGAGCTACCGCCTGGAGTGTTTCGAAAAACGCAAGATGAAGGATGGCTGGGATAGTGAAGAGGACGACGAAGGGAATCTCTAAACCCTGACAGGCGAAAGCCGATGACCATGCCGTCGACGGCAAGTGCCGCCAGAGGCCTGCCGGACGGCATGGTCTGAGGAAACTGAGAATAACGCTACATTTGTAGCGCTACAATTCATCTTTAAATGTCCATAGAAATCAAGAATAAAGTTAAGTCTATCCTTGACGACGCCGTCACCCGCGGACTCGAATTTCCAAGTCTGCGAGCAATAAGAGCTCAGATCGGCAAAGGCTCGTATTCGACAATCGCCGAGGCGGTAAAGGAATGGAAGCAGGCAAAGATGGCTGCAGCATCAATGCCGGTTACAGCCGACCTTTCGATGGAGGAGTCTGAAGCTGTGTCGGGTGCAGTGTGGAATGCTGTGAGCCCGATCATTGCTAAAAGACTGACCAGGCAAAATGAGTGCGCCGAATCAGCATGGGAGGAAACCCGCCGGGAGATAGACAGGCTCTGTCAGACCGCCGAGGATCAGCTGGCTGAAGAACAGGCACTCAAAGAAGCCAGGCTGAAAGCAGAACGTGAGCGTGAATATTTGGAGTACCGGAATCAAGCACTGAGCAAGGAGCTGGAGGAAACGAAGGCTGAGCTCAGTCGTGTTGCAACAGAACTCGGGAAAGAACGCTTGATGCTGCAAAAAGCAGAGCTTGAGGTTTCCGGACTCCAGGCCGCAGTCGATACGTTGCGACAGGTAATCCTGGTGCTGAAGCAGAAGGCGATTCCTAAGATGTCAGGGAAGAAGGTTTAATTCCAACGCGCAGCGTTGGCTGCCGCCGGCTCACGGCCGCCGAAGTGCCCAGCGCATTTAATGGCTCCGCCTCGCGGCCTTCGGCCGCGGGTTCCTCCATTAACTGCGCTGGGCACTTTGAAAAGGAGCCTCCGCAGGGAGGAAAAACCATCTGTAGCGCTACATTTGTAGCAAGCTCTGAGCTCTGTCATTTTTAGAGCATTGGCGGTGCCTGTCAGAAACGGCAAACGCCTGTCCCAGAGGAAGATCCAGTCCTCTTGCGACTCAGTGGAACTGCCACGGCACCGGGTCAACTTTGCTCGGGTCAAGAAAAAGCGCCCGATTCGACAGTGAGGGTCACTTTATCCGTCCAAAAGTGGGTCAGTAGATAGTGTCCTCTAACAACATCGGCACCACAGAGGAATCTGCCACGTTAAAGCGCGTCACGACCTTCGTCGACTGGTATATCCGTCGACGTCGATAAATTGAGGGAGAAATGATTCAGCGGTTGCAACGGGATTTCGGGGTGATGGTGTCATAACGCCGAGCGTCTGCCAGACAATATTTGACGAGGCCAAGAGGAATCATCCTCGACCTCGTTGCATAACTACCTGTGAAGTCTCCCTCAGCTCAGCACAAGTCGAAGGAGGCTTCATGGCTATAAGTTGAAGGTGATACCGAATCGCTTGTGGATGGCGATGCGCTGCTCTTCATCAAAGGCCTGCCTCTGCTTCAGGTACCACTCGATAAAGAGCTGCATGCGCTTCAGACGGGATGCGGCTCGCGTGACGGCGACGTAGTTCTGCAAAACCGGCGGATGCCAA
>OODL01002711.1_pt1 | contig 10310 bp, 7 predicted proteins | sample 1671181 | NCBI WGS metagenome assembly OODL01 (sample SAMN06348130, study PRJEB24527) | human gut metagenome | biome: human gut; feature: ankylosing spondylitis patient; material: feces | host: Homo sapiens | place: China | collected 2015-10 | reverse complement strand
TACAGGCCCTCTCAGTCGGCTGCGCCGACAGCTCTCCCAGAGGGAGAGCCAAGGCTGTAGAGCTCGCTGCCCTCAGCGGGCCGCAAAACAGACACCCTTAGATACCCATACACCGCCGATGAGCGGCGGGGGCAGCGGGAAAGGAGGAAGGATTTCCGTTGAAGAAACCGAAGGTACAGCAAAAAACCGAGCGGCGCATATCGGCAGCCCTGCGGCTGGTGCTGGTGGCGGTGCTGCTGCTGGCCCAGATCGCGCTGGTGCTGGTGCTCAATGACCTGCTGCGGCAGAGAATGGCCATCGCCTATACCCTGCTGGAGCTGGTGGCCCTGGCCTACGTCTTTCGCATCAACAGCCGCCCCGGCGGCGGCTCGTACAAGCTGGGCTGGACCCTGCTGATCCTGACGGTGCCGGTGGTGGGCCTGATCCTGTACTGGCTGTGGAACGGAGATCATCCCCAGAAGCGGCTGGACCTGCAAAAACTGCCCCGGCCCCGGGAGTCCGACGCCCGGCAGGAGCACAGCCGCCTGCAGGTGGAGCACCTGCGGCGGGAGCACCCGGAATGGGGCCGCCTGGCGGCGTATCTGGACCGGCAGGGCTTCCCCCTGTACACCGGCACCGGGGCCGTGTATCTGCCCACCGGCGAGGCGTATCTGGAGGACCTGCTGGAGCGCATGGAGCAGGCGGAGCACTTCATTTTCATGGAGTTTTACATCATGGCCGAGGGGCAGCTGTGGGACCGGCTGATGGATATTTTCCGGCGGAAGGCCGGACAGGGCGTGGAGATCAAGGTGCTGTTCGACGACTTCGGCAGCATGATGCGCATGTCCGAGGAGGCCGTGGAGGAGCTGCGGCGCATAGGGGCGGAGGTGCTGATCTTCAACCCGGTGCACCACTATGTGAACCGGCTGTACTTCAACTATCGGGACCACCGGAAGATCGCCTGCATCGACGGGGACACCGCCTATACCGGCGGGGCCAATATTGCCGACGAATACGCCAACCTGATGGAGCGGTTCGGCTATTGGAAGGACGACGGCATCCGGCTGGAGGGCCAGGGGGCCTGGACCCTGACCCGGGAGTTCATCTATATGTGGGAGCGCATGGGCGGCGCCATGCACCAGGAGCACGACTATTACCGGCCCCACGGCGACGCCCCGGGCCAGGGCTTTGTGCAGCCCTTTGTGGACGGGCCGGACAGCAACCCCATCTCCTCCGCCGAGGACGCGTTTTTGCAGCTGATCGGCGGGGCCAAGCACATGGTGTATATCACCTCCCCCTATCTGGCCATTGACGAGTCCATGGAGAAGGCCCTGTGCATGGCCGCCGGCAGCGGGGTGGACGTGCGGCTGATGATGCCCGGCATCCCGGACCACAAATTCGCCTTCATGGTGGCGGAGAGCTATTTCGGGGAGCTGCTGGACCACGGGGTGAAGATCTATCGCTTCACGCCGGGGCTGCTGCACGGGAAAACCGTTCTGGCGGACCGGGAGGCGGCCTTTGTGGGGTCCGTGAACATGGACTACCGCAGCTTCCAGCTGCACTTCGAGTGCGGCACCCTGCTGTACGGCGCGCCAGCCCTGGAGACGCTGCTGGAGGACATGGACGGCATTATGGAAAAGTCCCGGCAGGTGACCCGGGCGGACTGGGAGCACCGGCCCCTGCTGCACAGAGTGCTGGGCGGCCTGCTGCGGCCCTTCGCCATGTGGATGTAAATATCAAAAAAAGCCCTGCTTTTTTTGATAAAAAATTGCAGTCTGCCGCGCGCATAATTTGTTCGCTGAAAGCGAACAAATTCCACACTTGCAGACTGAGAAGTGTTTTTTGCGACGTACACGCCGCCGCAAAAAACGGATCACAATTGATTTGCCGCCTGCGGGCGGCAAACGCTGCGAGGCTTTTACAACAGACTCAAAAGAGACCGTATTCTTCCGAATACGGTCTCTTTTTATGCTTTATGGCTCCAGCCTGTGCAGGAGGCGGTCGGTGAGGGACACGGTCAGGGCGGCGGCAGCGGCCAGGGCCACCGTCACCGCTCCGCCGCACCACAGCACCGCCCGGTAGGCAAACCGGCGCATTACCGCTCCCCTCCCCCGCTGACGATGTGGTAATAGGCGTTGGAGGTGATCCGGTACACCAGGGTGTACAGCGCCGCAAAGGCCAGGAAGCTGGCGGCGGTGGTGCCCACCAGCAGGCGGGTGTTCCAGAGGTTGAACAGAAGCAGCAGCTTATGGACAAAGGGGAAGGCAAAGGCCAGGTGCAGTCCCGCCAGCAGCAGCGGCAGGAAGAACACCAGCAGCAGCTGGCTGTTGATGCTGGAGCGGATGTCCCGGCGGGTCATGCCCACCTTCTGCATGATGTCGAAGCGGGCCTGGTCCTCGTAGCCCTCGGAGATCTGCTTATAATAGATGATCAGCACCGCCGCCAGGGAGAAGCCCACGCTGAGGAGGATGCCCAGGAAGAACAGGCTTCCGTAGGACCCGTAGAAATCTCCGCGATTTTCCGCCAGGGACTCCACGCCCAGCACGCCGTTTTCCATCAGGCCGCCGTCCTGGGCCATGCGGCGGATGGCGGCGGCCACAGGGTCCGCGGCGTCGGGAAGCTGGCGGTCCAGGTCAAAGCCGTAGTGCCAGGTGCGGGACACGCCCATATTGGCCCGGTTCATCACCTGCTCCAGGGCGTCTGCGGCGGAGAGGTCCGGAACGATGAGCCACAGCTGGGTGACGACGCTGGCGGAGTCGCTGCCGGAGGGAGAAAAGTTATCCAGCAGGCCCGCCACCTGCCAGGTGGGGCCGTTCTGAAGGGTCAGGGAGGTCCCCTGATAGCCGGTCCGGCTGCGGCAGACGTACACCTGCCCCTGGGGCAGGGTCAGGTCCGTGCCCATGGCGGCGTTGTAATCCGCCAGGGGGATCAGGGTCACATCCACGGGATCGCCGAAGCCCTCATTCGGGGAGAGCACCCCGTCCCGGAGGGTCATCACCGAGGACACGGAGCGGTACTCCCAAACATTGGCGGCGGACATACCGCTGCGGCGGACGGCGTCCGCCACGGCGGTGCGCAGAGACGTCAGGTCCCCGGACTGGCTGGCCCGGTCCGGGAAGTAGGCGGTGATGTTTTCATCCCGGGGATAGCGGGTGTGCAGGGAGTCCTCCGCGCCGAAATACAGGCAGGTGGTGGAGGAGAGCATCACCAGCACCATGGTGCCCAGGATGCAGATGGACGCCAGGCCCGCGCCGTTGCGCTTCATGCGGTATACCAGGGAGGAAACGGACACGAAATGCCGCTTCCGGTAATAGAACCGGGGATTCCTTTGCAGCAGGCGGCACAGGGTCACGGAGCCGGAGATAAACAGCAGATAGGTGGCGGCGATGACCATCAGCACGGCGGCGAAGAACCAGGTCAGGGCCGCCAGCGGCTCCCGGATGGTGACGGCCAGGTAATAGGCCCCGGCCAGCAGCAGGATGCCCAGCACCGCCAGGGCCCAGTTGGCCCGGGGCGGCTTCTCCCCCTCCGCCTGGCTGCGCATCAGCTGCACGGCGGTGGAGCGGCCCACCCGCACCAGGGAGGAGATCAGGATCAGCAGGAAAATGCCGGCGTAAAGCCCCAGGGTCAGGAGCAACCCCCCGGCGGACACCCGGTACACCATGTCCGTGGCCGCGCCCACCATCCGCAGCAGGCCCAGCTCCGCCAGCTTGCCCAGCAGGATGCCCAGGGCCAGGCCCCCGGCCAGGGAGATGCCGCCGGAGAGCAGGGTCTCCCAGCAGAGGATCCGGGCGATATCCCGCTTGCCCATGCCCAGGACGTTATACAGGGCAAACTCCCGGTTCCGGCGGCGGATCAGGAAGGAATGGGTGTAAAACAGCAGCAGCAGAGAAAACACCCACAGCACAAAGCTGCCCAGATTCAGGATCACCTGCACGGAGCCGCTGCCGGGCAGCGTTCCCTCCGGCAGCCGGGACAGGGCCACAAGAATGTAGAAAAACGACACGGCGCCTACGCCGGTCAGCAGATACGGCACATAGAGGCGGCTGTTTTTCCGGATGCCGTCCCAGGCCAGATGACGGTACAGCTTCATGCCCGGTCACCGCCTGCCTGGAGCATGGTCAGGGTGTCCGCGATCTTCTGATACAGCTGCTCGTCGGTGCACTGGCCGCGGTACAGCTGGTGGAACACCTGACCGTCCTTGATGAACAGCACCCGCCCGGCGTGGCTGGCGGCCTTGACGGAGTGGGTGACCATGAGGATGGTCTGCCCCTGGCGGTTGATCTGGGCGAACAGGTCCAGCAGCTCGTCGGTGGAGCAGCTGTCCAGAGCGCCGGTGGGCTCGTCGGCCAAGATCAGACGGGGATGGGTGATCAGCGCCCGGGCCACGGCGGCCCGCTGCTTCTGGCCGCCGGACACCTCGTAGGGATACTTGTCCAGCAGCTCCAGGATGCCCAGCTGGCGGGCGATGGGGTCCAGCCGGGCCTTCAGCTCCCGATAGGGCCGCCCCGCCAGCACCAGGGGCAGGTAGATGTTGTCCCGCAGGGTGAAGGTGTCCAGCAGGTTGAACTCCTGGAACACGAAGCCCAGGTTGTCCCGGCGGAAGGCCGCAGCGTCGGACTCCCGGACGGCGGACATGTCCCGGCCGTCCAGCTCCACCCGGCCGGCGGTGGGCTTATCCAGCGCCGCCAGAATATTCAGCAGGGTGGTCTTGCCGGAGCCGGACTCGCCCATAATGGCCACGTATTCGCCCTCCTCCACGGAGAAGTCCACCTGCCGCAGGGCCGTGACCTGGCTGCCGCCGAAGCGGGTGGTATAGACCTTTTTCAGGCCCGTTACATTCAGAATCTGCATATTGATGCCTCCTTATTGACAGGGCCTATTATAGCAGGCCGGGGAAATGCGCCGCCATCGAATGGGCTTACATTTCCCCGGTCTGAGCTTACGTTTTTGTCACTCGTGGGTGCGGACGTTGATAAATTCCGCACGGAGCTTGGAATAGAGGATGGTCTGGCTGCTGTACAAGCCGCAGTAGCCGGAGAGAAGATAGCTCAGGGCGCAGGCCACGGCAAAATACGGCGCACCGGCGGAGCCGAACAGCTCCACGCTGAGCAGCACCGAGGCCACCGGGCAGTTCACCGCCCCGCAGAACACCGCCACCAGGCCGATGGCCCCGCCGAACCCGGCGGGCAGGCCCAGCAGGCCCCCCATGAAGCAGCCGAAGGCAGCGCCCACGAAGAACGACGGCACCACCTCGCCGCCCTTGAAGCCGCAGCCGATGGTGACGGCGGTGAACAGGATCTTCAGCAGCCACGCCCAGCCATCGGCCTCCCCCGCCAGGGCCCGGGCGATCACGTCCATGCCCGCGCCGTTGTAGTCGCCGTTTGTCAGAAGGCTCATGCCGATCAGCAGAACGGAGCCTGCCAGCACCCGGACCCAGGGGCTTCTGAACCCCCGGTCCAGCAGGCGCTCCGTCCAGTGAAGTCCCTTGCAGAACAGGATGCTGACCACGGCGCACAGAATGGCCAGGGCCACCACCGGCACCATGGTCTCCAGCGTCACAGGGGGCATGGCCACCGCGAACCGGGTGGGCTCCACCCCCATCAGGGTGGACACGCCGAAGGCCGCCATGGCGGCGGTGATGCAGGGCACCAGGCCCGCGTAATACAGCACGCCCACGCTGATGACCTCCAGGGCGAACACCGTGGCGGTCAGGGGGGTGCCGAACAGGGCGGAGAACACCCCGCTCATGCCGCACAGGGTGGCAAGGGGCAGGTCCTTTTCCCCCAGGTGCAGCAGCTTCCCGGCCTCGTAGCCCAGGCCGCCGCCGATCTGCAGGGCCGCGCCCTCCCGGCCGGCGCTGCCGCCGCACAGGTGGGTGATCACCGTGGACACAAAGATCACCGGCACCAGGAGAATGGGCACGCTTTCGCCGAAATGCACCGACTCGATGATGGCGTTGGTGCCCTTGCCCTCCAGATGGCAGAGCTTATACAGCCCCACGATGGCAAGGCCCCCCACCGGCAGCAGGTACAGAATCCAGGGGTGCGCCCCCCGGATGGCCGTGGCGTAATTGACGCCGATATGAAACAGGGAGCCGATCACGCCGCCGGCCACACCGATGATGCCGCCCAGCAGCACCCATTTTCCCAGCGCCGCCGGGTATGCTCCCATATGCATTATGGTCTTTTTCCACTTATCCACCGCTTGCCGCCGTCCTTTCCGCCCGTTCCCCCAAAAAATCTTCTTCCTTTTATAGCCAGCTTTTTTCGACAGTCTCTTTATAGCATCTTTACGGTTTGGTGTCAATCCGGCATATCAGCCATTCCCTGTTTCCGCAAAAACAGGGGCCTGCCTCCCGAAAAGCAAAGCCCCCGTCCTGTTTCATTTTGCTTCAGCTGCCCAGATGAAGCACCTGGAGAAGCAGAAGCCAGCTGAGCCCATAGTAGGTGACCACAGCCACCAGATCGTTCACGGTGGTAATCAGCGGCCCGGAGGCCACGGCAGGGTCCACCCCGATTCGCTTGAAAAACATGGGAATCAGCGTTCCCACGGCGCTGGAGATAAACATGGCCAGCAGAAGCGCCGCACCGATGCACACCGAAACCGCAAACGCATATTGGGCGGGATATCCCTTGCCCAGCATGATGTAAGCGCCCACAAGCAGCACGGAAAGGCTGCCCAGAATCAGCCCGCTGAACAGCCCCACCCGCATCTCCTTGCAGACGAGGCCCAGCTTTTTCCGGGCGGTGATCTCCTTGTCCATCAGCACACGGATGGTGACAGCCAGCGACTGCGTTCCCACATTTCCCGCCATATCCAGGATCAGCGACTGGAACGCCATAATGATCGTCAGCCGGGACACGACCTTCTCGAATGCGCCCACAACGCCTGAAACAACCATTCCCAGCACCAGCAGCACCAGCAGCCAGGGCATCCGCTTTTTCAGGCTTGCCCGCAGCGGCTCGTGCAGATCCTCCTCCGCGGAAAGGCCGCCCAGCTTCGCATAGTCGTCGCTCATCTCGTCGTCCACCGCTTCCACCAGGTCCTTCAGGGTGATGACGCCGAGAATGCAGTTGGAGGCATCCAGCACGGGAATGGCGCTTTCCGAGTAGCTTTTCAGCCGCTCGATACAGTCCTCCGTGCGCTCGCTGCAGTAGACATACGGGAACCTGTGCTGGATAAGAGGCGCGATAGCCGCGTTCTTTTCCGCAATAAGCAGAGCGCGCAGCTCCACCGTGCCGCAGAAAAAGCCGTTTTCCGCCGTCACAAAGAGCATTTGGATATTATCGTTTTCCTTCGCCTGGTCCATAAGCGCCCGGGTGGCCTGGCCCACCGTCATTTCCGAATCCAGCGAAATGAAATTGGCGCTCATTCTGCTGCCGATCTCGTCCTCGTCAAACGACACCAGCAGCTCAATCTTTTTCCGAAGCGCTCCGTTGAGCAGCCCGATCATCGCTGACCTGTCGCTGCCGGGCAGTTCCCGCAGAATGTCCGCCGCAGCATCCGGGTCAATCTTTTCCAGAATGAAAACAGCTCTTGCCGTGTCGATGTCCTTCAGGAAGGCAGCCGCCTCCTGGGGCTCGACATACTTGAAAATACCGGCCAGCTTGTCCGGCTCAATGGAGCGGATCAGCCGCATCCTTCCAAGCCGGTCCATCTGCTCCATGGACTTGGCAATATCACTGTTATGATAGTTCTCCAGCTGCTCCTGGATCATCTTCGGCGAAAGGTCATCCCTTATCAGCGCCGCGATCTCATCCGCGCAGCCTCCGCTTTTGAGGTTCTTGTCTTCGTTGAACATTGCCATGGTATTACCGCCTTTCAATTAAAATCGCATCGTGTTCCTAATTGAAAGTGAAGCCGGGCAATGTGCTGTCATATCCGGCCTTTATTTACCTGTACGAGCCGACGCAAAGCAAGCGCCGGACACAGCGGCACATTGAATACTTCGCCCGTAACTGTCACCTAAGCTCACTTTGCTCACCTCTTTCTGGAATAAAAGTCGATTGCTTTGTCATGATACCACTGTCGCGCGGTCCTGTCAACCCGGGACCGGACGCTGCCGCCTCTCCCCTTTCTCTCGTTTTTTCTGAGAAGCTGAAAAATTTTCAGGGAAGCTGATTTTCTATGATTTTCCCTGTTGATTCCGGAGAACATTTGCCGTATACTATGAGATGGAAGCAAAAAGATCCCAAGTGCTATCACCTATTACAACAATCAGGAGGAAAAGCAAGATGAAATACGGTCGTACTTTCAATTTCTCCGCAGGTCCTGCCATGATGCCGGAGCCTGTTCTGGAGGAGATCCGCGACGAGATGATGAACTATCGGGGCAGCGGCATGTGCGTCATGGAAATGAGCCACCGCTCCAAGGTGTTCCAGCAGATCGCCGACGAGGCCCAGGCCGACCTGCGCAAGCTGATGAACATCCCCGATAACTACAAGGTCCTGTTCATCCAGGGCGGCGGCACCCTGCAGTTTGCCATGGTGGCCATGAACCTGATGAAGAACGGCAAGGCCTGCTATGTGGAGACCGGCGCATGGTCCAAGAAGGCCATTGCCGAGGCCAAGAAGTATGGCGAGGTGCAGGTGGTTGCCTCCTCCGCCGACAAGAACTTCTCCTATATCCCCGACTGCTCCGATCTGGACATCCCCGAGGATGCCGACTATGTCTACATCTGCGAGAACGAGACCATCAACGGCACCACCTGGAATAAGCTCCCCAACACCAAGGGCCACATTCTGGTGTCCGACCAGTCCTCCATGTTCCTGTCCCGCCCCTGCAACGTGGCCGATTACGGCCTGATCTGGGCCGGTGTGCAGAAGAACGTGGGCCCCGCCGGTATGGCCGTGGTCATCATCCGGGAGGACCTGATCCGGGACGACCTGGATCCCAAGACCCCCATCTATATGAAGTATAAGACCCATGCCGACAACGACAGTATGTACAACACCCCCAACTGCTGGGCCATCTACTGCTGCGGCAAGGTGTTCAAGTATCTGCTGAGCATCGGCGGCCTGGAGGAGATGGAGAAGCGCAACATCGCCAAGGCCAAGGTCATCTATGACTTCCTGGATTCCTCCAAGCTGTTCAAGGGCGCCGTGGTGCCCCAGGACCGCAGCCTGATGAACATCCCCTTCGTCACCGGCGACAAGGAGCTGGACGCCGCCGTGGTGGCCGCCTCCAAGGAGGCCGGGTTCGACAACCTGAAGGGCCACAAGTCCGTGGGCGGTCTGCGGGCCTCCGTGTACAACGCCATGCCCATCGAAGGCGCACAGGCCCTGGTGGACTTTTTGACCAAGTTCGAGGCCGAGCACAAGTAAAAGACGCAAAATCTGCACCAGCCGGGGGACAGGGTTCTCCCCTGTCCCCCGAAATTCGACAACAAGCTGTATTATGGAAGGAGATTATTACGATGCGTATTCTGGTTACTGACGGTATGGACAAGACCGCTATGGCGCAGCTGCGGGAGCAGGGCCACGAGGTGGTGGAGCAGTTCTATGAGCCCGATCAGCTGGGCGCTGCTCTGCGGGATTTCGACGTGGCCGTGGTCCGCTCCAAGACCAAGATCCGCAAGGAGCACATTGATGCGGCCAAGGGCGGCAAGCTGAAGATGATCATCCGCGGCGGCGTGGGTGTGGACAACATCGACGTGAAGTATGCCGAGGAGAACGGCATCACCGTGAAGAACACCCCCCGCGCTTCCTCCCAGTCCGTGGCCGAGCTGGCCATGGGTCATATGTTTGCCTGCGCCCGGTATCTGTCCATCGCCGGTCACACCATGCGCGAGGGCAAGTGGGAGAAGAAGGCCTATGGCAAGGGCATCGAGCTGCAGGGCAAGACCCTGGGCATCGTGGGCTTCGGCCGCATCGGCCAGCACCTGGGCGTGATGGCCAAGGCCATCGGCATGAAGGTCATCGCCTTTGATATCTATCAGGTGCCCGTGATCTCCGAGCAGCTGGGCATCCCCTATGTGGAGATGGATGAGCTGCTGGCCCAGTCCGACTTCATCTCCGTCCACGCTCCCGCTGTGGACGGCGGCGCTCTGATCTCCGCCGAGAACATCGCCAAGATGAAGGACGGCGTGGTGGTCATCAACACCTCCCGCGGCACCAACGTGGACGAGGCCGCCCTGCTGGCCGCTCTGGAGTCCGGCAAGGTCCGGGCCGCCGGTCTGGACGTGTACGCCGACGAGCCCGCCACCAACAAGGCGCTCTACTCTCACCCGATGGTCTCCTGCACGCCGCACATCGGCGCCGCCACCGTCGAGGCTCAGAAGCGCATCGGCGCGGAGATCGTGGACATTATCACGAATTTCGGCAAATAAT
>OODL01002701.1_pt1 | contig 10346 bp, 9 predicted proteins | sample 1671181 | NCBI WGS metagenome assembly OODL01 (sample SAMN06348130, study PRJEB24527) | human gut metagenome | biome: human gut; feature: ankylosing spondylitis patient; material: feces | host: Homo sapiens | place: China | collected 2015-10 | reverse complement strand
TCTATGAATTCCACCAATTGTGATAAAACCAACAAGAAGAGTAAGAATAATTATGATTATTATTATCAGACAGGAATGAAACTGTACGAAGAGGGTAATTATGGTGATGCATCATCATATCTTAGCAAGGCTTCTAAAGAAAATGAGGGAAAGAAGAATCTGAACCTTAAGTATACATTGTATAGATGCTATGAAAGCTCAGGAAATGAGGATGAAGCTGTTAATGTGCTGAAGGATATACTTTCATATGATGAGAATTATGAAGATGCGGTTAAAGCTCTTGCAGACATTTACTATAAGAAAGAGGATGCAGATAATTTAACAAAGCTTATAAGAAAGTATCAGGATGGAAAATGCAGCAATGCAGTTAAGAATTATATAGTAAAAGAACCATCAGCTTCTAAAGAGCCGGGTTCGTATGATGATGATGTTGAACTTAAATTTACATGTGATTCTGGTTGTGTTGTTTATTATACAACTGATGGAAAAGAACCTGATATTAAGAGTACACTATATGATGGAACAGCAATTAAGTTAGAAACAGGCACAACTAAGATAAAAGCAGTTTCTGTTAATTCTATTGGGGTATATAGTAAAGTAGTTGAATTTGAATATGTTGTTGAATATGGTGCTCCTGCAGCACCAGATGTAACTCCTGCGTCAGGAAAATATTCAGATGGAGAGAAGATTAAGATTAATAATATCCCTGACAAATGTAAGGCATATTATACAACAGATGGTACAACTCCTACATCTTCATCAACAGAGTATACAGGTGAATTCGATATGCCAACCGGTAATACTGTAATCGCATTTGTAATAATTAACGATCATGAGCAGAGCAGTACAGTAGTTAAGAGAAATTATAATGTTGAAGTAAAGAATACATATACATACAGCCAGGCTGAAAGCCAGCTGAAAAATGTCCTTATATCAAAGAAGGTGCTTAAGTCAGACAGCGTAGCTTCAGATGGTTCAGGTGTTAATTTTGTCTATATTTCAAAGACAAAGGTTGGCAACAATGAAATGTATATTATCAGATATGATGTAATAAAGGGTGGCTCTACAACAACTGCTGGATTATATGGCGTTGATACATCAAGCGGTAAGGTGTATACTGTTACAGGTACAGAAGGCAGTTATTCTGCCAAAGAATACTAAAGGTTGATTGTGCGTAATGCACTTCATAATATTACTTTTTGAAAGGAGAATTGTAATGTATAAAATTCTTAAGGCTGAGAAGTTAGCAGAGAAGATCTTCCTTATGGATGTTGAAGCTCCTAGAGTTGCTAAACATTGTGAACCTGGCCAGTTCGTTATTGTAAAGATGGATGATTTGGGCGAAAGAATTCCACTTACTATTTGTGATTATGACAGAGAAGCAGGAACTATAACAATAGTTGTTCAGATAGTTGGAGCGTCTACTGAGAAGATGTCACATCTTAAAGCAGGAGATGCATTTGAAGATTTTGTTGGACCTCTTGGATGTCCATCAGAGCTTATCAGCAAGGATATTGAAGAACTCAAAAAGATGAATATTGTATTCATTGCCGGAGGTCTTGGAACAGCACCTGTATATCCACAGGTTAAATGGATGCATGAGCATGGTGTAGATGTTGATGTTATCGTTGGTGCTAAGAATAAGGAACTTATAATCTTAGAGGAAGAGATGAAGGCGGTTGCTGGTAATCTTTACATAACAACTGATGATGGAAGCTATGTAAGAAAAGGTATGGGTACAGATGTGCTTAAGGATCTTGTTGCAGAAGGAAAACATTATGATTTATGTGTAGCAATCGGACCTATGATTATGATGAAATTCGTCTGTCTTCTTACTAAGGAACTTGGAATTCATACAATTGTCAGCATGAATCCGATTATGGTTGATGGAACTGGTATGTGTGGTGCATGTCGTCTTAAGGTTGGCGATGAGATTAAGTTTGCATGTGTTGACGGACCTGAGTTTGATGGTCATCTTGTAGACTTTGACCAGGCTATGAAGAGAAGTGCTATGTACAGAACTGAAGAGGGAAGAGCAATGCTCAAGCTTCAGGAAGGTGATACACATCACGGCGGTTGTGGACAGTGTAATTAGAAAGGATGGGTTTCAAAATGGACGTAATGAAGAAAGTGCCAGTCAGAGAGCAGGCTCCTGACGTAAGAAATAAGAATTTTGATGAAGTATGTCTTGGATATAACAAGGAAGAAGCTATGGAAGAGGCAACAAGATGCCTTAACTGTAAGAATGCAAGATGTGTTCAGGGCTGTCCTGTATCTATCGATATCCCAGCATTTATTCATCAGGTAAAAGAAGGAAATATTGAGGAAGCATATAAGATTATTGGTAAGTCAAGTGCACTTCCTGCTGTATGTGGCCGTGTATGTCCACAGGAGACACAGTGTGAAGGTCAGTGTATCAGAGGAATCAAGGGTGAATCAGTATCAATTGGTAAGCTTGAAAGATTTGTTGCTGACTGGGCAAGAGAGAATAATGTTGAGCCAGAGAAGCCAACAGAGAAGAAAGGCAAGAAAGTTGCTGTTATCGGTTCAGGTCCTTCAGGACTTACATGTGCCGGAGACCTTGCAAAAATGGGATATGACGTAACTATATTCGAGGCTTTACATGAGGCTGGTGGTGTATTAGTATATGGTATTCCTGAATTCCGTCTTCCTAAGTCAACAGTAGTTGCCCACGAAGTTGAGAATGTTAAGAAGTTAGGCGTTAAGATTGAGACTAACGTTGTTATTGGTAAGTCAATGACAATTGACCAGTTGCTTGAAGATGAAGGCTTTGATGCAGTATTCATAGGTTCTGGTGCAGGTCTTCCAAGATTCATGGGTATTCCGGGCGAGAATGCTAACGAAGTATTCTCAGCTAATGAGTACCTTACAAGAAGTAATCTTATGAAAGCTTTCAAGGATGAGTATGATACTCCAATAGCAAGATTTAAGAAAGTTGCTATCGTTGGTGGTGGTAATGTTGCTATGGATGCTGCAAGAACAGCATTAAGACTTGGAGCAGAAACTCATATCGTATACAGAAGAAGTGAGGAGGAGCTTCCAGCAAGAGCTGAGGAAGTACATCACGCTAAGGAAGAAGGAATTATATTTGACCTTCTTACTAATCCGACAGAGATTCTTACAGATGACAAGGGTAATGTTACAGGTATGAAGTGTATTAAGATGGAACTTGGTGAACCTGATGCTTCAGGAAGAAGAAAGCCTGTAGAGATTCCTGGTTCAGAGTTTGTTATGGAATTAGATGCAGTTATCATGTCACTTGGTACTTCACCTAACCCACTTATATCTTCAACAACTAAGGGACTTGACATCAACAAGAGAAAATGCATCGTAGCAGAAGAAGAAACTGGTAAAACATCTAAGGAAGGTGTATATGCCGGTGGAGATGCTGTTACAGGTGCAGCTACAGTTATTCTTGCCATGGGAGCAGGAAAAGCTGGAGCTAAGGGAATTGATGAATTCCTTTCTAACAACTAATCAGAATATAGTAAACCCGCTGTGTCTGTTAATTACACAGCGGGTTTTATTGATTATAAGAATTAATTAAACATTTTTTCAACGAACTGTTCTGAAAAATTCTCGGCTTCTTCATCTGAGAGTTCAGTAAATTGTACGGTTAACTGTTCTTTAACATAAGCTGTACGGTTAAAATATTTCATTTCTTCCTGAATATCTCCAGTGTAAGAATTCTCAATATCTTCTTTAGTTATGTTGTCTTCCAGCCAGTTAAGTACATCGGCGGCTTTCTTATCCTCAGTTTCAGCCTTGGCTTTAATTTTGTTAGAGTATTTCAAAGACCAGACACCGATTGCAATGAATCCGATAAATAACAGACCAAGAACAATATTAATAAAAAGGAATGAAGGTGCATCTTTAGTTACTATCTTAATGATACCGATATCATTAAGAATCATAAGAATGATTCCGATTCCTCCGCATACAAAGAATGTGATGGCAGAAGATAAGTTATCCTTGTACTTGTCAGTGCTGCTTTCATACAGGCTTCCACCTGTAAGAAGAGAGTCATTCCCGTTATTATCCTGAATGTTGTCATTAGTTATGTCAGTTGCGTTTTCAGACATAATATTCCTCCTTGTTATAGAACTTAACCATAAGTCCTTTATTGTTCAGATATTATAAAATATAATTGTGAAAAAATAAAGAACATCTGGATTAATGTGGTAAAATACGAAAGAAAGATATTACAGATTAGTAAGATTAAGGAGATTGATATGAAAACACTTATAGTGACAGGGGGAAGTCTTGATATAAGCTGGGCAAAGGATTTTGTCAGGACAATAAATGCTGAATACATAATTGCAGCTGACAGTGGTCTTAAATATATTGATGAACTCGGACTTGTGCCGGATATGATACTGGGGGATTATGACTCAGTAGAAGATGGACTGCTTGATAAGTATAAAAGTATAGATATTAAGACTTATCCTAAAGAAAAGGATTATACAGATACGCATATTGCTATTATAAATGCATTGAAAGCCGGAGCGTCAGTTATATATATACTTGGGGCGACAGGTACAAGGATGGATCACACATTTACCAATATATGCAATATGAAGGCTGCACTTGACAGTGGCGTACCATGTTTTATATGTGACAGTCACAATAAAATATATCTTATAAATGACAAGATGGGAGAAGTGAAAGTGTCCAAAACAGGACAGTATGGTGATTATGTATCATTTGTTCCACTATCTGAAGAAACAATTATAAGTCTTGCAGGGTTTAAATATGTGCTTGATGATTATATACTTAATCAGGGTTTAAGCATATGCCAGAGTAATGAAATTAAAGAAAATGTGGCGGTTATAAATATAAAAAAAGGACTTGTGATTGTATTTGAAACAAAGGACTAAAAATACTTGTAATTATTGGCAGATTGTAATAAAATTAACAAAGAGTTGCGCAATAGCAACGTAAAAAACAAGGGAGGTCTCGTAATGAGTAATACAACACAGGCATTATCAAGGATTGAAGCAATACTTGATGATAGCAGCTTTGTTGAAATCGGTGCTGGTGTGACTGCCAGATCTACAGATTTTAACATTCAGGAAAAGAAGGCTCCATCCGATGGTGTTATTACAGGATACGGAGTTATTAATGGTAATCTTGTGTATGTATACAGCCAGGATGCAACTGTTCTTAATGGTTCTATCGGTGAGATGCATGCTAAGAAGATTTCAGCACTTTATGATTATGCTATGAAGATGGGAGCTCCTGTGATAGGTCTTATTGACTGCGCAGGTTTAAGACTTCAGGAAGCAACAGATGCTCTTGAAGGTTTCGGTACAATTTATAAGAAGATGTCTATTGCATCAGGTGTTATTCCACAGATCACAGCAGTTTACGGTAACTGTGGCGGTGGACTTGCAATTCTTTCTTCATTATCTGATTTTACATTTATGGAAGATAGCAAGGCCAAGCTTTTTGTTAACAGCCCTAATGCATTAGATGGTAATAATGAATCAAAGCTTGACTCAGCGTCAGCTAAGTTCCAGGCAGAAGCAGGAGTTGTTGATTTTACAGGAGATGAGGAGACTATTGCTAATGGTGTAAGACAGTTAGTTTCTATGCTTCCTGCTAACAACGAAGAGGATGCTGCAGTTTCTGCAACAACAGATGATCTTAACAGAGCATGCCCGGATATGGCAGCAGAGATTGCTGATCCTGCATTAGCTCTTTCAGATATTGCTGATGATAATGTATTTGTTGAAGTTAAGGCTTCATATGCTAAAGAAATGGTTACAGGATTTATTCAGGTAGATGGAATTACTATTGGTGCTGTAGCTAACAGAACAGCTCTTTATGATGAAGAGGGTGAAGTGGCTGAAAAGTTTGAACCGGTTCTTACAGTTAAGGGCGCTTACAAGGCAGAGAATTTTGTTAATTTCTGTAATGCATTTGAAATTCCTGTACTTACACTTACTAATGTTAAGGGATTCGAAGCTACAGTGGCAGCTGAGAAGGGAATTGCAATTGCAAGTGCCAAGCTTACATATGCATTTGCTAACGCAGATGTACCTAAGGTTAATGTTATTACAGGTGAGGCTTATGGAAGCGCATATGTTTCTATGAACTCTAAGTCTTTAGGTGCAGACCTTGTCTACGCATGGCCAACAGCTTCTATCGGAATGATGGATTCACAGCTTGCAGCAAAGATTATGTATGCTGATGAGATAGCAGCCGCTTCTGATGTGGCAGCAACTGTTTCAGAGAAAGCAGCTGAATATGCTAAGTTACAGTCAAGTGTTGAGTCAGCAGCAGCAAGAGGATATGTTGATGCTGTTATTGACCCAGAGAATACAAGACAGTATGTAGCCGCTGCATTTGAAATGTTATTTTCAAAGAGAGAGGTTCGTCCTGATAAGAAGCATGGAACAGTTTAATTAAGAGGTGACAATATGAAGAAGACTAATTTGAAAAGATTCTTATTGTTATTCTGCATGTTAGCCTGCGTATTCAGTATGACAGCCTGTGGTAATGCACAGATTGATACTAATACAGCTAAAGAATCCATTAAAGATAACGAGGTTGCTTATGTTGAGAATTACCTCAAGGACTGGGCAAAGGATATGATTCTTTACCTTGACAGCAATCAGGGTGAAGCAGGAACAGATGCTCTTATTGCAGATGCAGAAGCAGGAATAACCCTTAATGATGTTAACAGTAAGATGTATATTGTTAACCAGCAGGGAATGAATGTTAAAACAATAGGATTATACAATAGCTGGAACAGCACTAAAGATGAACTTGGTGAACTCAAAGAGTCTGTTGATGTTAACAACATTAATGTAAAGGTCAGTGATGAAACAAGTGAATTATGTACTATTTCAGTTAAACTTAAATTCGAAAAGAGAGTATGTACATTCGAATTCGTAATCAATACAGATTACACACTTGAAAGTGGAGCTATTAATCCATCATACACAACAGGTGAGAAGATGGGTAAGGCCGGAATGAATACACTTATTGGTATGGGAACTGTATTTGTAGTTCTTATATTCATTTCATTCATTATTTCTCTGTTCAAGTATATAAGCGTATATGAGAACAGAAAGAAAGAACAGAAAGAAGACACAGCTTCTGTTGGTGTTGATAATGCTATAGCACAGATTGTTTCTAATGAAGAAGAAAATGTTGAGGACGATCTTGAACTTATTGCAGTTATTACTGCAGCAATTGCAGCATCAGAAGGAACATCTACGGATGGTCTTGTTGTCCGCTCAATTAGAAAGGTTAATAATAGGAGGAAATAATCATGAAGAACTATACAATTACAGTTAATGGTAACGTATATGATGTTACTGTAGAAGAAGGAACAGGCAGTGCAGCTCCAGCAGCTAAGGCAGCCGCTCCTAAAGCAGCTCCAAAGGCTGCACCTAAGGCAGCAGCACCAGCAGGTGCTCAGGGAGCAGTTAAAGTTAACGCTCCAATGCCAGGAAAGATTCTTAAGGTTAATGCAACAGCAGGTGCTGCTGTAAAGAAGGGCGATGTATTGGTTGTCCTTGAAGCTATGAAGATGGAGAATGAAATCTGTGCTCCTCAGGATGGCACAATTGCAACTGTTGAGTGTGCAGCTGGTGATTCTGTAGAGTCAGGTAAGGTATTAGTTTCATTAAATTAATTATGATACTGATATAAAGTGACTTACGGAGGTATAAGATGAGTTATATTATAACAACTTTAGGAAACCTCGTTCACCAGAGTGCATTCTTCGGACTTACATGGGGTAATTACCTTATGGTTCTGGTTGCGTTTGTTTTCCTTTATCTTGCAATTAAAAAAGGATATGAACCTCTGCTCTTAGTACCTATTTCTTTTGGTATGCTTCTTGTAAACCTTTATCCTGACATTATGTTAGCAATAGAGGATTCAAGTAACGGTGTAGGTGGTTTGTTACATTATTTCTATTTACTTGATGAATGGAGTATTTTACCATCACTTATTTTCTTAGGTGTTGGTGCTATGACTGATTTTGGTCCATTGATTGCTAACCCGGCAAGTTTTCTGCTTGGTGCAGCAGCACAGTTTGGTATCTTTGCAGCATATCTTATGGCTATTCTTATGGGATTCCCAGATAAGGCAGCAGCAGCTATATCAATTATTGGTGGTGCAGATGGTCCTACTTCAATATTCCTTGCAGGTAAGCTTGGTCAGACTAAATATATGGGACCTATTGCAGTAGCAGCATATTCATATATGTCACTGGTTCCTATTATCCAGCCACCAATTATGAAGCTTTTAACAACTAAGAAGGAAAGAGAAGTTAAGATGGAACAGTTAAGACCTGTTTCTAAGCTTGAGAAGATTCTTTTCCCTATAGTAGTTACTGTAGTAGTAGTACTTATTCTTCCTACAACAGCACCACTTGTTGGTATGCTCATGTTAGGTAACCTTTTCAAGGAAAGTGGAGTTGTTAAGCAGCTGGCAGAGACAGCTTCTAATGCACTTATGTACATAGTTGTTATTATCCTTGGAACATCAGTTGGTGCTACAACAAGTGCAGAAGCATTTCTTAACCTTGATACATTAAAGATTGTTGCATTAGGACTTATTGCATTCGCATTTGGTACTGCAGCAGGTGTGTTATTTGGTAAGATTATGTGTCTTGTTACACATGGTAAGGTTAATCCGCTTATTGGTTCAGCAGGTGTATCTGCGGTTCCTATGGCAGCCAGAGTTTCGCAGAAGGTTGGTTCTGAGGCAGATCCTTCTAACTTCCTTCTGATGCATGCTATGGGACCTAACGTTGCCGGTGTTATTGGTACAGCGGTTGCAGCCGGTACATTTATGGCCATGTTTGGCGTTATGTAAAAGGAGGATATTATGGCAGAACAGGTTAAAAAACCTTTAAAGATTACTGAGACAGTATTGCGTGATGCACATCAGTCTCTTATAGCTACAAGAATGACAACAGAGCAGATGCTTCCTATCGTTGATAAGATGGATAAGGTTGGTTATCATTCAGTAGAGTGCTGGGGAGGAGCTACATTTGATGCTTCACTCAGATTCCTTAAGGAAGATCCATGGGAAAGACTTCGTAAGCTTAGAGATGGATTCAAGAATACTAAGCTTCAGATGCTTTTCAGAGGACAGAATATATTAGGTTATAATCATTATGCAGATGATGTAGTTGAGTACTTTGTTCAGAAGTCAATTGCTAACGGTATTGATATTATCCGTATTTTTGACTGCTTTAATGATTTAAGAAACTTAGAGACAGCTGTTAAGGCTGCCAAGAAGGAAAAAGGACATGCTCAGATTGCTCTTTCTTATACATTAGGTGATGCTTATACACTTGATTACTGGAAAGAGACAGCTAAGAGAATTGAAGATATGGGTGCAGATTCTATCTGTATCAAGGATATGGCAGGTCTTCTTGTTCCGTATAAGGCAACTGAGCTTGTTACAGCTCTTAAGAGCGCAACAAAGCTTCCGATTCAGATTCATACCCACTACACCTCTGGTGTTGCATCCATGACATATATGAAGGCAGTTGAGGCTGGCGCAGATGTTATTGATACAGCAATGAGCCCATTAGCTATGGGTCCTAGCCAGCCGGCTACTGAGGTTATGGTAGAGACCTTCAAGGGAACTCCATACGATACAGGTCTTGATATGAAGCTTCTGGGAGAGATCGCTGACTACTTCCGTCCGTTTCAGGAGGAAGCTCTTAAGTCTGGCCGCATCAACCCGAAGGTTATGGGCGTTAACATCAAGACTTTGATGTATCAGGTACCAGGCGGTATGCTTTCCAACCTAGTAAGTCAGTTAAAGGAAGCAGGCGCTGAGGACAAGTACTATCAGGTACTTGAGGAAGTTCCGAGAGTACGTAAGGACTTCGGAGAGCCGCCGCTTGTTACTCCGTCTTCTCAGATCGTTGGTACTCAGGCAGTTCTTAACGTTCTTCAGGGCGAGAGATACAAGATGATGACCAAGGAGTCCAAGAAGATCTTAAGAGGTGAGTTTGGACAGACTGTTAAGCCATTTAACAAGGAAGTTCAGAAGAAGGCAATCGGAGACGAGAAGCCGATCACCTGCCGTCCGGCAGATCTGATCAAGCCACAGTTAGACAACTTCCGCAAGGAGGCAGCTCAGTATATCCAGCAGGACGAGGATGTACTGACCTATGCACTGTTCCCGCAGGTTGCTACTGAGTTCTTCAAGTATCGTGAAGCACAGCAGACAAAGGTAGATCCAGCTGCTGCAGATACAAAGAATAAGGCATACCCGGTATGATACTAGAGTCGAAAAGTCACAAGCTGATCATGCTTGCATGAAGAAAAAAAAGAAGAAAACATACA
>OODL01002698.1_pt1 | contig 10351 bp, 10 predicted proteins | sample 1671181 | NCBI WGS metagenome assembly OODL01 (sample SAMN06348130, study PRJEB24527) | human gut metagenome | biome: human gut; feature: ankylosing spondylitis patient; material: feces | host: Homo sapiens | place: China | collected 2015-10 | reverse complement strand
TACACGGTTGCGCGCAAACCGGCGGTTTTGCAAACCGACGCCCGGGAAATGCTTGACCGCAAAAAGGAAGAGTTCGCCGCACTCTGCCGGCAGGATTGAACGTTCAAGGAAAATTCCGCCGGTCGTTTCAGACCCGCCGTTCAAATTCGGTCTGCGGCCGTTCGCGTTCGCGCCGGGCGGCGCGCATTTCGCGGGCGGTGTCGTCCAGCAATTCGGAAATCATCTGGCAGTCGCGCCCGTCGCCGTATGTGCTGCAATCCGCCTTGGCCCAGGCTTTTTTCAGAAAAGACTTTTTCACCGCGGCATCACTCTCGCGCCGAGCCTGTTCGACATAGGCGGTAATTTCGGCAATATCCTCTTCTTTGCGGACGATTTGTTTTACCGTCTCGAGCCAGGCGGCAATGTCTCCGGCCTGTTTGTACAGACGGGCGATTTTGCGGTAAACGGTTATGCGGTCGTACTGACGGGGCGAAAAGGGCAAGGCGTTGCGATAATATTCGACCGCGCGGGAAACGTCCGGATCGTTCTCCGCCGCCAGATTCCCCATATTGTTGTAAGTCCAGAACAAAACCGTGTCGCGCGCCGGTTTGCTCTCAAGCGGGCAGTTGCCGCCGTCGCGGCAAAAATCGGCCACCATCTGCCAGGCCGTCAGCTTGTCCTGCCAAAGCTCAAGCCGGGTTACCGCTTCCGCCGCTTTTTTATAGGCGGTAAAAATGTTTTCGCTGCTTTTTCCCATGAGCATGTCTCCTTGTTTATAAGAAGATATGCGCTGAAGCCGCCGCTTCCACCGGAAATTAGTTTTAAACGATCTCAAACTTTCCGTCGGTTATGTCGGGCAAAAAGCCGCGGATGACCGGCGGCAGAAAAGTAATGCCGTCGACGCGCGCCGTCAGCGGGCCGCGCCGGCAGACCGCAATCATGCGTTCAATATTTTCTTCTTCCCCGCGCATGAAAACCTCGACGCCGCCGTCTTCGGTGTTGCGCACCCAGCCGGAAACGCCGCCGAGAGCCTTGGCCGTCCGCTTTGTCCACCAGCGGAAACCGACGCCCTGCACCCGGCCGCAGATTTTGAGATAAACGGTTTTAACGCTCATTGGCGCAGAAACTGTTCAATATCGTGCAATTCCCGTTTCAGATCCTGACGCCGCTGCTCGGAAGTGCTTTCCCGGCCCCAGTGTTCGGACTGCCACAGTTCTTCCAGGTTGGCGGCGTCAAAAGCCTGCTCGGCGGTGATATGGCCTTTCACCAGCGCCGCCGCCAGCAGTTCCGATTTGGTGTTGACGGCAGCCAGATAGAAAGCCGCCAGTTCCTTGTCGGACAGATTTTCCATAAAATTTTTCAAATTGCTTAAGGAATACGGATCCTGTTCGGGCACGTTCAAGTCGCGGGTGGTGATATATTTGGCGTTGATTTCCCGGTTGGCCCAGTTCAAAATCGGGTTCCACAGCTGCTCCTGCTTTTTGATCAGTTCGTCGTTGTTGCCCCAGAACAAAAGCGAATCGGTGGGCGCAAACTGTACCAGTCTGTCAATTACGTCCTGCCGGCAGTTTCGGATTTCCCCCACCGCCTGTTTGAGTTTTTCTACCGTCATCTTTGCCTTCCCTGTTTAAAATTCGGCGTGATTATAACCGAATTACTTTAACAAGTTCTTAATCAGCTTTTTCGCGCCGTTTTCCAAAGCCTTGGCTGCATCTTTCGTTACCGCGGCCCCTTTGTCCGCAACACCGGCCGCTCCCTGATAGGCGTCCTGAGCGGCGCCGCCGACGCCCGAAGGCTTGGGAAAACGATCCTGATACGCGGTGCCTTTGAGAGCGGTGTAGCACGGCGCGGAATCGCGGTCAAGCAGCAGCCCGGCTCCGGCGTAGGCAGGACCGGCGGCAACACCGGCAATGGTACGCAGCGCCCCGCCCTTATCCAGCGCAATTTTCGGATTTTGCAAAGTGCCGCTGATTTCAATCAGATTGCTCAGCGCCTGCATGATGCCGACGTCGTCAATACCGTTGCGATAGGCGTTCAGGCTCAGTTTGAGCTTGTCGTTTTGCAAATTGACGGTGCCACCGCTGACCAGCGTCAGCTTGTCGGAATCAACCGCAATCCCTTTGGGGAAACTGACGTTGCCGTTGCTGACATCGGCCCGCACGACCGCGCATTTCAAATCCACCTTTTCGGTTTTGGAAGTGTCTATCTTCAAAACATTCATCAGCTGACTGACAAAACTGTTGGTAAGCCAGCTGAGACGGCCGGTCTGCAGCGTCGACTTGTCAACAATCACGACCAGCCGGCCGGAAAGCGAATTGACCAGCGCGCGCCAGGTGTCGCCGCTGCCGCTCAGATCGGCCGAAAGCAGACTTTCCCCGCCGGAAACGATGCCGAAGTCGGTACTGTTCGTTACCTGAAACTCCTTATGCAGACTTTGCAGCACCATATCTTTCGTATCGGCTTTCAATGTCAGCGAACGGGTACCGGCATTAACCGCGGCCACGATGTCCGCGGTTCCCTGCCCGAACCGCAATTCAAGCGGATTGACGTTCAGCACGCCGTTTTTCAGCGATGCCGTAAGCTTAACGTCGTCAACCGAGAGACTGTCGTTGACAATCAATTTGGCCACGCCGACCTTGAAGTCGCCGTTGACGGTCTTCAGCAGCTCATAGGGAATCTTGTCGTTCGGCACCAGTTCGCTCGCATTGGCGGAAGCAACCAGCGGCGGCAGGGTAAACGCGGTCGGACTTTGCGGATTAAACGACCGCAAATCAATCTTATCGCTTTTCAGATCAGCCCTGACATACGGAACCTTGCCCGAGATGTCGGCGCCCGCGGTACCGGTAATTACGTTATTAACGACGTTAAGCGAGGAAATATTGAGCGAAACGCTTTTCAGATCGGCTTTGCCGCTTGCAATCAGCGTCGTTTCCGGCGCGTTGAAATTGCCGGCCGGGTTATAAACGTTCATTTTAAACTCCGCCCGCAGCTTGTTCATCACGTCGTAAAGTTCGGCCTGCACCGAAGCCTTGACGTTCAGGGCGGTCACTTCAACGTTGGCCGGCCAGGCTTTGCCGGCGTCAAACAATCCGGCCAGAGAACCGGTATCGCCCCTGCCGGCGACATTCATGCCGTCAAAAACCAGATCCCAGCCGATATTCATCGGCGCGTTGATGCCTTCGGTCGAAAAGGTCAGACTGTTGATTTCAAGCTTTACCGGTTCGGCGCCGGAAGCCAGGTACTGCACCTCGCTTTTTTTCACCGCCACTTCGCGGGCAACCACGTCGGTCAGGGTGTTAAGAAAAGCGGGCGTACCGCCGGCAGCCTCTTCGGCATGGGCGGAAGCGATCAGCCAGCCGCCGGAGGAAAAGGCGGTTTTGGCAGATTCGGCCGTTTTTACCGGCGCAAAAGTCCAGTTGTTTTTGCCGTCTTTGGCCGTTTCCAGAAAAATTTTGGCATCGCTGATCACCGCTTTGTCAACCACCACCTGTTTTTTCAGCAGCGGCAGCAAAGAGAATTTCAATTCAAGTGAGCCGATTTCCGCCATTTGCGGATTTTTCGCCCAGGAGGGGTTGGACAGGCTGACGTCGTTGATGATGAGCGTCGGAATCAGCGAAACGCCGAGAGAGGCGTCGCCTTTAACCGCAAGTTTGCGCCCGGTCTGTTCGTAAACGATCTTTTCCGCATACGACTTATATTTGTTCAAGTCAAACGTTTTGAGGAAAACATAGCCGCCGACGACAACCACGACGACCAGCAGCAAAACAATTCCCAGCAGCCATTTCACAAAACGCATTTCTATCCCTCCCGTCAATGACAACAATTTTATTTTCAGTTTTTGAAAGCAAGTCCGGCCGCCTCCAGCCCGGCTTTAAAATGAGCCGGCAGCGGAGCGGTGATTACGGTTTGCTTATTATATAGGGCCGACAAATCGATTTTGTAAGCATGCAGATGCAATTTGTCGGCAAACAAGTTAAATTTTCTTCTTTCGGGACCGAAGTAACGGTCGTCGCCGACGATCGGACAGCCGATCGATTCAAGATGCGCGCGGATCTGATGGGTGCGCCCGGTCAGCGGGCTGGCTTCCACCAAGGCAAAACGATCGCCGACGCTGTCCAGCACCCGGTACAGGGTACGCGCGCTCTGGCCGTCCGGAGCAACGATCATCTTTTCTCCCGCTTTTTTCAGCGGCACTTTAATTTCTCCGTGTTCTTCCCGCGGACAGCCGACAGTCAGCGCCAGATAGGTTTTCGGCAGCCGGTGGGTGCGAAAAGCGCCGGTCAGAAGCTCGGCATACTTGCGATTGCGCGCCAGCAGCAGGATGCCGCTGGTGTCTTTGTCGATCCGGTGCACCAGTCTGGGACGTTCTTCCTTTTCAAATTTCAGACCGTCAAGCAGTCCGTCGACATGAAAATGCGTGTTGGTGCCGCCCTGCACCGCCAGCCCCGAAGGCTTGTTGATCGCGATCACGTTGTCGTCTTTGAAAATTACCAGACTGCGGATGAAATCGATTTCCTTCGGCGCCAGTTCGGCGCTTTTTTCCGCCGCGGCTTCGCCTTCTTTTAACGGCGGGATCCGCACTTCCTGTCCGGCGGCCAGCTTCAGCGAGGCTTCCGCCCGTTTGCCGTCAACCTTGATCTGCTTGGTGCGCAGCAGCTTTTGCAGCCGCCCCAGCGTCAGGTTCGGATAATATTTCAAAAACCAGCGGTTCAGCCGCATGCCGTCGTCGGCTTCCTTTACCTTGATCAGTTCCACAGACATAACTTATTTTCTTTCCATCATTTCTTTTTTCAGAGCCATCAGCTGCATGAAATCCTCTTCCCGGCCGGCGTTGTCCGCCCGGCGTTTCAGTTTTTCGCAGCGTTCCAGGTGCCGTTCCATCGGAATCAGTTCCAGACTTTCGATAAACCTGTCAAAATCGTCGCCGGTCTTAAAAGAAGGCTCTTTTTTGCCGAATTCGTAAATTTCCAGCGGATAACCGCGTTCGACCGCCTGCATGACAAATTCTTCCACCGCCGCCGACACGTTCATCGACGTGCTCGGTTTCACGCCGAGAGGATTGCCCGAAGGGTAGCCGAACTTTTCCCGCAGCTGCCGGTGGCGGGAAAAAGCGTCGTCGTTGTCCATTTTCCGTTCGACCACGTTCATCGCCGCCTGATATTCGTCAACCAACATGATTTTGAGTTTGGTTTGATAACCAAACTTCGGAACATGTTCCAACATTTTGAACGTATTTTGCAGCACCGAAGTGTCATAGACGATGTTCATTTTGTTTTTGACCGCCGCCTTGTAAATTTCATTTGACACCACGGTGGCAAAACGGCCGACCTCCCGGTCGCAAAAATCTTCGCGAATGTCGATGCCGAGCGTTTTCGCATATTCGGCAATAACATGATCGGAAGAGATGACCACCGCGTTGTCAATGGTTGACGCTAGGGTGGACTTACCCGACCCCGGCGCACCGACCAGGGCGTAAAAAGTCGGACTTTCCGACGGCGTTTTTCCTTTCAGCGCCTCGGCCACCATCCGCTCGGTAAAAACCTGCCGTTCGTCTTCCGCCAGTTCAATCATTGTCCGTCCTCCTCCTGCTGTTTGTTTTTGTTCTTTTCGCGGCGGAGTTTGTCAAAATACTCCACCCGTTTTTTCACTTCGCGTTCAAAACCGCGTTCCACCGGAAAATAAAGCTTCTGCCGGCCGATGCCGTCGGGAAAGTAGTTCTGCCCGGAAAAGCCGTCTTCCAGATCCTGGTCGTAAACATAGCCCCGGTTATAACCCAGCTCTTTCATCAGTTTGGTCGGCGCGTTCAAAATGTGTTTCGGCGGCATCAGCGAACCGGTCTTTTTGGCCAGATCAAAAGCTTTGTGCATGGCTTTGTAAACCCCGGCCGACTTAGGCGCGGTGGCCAGATAAACCGTCAGCTGCATCAAAGCCAGATCGCCTTCCGGCGACCCCAGCCGTTCATAAGTGTCCCAACAGGCAATCGCCTGAGTGACGGCGTTCGGATCGGCCATCGACACGTCTTCCACCGCAAAACGGGTCAGACGGCGGAAAATATATTTCGGGTCTTCGCCGGCCGCCACCATCCGCGCCACCCAGTAAAGGGCGGCGTCGACATCGGAACCGCGCAATGATTTGTGCACGGCGGAAATCAGGTTGTAGTGGCCGTCGCGCCCCTTGTCATAGACCGGCGCCCGCGAACGGATGATTTTAAGCAGGCTTTCCCTGTCAAAAACCTCGCCTTCTTTGGCATAGTTCAACACGCTTTCCGCCAGGTTGAGGATATAGCGCCCGTCGCCGTCGGCGGTGGCCTTCATCAGTTCGCGCGCCTCATCGTCAACCGGCAGCCGGCGGCCGGTTTCTTTTTCCGCACGACGCAAAAGCTCCTCGAAATCGTCGGAATTAAGACGGTTTAAAACAAATACCTGACAGCGGGACAAGAGCGCCGCGTTCAGTTCAAACGACGGATTTTCGGTGGTGGCGCCGACAAGAATGACGGTGCCGTCTTCCACATAGGGCAGAAAACCGTCCTGCTGCGACTTGTTGAAACGATGAATTTCGTCTACGAACAAAAGCGTGCCCTTGCCCTGGTTGGCGCGGCGTTCCTGCGCATACTGAAAAACCCTTTTCAGATCCGCCACGCCGGAAAAAACGGCGGAAATCTGCTCAAAGTACAAATTGGTATGTTCGGCGATCAGGCGGGCGATGGTGGTTTTGCCGCAGCCCGGCGGCCCCCAGAGAATGAAAGAGGTGATTTTGCCCGACTTCACCATCCGCCCGAGCGGCGCGTCCGGCCCCACCACATGGTCCTGCCCGACCACTTCGCTTAAATTCTGCGGGCGCAAACGGTCGGCCAGCGGGCGTTTGACTTTCTGCGAAAACAAAGTGTCTTCCATGGCCGCCCCTACCGCTGATAACCGCCGCGGTCGCGGCCGTTAAAGAGTTCCGGATTTTCCTTTTGCCGGCGTTTGGCTTCCAGCACCCGGCGTTTGCGTTCTTCGATCACGCTGCGCAGTTCCTCCTTGTTGGCTTTGTTTTGCTGACGGATATGTTCCAGCGCCTCTTCGTCTTTCACCGGCGCCTTTTCCTTGTGTTTGAACACCTTTTGGCCGAACTTTACCAGATTTTCCACATCCATGCCCTTAAAGCCGGAAACGTTGTAAACTCCGAAATTGCGCGCGTCGTTTAAGAAAAAGTCGGTAAAGTCGATGAACTTTCCGGCTTTGCGGACTTTCTTTTTCGGCGCCAGAATTTTTTTCAATTCCATTGCCGTCGGCACATGTCCGAGCGCCTGAGCAATCTGTTCGGGAGTGATGATGCATTCGCTTAAGTCCAGCTCCATGATGTTGACGCCGGTAAAGTCAACGCCGGTAAAGTCAACGCCGCGAAGATTGACCCTGCTCAGGTCGATTTTGCGCAGGTCGAGCATTGTCAGGTTGATGCGGGTCAGATTGAGCTTATGCGGATAATACTGCGCCAGATATTCAATCAGCCCCTGCAGCTCTTCCAGACTGATGTCGTCAATCGTAATGTCGAGCAGAATGGCGTCCTGGAAATAAACGTCGGTCAGCACCACGTTGTTCATGATCGCGCCGGTGAAGTTGGTGCCGATCAGCTGGGCACCGGCAAACACCGCGCCCGTCAGGTCGGCGCCGGAAAGGTTGGTGTTGGTCAGGTTGGCGCCGGAAAAGTCCGCTCCCCGCAGATCGGAACCGGAGAAATTGACGCCCGACAAGTTGGCGGCCGAAAAGTTGGCGTTTGACAGGTCTTCATGGTCAAACTCGCCGTTTTCAAGGTTTTTGCCGTTAAACTCGATATTTAATATCGGCAGGTCATCCTCTGGCGAACGGGAAACGGCATGCCAGGGATCGGGGCCGCCGCCGTCGTCATCGTCGTCCGGCGGCAGCGGCAGTTCTTCGTCTTCCTCCCCGCCGTCGTCGTCTTCATCCTCGTCATAATCGTCAAAATCCCGCTCATCTTCCGCCGGACCGTCATAATCCCCGTCGTCATAATCGTCGCCGGCAGCGGCATAATCCTCTTCATCATCGGCGCGACGATACCCCTCCTCATCGTCCGCTTCGTCGTCATCTGCCGGCCGGTCGTAATCTTCTTCGTCGTCATAACCGACGGGGTCTTCATAACGCTCCCGCTCGTCATATTCGTCATCGTCTTCCGGCAGATATTCATCCGCGGCAAAAGCCTCTTCGCGGGACGAAACATCGTTATCATCCTCCGCAGGCTCCTCCTCTTCGGTGCGAATGTTTCCGCCGGCGGCATACTCGGGATAGGCGCGGCGCAGGTTTTCGTCTTCCTCTTCGTCATAAACGGCAAACGTTCCGTCTTCCCCCGTTTCCAGACGGGAAGCGCGGGCCTTGTCCCTTATCGCTTTCAGAGCGGCTATTTTTTCTTCGTCGGAAGCCATCTTCACCCCTGCAACCATTTATCCTGCCGGCTTTTTATCATAGCTTAAGAAAAGTAAATTTACAAACCTTTTATATGCTCTCGTCAAAAAATTCGCCGCCGATAACGTTTTTGGCGATCTCATAGCCGAACCCTGCGCGCACAAGGGCCGCCAGGTCCTTCTGCCGGCAGGCGTTCCGCTCTTCCCCGCTTTTGCGGAAAGGGCCGATCTTCTTTTTGCGGGCAAAGTTTTCGGCCGCTTTCTCCTCGTCAATTTCCGTCGCCGACAAAATCTCTTCCGTCACTTCGTCTTGCACGCCCTTTTGCTTCATTTTCTGACGGATCCAGCGTTCCGGTTTGCCGGCCGCGAGGTAAGCGGAAATTTTGGCTTCCGCATATCTGGCGTCGTCAAGGTAGCCCACGCGCTCAAAACCGGCAATGATGTCTTCGATCCAGGCCTCCGCCTGCCGCCGGTCAAAATCCGGATTTTCCCGCGCATGGTCAAAAACCCGCCGGCTCAGCATCCGGCGCAGGTTGTCGGCCGAAGAATCAAAACGTTCAAGGTAATAAAGGGCGATGTTTTTTAAACGTTCCGGCGTAATTTTCCGCTTTTTGCGGGGAGAAACCGGCTTTTTTTCGTCATTTTCCATTGCAAACATCCTATTTTCACTTGATTTTTATATAAGCGGCATGTTAAACAATAAAATAGAATTTACAAGCATAAACCGTATTAACAACTATGGATTGGACCAATGATCAAAAAAATTCTTTCTATGTTTTGCGCCGCGGCACTCGTTTCCGGCCTGGCCGCCTGCGCCTCCACCGACGAAGCCGTTCCGCAAAAATACAACGAACCCCGTTTTAACGCCGACGGCATTGTCAACCTGAAAGTCAACAAAGTGGAAGTCGTTTCCGAATTTACGCCTTCTTTCACCCGTCCGAACGTTGAGCACCTGTTCCCGGTTTCGATCGAAAAAACGGCCAAACTGTGGGCGACCGACCGGCTGAAAGCGGTTGACTTTTCTTCCGACAAGCAGGCGACTTTCATCATCAAGGACGCAAGCGTAACCGAAGAAGTAGTCAAATCCGACAAACTGTTTGAAAAAGACAGCCTGAAATACCGTGCCAAGCTGTCGGTGGTTTTAAAAGTCAACGACCCCTATAATTTCTCCAGCGCGGAAACTTCTCTTGAAGCCTGGCGCGAACTGACCATCCCGGTCGACACCAGCATCGAGGACAAAGAAAGATACTGGAACAGCATGGTTGAAAAACTGTTTGAGGAATTCAACGCCCGCATGCAGATAAACATCAACAAATATCTGAACATGTACGTTGCCGATTCCGAATACATTCAGGATTACGACAAATAAACCAGACTTATCAAGCATGAAGCCCGGACTTTCAAAAATCCGGGCTTTTTTTTGCGCCGCTTACGATATTCGAAGATTTTTCCCTAAACCGTCTGTGCGTTTGCTCAAACTGCCGGTTTAAAACCCAAACCGTACTTCATCCGTTTTTCCGCTTTCCTTTTTAAACCTTTTTCCGAAGTTTCCTGAACTCTCACGTTTTGTTCTCCCCGTTCTCTTTTCGGCTTTCCGCTTTTTCCGCGATATGAGATCCCCAAGCCCGTCTGTTTCATTTGCCTGCAAAACAACGGCATCAGGGACAACGCTCGTTTCATTTGCCTGCGGGACGATAAAATCGGGCAGGCCGTGCTCGCCTGCAAGACAACAAGCCGGACACTCGCTCATGCTTTTTTCTGAACGTGCAAATTACGCCTTCTTCCCGGAGGGGCGCTTTCCGTCATGCTTCCGGCGGGAGAAAAAGCCGGCGGATCAGCTGTCTCTCTTCCTCCTCTGTTCCTTCTTGCCAGGCTTTTCCGTGTCTTTCTCTCCCTAAAAAACTGATTAATTTTCCGCCAGCCAACGGGCGGCAGTTTCTGTAATATCAGTTTTGCATCCGGGAGGCCGGGTGC
>OODL01002693.1_pt1 | contig 10363 bp, 7 predicted proteins | sample 1671181 | NCBI WGS metagenome assembly OODL01 (sample SAMN06348130, study PRJEB24527) | human gut metagenome | biome: human gut; feature: ankylosing spondylitis patient; material: feces | host: Homo sapiens | place: China | collected 2015-10 | reverse complement strand
GGTATGTATTTTCCCTGTTCCTGTTATTGACACAGGGATTTTACTTTAATAGTATGAATTCGGTACGTTACTATTTCGCACTGGCACTGGCTATGTATGCCCAGAAATATGTGCTTCGGGGGGAATACGGAAAGTTTCTTCTCTGGGTGCTGTTGGGGTGTACGATCCACAAATCGGTACTGCTGGTCATCCCGGCATATATTGTGATAGATCTCTTGTCCCGGATCCGGCTGAAAAAGTGGCACTATGCGGTTGGCGTATTACTGATCTTATCTCTGATCTTCGGACAGGATGTGTACCGGAATATTATCTTCCGGTTCTATCCCTATTACAAGGATTCCATGTTCGACAACGGACAGTTATCCTATGTCAACATCGCCAAATGCCTGGCAGTGCTGATACTGTGCCTGATCTATTGGAAGGACAGCGTTCAGGAAAATCGCAGAAACCGTTATTACTTCTACCTGAATCTGGCGGGACTGGTGCTCTATTCCTGCGGCTCCTTTATCCCGGAAGTATCCCGAGTGGCATATTACCTGATCCAAAGCCAGATTTTCCTGATTCCGGGTGTGCTGAAGGATGCCAAAAAGGGATGGTTCCGAACCCTGTGTATTATTGGCGTTGTTGTAGCATATCTATTGTATTTCGTAATGCTGTTGCGGGGAATGTATGATGTGGAGATACGGCTGCTTCCGTATCTAAACTGGATCTTTAATTAAAAGAGGATTTAATTTATGAAAGTGCTGTGGGTCTGCAATATCATGCTTCCGGTCATAGCCGAAGCATTGCATAAAGAAGCTTCGAATAAAGAGGGCTGGCTGTCCGGTCTGTTGGAGCAGGTAGCCGCGGAGAATTCCAGTGACCTGGAGCTGGCTGTGGCATTCCCGGTGCCGGCAGATACGGAGGTGCCCTGGAGACTGCAGATAGCAATGCCACGGGAAAAAGAAGACCGGGAGCATTTACAGACAAATACAGATGCTGAAACATATAATATCACATGTTATGGATTCCACGAAGACACCGTACACCCCGACAGATATCAGCCGTTGCTGGAAGAAGAACTGCATCGGATCACGGAAGACTTTTCACCGGATGTGATCCACTGTTTCGGCACGGAATATCCACACACACTGGCAGTATGCCGGGTGTTTCCGCACAAGGAGAAGATACTGGTGGGAATTCAGGGAATCTGTACGTTGTGTGCGGAGGCATATTTTGCCGATATGCCGGAATCGGAGATCCACAAGACCACTTTCCGGGATCTGGTGAAGAAGGATACCCTGCGCAGCCAGCAGGAAAAATTTGCCCGCAGAGGTGTAATGGAGAGGGAAGCAATAGGACTTGCCGGCAATATCACCGGAAGAACCGCCTGGGACAGGACAGTGACTACCGCGTGGAATCCCAAGGCACATTATTATACGATGAATGAGACCCTGCGGGCTTCCTTTTATGAAGGACAATGGCAGCCGGAGCACTGTGAACCCTATTCCATTTTCGTCAGTCAGGCGGACTATCTGCTGCAGGCCTTGCCACAGATCCGTGAGAAATATCCCAGGGTACAGGTGTATGTGGCAGGAAATGATCTGACGGCATACCGGACGCCGAAGGAAAAGCTGAAAATATCGGCATATGGCCGTTACCTGCGCAGACTGATCCGGGAAGGACAGCTGGAGAACAGGGTACACTTCCTCGGAAAACTGACCGGAGAAGAAATGAAGGAAAGATTTCTGAAAAGTCATCTGTTCCTGTGTTGTTCCTCTCTGGAAAATTCACCGAATTCCCTGGGAGAGGCCATGCTTCTGGGAGTTCCCTGCATCAGTACGGAGGTAGGAGGAATCCCCAGCCTGTTTGATGGCGGAAGGGACGGCCTTTGGTGCCGGGGACATCAGCTGTCGGAAGTGGCTGAAAATGACAAATATGCGTCAGATGCTTCTGAAAGTAAAAATAACATGCGAAATTATAAAACGACAAAAACAGAAGAATTGGAAAATATTGTAAATTCCATGGCAAATTCTATTATCGAAATGTGGAGTTCTCCGGAGAAAATGCTGGAATACTCAAAAAATGCAAGAGAACATGCAAGAAAAAACCATGATAAAGAGCAGAATTTCGCAAAATTGCAGGAAATCTATGCAAACATAGCAGGGAGGAAGGAATGAAGCTGATATTTGTCTCAAACTATTTTAATCATCATCAGCTGCCCTTCTGTGATGCTCTGTATGAATTGCTGGAGGGAGATTTCTGTTTCCTCCAGACACAGCCCATGGAAGAAGAGCGGGTGAAGATGGGCTGGCAGGCCGAGGAACGTCCCTACGTGCGCTACGCTGCGAAGAATTCGTGTGCACATAAGTCTGGGAGGGAGAAAACGCCCGGCTCTGAGTCGAACAGCAACGCCGTCACAGATGCGGAAGATTTTGAGAAACTATTGTTTACCGCGGATGTGGTGATCTTCGGCGGATGCGATGACGAAAGCTATATTCAGGAGAGACTGACTGCCGGAAAACCGATCTTCCGTTATAATGAACGCTTATATAAGGAAGGGCAATGGAAGGCTGTTTCTCCGAGAGGCCTGTTGCAAAAATACAAGGATCACACCAGATACCGTAAGGCACCGGTGTATTTCCTGTGCGCAGGAGCCTATGTGCCTTGCGATTATCACCTGATCCATGCCTACCCCGGCAAAATGCTGCGCTTCGGCTATTTTCCGGAAACAAGACAGTACGGGGCCGGACAACCCTTCGAGCGCAAAGAACCGGGCAGTATTCTGTGGGCGGCCCGGATGATCGACTGGAAGCATCCGGAGCTGGTGGTGAAGACCGCAGCCTATTTAAAAGAACATCTGGAAGAAAATACGTTTCATATTACCATGATCGGCGGAGGGGAACTGGAGGAAGAGACGCATCGCCTGGCAGAGGAACTCGGAGTGACCGACGTGATTACCTTTCCCGGTTTTCAAGGCCCGGAAGAAGTCCGGGCGGCCATGGAAAAATCAGAAATCTATCTGGTCACCAGTGACCGCAAAGAAGGCTGGGGGGCAGTGGTGAATGAAGCCATGAACAGCGGCTGTGCTGTGGTGGCAGATCATATGATCGGAGCGGCTCCCTGGCTGATCCGTCAGGGAGAAAACGGCAGGATGTACCGGGACGGTGAGGAACAGGAATTATTTCGGACCGTGGAACGGCTTCTCAGGGATCCCGGAGAGTGCCGCAGACTGGGAGAAAACGCACAGCAGACCATTGTCGGGGAATGGAATGCCCGGACGGCTGCGGAAAGATTGATCGAACTGTGCCGGAAAATGAAGTTCTTGCCAGAAATGTCAGAAGAACAGGAAATGCCGGATGCCGGCCAGGATGTGATGCAGGACATCACAACACCTGCCCCGGTGATTCCACAATTATGGAATGACGGCCCCTGTTCTCCGGCCCCTGTAATCCCGGAGCGGTCTATGTATAGGAGAATAAACAGTGAACAGTAGTGTAACCAAGCAACCGCTGATCAGCGTGATCGTGCCGGTGTACAATATCATACCGTATCTGCCCCGCTGCGTGGAAAGCCTGCGGACACAGACTTACGAAAATCTGGAGATCCTGCTGATCGATGACGGTTCCACGGACGAGACACCGGCATTATGTGACCGGCTGGCAACGGAGGATGAGAGAATCCGCGTCTTCCATAAAAAGAACGGCGGGCCTTCTTCCGCCCGGAATTTCGGATTACAGCAGGCCGGGGGAGAATATGTGGGCTTTGTGGACAGCGATGACTACGTGGATGCGGATATGTATGAGCGGCTGTACGGGGCAATCGAAAAGACCGGAATGCCCGTAGCGCAGGTCGGCAGAGATGAAATCGACAAAGACGGCAATATTTTACCGAATATCGGCGAGCCGGTGGCAACGGAACAGGTGATCCCGGCAGAAGGTTTTCTGAAGGAACTTCTGATGCACCGCGGAGACTGCTCCTTCTGTACCAAGCTTTTGCGGAAGGACCTGTTTACCATAGAACAATTTCCGGTGGGGGCACTGAATGAAGATTTTCATTTATTAGTAAAAATGCTGACCCGGGAGGAAAGTGCAGTTCCGGGGATTGCATGCATTCCCGGACAGGCGTATCATGTATTTTATCGTCCGGACAGCAATACCAGAGACAAGAACCGGTTCTCCAGAGTATTCGCCGACAATATCGACAATGCGGACATGGTGCTTGCACTGGTGGATAAAAAATATCCGGAGCTGTCGGAAATCGCATTCCGGTTCGGCATCTTCCAGCGGCTGGATTATCTGCTGCACATCCCTATTGCACAGATGACCGGGGACAACGCATTCTACCGCAGGGTGGTGCGTAACTTGCGTCACGGCTGGTGGAGAGCCCTGAAAAATCCCTGGCTTACCAAAAAGAACAAGTGTTATCATACACTGTTTGCCATTGCACCGAAGGGAATCCGGGTACTGCATAAGAAACTGAAGCACATAGAGTGATGCCCGACGTAGAGGCAGGATAGAACGGGCAACACAGCAACCATAAAATAAGGAATGAGTCACGTTACATGAAGAGAAAATTGGCATTTCTGGGAGCAATTCTCCTGGCGGCATTTATATTCACCTACGAGGGCAATACCTATCGGACGCATGCATTGGATGAAGAAGATCAGGCATGGATCGAAGAAGCACGAGGGGCTTTGCAGAATATCGTAGAAGACCGGGAGGTCATGGCACTGGTCTATCTGTGCGATGATCTGACGATCCGTGCGGAAGCGGCGGAAGACAGCACAAAAGTGGTCACTGTGCCCAGTGGACAGATGGTGGAGATCCGGGATGTGACGGTGGATGAAGACTATCAGGTCTGGGAAAAAGTATCCGCCGAGGTAAAGGGCAAGGTCTACGAGGGATATATCCCCCGGGATTATCTGGCATGCTCGGATGAACGTTTTCTGGAATGGGAAGAACTGTACGGCATGAATCCCGGAGCGGCGGTTATGCTGGCAGAGGAAAATGCCACCGGTGTCTATGCGGACATCGAGCAGTTCCCGGAGAGCTACCGGCCGGCATTGCAGGCTTTGAAACAGAAACATCCCAACTGGACCTTTGTACGACAGAATACCGGACTGGATTTCCAGACCGCAGTCAACAACGAACTGCAGGGTGGAAAAAGTCTGGTTTATAAGAGTTACGGGGATTATTGCAAGGAAGGACAGCACAGCCCCAACTGGTATTTCGCTTCGGAAGATGTACTGAAATTATACATGGATCCCAGAAATTCCCTGCAGGAGAATTCTATTTTCCAGTTTGAACAGCTGACCTACAACGCAAGCTATCATACGGAAGAAGCGGTAAAGAATTTCCTCGAGGGAACCTTCATGAACAGCAGTCAGAACGCACCGGAGACCTCAATGAAATTCTACCATATTTTCTGGTCCATCGGTGCGGAGGAGAACCGGCAGGTCAGCCCGTTCCATCTGGCAGCCAGAGTACTGCAGGAGCAGGGAGAGGGGACATCCCCGCTGATCTCCGGCACCTATCCCGGTTATGAACATTATTACAATTATTTCAATGTGGGAGCTTCCGGCAGTACCAATGAAGAAGTGATCCGCAATGGATTGAATTATGCCAAAGATCATGACTGGCATGGAGCCTACTACTCGATCCTTGGAGGAGCGGAAGTAATCTCCGCAAGCTACATACGTAAGGGCCAGGATACCCTGTATTTACAGAAATTCAATGTATCCCCCACTGCCAGCAATCCGGTATATACCCATCAGTATATGCAGAACATCTCAGCACCCACCAGTGAGGCACTGAGCATGAAGAAACTGTATGAAAGTGCGGGAGCGCTGGAGAATACCTTTGTCTTCAAGATTCCGGTCTATGAAAATATGCCGGCCAGCCCCTGCCCGATGCCGACCTCCTCTACCAATGTGGTATTGCAGGTACCGTCGGGTTACGATGCTTCCACGATCTACGTGGACGGTATTGCCTATACACCACAGGTGCGGAATAACCGCCGTATCGTCAAACTGCCGAACGGAAATGCCCAGTCGGCGGTCGTGTACCGGTATAATGAGAACGGAGCGCCCATCGGCATGTATGTCTGGACCCTGGAATATCGTAACAATGCCTATGTGGCCACAGAACAGCCGGGACTTACGGATCTGCTGACCTATCACGGATTTTCTATCCGGATTACCGGAAAAGCGGGAATCCGCTTCAAAACCGGCATCAGTACGGACCTCAGAGCACAACTGCTGGGAAATGGTGTGAACGGCTATCATCTGAAGGAATACGGAACACTGGTCATGAACAATGCCAACCGGACAAGCTATCCCATGATCAAAGGCGGCGAAAAAGTCATCAGCGGACTGGCTTTCGGTACGAATGCCAACGGCACCCATCAGGATAGTATTTATGAGACCGTGAGTGGCAGATACCGGTTCACTTCCGTACTGGTCGGCCTTCCGGCGAACCAGTATAAGGTGGAATATGCATTCCGCGGATACATCATCCTGAACAAGGATGGCAAGGACATTACCATTTACGGTCCGGTGCAGGCCCGCAGCATCTATGCTCTGGCACAGCAGGTCCTGAACATGGGAACCTATGCACAGGGATCGGAGGCGGATGCTTTCCTGCGAAAACTGATCAGTGATGCACAATAGTTAAGAATGAAAAACAGATAGGACAAAAAGATGAAAAGAAAAGCAACAAGATTTCTGGCACTGGCCATGAGCGCTGTTCTGGTAACATCCCTGACGGCCTGCGGAGATGGCAGTGATGAAAATGCGAAGGATGCCGTGACTCCCGTAGAGGCACAGCCGATGCTCTCAGAGCTGGAGCTGGAGATTCTCAATCTGGAGACAAAATATAATAAAGGAGAGTTTACCCAGGAGGATTATCTGTCATTGGCCGATGCCTACAACAGAGCGGGATACATCCGCAAACAGCGGGATATGCTGGAACAGGATTACCGGCTCTATGCGGATGAGGAAGCATTTGCTGCTCTACAGGAGCTCAGCGTGAATCTGGAGGAAGAGACAGAGGGGATCCGCAGCCGTGCACAGGAAATGCAAAATGATCTGGAGCTGACCGAGTATCTGGGTGAGAGCGTGAATCTCATCGACAGCGAGGACTGGTTCATCACCATGATGCCCAAACTGAAAGAGGGACAGCGAAACTACTATCTGGAAAGAGACAGTCAGCCTCTGCTCTATGTACAGACCGGCTATACGGAAGAGGGACAATGCTTCTCCAGGGTGTGGTATACCGGAAGTGACACGAAACGTTTTCTGAGCCAGGAGGGTGCAACGATCCGGCTGGTAACAGTGACAGCGGCCGGTGCGGACGAGAACATCGCGGATCCGGCAGAAACTGAGAATTCCGATGCCACACAGGAAACGGGAACCACAGAAGCCAGAGCCCGGGAAAATACAACGACAGAGATTTCGGATACAACAGCGCCTCTGGCAGATACGCCGGAAACCATGAAGGACTGGAACGGGACCTTCGAAGCCTGGAGCGTGGACAGCGCTACCGGGAGCATTACCCATGAACAGGGAACCATGCAGGGCGGTGTGCTCACGGGAGACTATACCTGTGATGTCCATACCGGAGAAGGTGCGCTGGATGTCTATTCCCTCTGGAGCAACCGGGAGGGTATGGAATATATCACTTACACGGGAAGTTTTGATTCCGAAGGAAAGATCCTGACAGAGCAGCCCTCCGAAGAAATCAAGAAAAAACTGCTGGAGGGAACAGATTATACGGATCTGATCCTCTATGCCTATGATGCTACCGGTGAGAACTGCCTGTGGCAGGGAATCGGTGGGGGTATTACCGCAGAGGAGTATCGTTTTGGCGGGGAAATGATCGGACTGGAGACCCGCCCGGAGTACACTTCCTATGAGGTGACGGAAGATATGACAGCAGAGAACAATGCAAATACAGCAGATGGAACCGGTGCCGCCGCGGACGGCGGAGAGAACGGCAACGCAGCGGAGAACACCACGGGTGCCATAGACAGTGATACCCCGCAGATCCGTATTTTTGACGGAGAAGTACAATGGTTTGACGGAAAATACTGGGTCAGCGCCGGTGCGGTCAGAGAAATGGCAAAACAGGATCCTTTTGCGGCTTATGAAGAAAACCATGATACCACTGCATCCGGAAGCGTCACGGGAAGCATTACCGGCAAAATCACCGGCAGTGCAGATGGCAACAGTACAGCCGGTAACGATGGGCAGACGATCACCGGCAGCGGAACCGTGTCGGGAGACAAGACCGGTGGAAGTATTCAGAAACCTGCAGCCACCCAGAATCCCGGTACCACGCCAAAGCCCACGACCAAACCTGCTGCGACAAAGCCTGCAGTCACTCCGACCCCTGCGCCCACACCGGCTCCGACCCCGGAACCTGTACAGGATAATGACGATGACGACGATGATGATGACAGCGGCAACAGTGATTCCGGCAGCAACGATAGCGGAAGCAGTGACAGCGGCAGTTCCGGTGGAGACAGCGGCGGAAGTGATGTAGATATGGACTGGACACCGGATCTATTGTAAGAAAGGATATTTTATACCAATGAAACTGACAGAACGAAAGAAAATGATATTGATCCATATCGCGTGGATCCTGGCACTGGCGGTGATCCTGTGGCCGCTGTTTACGATCGCAAAATACGATTATCCCTCTGCGGATGACTGGTCTTTCGGAAAATATATGTACCGGGCAATGCAGGCCGGAGAAGGAATCGCCGGTGTATTTCATGCGATATACCAGACATTGGCACAAAATGTGTGGGAAGCCAGATTTTCCATACTGATTCTGTCGGCTTTGCAGCCTGCGGCATTTGGAGAACATTTTTACCGGATCACCCCCTATCTGATGATCGGATCCGTGATCCTGTCCCAGTTCCTGCTGCTTAGAGAATGCATTGCGGGCCAGGCAAAGGAGAACCGCTGGCTGATCCTGCCCATCGGTATTCCTATGGCAATTCTCCAGGTGCTTTACTGCCCCTATCCGGAGGAAAGCTTTTATTGGTATAACGGTTCGGTGAATTACACTTTTGTGTATAGCTTGTCACTGGTCCTGCTGACACTGTATCTGGAAAGCGGGTCGTGCTTACCGTGCTGGCCTGCCTGCTGGCGATTCTGGTGGGTGGCAACAATTTTTCCACCAGCGTATCCACCATGTGCCTGTTGATCTGTCTGCAGATCTTATTCCTGATCTGCCGTAAAGATGCTTTTCGCCGGACCTGGATCGTGACACTGTTAGAGACACTCAGCGTATTGATGTGTGTGACTTCTCCGCTGACAGCAACCAGACTCAACGGCAATTTTGGCGGCAGCACAGCCAATTCCCCGTTGATGGCCATCTGGCTGTCCCTGGAGAGAACTTTTCTGAATATTATCAGTTGGACGAATCTGAAGGTCCTGCTGCTACTGGTTCTGCTGATCCCTTTCTTCTGGAAAGCGGTCAGAAAAATGAACTATGAGTTTCGCTTCCCCGGCCTGTTTACTGCGCTGACTTTCGGAGTATACGCCTCCCAGGCTACTGCAACGATCTACGTGGACGGCACCATGGGCGGCGGCAGGCAGGGAGCTATCCTGTGGTATTTCTATGTGCTGTGGATGGTGGCCAATGTACTGTACTGGTGTGGCTGGATCGCAAAGCGGGTTCTGAAAGCGGAAAAGAGCGAAAAGGCAGACCTGTTGGCACAGAAATACCTCCTGCGTTATTTTGCAGTGACGGGGGCACTTCTGGCAGCAGTCGTTTTGTTCGGCAATGTCCAGAGCACCACCAGTTACCGTGCCTACCGCATGTGGAGAAACGGCTGGGCACAGGCCTACGGCGCCGGCTGGGAAGAGCGGATCACGGTGCTGAAGGATGATTCCGTGAAAAATCCGGTGTTCCGACCGCTGAATTATGTGGAACTGCTCATGTATACCGATCTGCAGCCCGAGAATGGCTATGTGTGGGTAAATACGGCCTGCGCGGAGTATTATGGGAAGGAATCTGTGACGGTGACAACCGGGACGGCGGGAGAATAATTGCAGGATATTATGGAGAGTTGCTTTTCTTCCAGACAACAGGTGAACAATTACCTGATCTGGGCAATCCGGATGATCAACAGTCCGGTAAGCACAATAGCAAAGACACTTCTTGAAGACGAGGGGCTTCGAAATATAGTAGAAGAGAAAAGCAAAAACACTCAGGACTTTTACACGCGTTTTTTCTCCGGGGTGCGAAAAAAAAAGGAAACAGGAGACAACCTTGGGGAAGAAATGCTTGCGGTATGCCTGCATGTTCTTGTGAAATTGCCGGAAGAAGAGGGAAAATTTTGCGTAATTACAGATGATAAAGGCGCCGCAGGT
>OODL01002684.1_pt1 | contig 10416 bp, 7 predicted proteins | sample 1671181 | NCBI WGS metagenome assembly OODL01 (sample SAMN06348130, study PRJEB24527) | human gut metagenome | biome: human gut; feature: ankylosing spondylitis patient; material: feces | host: Homo sapiens | place: China | collected 2015-10 | reverse complement strand
ACTGAAAAATAATGCAATAATCTTTCCGGTGTAAACACAAAAATGTAATGTGGATTCCTATTATGCAATAATGCAGGAATATCGGGACTAGAGCTCAAAAAATATCCTTCAACATCATCTACGACGTGTTTTAATTTTTTTAATGTTTGTGATACTAGCGCACGAGTAGGGACTAAAAAAACAATATTAAGTCCTCGTCTGTTGTTCATCATAAGATTTTTTATAAATGATGTTAAAATAAAGGATTTTCCAAACGAAGTGGGTCCAGAAAAACTAAAATGGTTTTTATCCAACAGAGTTTCCAACATATAATATTGTTCATCCGTAAAAACTTTATCACTATATTGGTCTTTATTAATTATCTCCTTAAATTGTTTTTCAAAACTGATATCCAATGGCAATATAGTGTTTCCCTCAGTATCATTAGAAGATAATAAATCATATCCAGGGAAATTTCCTAGTCTGATCATTATACCTCGTGAATAATACTGAAACTTTGCATCCGATGAATATGTATGATTAAGACAACTAATTATTTTGATTGCAAAATTTCTATGATCTGCAACCGAAGATAACGATAGAATATCAGCAAAAGTCAAAATGTCAGCATATTCTTTTGACGAAAAAACACAAGTTGATAGTTTTTGAGGTTCAAGAATATGCTGCCAATACATTTTTTCTGCAGTATGAAATAGTGATAAAAAATAATCGTCTTTTATAGCTTCCAAAGCCATTTCATCAATAATATTCACTATTCCACCACCTTTGTCAAAACTTCTTTTTGGTTTTCATCCATTTGCTCAAACGGAACAAGATAAAAGTAGAAAGCATGCCCAAGCAATCCTCGTCTCTCTATTCTTTCTAAAATACTAGGAAGCATTCTTGTTATTTTACTCTTTATATTACTAAATAACCATTCGCGAAAAACAGAATTACTCCTCATCTTTTCTTTTTTGTCAATTTCTAAATTATATAAAACAAACACTGCAAAAGCAGTATCAACATTATATTGACTTGATGTGTTAGGGTATATTAGACTTTTTAAGAATGCTCGTTCTTCTTCAGAATAGGTCTCTTGCGCGATACAAGCATTTAACAACCCTTTTTCGAAAGTAATTCCTTTGATAGAACCGCTTTCATCGTCTTTGATGTTGTCGTTTTTAAAATCTCTAATACTATTTAATGCCGCAGAAATTCCGTCACTCAAATCCGAATATACTTTCGATTCACCAAAAATCAATTGATAATCGCCATTTTCTAATTTTAAATAATGGACACCATCCGCACCATTAAAATACAAATTGGGATTTGTTTTCAATTCCATCTTAGTAAGCAACTTTGGTGCTTTTAAATCTGTTTCAAGAAATGAGAATAGTAGCAATTCACCTAATTCCCCATCATTACTACCAAGCTTGCGAAATTTCTCTCGAACTAAATGCGAAAGTTGCATTGGCCTTCTTACATATTCATCCCACGTTCGTCTTGATAAGCAATAATGCCCCGCTGCATCCCTTAAAGATATAATAAGTCTATCGTAACTCAATGAGTTTGCGTCTATAATAGGGCAGAAAAACTTCAATCTACTTTGGTTTTGTTCTGTATCGACAATCAAATGAAAATTATCTAAAAAATCCGTCTCGACAGTGGTGTTCACATTATTACTCAATTTGTTTTCACCTCCAAAAATCTCGCTTTATATCAAAATTCCATTGCGACAATCCACCTCATGCTGGATGATTTGCGCGGTCCAGTTGGTATAGGTCTTGATGCGGGTTTGTAGTTCCAAGGTTTGATGCTTGACCTTTATAGATTTATAATGCTTGCACGGACGAGGGCCGCCAAGAAGAGACAGACAACTTTCCTCGGTGCTGTAAGCACCGTCTTTTTTAATAATCTCTGGATTTAGCATCACTGAGTATGTAGGCGTTCGTCCACTTTCATCAAGAAAAGCGATGATACGTTTCTTGACACCGATCATATTTGCCGCCATACCAACGCAGCTGTCTCTGTGCGTGATCAACGTATCAATCAGATCCTGTGCGATCTGCAAATCTTCTTTTGTCGCAGCCTCCGACTTTCCAGCAAGAAATATCGGATCATGCACCAAATTTTTAATCATCACGAAAAACCTCTGTTATCTTTTTCAATATCTCTACATCCGCCGGACAGAATTCATAATTTGAAATTTCGCTTGGTGTGATCCATTTTATATCGTTATGTTCAAGCTTTTGGGGGATGCCTTCAAGGATAACTGCATTGAACAAGGTTAGATGCACCGTCAAATCCTGGTATTCATGAACGACATCCATAAACGCATCACCAACAGAGAGCGTCACAGCAATTTCTTCCCGACACTCGCGGATAAGTGCTTGTTCTTTTGTCTCTCCTTGCTCTACCTTGCCACCAACGAACTCCCACAAAAGGCCTCTGGCTTTATGCGTCTGGCGTTGACAAATCATAAATTTATCTTTATCCCATATCAGGGCTGCCACTACTTCTGTCATTATCCAACCACCAATTTGTTTGTTTTCTTCAGGTATTTTGCCGGAATAGGGGCATCTAATCTCCATGTAATATTCATCGGTCTTGAACCATTATGCGAAACATAATTTGCAGTACCAAGATAAGTGTACGGTGCCGTATTGCCGTAAACATCATTCTTAAATTCGCGCACAAACAAGAGAACCTTGCTGCCGTTTTTGCGATGATTGATATACCGCTGACCGACTTTACCTTCTGCATTGGTGGTACTTTGGCTTTGCCAATGGAACAGAGTTTCGTTGATGGAATAATCCTGATACATGGTTGTTGGTGAGTAGTCTTTATCTGATTTGTTCAATGTGATAAAGAACACATCAATTTTCTTGTCGGGCAACCATTTTACGCCTTCGCGAACCGTGCTTGGCTTCATAAAATCCATGGCAACAAGCAGTTGATCGCGCGTATAGGTGCAATGTAGATCCAGCGGACAATCAAATCCGAGGCGCACAGGCTCATCAATAAAATCAATGCGATTGTAGTTATATTTGAGCAGTGCAATTAGCTCGGAAAGCATGACAGGACTTTTCAAAAGCGCCCGGAAGTTTTCGAATACTTCGTCCGCGTTCCAATCTTCAATCGCTTTTCCCCACATTGTAATATAGAACATCTGAAGCATACGCTTTTCTATATCCGAAAGTTTTGCAAGGTCAAAATGATCGATATTTTCCAAAACACGCAGCATAAATACAATCCAACGTCTTGAATCCACCAAGGCAAAACGACTGAGTGCTTTTGACATTACCTCTTCCATCGGTTCCTCAAAATTATCAATTATATCTGCACGTGCGCACAGACGAGAAAAGGAAGCAAATTTATAGATTGAGCGAGGATCCAACCGATAGTGATCAAGAAAATTTTCGAGGGTAAGTTTTAGGCCGGTATCTTCTTCAAAGGTTGCTAGACGTGCAACAAGGCCGGCGCTGTTCCCATAAGATGCGCGAATGTTATCAAGAATATATCTTGCCGCCTTTTTTTCAAGCTGAATATAGCATCCCTTTGGAAGTGAAATAAACCCATCTTTGATTTCACGTGTTACGCCTCGTGTGGTGTTGGAAAGTAGAGCGGCAAACTTATCTTCAAAATTATACTTTTTGTTTGCTTGCCCAATAAAATCAAGCACGGTTAAGCATTCTTTATCTTCAGATAAACGCAGACCACGTCCCAGCTGCTGTAAAAACACTGTCAAAGATTCTGTTGGACGCAAGAATAAAACCGTGTTGACTTCAGGGATGTCCACACCTTCGTTGTAGATATCAACGACGAAGATAAACCGCACTTCACCTTTTACAAGTCTATTTTTTGCCGCTTTTCTTTCTTCGTCCGGCGAATGTCCGGTCAGAAACATCGACGGAATTCCGCGGGCATTAAAATAATTGGACATAAATTCTGCGTGTTCAACCGTTACGCAAAATCCAAGCCCCTTTACATCATCAATATCGGTAACATATTTGAGCAATGAAGAAACCACCAAGTCGGCACGACGATTTGCCGTCATACCGCTGAGTGTATAAACTCGCGAAAGCTCGCCTTTATCATAGCCTCCGGCTGCCCATTTTAAGTGATCCAAATCAACCGTATCCGTTACGCCAAAATATTGAAACGGACACAGGAGCTTGCGGTCAATCGCTTCGGGCAAACGAATTTCGGCAGCAATGCGATTGTTGAAGTATGGCAAAATACTCTTCCCGTCCATACGCTCGGGCGTTGCTGTCAAACCGAGAAGAATCTGCGGATGATAATAGGATAAAAGCTTTTGATATGTAGGCGCGGCGGCGTGGTGAAACTCGTCTACGATAATATAATCATAAAAATCCGATGTTGTTTTCTCGGTAAAGCTCTGCGAGTTGAAAGTTTGAATAGATATAAAAAGATTATCTATGCTTTCCGGTTTATAGCTGCCTACAAACATATCGCCAAAGTTCGCGTCTTTCAGTACCGCGCGAAAGGTGTACATGCTTTGTTTTAGGATTTCTTCACGATGAGCCACAAACAGAAGCCGGCAAGGCTTTTTCGGGTTATGCTTTCGAAAACGCTTGTAGTCAAGCGCGGAAATTACCGTCTTTCCAGTACCTGTGGCGGCAACAACAAGGTTTCTGTGATAGCCACGAACCTTGCGCTCAGCTTCCAGCTTATCAAGAATTTCTTGCTGATAGGAATAGGGCGCAATATCCATTGTATAAACTTCGGCATTATTACTGTCAAAGTATTTTTCGGCCTTTAACGCACGGGACAAACGCTCCTTTTGATCCTCGTTGTAATATTCAAATTCATTGGAATTCCAATAGCTTTCAAAGGTAGCCTCGATTTTGTCAATGGTTTCCGGCAGATCCTTCTTTGTAACCTTTACGTTCCATTCAAGACCGCTGGAGATGGCAGCATTAGAAAGATTCGATGAACCCACATACGCCGTAGTAAAACCGGTATCCCGATAGAAGGCATACGTTTTCGCATGGAGTCTGGTGCGTTTGGTGTCATAGCTCACCTTGATTTTTGTGTTAGGAAGCTTGCGAAGCTCCTCAATTGCCTTTACATCCGTCGCTCCCATATAAGAGGTTGTAATAATGCGGAGTTCTCCACCGTTTTTCGTAAAGGTTGTAAGCTCATCTATAATTAAGCGCAGGCCGCTCCATTTAATGAAGGATACCAGCATATCTATGCGGTTACAGGAGATAATTTCCTTCTTGAGCTCGGTAAACATCTGCGGCTCATGGATTGCTCCTGTAAATAACGAGCTTTGTGCAATAGACGTTTCGGGGCGAATAATCGCTGCTTTTTCATTGAGAGCAAGAATGCTGTTCTTTTTGTCAAAGAGCGAGAGCAACTGCGCAGCCTGTTCTGCGACGGTCATTTCACCAAGTTCGTTTTCTTTAGTTTCGTGAACAATCGTAGAAATAATACGGTTTGCAAGCGCTACTTGTGCGTGCACGTCACCGCCATTATCAGCAACATTATCAAGCCCTTTTTCTACAACTTCAGCAATATATTTTGCCAGCACTTTGGACGCTTCAGCACTATCAATGGGCGCAGTAGTAGAAAGCTTGTCCGTAGAGGCAAGCTCCGTTTCTAATCCCTTATTGATAATTTGCTCATACAGTCCGTCGTGCAACATACGCTAAAATACCTGTCCCTGTAATCGTGTGTGACTTTTATAGACATGCGTGTATAAATTCTCCAGTAAGTTTGAACAGAATCACAAATCCGCTGTGGCACTCTATCTTCCGTAAAAGCGGAGGCAACGCAGAGGACGATCACGCATTTTGTCCGGTAAAGTTACAATAATAACAATTTTATCATCAAGGATATTATATCGCGCTTTGTTCTCCATGGCAACTATTTTAATTGTGTAATGTAAAATTTGTGTATTCAGGGCTTGTTTCTGACAGCCGCTTTTGTGGGCAGCGGTGGCGCCTACGCACCGCTCTACCGTGGCGAATATTTTAATTTATCTTGCCATTGCCTTAGCCACAGCAGCCGTGATTGCATTGGTTGCAGGGGTCATCAAATCCCGCAAAGCCAAACGGGAAGAAGCCCGGGAAAAACAGAGACAAGAGGAAGAACAGAAAATCGAGGATTACGACGAATAGCAAAGCAGAAAGCCACCGATGATCGGTGGCTTTCTTGTGTTATACGGGGGAGCAAATTGCTGCCTTCGTGGATTAAAACAGGGGAAATTGTGGGGAAAGGGGGCACTTTTTGCCGGGGACGGCGAGTGACAGGATCTGCTAATTTTATAGGTTATACTGGTCCAAAAAGACCGTTGAGGACAAGCTTATGAAACTACTGGAAAAGCCAAAATTCACCACCGCCCACAGCCGCGCCGGGACCAAGCGCGCGCTGCTGGGGTGCGCCGGGCATTTGCTGGGTGGGTTTGTACTATCCGCCGGGGCGGTAGCCGGCGGGTGCAGCCCCTTTGCGGTGGCACTGGTGGCGGTGTCCGGGCGGCGGGATTTTCTCTTTTCCGCTTTAGGTGCCGGGTTGGGATATATGATCTTTGGTGCCGGCACGGCTCGTGTGCGGTACTTTGCGGCAGTGCTCATCGCCTTGGTAGGCGCGCTGGCAATGGCTGCCTTTCTCCCCCGGCGAGACGCCCGGCTGCCCATGGCGCTGTCTTGTCTGGCGGTGGGGCTGACCGGGGCGGTGCTGCAACTGCGATTGGGCGGCGGCGCGGCAGATTATGCGCTGGTGCTGGGCGAGAGCATTTTGGCCGGTGGCGGTGGATATTTCTTCTTCCGCGCGGAGCACTGCAATTATCGCCGTCTGCGGTGCAAGGCTGCGCCTACCGGCGACTTGGTATGCGTGCTCATTAGTGGTTCGCTGCTGTTAATGAGCCTGTCTCGATTGACAATTTTCGGCATTGCACCGGCGCGGATTGCGGCTGTGCTGCTGATCTTGATTACCTTACGCTTTGGCTCCTCTCGACTGGGGGTCACCCTGGCGCTTTGCTTGGGATTCGCCTTGGGTCTGGCCGGGCAAGACACCATGTTTTTGCTAGGAGCCTACGGCTTTTCCGCCCTGCTGGCGGCGCTGTTTGATCGTTTTGCCTCCCTGGGCTGCGCCGGGGCGTTTGTGCTGTCTATGGGCTTTTTCTCTGTGGCGGCCAACCTGGGGCATTTGAGTGTGTGCACCTTTGTGGAGAGTGCGGTGGCCGGCGTGCTACTGCTTCTGCTGCCTGCCGCCTGGGGCGATCGGTGCACTGCCTTTTTTGAAAACGGTGCGGATATTGCCCCGGAGGGCTCTCTGCGCCAAAGCCTGGTACTGCGGCTGCGATTTGCCGCCTCGGCTATGGCCAGCGTCAGCGATAATGTGCGGGAGGTGCGGGAGAAGATCGACCGTATTAACGGCAAAAGGGGGTTGCCTCCGGATCCGGAAAAAAGCGATATGCGCATGGTGGCGGCGGACCAGTTTTATTCCATCTCCGACATGCTGTCCGATTTGGCCTTTGAGTTTGATCAGGCGGAGTGCTTTGACGCCAAAACAGCCGGAAAGCTGCGACGGCTGCTGGGCGAGAGCGAAATTTATCCCAAAAATATCTCTGTGATTTTAGACAAATTTGACCGTATGCGCGTGGAGATAGCCTGTGACGATCCGGCACCGGGATTGTCCAGTCCGGTGCTCCAGGCCAGGATCAGCAAGACCTGCGGGCGCTCGTTGGAGGCAGGCCAGGTGACCCGCTACGGCAGCGAAAGTCTGTTGACCTTTAACGAAAAGCCCCTGTATTGTCTGTCTGTGGGTTACGCCCAGTACGCAGCGGAGGGACGGCTGTGCGGAGACACGGTAAAGGTCGCTCGGGACGGTCGTGGTCACCAAATTCTTATTATCAGCGACGGTATGGGTCGCGGCTCTCGGGCAGCGCTGGACGGCGCTATGGGCGCCGGGCTGCTGAGCAGACTGCTCAGTGCAGGCTTTGGCTTTGACGCGGCGCTGAAAGTCGTCAACTCTGCGCTGCTGGTCAAGAGCAATGAGGAGAGTTTGGCTACCCTGGACTGTGCTTGCGTAGACCTGTTTACCGGTCGGTGCGCCTTTTACAAAGCCGGCGCACCCCGATCCTATGTGCTGCGCCACGGGCGGCTAACCCGGTGCGAGCTGGCCAGTATGCCGGCGGGCATTTTGCGGGGCATTACCTTTGCCAAGCGCACGGCGGTGCTGGGCGCCGGGGACACGGTGGTGCTGCTCAGCGACGGCATTACAGACGCGGACGCGGTAGGGCTGGAGGCGCTGCTTTGCCGCTTTCAATCCCAGGATCAGCAGGAGCTGGCAGATACGGTGCTGGCCTATGCCAAGGCCCACACCCCGGCGGATCGACGAGACGATATGAGCGTGATCGTGGCTCGGTTGCTGCCAAATTAAGGAGGAGCGAATACCATGTTTCTATACGGATTTGTCGGCAGCGCCCCCTGTGGCGGGCTGCTGCTGGAGAAGTTGCAGGCCTGCACCCAGCCGGGGCTGGACGGTTACGGCGCCGCCCTAATGCAAGGGGGAGAGCTGTTGTGTGTTAAAAGCAAAGAAAGCGTGGCGGCATTGGCACAGCAGCTGCCGGAGAGCGCAGCGCCCTGCGGGTTGGTACACGCCCGGCGGGCGCACCGCAGAGAATGTGCACCCCTTTGTGACCGATGATTATTGCCTGGCGATGAACGGCACGGTGGAGAACGCCGTTGCCTTGCGCAGCGCGCTGAACCTGCTGCCCTACCCGGACAGCGACGGCGCGGTGCTGGCGGCGCTTTTGCAGGCGTATGCAGACAGCGGCACTGTTGCCGCTTTGCGTTTGTGCTGCCGTGAGGCTCGGGGCAACTATGCTTTGGCCGTGCTGCGTCGGGGTGAGGAATGCCTGTTCGCCTGTGCCCACGGGGCGCCGCTGTATGCGGCGGTAGGCGGCGGCAGCGCTTGCGTTTCTTCGGATTTGGCGGCACTGGAACCGGATCAAATGAAAATCTATGCCCTGTCTGCCGGGGAGTGCGTGCAGCTACGCCCGGGCAAGCTGCAGTTTTGGAACGCCAAGGGCAAGAAAATCAAAAAATCCCCCTGCGCGGTGACTTTGCGTCGGCCGCCGGCAGCGGGCTTTGCAGACCCGGGAGAGGCGTTACAGGCGCTGCCCGGAGATTTGGAGCTGCTGCTTCATCGCTTTGTGCGTGGGGATCAACCTCGGTTGGGCAAAAGCCGCCTGCGGCCTCGGGGCATCAGTCGGGTGCTGCTGGTAGGCTGCGGCACTTCCTATCAGCTGGCGCAAGCGGCGGCTTGTAATTTTGAGTCGGTGTGCGATGTGCCTGCTTTTGCCTATTCTGCCGGTGAGTTCTGCGCCGGGGGCGTGGTGTGCGACCGAGGCGCGCTGGTGGTGGGCATTTCTGCCAGCGGCCAAACGGCAGAGGTGGCGGAGGCGCTGCAAAAGGCAGCGGCCTTCGGCGCCCGCACGGCGTCGCTGACCGGCGACCCGGACAGCCCCTTGGCTCGTGCCGGGGGCACGCTTCTGTCCCTGCCTTGCAGCCTGCCCGGCGGGTTGCCGCCGGTGACCCACTTTGTCCTGGGCTATGTGCTGCTGGCGCTGGTGGCGGTGGATTGGGGGCTGCGCCAAAAGACCATTACCCCCTTATTCGGCCGCATGGCGGTGAAGCTGTGCGCCACCCTGCCGGACAAGCTGCGGCTGATCTTAAAAAGCGGCAGCGAACTGGACGCTTTGGCGGCGTACCTAACCGGCTATGATCGGCTGCTGTTTGTGGGTCAAAACATCGACTTGGCGGCAGCGGGAGCCATGGCCGGCGTGTGGAGCCGTACTCTGGGCGTGTCGGTGGAGACGGTGCCTGCGGCGGAGCTGCGCCACACCTTGCTGCCTACGGTGGACAGTCACACGGCGCTGGTGGCGCTGATCAGCAGTCGGGAACTGACGGAAAAAACCTGCGCTGCCCTGCAACTGGCGGCCATTCGGGGCGCGGGTACGGTGGCTTGCACGGTAGAGAGCCTGGCAGGGCAGCTGTCCGGCGCACGGCAGGTATTTTTGTTTCCGGACAGCCTGCCTTTACTGGCGCCTGTGTGCCAGTGCGCTACTCTGTCTATGCTGCTTTTGCGGCTGTGTACCGCCCGGGAGCAGGCCGGGCGACCGGTGGAGCAGCCGCCGGTGCTGCCCCGGTATTTTGCCGGATAGGGCATGTTTAGACCCAAGGGGCGCTTTTTCGCTATTTTCCTTGCAAAGCGGCGGGCTTTTCGCTATAATAGACCCGTATGAACGCGCGTTGCGCTTTGGAGGAATAGTATGGAAAAAATTCTTGTTTTGGATTTCGGTGGTCAGTACAATCAGCTGATCGCCCGCCGTGTGCGTGATCACGGCGTGTTTGCCGAAATTCTGCCTTATACCACCTCGCTGGATACCATTCGGCAGGGAAATTA
>OODL01002672.1_pt1 | contig 10515 bp, 9 predicted proteins | sample 1671181 | NCBI WGS metagenome assembly OODL01 (sample SAMN06348130, study PRJEB24527) | human gut metagenome | biome: human gut; feature: ankylosing spondylitis patient; material: feces | host: Homo sapiens | place: China | collected 2015-10 | reverse complement strand
CGCCCAGTTTCTGTGCGTAGAAACTGTCGAAGGCGTGCTCGGCGTCGATGAAGGCTGCGATGCCGCCCGCCTTCTGCGCCTCGGCGATCGCATGGATCGCCAGCGTCGTCTTGCCCGACGATTCGGGACCGTAGATCTCGATGACACGTCCTTTGGGATAGCCGCCCACGCCGAGCGCCATGTCGAGCGTGATCGACCCCGTGGGAATGACCGGCACGTCGACGATCTCGCTGCTGTTCATGCGCATGATCGACCCTTTGCCGAAATCCTTTTCGATTTTGTCCATGACCGCGCTAAGCACTTTGAGCTTGTCCGCGTTTGCCTGTGGTTTTTCTGCCATATCGTTCGTTGTTATTCTGCTTGTTTGTAAGCATCGGCGATCTGCCGATAGTGATTCTTGGTGTCCACCTTGGTGAAAATCTTTTCGATGCGCCCCTCGGCGTCGATGACGAAGGTCGTGCGCAGCACGCCCATGTACTTGCGGCCGTACATCGACTTTTCGGCCCAGACGCCGAACGCTTCGCAAACGCTGTGGTCGGTGTCGGCCAGCAGCGTGAAGTTCAGTTCGTGTTTGGCGCAGAAATTCCGGTGCGAACGTTCGCTGTCGGGGCTGACGCCGACGATCCGGAACCCCATGGCCGCCAGTTCGGCCTTGCCGTCGCGCAGGCTCTTGGCTTCGAGCGTGCATCCCGAAGTGTTGTCCTTGGGATAGAAATAGAGTATCGTGCGTTGTCCCATGAGGTCAGCCTTCGTAAAGGGCTGACCGTCCTGCGTCACGGAGGTGAAATCGGGGGCCGTATCCCCCACTCGGAGCGTCGTCATTTTTTCGTAATGCGAATTAATTGTTCAAGACGATGTCAAAGATACGGAAAGTCGAGCGCAGAAGCAAGCGTCAGCTTGGTTATGCCGGGACGGAGTATCTAAGACGAAGTCAAAGATAGTGAAATTTTTCGGAAAATGCGCGTTCGGCGCCGGATTCGGGCCTTTTCGGGATGTTTTCGGAAAGGTCAGTCCCACATCATGAAGACTTCCACCTGTTCGTTGAACTCCTGCTCGGTGCGGTTGAGCACATGCAGGCACGAAGGGCAGCGGATCGGAATGTCGGTTTCGACGACCGACGAACCGCATCCGACGCACTCCTGATAGAGGCCGTAGCAGGCCGATGCACTGTGCTGGAACTCCGTTCCGCAGTGCTTGCACTTGATTTTGTAGGCTGTTCCCATGATTTTCTGAGTTTTTCGGTTTTTCGATACTGCAAAGGAACGAAACCTTCGTGTCAGGTTTTGACACAAGAGAAAAATGTCGGAATCATTTTACGGAATTGTCCGTTTTGATGTTGTCGGGAGGGGCTGTTCGGGGAGGGATTCAGTCGGCGATCACCGCCGCGTTGCGCCGGAAATAATCGGCCACGTAGCGTTTCAGCTCGGGCGAGTCGACGATCTCCACGTCGTCGAGCAGTCCCGCGACGAAACGGGCGACGCCGGCGAATCCCGCCACTTCGGTCTCCAGCAGCCAGTGGCTCTCGCCGTCGGGCGCGAGGTCGCGTTCGGCGAGCGGATACTCCTCGACGAGCAGGTTGTGCGCCAGCATCCCCAGCCGCAGGCGGATGCGGTGCCGGTCGTGGCCGTTCATGCGGAAGATGTCCATGAAACCTTCGCGGTGTTCCGCTTCGTGCACCCATTCGTCGCCGAGCGGCAGTACGGCGCCGATGCGCGAGGTTTTGAAGAGCTTGCAGAGGCCGTCTTCCGTGTCGTAGCACCAGATGTTGACGTAGTTGGTGGTGAAGGCGAACGGCTCTACCCTGCGGTCGCGCACGGCGGCTCCGCGTGCCGAGCGGTAGGCTTGCAGCACTACCTGCCGTTTTTCGGCGATCGCTCCGACCAGATTGTGAACGATGCCCGACAACCGGCCCTTGACGATCGTGTCGGCCAGCGTGCGGTTGTCGTAGACCGAGTAGAGTTTGCGTTTGAGGTTCTGTTTCAGTAGGTTGTCGTCGTCGATGTTTTCGATGGCGCTTTTGAGGATCACGGCCTCCTCCTCGGTGAAATGGATCAGTTGCGAAATATCCTTGAAGTGCGGCGACTCCTTGTCCAGCCGGATGTGTTCGCCGCTCTTTTTGATGACGAAACCCGCTTCGCGGAAGGTGTCGATGTAGCGGTAGACGGTGCGGCGCGACATCATGAGCCGCTCGGCCAGGTCGTCGATCGTGTATTCGGTGTTGGCCGTGAGCATCTTCATCAGCCGCAGCAGCCGTTCGAGTTTGGGTTGGTCCATGCTTGTTCGGGAACTGAAACGGGAAAACGTGACCCGAGGTCGCGTTTTCCGTAGCATAATATGTCGGGCGGGCGTTACGCCAACACCTGCTTTTCGATCTCCTCGACCTGCCGGCGGAACGCCTTGTCGGTTTCGAGCAGGTTCGACACCGCCTTGCACGAGTGGAGTACGGTGGCGTGGTTGCGGCCGCCGATGGCCGCGCCGATCGTGGCCAGCGGCGCCTTGGTATGCTGCTTGGCCAGATACATGGCGATCTGCCGCGCCTGCGCGATCTCGCGCGTCCGCTCCGGAGAGTTGAACCGTTCGGGATCGAGGGCCAGGTAGCCGCATACCACCTCGATGATGTGTTCGATCGTAATCTCCTTCTGATAGAGCTGCACGTAGGCTTTGAGAATCTCTTTGGCCAGCGACGTGGTGATCTTCCGTCCGAGGAACGACGCGTTGGCCACCAGCGACGACAGCGCGCCTTCGATCTCGCGCACGTTGGCCGAGATGTTGTCGGCGAGGAACTGCACGATCTCTTCCGAGATCTGCGCGCTCATCTTCTGCGCCTTGGCGCGGATGATCTTCACCTTCGTGTCGTGGTCGGGCTGGTTGAGCTGGGTGGAAAGCCCCCACTTGAAACGCGTCAGCAGACGGTCCTCGATGTCCTTCAATTCGACGGGCGGCTTATCCGACGTGAGGATCAACTGCTTGCCCGACAGGTGCAGGTGGTTGAAGATGTTGAAGAAGACGTTCTGCGTACCCGGCTTTCCGGTCAGCTCCTGGATGTCGTCGATGATGAGCACGTCGATCATCTGATAGAAGTGGATGAAATCGGGAATTTCGCCGCGTTTGTGCGCCGTCTGGAACTGGGCCTGGAATTTGTTCATCGACACGTAGAGCACTTGCAGCTCGGGATGACGCTGCAACACTTCGTGGCCGATCGATTGTGCGATGTGGGTCTTTCCCAATCCCGAATCGCCGTATATATACAAGGGGTTGAACGGCGTCGTGCCGGGATTCACCGCCACCGACATGCCGGCCGACCGCGCCAGCCGGTTGCACTCCCCCTCGATGAAGGTCGAGAAGGTGTAGTTCGGGTTGAGCTGCGGGTCGATTCGCACCCTTTTGAGGCCGGGAATGATGAAAGGATTTTTTATATTTGCCGTATCGTTCTGCGTAGCGAAGCGCGAGATGGCCGTCGAATCGGTTTCAGTGTCCAGTTTCGGCGCCTCGGCTTTGGGCACGGCGTAGTGGAGCCGCGTCTGCTGGCCGTAGAGCTGCGAGATGATCGGACGCAGGAACGGGATGTAGTTTTTCTCGATCTGGTAGACGTAGCTGGCGTTGGGCACGCGCAGACGCAGCGTCGTTCCGTCGAATTCGAGCGGGACGATGGGCTGGAACCATTTGGCGAACTCCTCGGCGGAGGTCTGCTCCTTGATCCGGTTCAGGCAAAGCTGCCATATATCGCTGTATGTCTGCGAGTTATTGAACATGCGCCAATGCGAGTCTTTTTTGTCTGATTGAATTTTTGCCTGAGGAACGAATCGGAGACCCGTACTTTTTGGCCTTACAAAGGTGTGAATAAATTTGTGAAAATATCTTCTGTTTTCGGTTGCTTTTTCGGATTTTTTATATATAGCAAAATAAGGGTTTTCGGAGCCTCGTTTTTTAACTGGTTGATAGTGAATATTCGGAATTTTTTGTGTATATTTGCGTATAGTATTAAAATGATGAATCGTTGTTTTTTATAAATAAAACTAATAATTTATGGCAAACGAATTAGAGCAGCTGGTCCTGTCGAAAGCGCAGAAATGGCTCGACGGCGACTACGACGAAGCGACCAAAAAGCAGGTGCGCTATCTGATGGATCACGATAGGAAGGAGTTGACCGAGAGCTTTTACAAGGATCTGGAATTCGGTACGGGCGGCCTGCGCGGCATCATGGGTGTGGGTACCAACCGCATGAACGTCTATACGGTGGGCATGGCCACGCAGGGGCTTGCCAACTACCTGAAAAAGAATTTCGCGGGCGAGCGGATCCGCGTGGCGATCGGCCACGATTCGCGCAACAATTCGCGGATGTTCGCCGAGCGTGTGGCCGACATCTTCGCTTCGAACGGATTTACGGTCTTTCTGTTCGACAAGCTGCGCCCCACTCCCGAGTTGAGTTTCGCCATCCGCGAACTGAAATGCCATTCGGGGGTCGTGGTCACCGCTTCGCACAATCCCAAGGAGTACAACGGCTACAAGGCCTATTGGACGGACGGTTCGCAGGTAACGGCCCCGCACGACCGCAACATCATCGCCGAGGTGGAGAAGATCACCTCGATCGACCAGATCCTCACGGGTGCCAATCCGGGCAACATCACGCTGCTGGGCGAGGAGTTCGACGAGATCTACTTAAATAAGGTGCATACGCTGTCGCTCTCGCCCGAAAGCGTCGGCAAGTTCCACGACATGAAGATCGCCTATACGCCGCTGCACGGCGCCGGCGTGCGGCTCGTGCCGGCGTCGCTGCGCAAGTGGGGCTTCACGAACGTCTCGCTGGTCGAGGAGCAGGCGGTCATCGACGGCAACTTCCCCACCGTCGAATCCCCCAATCCCGAAGAGCGCAAGACGATGGCCAAGGCCATCGAGCTGGGTTCGCGGCTGGGCGCCGATCTGGTGCTGGCCACCGATCCCGATTCGGATCGTATCGGCGTCGCGCTGCGCAACGCCAAGGGAGAATACGTTCTGCTGAACGGCAACCAGACCTTGTCGCTCATCATGGCCTATCAGTTGACGCGCTGGTCGGAGCTGGGGCGCCTCGACGGCAAGGAGTTCGTGGTCAAGACGATCGTCACCTCGCAGATGCCCAACGTCATGGCGGCGCATTTCGGCGTGAAGTGCTACGACTGTCTCACGGGCTTCAAATACATCGCCCGCATCATCCGCAACAACGAAGGCAAGGCCACCTACATCGGCGGCGGCGAGGAGTCGTTCGGCTATCTGGCCGGCGATTTCGTGCGCGACAAGGACGCCGTATCGGCCTGCTCGCTGGTGGCCGAAGCCGCTGCGTGGACGAGGGATACGATGGGATTGACGCTCTACGAGTGGTTGCAGAAGCTCTACGTGGAGTTCGGTTTCTTCCGCGAAGGGCTCGTGTCGGTCGTCCGCAAGGGCATGGAGGGCGCTGCCGAGATTCAGCGGATGATGGTCGACTACCGCGCCGATCCCCCCAGGGAGATTGCAGGTTCGCCCGTGGTGAAGATCAACGACTTCAAACTGCTCGAATCGACCGATGTCAGGACGGGGGCCAAAACCCCGATCGAGGAGGAGGCGTCCAACGTGTTGCAGTGGTTCGCCGCCGACGGGACGGTGGTTTCGGTGCGTCCGTCGGGAACCGAGCCGAAGATCAAGTTCTACTTCGGCGTGCGCGCCGAGTTGGAATCGGTGGCCGATTTCGACCGTGTGGAGGCCGGGCTGGACGCCAAGATCGAGACGATTAAAAAGGAATTGAAGCTCGTTTGATACGGGCGGACCGACGGGTCTCCGGAGCCGGATTTCGCCCTTGCCGGTTTGACGGAAACGTTCGGAAATCCGCGTCTGCCGGAAGGACTCTTTTTTCTGTACGGATATGGAGTTGAGTGAATTGCAGCAGCGCGTCGATACGTGGATCAAGGAGTACGGCGTGCGTTATTTCAGCGAACTGACCAATATGGCGGTTCTTACGGAGGAGGTCGGGGAGTTGGCGCGCGTCATGGCGCGCAAGTACGGAGACCAGTCGTTCAAGGCCGGCGAGAAGGAGAATCTCGCCGACGAAATGGCCGACGTGCTGTGGGTGCTGGTTTGTCTGGCCAACCAGACGGGGGTAGATCTGACCCGGGCCGTCGAAGCGAATTTCGCCAAGAAGAGCGCCCGCGACGCGGAGCGTCATCGGAACAACCCGAAATTGTAGGTTTCGGGATACGGCGGCCGGTTTCGGCCGCTCCTTTCAGTCGGTCGGCGACTACCCTTTCGGGTGTCGCCGACCGATCGTTTATACCTTGCGCAGGACGATTTTGGCCGAATAGACGCGGTCGACGGCCTGCATGAATTCGCGGAAGGCTGCATACTCGCTTTGCGGGTAACGGCCCGAACGGCGCAGCAGGCGGATGCGGATGTGCAACCTGTCGCCGCTGCACAAGGCCTCGAATGCGATCTTTCCGAAGCGGTTTTCTATCGTTACGGATTTCGGAAGCGCTTCGACGACGTACCCCTCCGGCAGATGCAGCGTAAGCGAATCGGTATCGCAATACCCCTTGTCGATCCACAGGTCGTGCCTGCGTTCGGCCGTAAAGCGGCCCGGCCCCGAACGCAGCGGTGCTACGGGGACGAACAGGCGCGAGCCGGTCTTGTTGGCATAGCGCAGCGCGGTGATCGAGGCGCGGATGTGCATCTCGGGAAGCGGCTTGTCCAGCACCTCCTCGCAGCGCAGCGAATCGACCTGCGCCAGCGGCAGTTGGAACGACCTGCGCAGGAAATCGGCTTGCTTGTCGCGCGCCAGATCCAGTATCGGCCGAGTCCACTCGTATTGCCGCGCCCGACTGACGCTCGACAGCGAGAGGCTGGCATTGCCCGCCTCGTCGAGCCGGACGTCGATGCGCTGGCATTCGGTGTTGAGCGAGTCGGCGTAGGCGGGCAGCGTGACGACTTCGGCCTTGCCATCGTGGCAGATCACGGCGTCGTGACCGGCGATCGACTGATGTACATAGCCGAAGGGAACGTCGGTATTGGTGCATTCCAGCCACAGCGTGTCCCGCTGGCACGGCACGCCCAGAATGGCGTGGTTGGCGATGGCCGGTGTGGCGAAATCGCGCGGGATATGCTTGTTCTGCGTGTGGATGATGGTGTAGAACGACTCGATGTCGCAGGCGGCCAGCATCGCGTGCAGGTAGTTGGAGAGCGCCTTGCAGTCGCCGAATTTATTCGCATAGACCGTTGCGGCGTCCATCGGCTGCCAGCCTCCGATGCCCAACTGGATACTCACGTAGCGGGTCGTGCGTCCCAGATAGCGGTAGAGCGCCTCGATTTTTCCCCGTTTGTCGGGGATCGTGTCGGTTAGGTCGTGTATTTCGGCCTGCAAGGCCGGAGGCAGCTGTCCGCGGCCCGCGAGCAGTCCGTCCATCCAGACGCCGAAACGGGGCCAGTCCTGCATATTCCCTTGCGTTTTGTCGTAGGTGAACTCCGACGGCGCGAAGTAGAGGATCGGCAGCCGTTCGCGGGCGGGCGGAATCAGCGGTTCGTCGAGCACGGCCGTGCGGGACGGGAATGTCCATTCGTAGTTGTCGCGGCCGCGATCCGTATGCCGCACGGGTTCGACAGGGAAGGGCGTGCATCGGCAGTTGAACGCATAGCCGGCAGGGGTCGACAGCCGGAAACGCGCCTTTTCCAGTGCTACGCCGATGTCGGTCGACAGCGGGACGAAACGCAGCGTGCCGAACATGCCGTTCTTGTGCGCCGTCTCGTAACGGTAGCGGACGGTACATGGGAAGACCGATAACGGCGGTTCGAGCCAGTAGTAGGCCGCATCGTCGGCCAGATGCTGGGAATATTCGGTATAGTTCAGGTCGCCTTTGCCGAGTTTGCGGATCACGCGGCCGGAGGCGTCGCAGATCTCTGCGGAGAAGCTTTTCAGCGAACTGAACATGTCCACGTAGCAGACCAGGTCGGCATGTCTGGCTCCCCTGCGGTCCAGCAGCGTGACGACGATGTCGTGCCGTGCCGTCGCCGAGGAGGGCGAATTGTATTGGAAATCGGTTTCGTAGAGCCGGACGACTGCCTGAGCGTTTTGCCGCAGCGAGTCGGCGAGCGTTGCGACGGAGTACTCCTGCGCCGTGCTGGCGGTCGTGCTGCCCAGTGTGAGCAGAAGACACGGTAATAAACGACTGCGCATGGGCTATGATTTTTTAAGAACGATCCGGCTGTTGCACATGTCCATGACGAATCCGTAGAATGCGCTCAGGTCGGTGTATTCGGTGGCGGGGAAGATGATGCGCGACAGGTCGAATTCGAACAGGCATTGCATCAGCGCTCCCTGTTGCTGCAACTGCATCGTGCAGGCGATGCCTTCGTTGCAGGCGGACAGGCGTTGCGATTTGGGCAGTTCCTCCACGGTGTAGCCTTCGGGCAGCATCAGCGAAACGATGATGCGGTAGCGGTATGGATACGAGAACTCCACGGGCAGCTGGCGCTTCTGACTGGTGAAGGGGTTCTTCTCGATGAAGGGGACGATCGTGGGACAGATATAGAGGAAGTCGCCGCCCGAATCGACCGGCTTGCGGAAGTTCAGCTTCATGCGTGCTTTGGCCGTATTGAGCCCATCGACCGTCAGCTCCGAGATCGTGATGCCGGCCCGCTGCTCGTATTCCTGTACGAACGTGTCGTGGTTTTCGCTGCGGCTGTAACGGCGGCTCAGGTCATAGGCCGCCTGATTGGTTTCGGTGTCCGTTTCGGTGCATTCCAACTCCCCTTCTTCCGTCAGACGGGCCGTGATCTGTGACAGGACGATGCTCTGCGCCGGCGAGGAGAGGTTGATCCAGTTTTCGAAAGGATGTTCCGGACTGTAAAGTCTGGCGTGGTCGACGAGCAGCTGCGTGGGCAGGACGTTGACGTCCGAGTGGAGGTCGGTGGCATCGAGGTAGACCGTCTCCCCGCTTTTGAGCTTCGTCCGCAATACGAAGGTGCGGATGCGGTCGGTGGCGTGGGTCAGCGGAAGCCGTCCTGCGGAGCGGGGATTGAGCAGGATAATTTCCGGTTTGAATCCGGCGTCGCGCAGGGCGGCGGCGAGGATGAAGTTGATCGACCCGCTGTCGCCGCGTCTCTTGTCGACGGCTGCATGGGGCGAACTCTCGGGTGTCAGCCGGTAGGTTCCGTCCCATGCGATGCGGGACTGTACGAATTTGAGGATTTCGTGCAGCTGCCGGCGCTCGTCGTCGGCGTTTCGTGCCACGATGGCCGCCACTTCGTCCTTGAAGGGATTGCGGATGTCGGCGTAACGCCCGAACTCCGACCGGTCGAGCGATTCGTAGACGTCGGCCCACGTCCGGGTGAAGCTCTTGTAGAGGCTGCCGGGAATTTCGAGGCCGTTGATCTCGAATTCGAGCCCTGCGCGGAAGTCGTCCAGATGCCAGACGTACGGCTCTTTGCAGAGCGAGGGCACCCGATCGATGTTGCAGATGTATTTGGTATTGGTATAGCTGAATCCGGAGAAGCCGGCCGCACCGCCGTTTTCCAGCTCCTTTTTCGCCGCGCTGAATGCATTGTAGTTTTCATAGTCGCTGCGCCGCAGCCCATGCAGGCCGCCATCTCCGGTATAGCGATTGAAAATATCCTCGTCGGTCACACCGGCCTGCTCACAGGCTTCGCTTTGCAGCAGGCGGAGAATCTGCTCATTCAGCTCTCTGCGCTCCTGCTCCGTCCGTCTTTTCGGGTAATATTCGTATTTCATATTCAAAATCACATCCTTTTTGTAAATGGGGGGAGGACGCCGAAAAACGGCATCCTCCCCTTGAAATGTATGGAAAGCAGGTCAATACAGCGTATGAAACGCCGCAATGATCCGCAGCCGCACCTCCGGGGTGCGGTCTGCGCTGGTAACATAGCGCCAGCCTTTCTCTGTGGTGTAAGCGTCGATTTCCTCGACGCGGCCGCTGTCCAGACGGAGCCGCATGAAAATATGGGGCCCATTCGTCTGTTCAGCCAGTTTGATCGCCATTGCTGAAATGTTCCTCCTCTGTCAGTAATGTAAGCTGTTCCTCCTTGGGTGGAGCCGGAGAGCGCGGCTTATTCAGCCGCCGCTCCTTCTGCTCCCTGCGCCGCTGCCGGGACTCCCGCTTTTTGGCAGCCTGCTCCTTCTTGAGATCGACCGCATGGACGACCTCCAAGCCGTCCGCTACATCCCGCAGATCCTGCAGAAGATCCCTTTGCTCACTTTTGGCAATGCGGATATTCTCCACATCATAGTGAAATTCAAAGTAATCATACTCCCCGTACCGGCGGTGCATTTTGCTGAAAAATGTCTGCCGCCGATCCTCTGGTGTCAGGTGCGGGGAGTCGATCACAGAGCTGCTCCAAAGCGGGTTGAAGTGCGCCTTTTTCATTTCCAGCCAAATCTCCGCGTCCGTTCGGGCCACAGGATGGGGAAACACACGCTCGCCCTTTGTCACCTGTACTTTCTTTTCCTCCAGAAAGCCAATGCGGGTGATCCATGTGCGGCGCACATCATAAAAGATATTG
>OODL01002670.1_pt1 | contig 10528 bp, 5 predicted proteins | sample 1671181 | NCBI WGS metagenome assembly OODL01 (sample SAMN06348130, study PRJEB24527) | human gut metagenome | biome: human gut; feature: ankylosing spondylitis patient; material: feces | host: Homo sapiens | place: China | collected 2015-10 | reverse complement strand
TGTGTGCGCCCTGTACCGAGACCAGCAGGGGAACCGGCTGATCGTGGACCAGCGCAATCGCTTCTTTGAGGGCGATACCCTGGAGGTGCTGGAACCGGGGCAAAAACCCTATACCTTGACCGTTCGGGACTTGGTGCGAGAGGCAGACGGCACGCGTACGGAGGCAGCCAATAAGGCAACGGAGGTGTATTCCTTTGCTGTGGATCGCCCGGTGTCCCCGGATGCTATTTTACGCCGCAAGCGGGACGAGGACTAAACAGAATACGCATTTTTTGCACCCCTGATGTACATACTACACCGGGGGTGTATTTTTATGGGCAGACGGCTTCATGCATTTTCACTGGTTATGTGCCTGCTATTTACCGTCGTTTGCGGGCGGGTGCTGTATGTGGCGCGCAGCGGCGATTTTGCCGTAGGTCAAAGCTATAACAGCTACACCCTGCTCTTTGAACAGAACTACACGGAAATCACAGACCGACAGGGACGATCCATGGGCGGCACCCGCAAAGAGTGGGTGGCTGTGATCCGCCCTACGCAGGCATGCCTGCGGGAGCTGCCGCGCCTGTTTGCGCCCGGAGATGTGCAGCGCATTGCAAAGGAACTGCAAAAAGGCTATCCGGTGCTGGAGCCGGTAGCCACCAAGGCGGATACAAACAACATTGTAATTATGGAGCGCACGGTGCGGGACAGCACCACCCTTCACGCTCGCCAGCTGCTGGACCGTGCCAGCGGCGGACTGGGTCAATATACAGCCGTTGCCACGGAGAAAAAATTAAATTTCGCCACGGATGCCATGGGGCGGGTGCTCTCCGGCAATGCCATGACGGAGCAAACAGACCGTACCGGCGCCCCTGCCACCATGCAAACCACGCTGGATCTGGAAATTCAAAAGATGGTGGAGCAGGCGGCCGAGTCGATCAAAACCGGCGCTGTGGTGGTGCTGGATGTGCCTACCGGAGAGGTGCGCGCCGTGTATAGCGCACCTGCGGATTACTATAACCGAGCATTGTCCGCTTACGCTGTTGGCTCTGTTTTTAAGCTGATTGTTGCCGCTGCGGCGTTGGAAGCAGACTTGCAGCCGGTCTATACCTGTAAAGGTGAAATTAAAGTGGGCGATACAGTCTACCGGTGCCAAAACGGTCGGGTGCATGGTCGGCAGACTATGGAGCAGGCGCTGGCCCATTCCTGCAACTGCTACTTTGTGCAGCTGGCGCAGAAGTTAGGCGCCGGGCGGCTGTACCAAATGGGGCTGGATTTTGGATTTGGTGCGCCGGTTGTGCTGTATAAAGATTTTCAAAGCGCCGCCGGGCGGCTGCCGTCTCTGTCTGTGCTGGCATCTCCCGGCCAGCTGGCACTGCTGGGCTTTGGGCAGGGGAAGCTGACGGACACACCGCTGCACTTTGCCCGTTGCGTAGCGGCCATTGCCGCTGGCGGCGTGTATCGCTCGCCGGATTTGACCGGCAAGGCGACAGCAAAACCTTGCCGCGTGATGCAGGCAAGGCATGCAAAAACGCTGCTTGCCTATATGCGTACGGTGGTGGCAGAGGGTACCGGCAGCGGCGCCGATTATCGTGGCCGCTCCGCCGGTAAAACCGCCACCGCCCAGTCCGGCCGTTATGTGCAGGGCAGGGAAGTGCTCAATACCTATTTTGCAGGGGTGTATCCCTTTGATCATCCCCGCTATGCCATTGTGGTGATGCGGGAAAACGGCACCTCCGGCGCTACCGATTGCTGCCCGGTGTTTCGCCGAATTGTATCAAGTTTGCCGTAGGCCTTGCATTACTGTCCCTTTTGTGGTACAATGCCCATATAATAGGGGGAGATTTTACTTGCAAACGTCAAAGTTAAAAACACTGCGCATCTTACAGATGCTTCAGCAGTACAGCGATGAAGAAAATCCGCTGTCTGCTACGGATTTGATTGAGCGATTACAGACTGACTACGGTATTCAGTGTGAGCGCAAATCTATTTATGCGGACATTAAAGCGCTCCAGGAGGTGGGCTTTGATGTGTGCCGCACGGACTATCCCCGCCGGGGCTTTTACATGGCCGGTCGTACTTTTGAGCTTGCAGAGGTGCGTATGTTGATGGACGCGGTGCAGTCTGCCGGGTTCATTACGCCGAAGAAGACGGAGAAGCTGGTGCAGAAGCTGGAGAGTCTGCTCTCCGCCGGACAGGCGGAAAGCTTGGTGCGCCAGGTGTATTGTCAGAGCGAGAACAAATGTTCGAATGAAGAGATCTATTACATTATAGATAATTTGCACCAGGCCATCTGTGACGGCTGTAAGGTGAAGTTCGCCTATAAGCGCCGGGCAGTGGATCCCAAGAATAAAAAGACCTTTCGAGAGAAGATCTTTACTGTGTCGCCCTATGCGCTGATCTGGAAGGACGATCACTACTATTTGGTTTGCAATAACGAAAAATATGACAATCTGATGAACTTGCGCCTGGATCGTATGCGCCGCATTACACCACTGAGCCAAAAGGCACGACCGGTGGAGGAGGTCAGCGCGTATAAGGGCCGGTTTGATACGGCGGACTATGCCGCCAAAATGTTCAATATGTTCTCCGGCGAGACCGCAACGGTGCGCTTGCTTTGCAAGCTGGATACTCTGGAGGAAATGGTGGACCGCTTCGGCACGGCCATTCCGATTCACGCGGTGGACGGCGATCACTTTGAGACCACCATTTCGGCGGCGGTCAGTGAGGGCATGGTCAGTTGGCTGATGCAGTACGGCGGTCGCGTGCAAGTGCTGGAGCCGCAGAGCCTGATCGACAGCGTGCGCGCCCGGGCGGAGACGGTGCTGTCCGCGTATACAAAAGAATAGAATTTTGTGCAGCAGGGGAGTCCCTGCTGCTTTTTTTGCCTGCCTATACGCTATTTGTGTATGGTATTATTGTCGATTTGCACTTGCAGAAAATGGTTGATATTTGTGCATAATTAACAGACACTGCCCTAATAATTGTCGCGTTTCCATAAAAATCCAATTAGTTAACAAATAATTTACAAATTCTATTGACAAGGAATTCTCAATCGTAGTATAATTACTCTGTAAATGAGTGTGGGTAAGTATACCCATACGCTGCCGGCAGGATTAGGCGCCTGCGCTGTGTCGTCAGTAAACAGTGCGCGCTTTTTACTCCGCTTGGTAAAGAAAGAGATATATGGAGGTATATTCTATGGGAAAAAAAGTATCCAAACGGCTGTTGTCTTTGTTCCTGTCTGTGCTGATGCTGGCCACCAGCCTGCCTTTTGCAGGTCTGTCCGCTTCTGCCGCAGATGAGAGCAGCAATTTGCCCAAGAGCACCAGCGGTGCGTACTTGTTTGCGTATTTTAGAAATGACGCCAAGTCCACCAACGGTGAGAACATTTTTTACGCCGTATCTAAGGATGGCTATAATTACGAGTCCTTAAACGGCGGCGTGCCTGTGGCAAGTGCTTCTCAGGGCACCGGCCACTCTCGCGATCCTTATATTATGAAGGCACAGGACGGTGCAGAGTATAAGTATTATATGGTGGCAACGGACGCCAACACCACCAACAACTATAATAATACCGGTCTGCACACCTGGGGGTCCAACGACCTGATCCACTGGGACGAACTGGCGAATCCCCAGTTTGCCACGGACAAGGGCGGCGGTTCCAAGACCATTACCAACATGTGCTGGGCACCGGAGGCCATTTGGGATCCGGTAGCCGGCAAGTATATGGTCTACTTCGCCACGAATGAGGCAGATTCTGCGGCCAATGAGAGCGCCAAGATCTATTATTCTTACACTACGGATTTCCGCACTTTTAGCGAGAAGCAGGTGCTCTTTGACCCGGGCTACGGTGTGATCGACGCCGATATTACTCCGTACAAAAACGGCTATGTAATGATGTATAAGAAAGAGGCTTCCTCCGACCCCGGTGCCAAGAAAGTTTGGTACACCTTTAAGACCGGCAAGAGCCCCTCTAATTCTGACGGCGAATATGATACTGCCAATGCGAAGGTCTTCGAGTCTGCCACCAACACGGTTGCAGAAGGCCCGCAGGTGTTCCCCATCTCCGGCACAAGCAGCTACGGCGTGCTGGTAGACTATTTCTCCAGCGGCGGCTTCGGTTTCTCCTATACTTCTGATTTTGAGAGTTATTCTAAGATTTCTGCGGATAATTGCTCCATCAATCACCTGAACCCCAGCCACGGCTGCATTATTCCCATTTCCGATATGGAGTATTACAACCTGTCCCAGGCTTTCGGTAAGGCGACCTCTACCCAGACTGCTGTGAAGCCCGGCGATACCGCCAACAGCCACTTGATTGCCCGGTACTTTACCTCTAACAATGCGCGGGAGGATGTGTCCGGCAACGGCAACCATATTGGCGCGTATAACGGCTCCACCAAGCACAACGGTAATGTGAGCAGTATTGATATGGTGGTGCAGGACGGCCGACTGGCGGCGCACTTTGATAACAGTAAGAAGACCAACGCCGGTTCTGCCGCAGATGAAACCATTGATAAAGAGGTAAAGGGCGTTTCTACCGCTTGGATGAATGTGGACGGTATGTTCTCCGACACCAACATCAACCGCGGTATTACCATCTCCTTTGACTCCTATATGACGGACGCTACCGTTGATAATACCCATATCTTTGACTTTATTGATACGCCAAAGTGGAACTATATTACCTGGGGTGTTAACAATCCGGCAAACAAGAGCAACTTCAACTTGCTGTCCTACCAGGCAGACAACCGCTCCATCGGTATGAAGAAGGGCACGGAGGCCAAAACCAGCGGCAGCTTGGCGAAGAACCAGTGGCACTCCTATGTGTTCTCCATCTCCAAGAGTTGCTTTACCGTATTTGTAGACGGCAAGCTGGTTTCTTCTTCCACAACCGGCGAGAACTTCGGCAGCGTACTGGACAACGACTGGTTCAAGGCCGTATTCCAGAACGCCGGCGCCAATCCCTCTAAGCTGACCTTTGGCGTGAACCCTTATTGGTCCACCACCGTCGGCGGCACATATTACCTGCTGGATGGTTACATCAGCGACTTCTGTATTTATGACCAGGCACTGTCTTTGGGCGATGTGGAGAATGCAAAGGCCGATCAGCTGAAGGCAACGCAGACCAACTATGACGCCAATACCACACAGGTGATCTATAAGGATCCGTGTACTGCTGCCGGCTATGCGACGGAGACGGACTCTGTGTATGGCACCTACCTGCCTTTGAATAAGTCAGGCGTGGCCACCCAGGTGGACCCGGTAAAGGATCTGACAGACACGGCTGCCGGTTATACCTATACCATGCTCTATAATCCGGGCGATACCATTGATAACGGCGCCGTATTCCGTATGGGCGGCGAAAGTGATAACTACTTCCGCGTCAATGAGGACGGCACCATCGAGTATAAGAGCGGCGACTCGTCCTTTAAGTCTGATTCTACCTTCACTTTGCCTACGGATAAATGGAGTCATGTGACCTTGCAGGTGGTACCGTACATTAGTTATGACCGTATCTATGTTTATATTGACGGCAAGCAGGTGTCTATGTATGACGCCTACAAGGCCCGCGAATCCCAGTGCAAGACGTATGCGGATAACGGCTTAACCTTACAGAGCCTGATCCACGGCACGGCCGGCGGTACCGGCGGCCAGGTGGTGTACGGCGAGGGCGCCACCGGTAAGCTCACCGATGTGAATATTTACCGTGGCTCCATTAACGCGTATGACCTGTTTATTAAGGACACCAGCGCGTACGCAGAGGCGTTAATCCGTGAGAACATGGATCTGTTTACGTCTACAATAAAGACTTTCTCCGCTACCAATATCCTGACCAATATGGCACCGGCTTATGAACTGTATGACAAGGCGTCCCGCTATTTGGACGCTGTAAAGCTGGGCAAGACAGTGCCGGATATGGAATATGTGGCTAAGCTGAATGCGGATTTGTATGCAGCCATTCAAAAAATGACCCCTTATAAGGCGGAATTCAGCACCGTAGGTGCCCAGGTAGCTACCGGTAACGGCGCAGGCGATAGTTACGAAACGGTAAACGCCAAATATTCTCAAAATCTGTTGTTTGCCGGTCCCACCAGTAGTGCAAATGCTTCTCGCGATGTGAAGACGTTTGTGAACAACCGGTACGAGATTTACTATAATTCCGCTGTATTTTTGTATGACGGTTCACAGAATGACACCACCAACATTATGTGCATGCCGGTTGTTATGTCTCAAATTCGTGATAATGGGTGGAATTCAAACGCCGTAAACGGTTTGTTCCCTGCGGAATCTACTACATCGGGGAATGCAAACCCCTATTTCCGCTTAATTTCCGATTATCCCCAAAGCAGCGGAAAACCGAATCTGCAAGCCGACGCAACCAATGAGAATTTGTTGACCACGGATCAAATGTGGAGAGGCTTTTCCACCACAAACTGGGAGTTTGGCAATTACATTGGCACTAGTAACAGTAGAAATATTGCCGGTGAAAGGGAGAATCACTGGAACCATACCAGCAAAGAATTTGATATGACCAGTCGCTCTACACATCTTTGGTATAATGTGTTGCAGTTTATGCCCGATCGCTGTATGGCAAAAACCGGCAAGACTTCACCGGAAGGTGTCTATACCATACCGTGGGGTATTTATGGTGACACCAATGGGAAAAAGGATAATTACGACAAAGCAGCGAATAACTGTAAAGGCATTATCAATGATGCCACCAAGATTTATGTCGTAGATGTAAACTCTGCCAGCCCCACCACCCTGATGGACAGAGCAACCGAGAAGCTTAAGAATGAAGATAAGGGTGCCAATATGTACCAGCTGATTCGGAGCATCACCCGGTTCTCTGCGGATACGGCAATGGAAATCCTGTCCGGTATGGACGCTGCCACCTCCTGGAACCCGGCAACAGATCTGAACGCCACTGACGGCGGTGCGTTTTATGATCAATTTGTGGCGAAGCGCAACGATCTGGTTCAGGACTTTGACACTGCGGTAGGCAATGCCATTAACGATTCTAAGGGCTTGGATGAGCAGGGCTATACTAAACTGGACGCGGATATGGACGCCTCCACTGCCATCGGCAAAACCTATCAGGACGCCTATGACGATGTAACGGACGGCGACAGCAGCACCGGTGCGTATACGGATTCCAGTGCCGCCGCGTTTATCAAGGCCTTTGATGCTGCCAAGCAGCACTATACGGACTTGAGCCCGGTGGCAACGGCAAACCGTACCGATAAGAATAACCCGTATGCGGATAACCAGGCAAAGACGGCCTCTAAGCTGCATGACGAACTGGTGCTGGCTTATGCCAAGCTGATGAAGCGTGCGGATTATTCGCAGCTTAATCTGTTGTACGGCGGCTCCGATCGCGTACAGATCTCCAATAACGGTTTGACCAAAAATGTGATCAACGAGAATAACGAGACGGTACGCCAGCAGAACTACACCCTGTCTACTTGGCTGACCTTTGATGACGCAGCCACGGCGGCTATGAAGCTGTCCGATAATAAGGACGCCAACGCAAACGCCACCTACACCAAGTCTGAAAAAACCGATCAGCCTATGTTTAAGACAGGCCAGGTACAAGTGGAAACCCTGCTGCAAGGCACGGTGAATGTACAGGGCACCACCACAGAGCTGTCCGACTATCAGACGGACATCAACACCAAGAAAGACGCTTTGGACGCAGCCATTAAGGGCATTGAAGTCCCGGCGGATTACACCGCGTATGACGCATTCGTGGTGGTACTGGGTACCCAGGATAAGAACGCCTTTACGGACGAATATCTGGCGCAGGACGGCTATACGGACGGTCAGGTGAAAAATGTGTTTAAGGCACAGGCCTACCAGGGCTCTCAGTCCGCAGCCGGTGCTTACAATACGGACGGTACGAATAATGAACGGGCGTATGTAGAGTACAACGGCAGTTGCTACCGCAACATCGGTCAGCCCGCTGCCGATACCGAGCTGCCCGGCCAGAAGGTACTGGACAGTACCACAAGCGCTTTGGTTACTGCGCTGAACGTGGCCAACAATTCTGAAACGCTGCGCCGTCAGTTCTCTGTTACATTTAAGTATGTGGTAGACAAAGCCGCGCCCATTACCGTGTCTAAGGATCAGTCTTATTTCTACGGCACCGTAGGTACCTTTACTGTACCGGATGGCGTAGTCGGCTCCGTTTACAAGTGGTCCGTAACGGCCGGCGGCAAGGAGAAGGATGTGCTTAACTACGGCACTACCTACACTCTGCGTATGCAAAATGAGAACGCAGCCGCGGACAGCATTCTGGTAACTGCTTATTTAACTACGGATACTGCGCCTGCCGAGAATCAGGTACAGCTGTCTGTTCAGGATCAGTACAGATCCAATGTTTACCAGGGCACACTGCTGCAGGATACCAATGTAACCGTATCCCAGTTGGAGCAGGTGCAGGTGGGCGACAACGCCATTTCACTGACCGGCTCCGCGTATTACAAGCTGGCCGGCTGGCAGGTGATGGAGGGCGACAAGGCCCACAACATCAACTACGGCACTTACACTTTGGCGGAGCTGGCCAAGATTGCCGGCGGCAACCAAGTGATCCTGCGCCCGGTTTATGTGTATAACGGTCAGGATGTATTCACTGTGTCTTTGGACGGTGAGCAGTTGTGTGCCAAGGGCTACGATGTGCGTGTTAAAGTTCCTAAGGCTGCCGACGCGTATGCACTGGCAGTGAAGACAGGCAGTACTTATGCCATCGCCACCTACGGCACCGCCTATGACTTCTATATTGACGGCTCCAACAAGGAATTCTTCACAGTCAATTATCTGCCTGCAGAGACAGACGAGCGCGGTGATGTAATCCGTGCAGCCGGGTACTATGTGACAGACGGCGGCCAGCTGGTTCGGCTGGATACCGATGCGAACATTCGTTACAGTCTGGAGCATAAGTTCCCCACCGCATTCAGTGTTGGACTGAAGTCCGCGTCTGCGGCCACCACCTTCAGCACTTACAGTGCGGCAACTACCGGTTTGCCGGCGGATGTGAAAATCACAGAGATGGGCACCCTTTACACCCGCGACGCCGCCATGGCTACCGATGCTGCGTTTACCATAGACAGCGTACAGGCCGGCAAGAATGTTAAGATGGCAAGGGCCAAGAGCCCCATTGACTTCAGTAATCAGTTTATTCTGAATTACAAGAATGCCAATGCGGCTGCAACTGCCACTTACACCAGAGCGTATGTGAAGTTCACTTACACTTATGAAACCCAGCTTGTCACCGGCGGCACAAAGACCACAACGGTTCAGTGCATTGCCTATGGTAACATTTGCGACAACAGCGCGTTCTTAGGCGCTTAATCAAAGGAGGAATTTAACATGAAAAAGCGTTATAGTACTCCTGAGATGGAGGTAGAAGCGTTCAACATCTTCACTGTATTCACCGACTCCAGCACAGGCGGCGGTGGTATTGACCAAGGCGGTGAAGAAGTAGGCGACGATCCCGGCGCAAAGGGCACCGGCGGCTTTTATGCCAACGATCCCACCGGGTCTTATTAAATCAAAAAAAGCAGGAGAGCAATCTCCTGCTTTTTCTTTTGCCGTGGGGTGGGGTAGATGCTGCAAAAACGCTCCGTTTGGATTATTCTTGCGCTTCAAGAATACAAATGTTAATATATTATGAACAATGTAAATATACTGTGAACAAAGTGTTGACCTATCCTGTGGGAACGACTATAATATTTGCAACAAAAGAACGCAGGGCGCTGTGGGCGCAAAATACCGTTCTTTGGGGGTAATATTATGATACGATCCATGACCGGGTTCGGCCGTGCGGTGCAGGAGATTGACGGCTATGTCATCACCGTGGAGCTGAAGTCTGTTAACCACCGCTATTTTGAGTTTTCCTCTCGGGTGCCGCGGCAGTACGGCTTTATTGAGGATAAGCTCAAGTCCTTTGTAAACAGTCGGGTGTCTCGCGGCAAGGTGGATTGCTTTGTGGGCATTGAGGCGCTAAATACAGAGGCCGCCCAGGTGGCAGTGAACCACACTTTAGCCGGTGCTTACAACACCGCTTTGCAGGAGATTGCAGACACCTATGGTGCGAAGCAGGACTGGGGCGCTGCCGCTATTGCCCGCTTTCCTGATGTATTGGTGGTGCGCAAGGCAGAGGAGGACGAGGACAAGATCTGGTCCTATGTGCAGATGGTGGCAGCCGCTGCGCTGGATAAGTTTGTTGCTATGCGTGAGGTAGAGGGCGCCAAAATGAAGGCCGATGTGGCCGGGCGTGCACAGACCATTTTGGACTGTGTGGCGTTTGTGGAAGAGCGCTCACCGCAGACCGTGCGGGAATATAATGAAAAGTTGGCTGCCCGGGTGCACGAGCTGCTGGGCGATGTGACCTTGGACGAGGGCCGCTTGCTCCAGGAAACGGCCATCTTTGCGGACAAAGTGGCAGTGGCGGAGGAAACGGTGCGTCTGCGCTCCCATATTGCGCAGCTGGAGATCGGAAGAGCACACGTCTGAACTCCAGTCACGTGGCCATCTCGTATGC
>OODL01002669.1_pt1 | contig 10534 bp, 10 predicted proteins | sample 1671181 | NCBI WGS metagenome assembly OODL01 (sample SAMN06348130, study PRJEB24527) | human gut metagenome | biome: human gut; feature: ankylosing spondylitis patient; material: feces | host: Homo sapiens | place: China | collected 2015-10 | reverse complement strand
CCCCGCAACGGCGCTAAGCGCCCGTAGCTCAGCTGGATAGAGCGCTGCCCTCCGGAGGCAGAGGTCTCAGGTTCGAATCCTGTCGGGCGCACCATTAACCCGGTGCTGGAGCTGCGGTGGTTTTAATACCGCGTAAAAGGTTTGCAGTGGTGGCTATAGCTCAGTTGGTAGAGCCCTGGATTGTGATTCCAGTTGTCGTGGGTTCGAATCCCATTAGCCACCCCATTATTTGATAGAGTTGTGAATTTGCGAAGGTGGCGGAATTGGTAGACGCGCTAGCTTCAGGTGTTAGTGTTCTTACGGACGTGGGGGTTCAAGTCCCCCCCCTCGCACCACGACTTTAACGAATTGAACTAAAAATTCAAAAAGCAGTATTTCGGCGAGTAGCGCAGCTTGGTAGCGCAACTGGTTTGGGACCAGTGGGTCGGAGGTTCGAATCCTCTCTCGCCGACCAATTTTGAACCCCGCTTCGGCGGGGTTTTTTGTTTTCTGTGCATTTCGTCACTCTCCCTTCGCAATAAACGCCCGTAATAACTCATTGCCCCACGGTATGATTTCGCCCTTAACGTATTGAAGGATGACTTCAGGCAAGGAGCGACCATGCTGCAACAGGTTCCAACGCGTGCTTTTCATGTGATGGCGAAACCGAGCGGTTCCGATTGTAATCTGAACTGTGACTACTGTTTTTATCTCGAAAAACAATCCCTTTACCGCGAAAAGCCAGTCACGCATATGGACGATGACACGCTGGAAGCGTATATCCGTCACTATATCGCCGCCAGCGAACTGCAAAACGAAGTGGCTTTTACCTGGCAGGGCGGCGAACCAACGCTACTCGGGCTGGAGTTTTACCGCCGTGCCGTAGCGCTACAGGCGAAATATGGTGCTGGCAGGAAGATAAGTAACAGCTTCCAGACTAACGGCGTGCTGCTGGATGACGAATGGTGTGCATTTCTGGCAGAAAATCATTTCCTTGTTGGGTTATCGCTGGATGGTCCTGCTGAGATCCACAATCAATATCGCGTGACCAAAGGCGGCAGACCCACGCATAAACTGGTGATGCGTGCCCTGACGCTCCTGCAAAAACATCATGTCGACTATAACGTGCTGGTCTGCGTTAATCGCACCAGCGCGCAGCAACCGTTGCAGGTATATGATTTTTTGTGCGATGCGGGAGTGGAATTCATCCAGGTGATATTCAGGGGGAACTGACGGAATGGTCTGTGCGCCCCGATGAATTTGGTGAATTTCTGGTGGCGATTTTTGACCACTGGATCAAACGCGACGTCGGCAAGATTTTCGTGATGAATATCGAATGGGCGTTTGCCAATTTTGTCGGTGCGCCGGGTGCGGTTTGCCATCATCAGCCAACCTGTGGGCGCTCGGTGATTGTTGAGCACAACGGCGACGTTTACGCCTGCGATCACTATGTTTATCCGCAATATCGGCTGGGGAATATGCACCAGCAAACAATTGCAGAAATGATCGATTCCCCGCAACAGCAGGTGTTTGGTGAAGATAAATTTAAGCAGTTACCGGCGCAGTGTCGCAGTTGTAACGTGTTAAAAGCATGTTGGGGAGGCTGCCCGAAACACCGCTTCATGCTCGATGCCAGCGGCAAACCGGGGCTGAATTATTTGTGTGCCGGATATCAGCGTTATTTCCGCCATCTACCGCCATATCTTAAAGCAATGGCTGATTTGCTGGCGCACGGTCTCCCGGCCAGTGACATTATGCAGGCACATTTGCTGGTGGTGAATAAGTAAAAAAGCGGCCATTTTGTGGCCGCCTGCGGTTGATTGCCGGATGCGGCGTAAACGCCTTATCCGGCCTACATGATCGTGCAAATTCAATAAATTGCAGCGTTCTGTGGATACTGGTTTGGGTGATCGTATCCGGCAAAGCCTTTGCGTGCGGTGGCAGTTGACGGGGTATCTGCTGCGCTGGCCATGAGAGGAAGAGCGGCGGCGACAGCAACAACAAGAAGTTTGGGTGAAAACGAAAATTCCATGCAAAATGCTCCGGTTTCATGTCATCAAAATGATGACGTAATTAAGCATTGATAATTGAGATCCCTCTCCCTGACAGGATGATTACATAAATAATAGTGACAAAAATAAATTATTTATTTATCCAGAAAATGAATTGGAAAATCAGGAGAGCGTTTTCAATCCTACCTCTGGCGCAGTTGATATGTAAGGCAGGTTTATTATATCGCGTTGATTATTGATGCTTTTTTTAGTTTTAACGGCAATTAATATATGTGTTATTAATTGAATGAATTTTATCATTCATAATAAGTATGTGTAGGATCAAGCTCAGGTTAAATATTCACTCAGGAAGTTATTACTCAGGAAGCAAAGAGGATTACAGAATTATCTCATAACAAGTGTTAAGGGATGTTATTTCCCGATTCTCTGTGGCATAATAAACGGGTAGATGCTCATTCCATCTCTTATGTTCGCCTTCGTGCCTCATAAACTCCGGAATGATGCAGAGCCGTTCTTACGGTGCTTATCGTCCACTGACAGATGTCGCATTTATGCCTCATCAAACACCATGGACATTACGTTGAGTGAAGCACCCAATTTGTTGTCAAACAGACCTGTTTTAACGCCTGCCCTGATTTCAGCGCAGGCGTTTTTTTCTTTCAGGGATCCGTCAATGCGAAGGCGGGGGAGAAGGGCTATCGCCCCGCAGGAGGCGATAGCCATGCCAGGTTATGGCTGAGGATTATTCTGCAGCGTCAGCAGCAGTCCATCGCGGCGCATAGCGGCGGCTTCTTCCGGCTGATGCAGGCGGTCCAGGGCATCCGCCAGCCAGGCGTAATCAAAGGCATCCGGACGCTGCTTAAGCGCGGCGCGGAAGGCGATGCTGGCCTCCTGCCATTCGCCGTGCCGCATCAGCGACTGGCCCAGGGTGCTCCACAGCAGCGGACGGTCGCCAACGGCTTTGATCTGCTGGCGCAGCACTTTCTCCAGCTGTTCCGGGTTATTGGTCTTCAGACGCGGGATCGGCATCACCAGACGGTCATCATACTGTTTCTTCAGACCATCAATAATAATTTGCTGCGCGGTATCGTGATCGTCGCTCTCGATGAGGCGCTCGGCCATCGCCACCTGCAGCGGCACCAGCGCCCGCGTTTTACGGCTCTGGTTGCGCCACCATTCGCGTAGTCCTTCGCTGCCGCCATCGGCCAGCGCTTTATCCATCAGGCCAACCCAGGCCAGCTGTTCCAGCGCCGCGCTGTGCGCTTCATCGCCGACGTTAGCTTTCGCCATCGACGGAATGATGTCCAGCAGCGACTGCCAGGCGCCGGTGCGGGTGTATGCCTGTTCGGCGAGGCGCAGCACTTCCGGATGACGCGGGGTAATTTCCAGCAGCTTATCGATGCCATGGCGCGCAGCGTGATTTTCATTACGCGCCAGCTGCAGGCGAACGCGAGTGATTTCCACCGGGATCAGGTCATCGCCCGCCAGCTCGGTGGCGCGCTCCAGATGCTGGTTGGCCCGCGCTTCATCGCCGCGCTGCTGGGCCGCTTCCGCCGCCAGCAGATAGTTCACCACCGGCTGTTCGGCGTGATCGGCATTTTTCGCCATCAGCTTCTCAACCTGCTGGTAATCACCTTCCGCCAGCTTAAGCAGCGCCTGCTCGGTTTGCTTACGCGCGCGACGGCGTTTACGGCCGACAAACCAGCCGCGCGTATGCGCCCCGGTGCGGAAAATGCGGCGCAGCAGCCATTCAATGGCGAACAGCACCACCATGGCGAGGATCAGGATGATCACCAGCCCGGTCACGCTGGTCTCGATATTGTAATTATCGGTCTGGATCAGGACGTAGCCCTGATGCCCGGCGATCATCGGGCCGAGCACGATCCCGGCGATCAACAGTGCGAAGAGTAAAAGAATTTTCAGCATGCGTTACTCTCCTTGCGGCGCAGCGGGGGCGGCCGGCGCAGCAGGTGCGGGCGAAGGCGCGCCGCCCGCGGTAACGGCAGGCTGCGCCATCAGGTTGCGCACTCGGGTCTGCATCAGTTTTTCCAGCAACGCCTGACTCTGCAGCGTTTCCGGCACCGTCATGGTAATGCTTTGCTGACTGAGCTTATCCACCTCGTCGAGGAAGGCTTTGGTGGTGGCGTCATCGGTATCATAATAGGCGCGTACCCAGGTCGAGACGTTATCCAGCGACTGTTTCCAGGTCTCTTCCTGATGGCGCGGAACTGCCTGCGCGGCGACCAGCAGGCGAGAGCGAATATTTTCCCGCAGATAGATATCCTGATTCGGCGCCAGCAGCGGGACCGCCGTTTCATCGCGGCGGCGCACGGTGATAAAGCTGTCCATAAAGTTCTGCCAGCTTTTCTGCAGGTTGACGCGCCATTCGCTGATAGAGCTGGAAAGCTCATCGCTATCAGCGTCCATCGGCGAATCGTCATCGTTATTATCGGCCAGCCGCAGGTTATCGATTTGGTTCGCCAGCTGATTAACCTTGAGGATCATGCCGTCATAGTCCACCTGGCTTACCGCGGAGAGGGTGGCGATGTCGTCGGTGATCGCCCGGCGGGCGCCGATGAGGCTTGGGTCGTTCATGTCGGCGAGGCTGGCGTCAGCGCTTTTCAGCAGCGCGGCGGCGGTGGTGACATCCTGATCGCTCCACAGCTTACGTCCCGCCAGCTTGACGAGGAAGTCGGCCTGGGCCAGCAGCCAGGTTTTGGCATCGCTACCGGAAATCACCGCCACTTTTTGCTGCAGCTCATCCAACTGTTTGGCCAGCGTCTCCTGCTGATGTTTGGCTTCGTTTAGCTGGTCGGCCTGCTGTTTGATAACACCTTCCAGTTCACTTTTTTGATTTTCCTGCGCTTTTTGCAGCGCCGCGACCTGGCTTGCTAATTCAGAGGTAGTTGCGTTTTGCCGCGTGGCCTGTTGTTTGTTCAGGCCATACAGGCCGATGCCGGCGGCTATCGCAATGGCGATAGCGATCGCGCTGAGCGCCAGGCTGGTTTTATTGCCTGCCTTCTTCTTCTCAGTGTTCTCTGGCTGTGGTGTGGTCTCCACGGCCTCCCTGGTCTCTTCAACCACGGCGGATTGATTTTGTTGTTCCGTCATTATGGCTTCCAATGTTGAGAGTTATTGTAATGCGCGTAGCAGCGCATCGTTGTCGGCGCTATCGGCAACCTGAATCTCCTGCCAGCCCAGTTCCCGGGCCTGAAGGGCCAGACGTTCGCTGACAACGACAACGCGGCAGTGCAGGAGCCACTGTTCGCGATACCATTGCGGTATTAACGACCATAGCTGCTGCAGCATCTCGCCGCTGGTGACCACCAGCGTGGTGACTCCGCGAGATTGCCAGCGCATCGCTTCTTCTGCGCCATCGTAATGTTTTGCACTACGTTGATAACATTCACAAAATGTGACCCTGGCGCCGCGCTCGGTCAGCGTCGCGCCTAAGAGTTCCCGCCCGCCATTGCCGCGTAGGATCAGCGCATTTTTCCCGGCAATGTTTTGTAATTCAGGTAATTGTAGCAAGACTTCGCTAATTTCCCGATCTAACGGGTAATGGATATGCTGCCCACTGACCGTATGCAGGGCCAGCGCCGTCGTGCGGCCAATGGCAAAATAGCGCGGAGAAGTGGGCCAGGGCAGGCCCTGCAGCTGCAGACGGGCATGGGCGAATTCCACCGCATGCTGGGATAGCGCAAATAGCAGATCGTCGGGCCCCAGTCGGGCAAGCGCATCGCCCAGCGCGGGAAGCTCCCTGCCAGGCGTAAATTCTATCAGCGGAAAGCTCCAGGCCACGCGTCCCATGGCCCGCAGACGGCTGACCAGCGCTTCTCCTTGCGGTAGTGGACGAGTGACCAGGATGCTCATCGCGGGGCTTCTCCATCATAAACCGCCGCGAGAATCTCGCGGGCGCCATTATCCAGAAGCTCTTCCGCCAGCGAGATGCCGAGGGCTTCCGCTTGTTCCGCTGGCCCGCGTCGTTCGCCGCGCACCAGCTGTGAACCATCCGGAGCGCCAACCAGCGCCCGCAGCCACAGTTCCCCGTCCTTCAGTTCCGCATAGCTGCCGATCGGCACCTGGCAGCCGCCTTCGAGGCGGGTGTTCATCGCCCGCTCGGCGCGCACGCGCACCGCCGTTTCCGTATGGTTGAGAGGCGCTAACAGCCCCCGGGTCCATGCATCATCAAGACGGCATTCGATGCCGACCGCGCCCTGGCCGACCGCCGGCAGAGATTGCTCAGGCGACAGCGGCTGGCGAATACGCGCTTCCAGCTGCAGGCGCTTCAGGCCGGCGGCGGCGAGGATGATGGCGTCGTACTCGCCGTTATCCAGCTTACTCAGCCGGGTACCGACGTTACCGCGCAGAGAGCGGATCGCCAGGTCCGGACGGGTGGCGGCCAGCTGGCACTGACGGCGTAAACTTGACGTGCCAACGACGCTGCCGGCCGGCAGTTCGTCAATCGAGGCATAGCGATTGGAGACAAACGCGTCGCGCGGATCGTCGCGCTCGCAGATAGTCACCAGCCCCAGGCCCTCCGGGAATTCCACCGGCACATCTTTCATCGAATGGACGGCGATATCGGCGCGCCCTTCGAGCATGGCGAGCTCTAACTCTTTCACAAATAAGCCTTTGCCCCCCACCTTTGCCAGCGGAGTATCAAGGATGACATCCCCGCGCGTGACCATCGGCACCAGCTCGACCTTCAGTCCGGGATGCGCTTGTTCCAGGCGCGCTTTAACATACTGCGCCTGCCATAGCGCAAGCGGGCTTTGCCGTGTGGCAATTTTCAAAACTTTGTCTAACATGCTTGTTACCGTCATTATCGACCACTATCCATCCTAACATTGTTGTCTTACGGATGTTAGTTTTCACGGTTTATGTGGGAGGTGGCTCCGGCCCACTCTTTTTTAACCTTTCATGCGCGTGGCGGTTGCCGGAGACGTAGTGAGGAATTTACAGGTAATAAACGGTGCTACACTTGTATGTAGCGCATCTTTCTTTACGGTCAATGAGCAAGGTGTTAAATTGATCACGTTTTAAACCATTTGTCAGTCCGCTGCTCATCACAACCACACCGACGACGAATGGTGACGGTTTTTGTTGAAATACTGAAATCCTCCGTACTATTGTACCTCGGGTTTTTGAACATCAGGCGATATGTCTTGTACCTCTATATTGAGACACTGAAACAGAGACTGGATGCCATCAACCAATTGCGCGTGGATCGCGCGCTTGCTGCCATGGGACCCGCTTTCCAGCAGGTTTACAGTCTACTGCCAACGTTATTACATTATCATCACCCGCTGATGCCGGGTTACCTTGACGGTAACGTTCCCCGTGGCATTTGCCTCTACACGCCTGATGAAACCCAACGCCACTATCTTGAAGAACTGGAGCTGCATCGCGGTATGCAGACTCAGGAGCCGCCGAAAGGCGAGCTGCCGATCACCGGCGTCTACTCGATGGGCAGTACTTCCTCCGTCGGCCAGAGCTGCTCTTCCGATCTTGATATCTGGGTATGTCACCAGGCCTGGCTGGATAGCGAAGAGCGCCAGCTGCTGCAGCGAAAATGCAGCCTGCTTGAGAGCTGGGCTGCCTCGCTCGGCGTGGAAGTCAGCTTCTTCCTGATCGACGAAAACCGTTTCCGTCATAACGAAAGCGGTAGCCTCGGCGGCGAAGACTGCGGTTCGACCCAGCATATCCTGTTGCTTGATGAGTTCTACCGCACCGCGGTGCGCCTCGCCGGCAAGCGTATTCTGTGGAATATGGTGCCGTGCGATGAAGAAGAGCATTACGATGATTACGTGATGGGGCTGTATGCCCAGGGCGTGCTGACGCCTAACGAATGGCTCGATCTCGGCGGCCTCAGTTCGCTGTCGGCGGAAGAGTACTTCGGCGCCAGCCTGTGGCAGCTGTATAAAAGTATCGACTCCCCCTATAAAGCGGTGCTGAAAACGCTGCTGCTGGAAGCCTACTCCTGGGAATACCCCAATAACCGCCTGTTAGCGAAAGATATCAAACAGCGTTTGCACGACGGGGAGATTGTCTCCTTCGGCCTCGACCCGTACTGCATGATGCTGGAGCGCGTGACCACCTATCTGCAGGCCATCGAAGATGAAACCCGCCTCGATCTGGTGCGCCGCTGCTTCTACCTGAAAGTTTGTGAAAAACTCAGCCGCGAACGCGCCTGCGTCGGCTGGCGTCGCGAAGTCGTCAGCCAGTTGGTGAATGCCTGGGGCTGGGACGAAAAGCGTCTGATGATGCTCGACAACCGCGCCAACTGGAAAATCGATGAAGTGCGCAAGGCGCACAACGAACTGCTCGACGCCATGATGCAGAGCTATCGTAATCTGATCCGCTTCGCGCGGCGCAATAACCTTAGCGTATCCGCCAGCCCGCAGGATATTGGCGTGCTGACCCGTAAGCTGTATGCGGCCTTTGAAGCGCTGCCGGGGAAAGTGACGCTGGTAAACCCGCAAATTTCGCCGGATCTGTCGGAACCGAACCTGACCTTTATCCACGTGCCGCCGGGCCGCGCCAACCGTACCGGTTGGTATCTGTACAACCGCGCGCCGGACATGGAATCGATCATCAGCCATCAGCCGCTGGAATATAACCGTTATCTTAATAAACTGGTGGCCTGGGCCTGGTTTAACGGCCTGCTGACCTCACGCACCCGCCTGTTTATTAAGGGCAACGGCATCGTCGATCTGGCGAAGCTGCAGGAGATGGTGGCCGACGTGTCGCACCACTTCCCGCTGCGCCTGCCGGCGCCGACGCCAAAGGCGCTGTACAGCCCGTGCGAAATCCGCCACCTGGCGATTATCGTCAACCTCGAATATGACCCAACCGCGGCCTTCCGCAACCAGGTGGTGCACTTCGATTTCCGTAAGCTGGATGTTTTCAGCTTCGGCGAAGAGCAAAAATGCCTGATCGGCAGCGTCGACCTGCTGTATCGCAACTCGTGGAACGAAGTGCGTACGCTGCACTTTAACGGCGAACAGGCGATGATCGAGGCGCTGAAAACGATCCTCGGCAAAATGCACCAGGACGCCGCGCCGCCGGACAGCGTGGAGGTGTTCTGCTATAGCCAGCACCTGCGCGGCCTGATCCGCACCCGCGTGCAGCAGATGATCTCCGAATGTATCGAACTGCGTCTCTCCAGTACCCGCCAGGATACCGGGCGCTTCAAAGCGCTGCGCGTCTCCGGCCAGACGTGGGGGCTGTTCTTCGAGCGGCTTAACGTTTCGGTGCAGAAGCTGGAAAACGCCATTGAGTTCTACGGCGCTATCTCGCACAACAAGCTGCACGGGCTGTCGGTGCAGGTGGAAACCAATCACGTTAAGCTGCCGGCGGTGGTGGATGGCTTCGCCAGCGAAGGGATTATTCAGTTCTTCTTTGAAGACGCGGATAACAACGACAGCGGCTTTAACATCTATATTCTTGATGAGAGCAACCGCGCCGAGGTCTATCATCACTGCGAGGGCAGTAAAGAGGAGCTGGTGCGCGACGTCAGCCGCTTCTATTCGTCATCGCACGATCGTTTCACCTACGGCTCCAGCTTTATCAACTTCAACCTGCCGCAGTTCTATCAGATTGTCGAGGTAGACGGGCGCACCCAGGTGATCCCTTTCCGCACCCAGGCGATTGCCGCTGCGATACCCACCAGCCAGGACGTTACCGCCTCGCCGGTGCTGCAGCAGCGCTACTCGTAGATTTGGCCCGGATAAGGCGCGATGCGCCGCTATCCGGGAAACACGTCATTAACGGAATTTCACCGTCTCACCGGCCTGCTGGCTCGCCGCCTGCTCCAGCAGATCCCAGAAGGTTTCGCCGCTGCGATCGCAGATCCACTCGTCGCCTTTGAGATCGAAGTGATAGCCGCCCTGTTTGGTGGCCAGCCACACCTGGTGCAGCGGCTCCTGACGGTTAATAATGATTTTGCTGCCGTTTTCAAAGCTGATGGTCAGCACGCCGCCGTTGATTTCGCAGTCGATGTCGCTATCGCCGTCCCAGTCGTCCAGACGTTCTTCGATGGTCATCCACAGGCTATCGGCCAGGCGATGGAATTCACTGTCGTTCATAATTTGATTCTGCTTTTTTGATTTTTGAAGATGGGCCGCAGTATAGCGCGAAACAAAAGCGCGCGCAGTCGGATGCTAAAGGCTTGCTTTTACGTCTTCTCCTGCGATGATAGAAAGCAGAAAGAATGAATCACGGGCAACTATCAATGAAAAACGTTTTTCCTACGCTTGCCGTTTTGTTTGCGATCTTCAGCCTGACCGGCTGCGGTCTGAAAGGGCCTCTCTATTTCCCACCGGCGGACAAAACCGCGCCGCCGCCGACCAAACCGGTTAACCCTGGCATTCAGAGCGCAACGCCGGATCGTAACGATCGTGGCGATATCGGTGGTCCGAGCCAGGTCAATTACTAACGATAACGTTCTGTTCCGCGCAACTGGAGTAGATGATGCAGTTCTCTAAAATGCATGGCCTTGGCAACGATTTTATGGTCGTTGACGCGGTAACGCAGAATGT
>OODL01002667.1_pt1 | contig 10552 bp, 6 predicted proteins | sample 1671181 | NCBI WGS metagenome assembly OODL01 (sample SAMN06348130, study PRJEB24527) | human gut metagenome | biome: human gut; feature: ankylosing spondylitis patient; material: feces | host: Homo sapiens | place: China | collected 2015-10 | reverse complement strand
CATATTTTATTTTAGCCCCTTTTTTCCCAAAGGACAACCCATATTTTGCTTGAAAGAGAGAAAAATTTTACTCTTGCGTTTGGAGGTTCAGCCCATGGCCACAGCCGGAATCGTCGCAGAATACAACCCCTTCCACCGGGGACACGCCTGGCACATCGCCCGGACGCGGCGGACCCTGGGGGCGGACACGGCGGTGGTGTGCGTCATGAGCGGCAACTTTGTGCAGCGGGGCACCTTTGCTGTGTATGACAAGCGCGCCCGCACGGAAGCAGCGCTAAAGGGCGGCGCCGACCTGGTGCTGGAGCTGCCCACCGCCTACGCCACCCGCTCTGCCGAGGGCTTTGCCCGGGCAGGGGTGCAGCTGCTGGAGGCCACCGGTGTGGTGGAGCAGCTGGCCTTTGGCACCGAATGCGCCGATTTGCAAGCGTTGACGGCACTGGCCGGAGAAATCAAGGCCCACCAAGGGGAGATCGCACAAGTGATGAAAACCGGGCGCTCCTACCCAGCAGCGCGGCGCCAAGTCATCGACAGCCCGCTGCTGGACACGCCCAATAACATTTTGGCGCTGGAATATATGGAATGCACCCAACTGCCCTGTATCTGTGTGCAGCGGCTGGGGCTGGGTCACGACACAGCGGACCCGCTGTACAGTGCCTCAGCGATTCGCGCCACTCTCCCGGCAGAGGCAATTTACAGTATAGAGCACTGCCAGCGGGGGGTGCTGGCGGTACTGCGCCGTATGGAAGCAGCGGACTGGGCCGCCATTGACGATGTGACCGACGGACTGGAGAACCGACTGGCTCGTGCTGCTCAAAGCGCCACCAGCCTGGAGGAACTGTACACGACCATAAAGACCAAACGGTACACCCACGCCCGCATTCGCCGCATTGTGCTGCGTGCCTACCTGGGCATTGGCAAAGGAGACTACCCGGCTACGCCGCCGTACCTGCGGGTGCTGGGCTTTAACGCCGCCGGCAAGGCGCTGCTGGCGAAAATGCAGCACCGCGCCACGCTTCCCACCGTAACCCGTATGGCAGATGTAAAAGACCTTTCCCCGGAGGGGCAGGCACTTTTCCGGCTGGAGAGCCGGTGCACGGACCTGTACGCCCTGGGCGCAAAAAAGCCCCTGCCCGGCGGTGCCGAGCAAAGGCTTCAAATCGTATCCACATAAGTTAAGAATTCGTCCCGCTGCATACGGCTGTTGAGATACGCCAATAAAGCGGAAGTAGAGAGGAACTCCGGCAAGTCCAGTGCTGCCAGGAGTTTCTTCTTTTTTTGTTTGCTGTCGGGGGTGCCCGCCAGTCCGGCGGCGTATAGATCATAGCTGGTGATGGGATCCTTGGGCAGCTGGGTGGTATAGCGCACTTGCAGCCGATCAAACAGCGCCGTCAGCACGCTGTCGTCGATCCCCTCCACACCCAGCTTGCCCTCCTTTGAGGGCTTTTGCTTGCGGTGCTCTTTGCCGTACACATCCGGGATATACAGGTGCTTCACCTGATGCGAGGGCAATCCCTTGGCAATGTAATTGCGAATTTGAAATCCGCTGTGATCCGAGTCGGTGAGAATGATGATCCCCCGCTCCATTGCCAGGCGACGAATGAACTGCAACCGCTTTTTATCCTTATATATAGCGAACCCGCCGGTTTCTACGATCATGGCGTCCAGGAAGTTAGACAACTTGATCTTGTCATACTTGCCCTCCACGATCACTGCTTCCTCAATATGAATCATTGGCCGCTGACGGCGATCACGGACAATTTGACGATCGCCTCCTCCAGTAAGATTTTCGCGTCCACCGCGGTGCTCTTCAGCGCTCGGTCCAGATCGTCCAGCACCTGCATAGAGCGGCGCAGCGCGCCTACGGACAGCTTGGCTGTGTCCCGCATGGCGTTGTTCAGCACAAAGTCCCGCCCTTTGTAGTTATAATACTGGGCTATATCGTCCGCTCTGCGACCGTCGATCTTGGCGCACTTCACTCGGTACATATCCACATAATGATTGATAAGCACTGCCGCAATCGGTATAGGTTCCTCGCCCAGTTCAAACAGGGTATGCAGCACCTTACAGGCGCCGCCGGTGTCGCCTTTCAAAATGAATTTGGACAGGGCGTATACACGCGCTTGCAGGCACTTGGTGGCCATATTGTCAATAACCGCCGCCGTGATCTCGCCGTCCTTGCAAAAGGCAGACAGCTTGTCCAGTTCATGCAGCAGGGTCTGCATATCCGTGCCCACCACCGAGATCAAATATCGCGCCTGGTCCGTTTGCAGCACAGCGCCCCGCTTTTTGGCGCCGCTGACCAGCATTTTTACCAGGTCGCTCTGGGTGCGGGTGTTCAGTTCCACCGCGTCCCCGGCCTTAGCAAAAGCTTTAATAATGCTGTTCCAGCGCTTTTCCTTTTTGGTGTCCACCGGCAAAGACTGGTAGGTAAATACCAGAACCGTGGTGTCCGGCACATCCTTGAGATATGCCTTAATATCCTCCACGTCCGCCTTTTTGTCAAAGGGAAAGTCATAGACCAGCACCAGATTACTGCCGCCCATCATAGGGAAGGTATCTGCGTCGTGGAGCACATCGGACAGCTGCGTGCCGTCCTTTTCATAAATATGTATATTAAAATCCGCAAAGGCCGGGTCCACCGCCTTTTTCTTAATTTGGCCAATATAGTGTTCCTTTAAGTACCCCTCGTCGCCATAGATAAAATAGGCGTGGGACAGAGTGCCGCTTTTCAACTGGGCGCGCAGCTCCTTTTCGCCGATCACAGCCATGGATCGTTCCTCCTTATCCGCAAAGCGCTGTCCTGCCGCAGCGTAACTGTCAGCAGTTCGTCCTCCGCCAGTGCCCTGGCGCACACCAGTGTACCGACAGCGGTGCTTTGCTTACCAAACGCTACCGTTAAGTCGCCGCCGTTCAGGTCGGTGCCGTTGCCCAGCACGAGCCGCTTGCCCTTGCAGGTAATGGAGACGGTGTAGCGCTTTTTATTATATCTGTATTGCACCTGCACCCCTTGCCAAGGCGTGGTATCCATTGCCGTAGCGGTGAGCAAATGGTCACACTCCGGCTGCACAGCCAAAGCGGTATTACCGCCGGGCAGCAGTACATTCACCGGGTGCACCGCAGCGGTCAATGCCCGAGTATAATACCCCACCCGATCATCGGGCAGGTACACGGCCACCAGCTGCAGCCGCCGATTTTGCAGAATGCGCGTGTAGGCGTAGTAGGCGCTTTGATCCGGCGTGCCTACCAGCAAAGCATAATGCGTGTCATACAGCAGCGCCGAGCTGCTGCCGATACAAAGGTAAGCGTTGCCCTGCTCCACTGCCAACCCGGCAAAGGAAGTCAACAAATAAAAAGCGCAGGCCACTGCCGCCGTAACACCCAACCGCTGCCGTTGCAACAGAAAGTGCACGCCGAAAAGCAACAGCACACCGGCAATGGCAACACAGGTCAACGGCCCGGTCAAATCTATAATCGGTGCGCCCAGTGCGCTAAACTTTTCCACCAGCCACAGCATACCGCCGGCGGTGCCGGACACCACCACCGCACAGGCATACACCAGATACGGAAGCGGCGTAAAGAGCAACATGAGCAGTGCAGCGATCATGGCCACTTGTGCCAGCGGAATCAGCACCAAATTACTAAGCAGAGATAACAACGCCGTCTGCCCAAAGGACAGCCACATAAACGGCAGCGTATAAAGCAGCACGCTCACGGTGGCACTAAAGCTTTGGCGCAAAAATTTGGGAATATGCAGCCGAGCAAGGCTCTTGTTCAGCACCGGGGATAAAGTCAGCAGCGACAGAACGGAAGTCACCGACAGCTGCAAGCTCACATCCGTTACCGCAAAGGGATCGGTACACAGCAGGAATACCGCCAGACCGAGTGAATTCAGGCCGTCCGCCTTGCGGCCAAACAGCCGTGCCGCCAGCAAAACAGCCATCATCAAAGAAGCACGCACCACGGAGGCGGAAAATCCGGCTACGCCATCATACACCAAAAGCACCGCACCTGTCAAAACCGTAGTCAGCCAAGCAGGCAACCGCAGCTTGCGCAGCAGCCAGTAAAGAGAGCCCACGATCACAGATAAATGCAGTCCGGACACCGCCATCAAATGGGTAGCACCGCAGGTGCGAAAGTGACTGACCGCACCCACGGACAAATTTGTCTTGCTACCGGTGATCAGCGCCGTTGCCAACGCACCACGATCCCCGGGCAACACGGCAGCAAAGCGGCTGCTGATGGCGTGGCGCATTTGGATAAGCGCCACTGCGCTGCCGGGTGCAGACTGGTTGGTCTTACGCACCCGGGCAGCCTTGCCGCTAAGGAATTCGCCGTCGCTAAACTTGCCCCAGGCGGCGTAACCGTTCTCACCGGTGGAGGCAAAAGTCACCTTGCCGGTATAGATACCGTCCGGCACATCGCCAAGATCCGCATGGGCAGAAAAGGTGCTACGGATATTCTGGGGCACACCAGGCAAATCAATAGCCGTGGTCTTGACCGTATAATAGTTTTTCTCCGCACCCCGGCGCACATCGGTCACATAGAACTGCACCTGCGCCGTTTGGCCGACTAACTTTTGCTGTGGCAGATAGGCAGCGTGAACACCTACAATAAAGGTTACACAAGCCACCACCGCTCCAACCAGGCACAGCCACACGCTCACCCCTTGGCGCAATCGCGGTACGGAAAGCACCAAACAGAGCGCTGCCAACACCACGCCTAACGCAACGTACGCAAAGGTGACGGAAAAGAAGTTTAAGATCAGCAGCATGACCGCCGCCGAAAATCCCAAATGGGCAAACACGCGTTTCATTTCTTTTTATGCATCGGCTCCAAGATAAAGGCATAGCTGCACTTCTCCCCTGCCGTTACCCGGTATGGGGCACGCACTGCGCCTTGGCCCGGCAAATCGCCGCCAACGCCGCACTGGACGCCGTCAATATTCAATGTGGTCAAGGACGGATCATAGGGAATCTCATGGATATGCGCAGCCTTGTCCAGCCCCGTAGTGGTGTAGTGATAAGCGCTAAAGGCAAAGGGTGTTTCATAGTACGCCTGTACCCGGAAGCCCTCGCCGTGACTGTCACACAAATACAGATCGTAAGTATCCGTGCGGTTGCTGCTCTCCTGGGGACGCATATAGCGGTGCTCCAGCGCAGTCACCGTAGATTGATAACGACCCAGCGCAGCCCCGGTTTTTCGGTCCCGATAGCTGGGGTGCGGCCCTCTGCCGTACCAGTTTACATACTCGTAGCTGCCCGGCAAGGTTATCTGGAAGCCGAAGCGTAGCATATCCTGCTTGGGCACGGCACTGTGGTACACATACAGCCGCCCATTGGGATATATTTTATATGTGATCAAGTCCTCTCGCAAGCGTGGCGTGGACATGGCAATGTGCACCTCCACCGTATTGTCTGCCCCGGCCTGCACCACAGTACGCAGCGCGTGGGTGCGGCGCTGGGCACGGCGCCAGCCGTACAGAGGGTGGAACTTGATCAGCGGCGGCACAAAGTTGAGAAAATCAATATCATTATCTGTCAGCGCCCGGAAATAAGCAGGCTCCAAGGGCGCTACCAGTCGCTGGCTGCCGTCGATCACCCAGCTGACCACTCGCCCGTTTTGAATGGTCAGGTCAAAGTCGGCGCCCTGCACCTCTACCCGGTTGCCCCGGTGGTCGTAGTGCAAATCGCCGCCATCTTTCTCCGCCACAGGCTGAGGCATAGGCCGCAGCACAAATTGGTCCCAAGCAAAGGTAAAGCCCGCTGCCAGTCCCGGCAATTCCCGGGTGGTGGCAAAGGACACTGTCAGCACCGCCATACCGTCCCCGGTGACCTGATCCATCGTGTAAGGCAAAGACACCGTCACTTCCGACAAAGGCGGGCAATCGATCGGCTGCAACTCGCCGTGCATCAGCAGCCGGCCGCCCACTTCGATCTGCCAGCGACACTCCAGCGCATTTATATTGGTAAAGAGCATTTTGTTCTTTACGGTAAAGGAGCCGCTGTCCGGGTTCACAGCCAGGGTCTGCACCGGGGCATATACCTTTTGCACCTCATAATACTGAGGATGCACCGTGCGGTCCGCACCGATAATCCCGTTGGCGCAAAAATAGGTATTGGACCCGGTAATGGCCGTGGTGTTTGGCAGCGAATACCAGTGCCGCGGCTCTTCCTTTTCAAAATCCGTGCCGTAAAGCCACAAGTCCGTGCCGTCCTGGGCCTTGCGGTGCAACGCCTGGTCCACAAAGTCCCAGATAAAGCCGCCGCACATATTGTCATACTTTTCAAAATCCGCCATATAGTCGGCAAAGTTGCCCAGGGAATTCTCCATAGAATGGGCATACTCGCACAGCAGCACCGGCTTGCCTTCATACATCTCGGCAGTAATTGGCTTGCTGTCCGCTGCCAGCTGATTGGCGATATTGTCGTAGAGGGAAATGGTAATGGGCTCTTTTTTGCCCAACTTTTCCATCACATCGGCGGTGGGATACATACGGGAGATCACATCGCTTTTGGTCAGGTCAAAATCTCCCTCGTAGTGGAATTGGCGCGTGTCGTCCAGTGCCAGTGCCGCCTGCTTCATTGCAGTAAAGGCGGTACCGTCCCCGGCCTCATTGCCCAGACTCCACATAAACACACATGGATGATTCCGGTCCCGCAGTACCATACGCTCCATACGATCCACGCAGGCTGCCGTCCACACCGGGCTGTCCCCCGGTACGCCCTTGCGACGCACGCCGTGGCTCTCCACCTCGCACTCGTCCATTACATAAAAGCCGTAGCGATTGCAGTAGTCATAAAACCGGGGGTCGTCCGGGTAATGGGAGGTGCGCACCGCGTTAATGTTGGCCTGTTTCATCAGATCCATATCCTGCCGATACCGTTCCTCCGGCACAGCCCAGCCATTGTCCGGGTCAAAATCGTGGCGATTCACCCCGCGCACAAATAGGGGCATACCGTTAAAATAGATTTTTTCGCCCCGAATTTCCACTTTATTAAAGCCCACGGTGTAGCGCTTAGCGCAAAGCACGCGTTTTCCGCACAGCAACTCCATCACCAGCGTATAGGTGTTGGGCTGCTCGGCGGACCACAACAGCGGCGCCTTAGCCGCAGCTTCCAACTGCAAGGTCTGACGGGGCTGGTCCCCCTTGCAGGCAGCACTGCCCAGGTCATAGACCTTTTGGCCGTCCCGATACAAAGCGGCACGCAAGGTCAAGTCTTCTTTTGTGGGGGCGTACAGGTGCAAATAACCGTCCAGGCGCACCGTCCAGTCCCGAAAATCCGCGTCCGGCTCCGTACGGAAATAAAAATCCCGCAGGCAAGCCTTTGGCTCAGCGAACAAATACACCTCTCGGTAAATGCCGCACAGCCACCACATATCTTGATCTTCCAGATAGCTACCGTCACTGTACCGGTACACCTTGGCGCACACCAGATTTTCGCCATTCAAAAGATACCGGGTCACATCAAATTCGTGGGGTGTCATAGAGCCCTGGGAATAGCCTACGAATTGGCCGTTCACATACACCTCCAGCGCCGCCTTGGCTGCACCAAAGTGCAAGAACACCTGATGCCCCTTCCACTCCGGATCAATGGTAAAGGTGCGGCGATAGTAGCCCACCTCCTGCATAGCAGGGTCAATTTTTGGAATCTTGCCCTTGCTGCGGCTGAGCGCTCTGGGAAATGTGCTGGCATAATAGTAAGGCACGGAATAGCCCTGGGTCTGCCACACGGAGGGCACGGGAATTTCCCGCCAGGTGCCGTCATCATAATCCGGTGCCTCAAAGCCCTCCAGTTCGTTTTTAACGCCTCGGCACCAGCTGAACTTCCAAAGCCCGTTCAGGCTCCGTTTGTATGGGCTGTTCTCCCCTGCCAGCGCCTGCGCCGCCGTATCATACGGCATGGCGATGGCGTGGCCGTCTTCTTTATTCACTGCGATCACACTGGGATCGGCATATCTTGGTTTTTGCATAGGTCTGCCCCCGATTCATACTATATAGATAATAATAAAGGAACGCCCGCCGCTTGTCAACATAGCAAAATGCAGAAAACCGCCGGAGTGGGTGGACAAGCGGGCAGAATGTTGGTATAATAAAAAGCAGAAATATAAAGGAGTCTGTTATGATCGAGCGTGTAACAAAAGAGAATTTAGACCAATATGAAGCGTTTATCAAAAAGCACCCTAAGGGCCTGTTCCAGCACTCCTCCAAGTGGGCTAAGGTCAAGTCCGCCTGGAAGTGGGAAGCCGTGATGTTGAGGGACGAGGACGGCAACATTAAGGGCAGCGCCGATGTGCTGATTCGTACCGTGCCGGTGATCAAAGCCTCCCTGCTTTACTGCTGCCGCGGCTTTGTGGCGGACGAAGATGATTTTGCCACCTTTGACGCGCTCTTTGCCGCACTTTTGGATATTGCAAAGGAATACCACGGCTACTGTATTAAAATTGACCCGGAGATCACCGTGGAGAACAAGGCCTACAAGCAGCATTTGCTGAACAAGGGCTTTGTAGAACTGAACCCGGGGTGTATGGATTTTGAGAATGTGCAGCCCCGGTTTGTTTACTGCTTTGACTACAACGGCCTGAACGAGCAGGAGCTGATGCTCACCTTTAAGCCGGATTACAGAAACCGAATCCGCAAAGCGCCAAAGAAAGGCGTGGAAGTAAAAGTGATGGGCACCGAGGCGCTGGACGACTTTGTACGCATTATGCAGGAGACCGGGGAGCGGGACAACTTCTCCACCCGACCGAAAAGCTATTTTGAGCAAATTATGAACTGCATGGGTGAGGACTGCCGCCTGTATATGGCCTACTATGAGGGCAAAGCCATTGCCGGCACCTTGGCGATTAAGTGGGGACAGAATGTGATGAAATACCAGTACGGCGCCTCCTCCAACGCCCACCGCAATGTGTACCCCAACTATGCCCTGCAATGGGCCATGATGCAGTGGGGTATGGAATGTGGCTGTAAGGTCTATGACTTTGGCGGCATCAGCGGCGACTGCCAAAACCCGGACAACCCCCACTATGGTCTGTGGCGGTTTAAGCACGGCTTTGGCGGATATATGAAAGAATTTATCGGCGAATTTGACTATGTGATCAACAAACCGGTGTACCACCTGTATAACTTGGCAACAAAGGTATTGGAAAAAGTAAGAAAATGAGCAGATATGTAATTGATAAAACCGCATTAATCGAGAATGTGCATTACCTGCAAAAGAAAGCGGGCGTGCCTATTATCGGCGTGGTTAAGGGCAACGGCTACGGCTTTGGCCTAACGGAACTGGCGCTGATCTTGGAGCACTGCGGCATCACCACTTTGGCAGTAACGGAAGTGACGGACATTGCCCCCCTGCGGGCGGTGTTGCAACCGAACACGAATATTTTAGTGATGCGCTCCACCTGCGTGGACAGCGAGGTGCGCCATATTGCGGACACCGGCTGTATTGCCACCATCGGCAGCACCCGGGCAGCACAGGCGATGCAAGCGGCGGCTGCCGATTTAGGTGTCAAGGTTCCGTGCCATTTGAAGATCGACACCGGCATGGGTCGTTACGGCTTTTTGCCTGCGCAGGTAGCGGAGGCCATTGCCTGCTACGACCTGCCGAATTTGGAATTCACCGGCGCATACACCCATTTTAGCAGCGCCTTTCACGACAAGGCCAAAACCATTGCCCAGCTGGAAGTGTTCAAGGACACGCTGGCGCAGATTGAAAAGGCCGGCAAGACCATAGGTACCCGCCATGCAGCCAACTCCCCCGCATTGTTAAATGTGGAGCATGTGGCGCTGGATGCGGTACGCATCGGCTCCGCCTTTACCGGACGGGTGATCACCCATAGCAAAACGCCCCTGCACCGCTTAGGTCGACTGGAGGCGGAAGTGGTGGACATGAAGGAAGTGCCCGCCGGTTATGCGGTGGGCTACAACGGCACTTTTATTACCAAGCGCCCCACCACCATTGCCATTGTGCCAATGGGGCATTATGACGGCTTCGGCCTGACCAAGGAGAAAGAGAATCACAACTTCCACAGTGTGCTCTCTGCCCTCAAGCAATTTCTCAAGAAAACCCATTTGACCGTCACCATTAACGGCAAAGCCTACCCGGTGATCGGCGAGGTAGGGCTATCCCACACGGCGGTGGATGTGACCGGCAGCAGCGTACAGCCCGGCGATATTGCCACCTGCGACCTGTCACCCTTGCTGGTTAATCCCCGCGTACCCCGCGTTTATACGGAATAATTCAAAAAGCGACTTGTATCTTACAAATACAAGTCGCTTTTTACTTCTTAAACACGCTGCGCAGGCGCTTCTCAATCTTACGGGCATACAACAGTTCCGCCACACCCAGCAGCCGCTCGTAAAGAAAGAACAGCAAATTCATCGCCAGCCAAAAGCCCACCAAAAACCACTTGTTACTGCTCACCGCGTCCATTGGAATGGCAAACACATACACCAGCAGCAGGTTCACTGCCGCCAGTGCCGCATTAAACAGCAGGCACTCGGCAGCCAGCGCCACCGACCGAGGCCGCAGCCGCCCGATCCACTGGCGCACGA
>OODL01002666.1_pt1 | contig 10557 bp, 10 predicted proteins | sample 1671181 | NCBI WGS metagenome assembly OODL01 (sample SAMN06348130, study PRJEB24527) | human gut metagenome | biome: human gut; feature: ankylosing spondylitis patient; material: feces | host: Homo sapiens | place: China | collected 2015-10 | reverse complement strand
GTGCGCTGCGCGCACGCACAGCGTGCAAATCACGCTGTGCCGTCTCATACAAAACCTGACGCACCTTTGGCGCTATAAAAAGCTTTTCAAGCTTTTTAACAGGTTTTAGTATAAATCAGTTTATTATACAATAGACCCGTCCCAGCGTCAAGTGCGGCTTTGGGGCGCAAATTGTGAAAAAATTGTGACCGGAAGCGGGCGGAACCCTTGACAACGGCCGGATCTGTGGTAAAATACAGAACATCAAAGGCAATGACGAGAAGAATCTGCCGCGGAGTGCGCCGCAAGCGAGGCGGGAAAGGGTGTGAGCCCGCCGGGTCACAGGGCAGAGGGCCGTCTCTGAGCCGGCGGCGACGAGCCGCACGCCCCATCCCCGTTACCGGATGACTGAGATGACGGCTCCGGCCGTTAATTAGGGTGGTACCGTGAAGCATCGCTTCGCCCCTATGTGGGGCGGGGCGTTTTTGTTTATCAGGAGGCGATTATGGAGCGGCGTGTAATTGATATGGAAAAGGACCCGCGGCGGGAGCAGTTTCAGCTGTTCAGCGGCTACGCTTTCCCCTACGCCGGGGTAACGGTGCAGCTGGATGTGACGGCCCTGGAGCTGCGGCTGCGGGCGGAGCACAAGCCTATCTTCCTAACCATGCTGTATGTCATTCACCGGGCGGTGAACCGGGTGCCGGAGCTGCGGCGGCGCATTGAGGACGGCCAGGTGGTGGAGTACGACGAATGCCCGGTGTCCTTCACCGAGCTGAAGCCAGACGGCAGCTATGCATACTGCCGTATGGAGACGGCCCGTATCCCCTACGAAGACTATATCGCCATGGGCCGCCAGCAGCAGGCAGCGGCCCGGCAGGGCGGCACCATTGAAACGGACCGGCAGGCAGAAAGCCCCAGCATCTTTGCCTCCTGCCTGCCGTGGCTGAACTACACGTCCCTGACCCACCCGGCCTGCACTCCGGCGGACAGCAACGTCCGGGTCAGCTGGGGGCAGCTGTTCATGCGATGCGGCATGACCCAGCTGTCTGTATCCATCCAGGTCCACCACGCCCTGGCGGATGGCTGGCACATCGCGCAGTTTTACCGGGCCCTGGAGGAGGAGATCGCCGCCCTGTGCCCCATGAAAGATAATCAATAAAAACAATTTGAGATAAAGGAGTAATGAACCATGTCCCATCCCTATCACGGCCTGAATGAGCTGCGGGAAATGTTCCTGAAGTTCTTTGAAACCAAAGGCCACCTGCGTCTGCCCAGCTTTTCCCTGGTGCCCCAGAACGACAAGTCCATCCTGCTCATTAACGCCGGTATGACCCCCATGAAGCCCTGGTTCAAGGGCGAGGAGGAGCCCCCCTGCCACCGGGTGTGCACCTGTCAGAAGTGCATCCGCACCGGCGATATCGACAACGTGGGCAAGACCGCCCGCCACGGCACCTACTTTGAGATGCTGGGCAACTTCTCCTTCGGCGACTATTTCAAGCATGAGGCCATTGCCTGGAGCTGGGAATTTCTGACCAGCCCCCAGTGGGTGGGCCTGGAGGCCGACCGGCTGTATCCCTCCATCTATCTGGACGACGACGAGGCCTTCGACATCTGGAACAAGGAGATCGGCATCCCCAAGGAGCGGATCTTCCGCTTCGGCAAGGAGGACAACTTCTGGGAGCACGGCTCCGGCCCCTGCGGCCCCTGCTCCGAGATCTACTATGACCGCGGGCCGGAGTTCGGCTGCGGCAAGCCCGGGTGCACCGTGGGCTGCGACTGCGACCGGTATATCGAGATCTGGAACAACGTGTTCTCCCAGTTTGACAACGACGGACAGGGCCACTATACCGAGCTGAAGCAGAAGAACATCGACACCGGTATGGGCCTGGAGCGTCTGGCCTGCGTGTGCCAGAATGTGGAGAGCCTGTTCGACGTGGATACCGTGATGAACATCACCCACAAGGTGTCCCAGCTGACCGGGGCCCACTACGGCGAGACGGAGAAGCGGGACGTGTCCCTGCGGGTCATCACCGACCACATCCGCTCCGCCACGTTTATGATCTGCGACGGCATCCTGCCCTCCAACGAGGGCCGGGGCTATGTGCTGCGGCGTCTGCTGCGCCGGGCCGCCCGCCACGGCAAGCTGCTGGGCGTCAACGATCCCTTCCTGTATCAGGTGGTGGATACCGTGATCCATGAAAACCAGGGACAGTATCCCGACCTGCGGGAAAAGCAGACCTATATCACCAAGGTCATCCGCACCGAGGAGGAGAACTTCGGCCGCACCATCGACGGCGGCATGAAGATCTTCTCCGACCTGCTGGCGGAGCATCAGGCCAAGGGGGAGAAGATTTTCTCCGGCGCCGACGCCTTCCGCCTGTATGACACCTTCGGCTTCCCCATCGACCTGACGGCGGAAATGGTGGCCGAGCAGGGCATGACCGTGGACGAGGAGAGCTTCCGCCAGCTGATGCAGGAGCAGAAGCAGCGGGCCCGCGAGGCCCGGAAGGCCCTGGGCGACCTGGGCTGGGCCGGTGTGGAGTTCGGCAAGGACATCCCCGCCACGGAGTTCGTGGGCTATGACCACGACGAGTTCGACGCCACGGTGGTGGCTTTGGTGGCCGACGACGAGCTGCGGGGCGAGATCCCCGCCGGGTCCGACGCCGTGGTGGTGCTGGACAAGTCTCCCTTCTATGCGGAGATGGGCGGCCAGGTGGCCGACCACGGCACCATCAGCGCAGACGGCATTCTGTTCACCGTGTCCGACGTGCAGAAGAACAAGGGCGGCAAGTTCATGCACTATGGCCGCCTGACGGAGGGCACCCTCCATGTGGGCGACACCGTCCACGCCGCCATTGATACCGAGCGCCGCAAGGCCATCCGCCGGGCCCACAGCACCACCCACCTGCTGGATGCGGCCCTGAAGAAGGTGCTGGGCGAGCATGTGCACCAGGCGGGCTCCCTGGTGGAGCCGGACCGTCTGCGCTTCGACTTCACTCACTTCGAGGCCATCACCCCGGACCAGCTGCATCAGGTGGAGGAGCTGGTCAATGACGCCATTCTGGAGGGCTATCCCGTGGTGACGGAGGTCCTGCCCATCGAGGAGGCCAAGAAAAAGGGCGCCGTGGCCATGTTCGGCGAAAAGTACGGCGACACCGTCCGCGTGGTGGAGATGGGTGATGTGTCCATCGAGTTCTGCGGCGGCACCCATGTGGACAACACCGCCAAGGCCGGCCCCTTCCGGGTGAAGTCCGAGACCAGCGTGGCCTCCGGCGTGCGCCGGATCGAGGCCACCTGCGGCAAGCTGAGCCTGCAGGGCATGGAGCGCAGCCAGGGCGTTCTGCACAAGGCGGCGCAGTTCCTGAAAACCGCACCTGCCGGACTGCTGGAGCGCATGGAGCAGCAGGCCAACGAGATGAAGCAGCTGCGCCAGGCACTGGATAAGCTGAAGGCCGAGGCGTCCCTGGGCGAGGCCAAGCAGTTCCTGGCCTCCGCCAAAACCGTGAAGGGCCTGCACGTGATCACCACCACCCGCACCGGCATGGACACCGCCGCCATGCGCACCATGGGCGACTTCCTGCGGGATAAGGACCCCAGCGTTGTGGCGGTCATCGCCAGCATCAACGGCGAAAAGGTATCCTTCCTGGCCGTGTGCGGCAAGGAGGCCGTGGCCCGGGGCATCAAGGCCGGCGACCTGGTCCGGGCCGTGTCCGCCGTGTGCGGCGGCAAGGGCGGAGGCAAGCCAGATTCCGCTATGGGCGGCGGCACCGAATTGCTGAAGGTGGACGACGCCCTGGCTTCCGTGGACGATTTTGTGTCGGAAAAGCTCTCCTGAAGCCGGGAGAGTGGAAATAACGAAAGGAGCATGACTATGCGAGACGACAACTGCCTGTTCTGCAAAATTGTCGGCGGGGATATCCCCTCCAACAAGCTGTATGAAGACGAGCTGTGCTACGCCTTTTACGACATCGCACCTCAGGCCCCCACGCACTTCCTGGTGATCCCCAAGGAGCACATCGGCTCCGTGGCGGAGGTAAACGGCGGCAACAGCGCCGTGGTGGCCCACATCTTCGAGGTCATCGCCCGGCTGTGCCGGGAGCAGGGGCTGGAGAGCTATCGCGTGGTGTCCAACATCGGCGAGCAGGCTGGTCAGAGCGTGCATCACCTGCACTTCCATGTGCTGTCCGGCCGGGATATGACCTGGCCTCCGGGCTAAGGGACATGAAAAAGGCCTGTATCCTGCTGGCCAGTCCCCGGAAGCAGGGCAACACCGCCGCGCTGACGGCGCCCTTTGCGGCGGAGCTGGAAAAGCTGGGCTGGTCCTGCCGGACGGTCTGGCTATATGACCTGGAGGTCCGGCCCTGCCGGGCCTGCCGGGTGTGCCAGCAGGATTGGACGGTGTTCGGCTGCCCCCAGAACGACGACATGCAGGAGATTTTCAACAGCGTGCTGGCCTGCGACCTGTTGGTGCTGGCCACGCCCATCTACTCCTGGTACTGCACCCCGCCCATGAAGGCGGTCCTGGACCGGCTGGTATACGGAATGAACAAGTATTACGGCCGGGAGAAGGGGCCGTCCCTGTGGGAGGGCAAGCCCGTGGCCCTGATCGCCACCTGCGGCTATCCCGTGGAAAAGGGCGCGGACCTTTGGGAGGCCGGGATGCAGCGTTACTGCAAGCACTCCCGTCTGCGGCTGCTGGGTATGCTGGCCCAGCGGCACCGGGGCTATGACACGGTGTTCATGGACCCGGAAAAGGCCCGCTTGGCGGCGGAATTTGCCCGGAAGGTAAACGAAAGCATCTGAATACGCACAAACGCCGGGCCCCGATGGGGTCCGGCGTTTTGTTTTATTCTGCCAGCGGCAGGCGGACGATGAAGGTGCTCCCCTCCCCTATCCGGCTATCCACGGTGACGGAGCCGCCGTGGAGCCGGGCCGCCTGCTGCACCATGAACAGGCCCAGGCCGCTGCCGTCCTTGCCCCGGGCGGCGTCCACCTGGTAAAAGCGCTGGAAGATGCGCTCCCGGTCCTACGGGGCGATGCCGCTGCCGTCGTCCCGGACGGACAGCACGGCCCATTGGCCCTCCCGGCGCAGATCCACCCACACATGGCCGTTGGGCTTCCCATAGCGATAGGCGTTGGAGATCAGGTTCGTCAGCAGCCGGGACAGCCAGGTCACGTCCCCGTTTACCAGCAGGTCCGGCTGGGTATGCACCGCCAGCGTGGTGCCCTCCGGGGCCAGATGGGCCTGCTCCTCACAGAGGACCTCCACCAGCTGGCTCAGGTCCGCCGTTTCCAGCTGGAGCTTCTGCGTACCCTGCTCCAGCCGGGTGATGTGCAGCAGCTGACCGATGAGCCGGGACATCTGCTGCCCCTGGCGGCGGATCACGTCCACGGATTGGCGATAGTCCTCCTCCGTGGGCTGGCCGTGGTCCAGACTGTCGCACTCGGCCAGGATCACCGCCACCGGCGTCCGCAGCTCGTGGGAGGCGTCGGAGGTAAATTGACGCTCCACCTCGAAAGACCGCTCCAGCCGGTCGGCGTTGCGGGTCACCACGGACACCACCTGGGCCGCCGGGGGTTTGGTGACCTGATTGCGGTTCATGAGCATCACGAGCACCAGCATCAGGGAGGAAATGACCACCATCACCACGGTGAACCAGATGGTCATGCGGACCTTGATGGAGATATGTCTCATACGCCCTCCTTCAGCACTCAGCCCATGCCCCGGACCGTGTGCAGCAGCTTTTTCTCGTGGCCGCCGTCCAGCTTTTTGCGCAGATAGCTGATGTATACGTCCACCACGTTGGTGCCTCCGGCGTAGTCATAGTTCCAGAGGTTGTTTTCGATCTGCTCCCGGGAGAGGATGATGCCCTTGTTGCGGATCAGATACTCCAGCAGGGCGTATTCCCGGGCGGAGCGGCGCAGCTGGGGCTGATCCTCGGCAAACAGAAGGTGCATAGGGGGATCCCTCCTCTTTTATAAAGCATGGCGGCGCCGCCCGCAGGATGGGATAGGCGGCGTCGCCGGGTCTCGGTATCAGCGCAACAGATTTTGGCCGGTTTTTCAAGAGGCCAGCCGGAGAATGGTGGCAACATCCGCCACACCCCGGTACTTCTCCACCAGGTACTGCTCGATGTAGGCAGCCTCGGCGGCGGTCTGCAGACCGTCATACTCCTCCAGGGGGCGCTGGAGCATCACCCGCAGGTCGATGCCGTTCTCGGTGACCCGGCGCTCCAGGATCAGGCCCTCAGCCAGGCGGCGGGTGGTGATGGTGTCGATATGATTACGGATGGTCTTTTTCATGAGTTGTTCCTCCTTGATATTCTGTGTTCCGGGGTGTCGTTCCCCTTCGTTCTGGTGCTATCTTACGGCGGAAATATTAGAGGAACATTAATGCTTTTTAAATTAATTATAAACTGCCGGGCAGAAAAACGGGGGCCTCCCCCGGGGCTGGTTGATTGATTTTACACAGAGAACAGGATGTCGGCGTAGGTGGGATAGGGCCAGTATTCCGCGGCGGTCAGGGATTCCAGCCGGTCGATGGACTGGCGGGCCTCCTCCATGCGGCGGCCGATCTCCTCCCGGTAGTACCGGGCGGCCTCGATGCCGCCTTCGGCGTCGGGGGCCTGGTCCATAGCCTGCTCCATGGCCGTCATGGTGTCGTACAGGCTGGCGGTCAGGCCGGAGAGCTTGGACAGCAGGTCCTCCTCCACTCGGCAGGGGACCACCAGCTCCCGCTTGCGCAGGATGGCCTGGGTCAGGTCCGCCGTGTAGCGGTTCACCGCCGGGAGAATGCCCCGCATGACCATATCCCGCAGGGTAGCCGCCTCGATGGACGTGACCTTGCAGTAATTCTCCAGGTGAATCTCGTACCGGGCCCGCATCTCCGTCTCGCTGAGGATGTTGTGGCCGGAGAACAGGCGGATGTTCTTGGGGTCGATATAGGCGGGCATACAGTCCACGGTGTCCCGCAGGTTGCTGAGGCCCCGGCGCTGGGCCTCCCGGACCCAGTCCTCGCCGTAGCCGTTGCCGTCGAAGATGATACGCTGGTGGGCCTTGAAGGTGTCATGCAGCAGGTTCTGCAGGTCCGCCCGGAAGTCGTTGGACTGCTCCAGAATGTCCGCGAACTCCTCCAGCTCCTGGGCCATGATGGTGTTGAGCACCACGTTGGGGCTGGCGATGGACTGGGAGGAGCCCAGCATACGGAACTCGAACTTGTTGCCGGTGAAGGCCAGGGGCGAGGTGCGGTTGCGGTCCGTGGTGTCCTGGGGAATCTCCGGCAGGGTGTCTACGCCGATCTCCAGCTTCCGCTTGGCCTTGTCCACATACGCCTGGCCGTTGATGATGGAATCCAGGATGGCCGTCAGCTCATCGCCCAGGAACACGGAGATGATGGCCGGAGGGGCCTCGTTGCCGCCCAGCCGGTGGTCGTTGCCGGGGTAGGACACGCAGCAGCGCAGCATATCCTGATATTCGTCCACGCCCTTGATAAACGCCGCCAGGAACAGCAGGAACTGGGCGTTCTGGCTGGGGGTCTTGCCGGGTTTGAGCAGATTCTCGCCGGTGTCCGTGGCCAGGGACCAGTTGTCATGCTTGCCGCTGCCGTTGATGCCGGCAAAGGGCTTCTCGTGCAGCAGGCACACCAGACCGTGGCGGTCGGCCACCTTCTTCAGAAACTCCATGGTCAGCTGGTTGTGGTCGCAGGTGCTGTTGGCATCGGAATACACCTGGGCCACCTCGTGCTGGGCGGGAGCCACCTCGTTGTGCTCCGTCTTGGCGGGAACGCCCACCTTCCACAGCTCCTGATCCAGCTCGTGCATGAATTCCGCCACCCGGGGCTTGATGGCGCCGTAATAGTGGTCGTCCAGCTCCTGACCCTTGGGGGGCTTGGCGCCGAACAGGGTCCGGCCGCAGAGGACCAGGTCCTCCCGGCGGCGGTACATCTCCTTGTCGATGAGGAAATACTCCTGCTCCGGGCCTACCTGGGCGGTGACGTGCTGGGCCTGGGTGTTGCCGAACAGCCGCAGGATGCGGATGCTCTGGGTGTCCAGCAGCTTCATGGAACGCAGCAGGGGGGTCTTTTTGTCCAGAGTCTCGCCGCCGTAGGAACAGAAAATGGTGGGGATATACAGGGTCTTGTCCTTCACAAAGGCGTAGGACGTGGGGTCCCAGGCGGTGTAGCCCCGGGCCTCGAAGGTGGCCCGCAGGCCGCCGGAGGGGAAGCTGGAGGCGTCCGCCTCGCCCCGGGACAGCTCCTTGCCGGACAGCTCCATCAGCACGCCGGTGGGCCCCTGGGGGGCGATGAAGCTGTCGTGCTTCTCGGCGGTGAAGCCGGTCATGGGCTGGAACCAGTGGGTATAGTGGGTGGCCCCCTTTTCAATGGCCCATTCCTTCATGGCGGCGGCAATCTCGTCGGCGATGGAGCGGTCCAATGACGTTCCCTGCACCAGGCACTGCTGCCAAGCATCGTAGATGTGGGCCGGCAGACGCTGTCGCATCTGCTCCTGTGTGAACACCATGCTTCCGAACAGTTCAGGGATACTTGTGACTTTTTCGTTCATTGTAAGGCTCCTTTCGCCGCACTTGCGGTCTGTAGTTTTATCTTTCTGCGGGCACCGCCCGCAGGAACAGCATCAGATATACCGCGCCAGCGCCTCCATAACAACGGGGGTGACATACGCTTCGATGGCGGCCGCCGCCATCAGCAGGGGCGTGATGTGCATCACCAGCAGCCGCACCAGATTCAGCACTGCGGGGCCCACCAGGCCCTTCTCGTTGCGGCGCACATAGCGCACCAGGGTCCGGCACAGGTACAGGCCCCCGGCCATGGCCAGAAACAGGGCCGGCAGCTCGAAAACGCCGTGGGGCAGCGTCCCCGCGCCGTAGTACCACAGGGGCAGACCCAGCTGCACATAGTACGAGGCAAAGCCGCCGAACATCATGGCGTTGATGCCCAGGGACACCGCAGGCAGATACAGAAACGGGATGAATCCATAGCCCATGGCCAGGACGCAGGCCTGGAGATTGTTGAGAAACAGCCCCAGAGCGCTGAAATTCCCTTCCGCGTCCACGATGCCCCGGTCCGCGATCTGCTCCCGGAACAGCTCAATCAGCCGCTCAATGGGGGCGGGATAGCGCAGGGTCACAAGATAGCTGACCACCATGACCACGGCAAAGGCCAGGGCCGTCATGCCGAAGGCACGGCCGAAGCCGTCCCGGTAAAACCCGTGCAGCTGCTGCCGCTGCCGCGCCAGCCATTTCAGCATGCAGTCAGCATGGAGAGCCCCTGGCGAAGCCTGCGCAGGGTCTCCTCCCGGCCCAGAATGCGGCAGATCTCCACCGCGCCGCCGGGGGTCACCAGCTTGCCCGCCGCCGCAATGCGCACGGGCCACATGAGGGTGGCGTTCTTCACCTCCAGGGACGCGGCCAGATTCACCAGGCCGTCATGGATGCTCTCGTCGGTCCAGTCCGGCAGGGCCTCCAGCATGGGAATGGCGGCCTCCAGCATCCGGGCGCACACCTCGGGGTTGGTCTTGGACTTTTTGTTGGTATAGAAATCCACCGGGTACTCCGGCAGGGCGTCGAAGAAGTCCACCTTCTCGGGAATCTCCGTCAGCCGCTCGCACCGGGCCTGGAGCAGGGCGGCAATGGCTGCCGGGTCATAGGCAGGATTCTGGACGCTCTGGCGGATGTAGGGCTCCGCCGCCCTGGCAAAGGCCGCAGGCTCCATGCTCCGCAGATACACAGCGTTGAAGTGGTCCAGCTTGGCCCGGTCGAAAATGGCCGGGGACTTGGAGATACCGGTGATGTCGAAGGCCCGGGTCAGGCCCTCCAGGTCGAAGATCTCCTGCTCCGCCAGGTCGCCCTTGGGGCTCCAGCCCAGCAGGGCCACATAATTGAGGATGGCCTCCGTCAGATAGCCCTGGGCCTTCAGGTCCTCATAGGAGGGGTCCCCATGGCGCTTGGACATCTTGTTCTGGGCGTCCCGCATCACCGGGGAGCAGTGCACATAGGTGGGCACCTCCCAGCCGAAGGCGTGATACAGCAGGTCATACTTGGGGGCCGAGGACAGGTACTCACTGCCCCGGACCACATGGGTGATGCCCATGAGATGGTCGTCGATGACGTTGGCGAAGTTATAGGTGGGCAGGCCGTCCCGCTTCATCAGCACCTGGTCGTCCAGGGTGCTGTTTTCCACGGTGATGTCGCCGAAAATGGCATCATGGAAGGTGGTGACGCCCTCCGCCGGAATGCGCTGACGGATGACATAGGGCTCCCCGGCGGCTACCCGGCGCTCCGCCTCCTCCAGAGGCAGGTCCCGGCAGGGGTCCGCCGCCCGGTCAAAGTCGCCGGAGTCCTCCTCGGACTCGGTCTTTTCGCAGAAGCAGTAGTACGCGCCGCCCTTTTCCACCAGCAGACGGGCATACTTTCCATAGGTGTCCCGCCGCTGGGACTGGATATACGGGGCCACGGGGCCGCCCACGTCGGGGCCCTCGTCATGGGTCAGGCCGCACTCGGCCATGGTGCGGTAGATCACGTCCACCGCGCCGTCCACATAGCGGCCCTGGTCCGTGTCCT
>OODL01002661.1_pt1 | contig 10590 bp, 12 predicted proteins | sample 1671181 | NCBI WGS metagenome assembly OODL01 (sample SAMN06348130, study PRJEB24527) | human gut metagenome | biome: human gut; feature: ankylosing spondylitis patient; material: feces | host: Homo sapiens | place: China | collected 2015-10 | reverse complement strand
CTGACAATCGAAACGGAGGTGTTATAAATGCACACAATCGCACTGGCCAATCAAAAAGGCGGCGTCGGCAAGACCACCACGGCGGCAAGTTTGGCCATTGGTCTTTCCCGGCAAGGTAAAAAAGTCCTTCTGGTTGACGCAGACGCCCAGGGTAATCTCACCCAGCTTCTGGGTTGGGAGCAGCCGGACGAGCTGACCTATGAGCTGACTGTCGGCGATGGATTTGTGTTCCAGAACGGCGAGCCGCTGGAGGTTGAGGACGTTGTCTATTCCCTGACCCGTCTGGAAAATGTTTCTCAGGCAGCCGACCTGTACGTGCAGATCGACAGCGTCTCCGCTGAGGGCAATGTCGTGACCATCGTTTTGAAGGAGGCCAACAGCGGCTTCATCCGCGATCTGGTTGAAGTCCCCGTCCTGAACAAGTCCTACTGCGAAGAGGTCGGCGACGCATATGCCAACGCACCGATCGGCACCGGCCCGTACATTATGTCCGAGTTTGTCCCGGGCGAGAAGGCTGTCCTGACCGCATGGGCGGATTACCCCGGCCAGAAGGCCTCTATCGAAACCATCACCTTCAAGGCGATCGCAGAGCCCTCCGCAGCCTATATCGCGGTTGAGGCAGGCGACGCTGATTTCACTGAGATCGACGCGACCGATTATGCCCGCGCCGAGGCCAACGACAACCTCGTTTTCTACACCGGCGACACGACCTACACTGCGTTCGTGGCCATGAACACGCAGGAGCCGCCGTTTGACAACGTCAATGTCCGTAAGGCGATGGCCTATGCCTACAATAAGGAAGGCTATCTGAATGTCAAGGGTGAGAACTACCACACCATCGACTCCATGTTCCCCATGATGTCCGAGTATTATTACGCATCCGACGATGCCATCACCTTTGATCTGGAGAAGGCCAAGGAGCTGCTTGCTGCCGAGGGCTATGACGAGAGCAACCCGCTTACGTTTGAGATTATCGGTTATTCCAACAATGACGTTGTTATGCAGGCGTATCAGGCAGATCTGAAGTCCATCGGCGTCAATGTGGAGCTCGTCACGCAGGAATTCGGCGTGTTTCTTGAGAACATGGTCGGCATGAACTTCCAGATGCTTACCGGCGGCTGGGGCGATACCACCGGCAACCCGCTGACATCTGCAGAGTGCTATTACTCCGGCAGCTTCGGCTCCCAGAACATCTCCTTCTACGATAACCCCGTCTGCGACGAACTGTATATCACCGCCAAGACCTCCAACGACACAGCGGAGATCAAGGATGCCTGCCAGCAGATCCAGCAGATCGCGTGGGAGGATGTCCCGATGTTCCCGACATTCGGCCGTACCGAGGGCTATGTCTACAATAAGAATCTGAACGGTGTTGTTATCGCGCCCAGCGGCACGCTTTCCTTCCGCACGGCGACGCTTGGCTAAGTCTGAAGACCCGTTTTTCACAACACCAGGGGGGCGCAAGCCCCTTTGGTGTTGAACCATAGTCTATTCACAGAGGAGCTGCGCCATGATCAAATATATACTCAAGCGCATCGTTCAGGTGATCCCCGTCCTGCTGGGCGTGTCGATCATCGTTTTCCTGATGCTCAGCCTCAGCCCCGGCGACCCGGCGCGTCTGGCGCTCGGCATGAACGCGAAGCCGGAGCAGATCGAAGCCTTCAACCATGAAAATGGTCTGGATCAGCCTGTTCTGGTTCAGTATGTGAACTACATGAAGGGCCTGGTGACAGGCAATCTGGGCGTTTCCTATACGACCAAGCAGTCTGTTGCCAAGATGATCGCTGTCCGCCTGCCCGCCACATGTATTCTGGCCTTCGGCTCGCTGGTTCTGACGTATCTGATCGCCATTCCGCTCGGAATTTTGCTTGCGGTCAAGCAGAATACGTTCTTTGACGACGCGTTCCGCGTGGTTGCGCTGATTGTATCCTCGATCCCGGCCTTCTGGTTGGGCCTGCTGCTGATGCTGCTGTTTTCCGTCAAGCTCGGCATTCTCCCCAGCAACGGCTTTGATACGCCGCTGCACTGGATCCTGCCGCTGCTGTGTTCCTGCTTCGGCACATGGGCCGGCTCTTCCCGGTATATCCGCGCCATGGTGCTTGATACGATCCGGCAGGATTATGTCCGCACCGCCCGCGCAAAGGGGACGCCGGAGCGGCAGGTGCTGTTCCGCCATGCGTTCAAGAACGCGCTGCTGCCGCTCATTACGTCCATCGGTTTTTCAATCGGTAATTTCTTCGGCGGCTCCATCGTTATCGAGCAGGTCTTCGGCATCAACGGCATGGGCCGCATGATGCTTTCTGCACTGCGTGAAAAGGATATTCCGACGGTCATGGCCGGCGTTATCATTACCGCCATAATGATCGCGCTCGGCAATCTGGTCGCCGACCTGCTTTACGGTGTCGTCGATCCCCGTATCCGCGCCGTCTATACCTCCGGCGGCAAGAAGCTCAAAAAGAAGGAGGCCGCCGCATGAGCCTGCATCAAGACCCCACACAGACCGCCGTCCGCAGGCAGAAGCGCTCGCTCTGGACGGATGCATGGCGGCGCATGCGCCGCAGCCATACGGCGGTTATCGGCATGATCCTCTTTGCGCTGATCGTGATCGTCTGTTTCAGCGCCCCGCTTTTCAGCGACTATGACGCGCAGGTCATCAACAGTGACCTTGCCTTGATCCGCAAATACCCCGTCGAGGGTCATCCGCTCGGCACGGATGAGCTGGGCCGCGATCTTCTGCTCCGTATTCTCTGGGGCGGCCGCACGTCCATTACCATCGCGCTGGCCGCGACGGTCGTTTCCTCCGTGCTTGGCATTATTCTGGGTGCGATCCCCGCTTATTACGGCGGCGCGACGGACAGCATCATCATGCGCACACTGGACGTGTTCATGGCGATCCCGTCCATGCTGCTCATGATCACGCTGGTCAATATCATGAAGCCCACCACGTTCAACCTGATCATCGCCATGTCCATCAGCGGTGTGCCAAGCATCGCGCGCATTGTGCGCGGCCAGATGCTTTCGGTCATGCGCAATGAATACGTTGAGGCTGTGCGCGGCATGGGCGCGTCTGGCGTGCGCATCGTGGTCAAGCATGTGCTGCCCAACGCCATCAGTCCGCTGATCGCGCAGATCGTATCCTCTGTGGCGGGCGAGATCACCATGATTTCCACGCTTTCCTACATTGGGCTTGGCGTACAGCAGCCCGCGCCGGAATGGGGTTCCATGCTGGCGGCCGGACAGCAGTTTATGCGTGACCAGCCCTATCTGACCATTTTCCCGGGTCTTGCCATTGTGATCACCATTATCTCCCTGACGCTGATGGGAGACGGCCTGCGCGACGCACTGGATCCGCGCATGAAGCGCTGACAGGAAAGGATGGATTGAAGCTATGGAAGAAAAAAATCTGCTGGAGATCCAGGATCTTGTCATCCGGTTTCATACCGACGACGGCGTGATCGAGGCTGTCAACGGCATTTCGCTCTCGCTGAAGGCCGGTGAGACGCTGGGGCTGGTCGGCGAGACCGGCGCCGGCAAGACAACGACGGCGCTGGCCATTATGGGCCTTGTCGCCTGTCCGCCCGGACGCATTGAGCGCGGCAGCATCGTTTTTGACGGACAGGATCTGTCCAGACTCAGCAAGCACGAATACCGGAAGCTCCGCGGCAAGGAAATCTCGATGATCTTTCAGGATCCCATGACCGCGCTGAACCCCACCATGACGGTGGCCGACCAGATCGCGGAGGCTATCCGCAACCACAAGCGCATCTCCAAGCACGCGGCAAAGCTCGAAGCGATCCGCATGCTGGAGACGGTGCGCATCCCCGCAGAGCGCGCCTTTGAGTACCCGCACCAGTTTTCCGGCGGCATGAAGCAGCGCGTGGTCATTGCGATGGCGCTGGCCTGCAATCCCAAGCTGCTGATTGCTGATGAGCCGACTACCGCGCTGGATGTGACCATTCAGGCGCAGGTACTCGAACTCATGAAGGATCTGAAGGAAAAATATGATACCTCCATGATCATGATCACGCATGATCTGGGCATTGTCTCCGAGGTCTGCGATAATCAAAGATTACGGGAAAAACACCTGTGCAGAGGTCTCGCAGCGTACTGACTATTCCGTTGCCCGACGAATCACCAAATCGAGATATTTCTCCAACGAAATCTCGCCAGCAAGCATCTGGCGACACCACTCCATGGTTTGTGCATCCGGGTGCTGCCCCTCAACTTCTAGCGACCAAGTAGATTGGCGCATGATCCATTCAATCTCGTCAGGACTCATAGCAACCTCCCGGCAAATAAATTCCAAAACCAGTATAACTCGAAGTGCAGCTGAATGCAAGCTGCTGACTTGATGCCGCTGTCCGTTTGGACGGTGGCTATTTTTTGCCATCGAAAAAATTTTCAAAACAGGCTGTTCAAAACGCGGTTTTCTGTCGGATTAAATAGAAGAACTTTTTGAGGAAGCCTCTGGCGAGTCAGAAGTAAATATTTTGTGAACATTTGCGAAAAGGGGTCTAAAAAGTGCGTTCTCGCTGCCTACCACATGGGAGGACTTTTCAGAGAGACGAAAAAATGTAAATGATCTGTGAATTTTCTCGAAAGGGCTTCTAAAAATTGCTTTCCCGTGGCCTATGCAGTGAGGGGATTTTTTTCGGTGAGACACCGCTCAAAACGCAAAAATCTGTCGGATCAAATAGAGGGCGTTATTGCTGGACGTAAAATATCTTCCCCTCTGAATAAAAAAGTTTGCGGAGGAGGGTATCAAAAACGACTTTTTGTGTCGGATTAAATAGGGGGTGTTTTTCAGAAAGACAAAATCAATCGAAAAGACAAACACGAACAAAGGAGGACAACATGAAAGAATCAAACTACAAAAGCTATGACGAACTGCCGCTGTTCCTGAACGCGGCGACAGTAGCGAAAGTGCTGGGCATTGCGCCGTCCAGCAGCTACGAACTGATGCACGAAAAAGATTTCCCCGCGCTGCGAATCGGTAATCGGATCGTCGTTCCGAAAGAAGCGTTCATCCGCTGGGTAGAGCAGCACACGGGAGGAACTGAGTGAAGCGAAATCTCTGGCCGACACGCGATTCGGTCAAGGACTACTTCCCACTGCCGAAGGAGATTTTCTCGCTGGGTCTGAGCGCGGCAGAGATCGCAATCTACGCCTACCTGCTGTTCTGCGAGGATCGCCAGACGTTCAAGTGCTGGCCGAGCTATCGAAAAATCAGTGAAGCGGTTGGGTTGAGTCCGAACACGATTCGCAAACACATCCGGTCGCTCGAAGAACGCGGTCTGCTCGTCACAGAACCGACGATGGTTACGACGAAGGATGGCTGCAAACGCAATGGCAACCTGCTGTTCACAATCCGACCGATTCAAGCGGCGCTTCAGCAGGACTACGACCGGCAGATGCAGAAGCTGGATGAGGACATGGCAAAGAGGAAATATGCCGATTTTATTGAAAACACAGGTTGATCGCACAGCCGAAACGCCAGTCACGCCCGTCGCGCCCGTGTCGGCGGTTTGTGCGGCTTTCATGACACAGTCGAGCGTGTCCCCACCGGAAGCCTGAAAACCGGACGTTGCGCCGCTGTACGGGAGCGTTGGCAGAAAACATCGGAACAGGACGAGATGGCCGCAGGAAAAGCCGCTTGCGGCAAATGCGGGAACACGCCGAAACGGGCAAAATCGAGAGATTTTGGACGCCGCGGCGAGAAAGCGGCGAGAAAGCAGGACAAAGCCGCGGGGTCGTGCGCGCCCCGCGGCGGTCACATCTGCCCGCGGTGCGGGCAGTTTTGGGGATTTGCGAGGGCGTTCCTAAAGCAGCGAAAAACAGCCCTAGGGCGTTGCAGAATGAAAAAAGCCCGCAGTTTCAAGGGAAACAGAGGGGTTCCAACGAAAAACACGAGGTGAATACAGAAAAATGGTAAAAGGAAAAGAAAAATTCGCGCTCTGGATCACGCCGGAGTGTAAGCAGCTCGTCGATGACTGTTATGCGGACGATCAATGCCAGAGCCGCAGCGAGTACATTGAAAAAGCGATCTGGTTTTATTCTGGATTTTTGCACGCGGAAAAAGCTGACCGCTATCTCCCGAAAGTCTTGCAGCAGATCCTACCTGGAACGCTGGATCGGTTCGCAGAACGCATTGGGCGGCAGCTTTTCAAGCTGGCTGTTGAGCAAAACGTCAACAATCATATTCTCGCTTCGGACACGGACATTGACGCACGGAGTTATCAGAAAATGCGCGGACTTAGTATGGATGAAGTCAAAAGAACGAACGGAAAAATTGATTTTGAAGACGCATTGTTGAGCGAAAGGGGCGTGTGAAAATGTCAAAGCTGATTCAGAAAGCTGGTTTTTTGAATCCGAAACGCGCTGGGCGCTACATGAATTATATCGCCACGCGCGACGGCGTGGAGCTTCTGGACGAAAACGCAGACAGCATTTATATGCGCTATATTGCCACACGGCCTCGCGCGGAAAAACACGGCGAACACGGCTTGTTTGGAGCCGAAGATGCTGTTGATCTGGAAAAGACGTTGGGCGAGTTGAAAGCGCATGAGGGCAACGTCTGGACGATTATTTACTCGCTGCGTCGCGAGGATGCCGCGCGGCTTGGCTACGATAACGCCGCAAGCTGGCGGGCGCTGCTGCGCTCCAAACAGGCAGACTTTGCGGAAGCCATGCAAATTCCACCGTCGCAGCTTCACTGGTATGCCGCGTTTCATGACGAAGGCGATCATCCGCACATTCACATGATGCTCTGGTCGGATGACCCGAAATACGGATTTCTGCGCAAAGACAAGCTGCTACATTTGCAGTCTGTTTTGACGAACATGATCTATGCGGACGAGTTGAAAGCGGTCTATGTTCAAAAAGATATTGCCTATAAAGACGTGACCGGAGCGGCGCGGGAAACCATGCGCAGAATTGTTGACCAGCTAGAAACTGTTGAAAATCCGTCGGAATTGATTCAGAAAAAGCTGCTGGAGCTTGCACTGGAACTGCGCACAGCCACCGGGAAAAAGCAGTACGGATATCTCAAAAAGCCGCTCAAGGATATGGTGGATTCCATCGTGGATGAACTGGAGAAAATGCCTGAGGTTGCTGCGTATTATGCCGTCTGGAACGACCTGCGCGACACACTGGAGGGCTATTACAAAAGCAAGCCCCGGCAGCACAATTCGCTATCCCAGCAAAAAGAGTTCCGTGCCATCAAGAACGCCATCATTCAGGAAGCGGAGCGTCTGCGGCAGCAGATGGAGCAGGAACCTTCGCAGGATGAAGAACCTTCTGCGGAGAAAACTTCTACGGACGCTGCTACAAATCCGACGCTTGCAGATGAAAATACTTCAGCCACAGCTTCTCACGATGCACAGCTTCCGTCCGAATATCTTCTGAATTCAACCATTCGCCTGTTTCATCAGATGGGGCAGATCTTCCGAGACAACGCCGCGCCGCCCAGCAATCCAATGGGTATCCGCATCGACTCCAAGCGCCGCAAAAAGCTCATGCAAAAACGGCTGGCGCTGGGACATAAGCAGGATGATCATGAGCAGGAACAGGGATATAATTTGGACATTCGATAAAACAGGCGGCGCTGTTCTGACAGCGTCGCCTGTTGCATATTCACTTAAAATCCTCGGTCAATGCGCGTTCGCAATACGCCTTGAGTGCCGGAACATCCTCTGTTGCCGTCTGCCAGATGCGATCTTTGTCCATAGAACCATAATCATGTGCAAACATATTGCGCATATTTTTGATCGCACGCCAGTCCATTTGTGGTTTCGTTTTCTGGACAAACGCATCAGAGAATTTCCCGGCAAGCTCACCGATCTGAAGCAGATTCATGCTGACAGAATCCATGTAATCCTGATCTTCCAGAAAGATATCAAAATTACGACCGAAGCGGGAAAGTGTCTTTTCGACTCGATTACAATACTCCAAAATGTGCGCCAGAATCTGCGCGTCGCGGTTAGGAAAGCTCATACAGCAGCACCCGATCCTTTCGCAGATTTTCGAGGAAGGCTTCATCCTTGTTGTACTTGAGGGAACCCGTTGTCACAACGTCAATGCTCTTTTGGAGCGCATCTTCAAGGTCAGCGTACAACCCACCGAGCGCAAACAGACCGCGCAGCTTGGGCGCGTCCACGCAGAGATCTACGTCGCTGGCTGGCGTCGCGTCACCGCGTGCGTAAGAGCCGAACAAAAACACTTTGTCCACACCGTGTTGCATAGCGATCGGCGTGACGATACTGCGGATTTCATCGATCGAATATACTTGCGTCTGCATTCCGTGTGCCCCCTTCCTATGGACAGTATACCCTAAAACAAAAATCTTTGCAACAGCAGAAAGTGGTGATTAAAATCAGCAACTATATTGCATTTACCCCAGAACAAAAAGAACGTGCCGCAACCGTCGAGCTCGAAGAATTCCTGCTCCGCCAAGGCGAGAAGCTCATCAAGTCCGGACGGGAAAAGCGGCTTGCCAGCGACCACAGCGTTACGGTGCGCGGCTGCGAGTGGTTCGATCATGCATCAAACGAAGGCGGTCGAGCCGTCAGCTTTGTGCAAAAATATTACGGAAAAAGCTACGTCGAAGCGATGTCCATGCTGTTGGGCGAGAGCATGGAGCCGGTTTATCCGCAGGCAAAAAAGCAGGAGCCGGTCGATCAAAAGCCCTTCGCGCCGCCCGTTCCAAACGCGAATATGCACCGTGTCTTTGCGTATCTTCTCAAAACGCGCGGGCTGGATGCTGACGTGGTTTCCTACTTTGTGCGGAAGAAACTACTCTACGAGGACGCGGCACATCACAACGCTGTGTTCATCGGCACGGACGAGGGCGGCTGTCCGCGCCATGCGCATCTGCGCAGCACGAACAGCTTCGGAAAAGCCTTTCGTCTGAACGTCGAGTCCAGCGACCCACGTTACAGCTTTCATCATACCGGCACGGACGGGAGCCTTTATGTTTTTGAAGCGCCCATTGATATGCTTTCGCACATCTCCATGAACCCGCATCAGTGGCAGGAGCATAGCTATGTTGCCTGCTGCGGCACGTCCCCAATCCCGGTGATGCAGATGCTGAAACCAGATACGCAGATTGTCTATCTCTGTCTTGACAATGACGATGCCGGACACAAAGCCAGTGAACGAATGGCAGAGCTTTTGCATGAGCGCGGCATCATGACGGAGAGGCTTGTGCCGGAACTGAAAGACTGGAACGACGATCTTCTTCATGCTCAGAAGGAGGATTTAGCCCCATGCCTGAGTCTGTGACGCCGCTGATCGCGGTCGGTGTGGTGATCGTGCTGTTCATCGTTCTGCTGTCCGTCCTCACGAACAACTACTCGCTCAACGGCATCAAGTCCAAAACCGTTGGTGACGGCCAGCACGGAACTGCGCGATGGGCAACCACGCAGGAGGTCAAAAAATCGTATGCCAGCGTGCCGTTTGATGTTGCTTCATGGCGCGTAGGAAAGAATTTGCCGGAGGTGCAGGGACTGATTCTCGGCAGCACGCAGCGCGGCAAGCAGCTCGATGCGCTGGTCGACCGTGACGATGTGCATTGCCTCATGATTGGTGCATCGGGTGTCGGCAAAACCGCCTTCTTTTTGTACCCAAATCTCGAATTTGCCTGTGCCAGCGGCATGAGCTATCTAGCTTTGGATACCAAGGGCGACCTCGCACGAAATTACGGCACGATTGCGCAAAAATACTACGGCTACCACGTTTCCGTGATCGATCTTCGCAACCCGACGCGCTCGGATGGGAGCAATCTGCTGACGCTCATCAACCGCTACATGGACATTGCGCGGGAGCATCCGGACAACCTTGCGGCGCGGGCGAAGGCGGAAAAATATGCGAAGATCCTCGCCAAAACCATCGTCAATCCGGGCGGCGACGATCAGGATCGCGGGCAGAATGCGTTTTTCTACGATGCCGCTGAGGGGCTGCTCACGTCGGTTATTCTGCTCTTGGCAGAGTACGTTCCACCGGACAGCGCTGGACATGACAAGCGGCACATCATGTCTGTGTTCAAGCTGGTGCAGGAGCTTCTCGCGCCCGGCGGTCAGAACAAGAAAACGGGCTTTCAGGTGTTGATGGACAGCCTGCCCTCGACACACAAAGCCAAATGGTTCGCGGGCGCGGCGCTTAACACCTCCGAACAAGGTATGGCGTCGGTCATGTCCACGGTGCTGTCCCGGTTGAATGCTTTCCTCGATTCCGAGCTGGAGCAGGTGCTTTGCTTTGACAGTGCCATCGACGCAGAACATTTCGCCGCCGAGAAAGCTGCGATTTTTCTTGTGCTGCCCGAAGAAGATAACACCAAAAACTTCATGGCAGGGCTGATGATCCAGAATCTTTCGCGGGAGCTGTTTTCCGTCGCGGATGAGCATGGCGGGAAGCTCCCAAACCGCGTTGTATTCTATTGCGATGAGCTTGGCACGATGCCGCCGTTTGATATTCTGCCGCTGTTCTCCGCAGGCCGCAGCCGCAAGCTGACGCTCGTGCCGATCATTCAAAGCCTTGCACAGCTCGAAAAGAATTACGGCAAGGAGGGCGCGGAGATCATAGCCGATAACTGTC
>OODL01002653.1_pt1 | contig 10622 bp, 8 predicted proteins | sample 1671181 | NCBI WGS metagenome assembly OODL01 (sample SAMN06348130, study PRJEB24527) | human gut metagenome | biome: human gut; feature: ankylosing spondylitis patient; material: feces | host: Homo sapiens | place: China | collected 2015-10 | reverse complement strand
CGGCGGCTTTCCGGCAGGCGCAGTACAGCGCGGGCGTGGCGCTCGGTCAGACCGGCAGCGGTGCAGAGCTGCTGCTGGGCGGTGGTCAGGGTAAGTAAGCGCAGCTTGTTGGCCAGCGCGGGCTGGCTTAACCCCAGGCGGCGTGCAGCTTCGGCCTGGGTGCAGTTCCAAAGCCGGATCACCTCCCGGATGCCCCTTGCCGCATCAAAGGCATCCAGTTGGGCGCGCTGTAAATTTTCCAGCAGCCCCAGCGCAGCGGTTTCGCTGTCGTCAAAGTCCTGAATGATGGCCGGGATGCGTTCCAGCTTCGCCAGGCGGCAGGCCCGCAGCCGCCGCTCCCCTGCCACAAGCTGGTACTTGTGGTAGCCTGTCTTGCGCACGCTGATGGGCTGCAGCAGCCCGTTCTGTAAAATGCTGACAGCCAGCGCCGCAATCTCGGTTTCATCAAAGGCGGTGCGCGCCTGGAACGGCGATGGCTCGATCTGCTCCACCGGCAGTAAAACAATTTTGCCGGGTTTCTGATTGGCGGCTTTTTTATCCGGTTTGGACATATGGCTTCTCCCTCCCCCGCACAGGCAATAAAAAAGCCTGTGCTTGCCTTTTATCAAAAGCATAGCACAGGCCAAACCGGTTAGAAAGAAAATTCGTTCGCCGCAATTCGAGGTAAAACCCGGAGTTTTGTTAAATTAAAGAGGCTTTTTTGCAATTTTTCCGCCGTTGCGGGGGTAAGCTGTCGGCGTTTGCGAAATCTTTTTGCAAACCACCAGCCGCCGCTCGCTGCCGTCCGGCAGGGTGAACGCGCGGGTATCGCCGTAGGCACCGCCCAGCTTTTTCAGGGCGGCAGCGGAACCGCCCAACTCAGCATCCGCATCAGGGCCTTTCATTGCAATGAACACCCCGCCAACCCGCACAAGCGGCAGGCAGTATTCGCACAGCACCGGCAGGGCGGCTACCGCACGGGCGCTGGCGACATCAAATTGTTCACGCCAGATTTTGCGGGCGGCTTCCTCTGCGCGCTCCTTGGCAAACTCCACGCCGGTCAGGCCCAGCTGGGCACAGGCGTACTTCAAGAACTCCACCCGCTTGCCGGTGGGCTCCATGAGGGTGATTTCCAGTTCCGGCTTGTAGATCTTGGTGACGATGCCCGGGAACCCGGCACCAGCGCCCACATCCACCATGCGGCCGGCTACTTCCGGCTGGCTGGCAAAGAGCAGGCTGTCGAGGAAATGCTTGTCCTCGATGCCCTCGGGGTCGGTGATGGCGGTCAGGTTGACCTTCTGGTTGTAGTCCACAAGGATCTGTGCAAAGGCGTCCAGCTGGTCCAGCTGGGTGCCGGTGAGGGCAATGTTCCATGTGGAACACTTGGCCTCCAGCCGCTGTTTGTCGATCATAGGTTTTGATTCCTTTCTGTTGTTCTGGATCAGGTGTGGGCCGCCAGGGCGATGCTCAGCTGGGCAACATCCGACGGCGACACGCCGGGGATGCGCCCGGCCTGGCCCAGATTCTTCGGGTGGATGCGGGCCAGCTTCTCGCGGGCTTCCAGCGTCAGGCCGGTGAGGTCCGCGTATTCAAAATCCTCCGGGATCAGGGTCTTTTCGTGGCGGGCCACCTCCCGGATCATGCGATCCTGCCGGGCAATGTAGCCTGCGTATTTGATCTCGGTCTCCAGCCGCTCCGCCAGCATGGGCGTGATCCCCTCCCCCCAGCCGATGACCCCGGCCACAAGGTCGTAGTGGATCTCCGGGCGGCGCAACAATTCTTCGGCAATGCCGCCCTCGGCTGCCGGGGCCAGCCCGGCCTCCGTCATGGCGGCCTGCAGGTCGGCAGTGCGCAGGTGGGCGTCGTGCAGACGGCGGCGCTCCGATTCCAGAATGTTCTGGGTGTGCTGGTACTTTGCCCAGCGGTCGTCCTGCACCAGACCGTATTCCCGGCCGATGGGGGTCAGGCGGGTGTCGGCATTGTCCTGCCGCAGGGTCAGCCGGTATTCGCTGCGGCTGGTCATCATGCGGTAGGGGTCCATGACGCCCTTGGTCACCAGATCATCCACCAGGGTGCCAAGGTAGCTGGTGTGACGCGGCAGGATCAGCGGTTCTTTGCCCAGCGCATTGCGGGCAGCGTTCAGACCGGCCAGCAGGCCCTGTGCGGCAGCTTCCTCGTAGCCGGAAGTGCCGTTGAACTGCCCTGCCCCATACAGGCCCCGCACCACCTTGCTTTCCAGCGTGGCTTCCAGACTGGTGGGGTCCACACAGTCGTATTCGATGGCATAGGCCGGGCGCAGGATCTCGATGTGCTCAAAGCCCTTGATGCTGCGGTAGAAGGCATTCTGCACGTCCTCCGGCAGACTGCTGGAAGCACCCTGCAGGTACATTTCCTCGGTGTTCTCACCGCAGGGCTCCACAAAGATGGGGTGGCGGTCCTTGCCCGCAAAGCGCACCACCTTGTCCTCGATGGAGGGGCAGTAACGCGGGCCGACACCCTCGATCATGCCGCCGTACAGCGGGCTGCGCTGGATGTTGTCCAGAATGATCTTATGGGTCTCCGGATTCGTGTAGGCGATCCAGCATTCCACCTTGTTGTGCATGGGGGCGTCGGTCATGAAGCTGAAGGGCTGCAGCTCGTTGTCCGGGTCGCCGGGCTGGCATTCCAGCCGACTGAAGTCGATGCTGCGCCGGTGCACACGGGCGGGGGTGCCGGTCTTGAACCGCCGCAGGGGCAGACCGGCAGCCTTCAGGCTCTCGGTCAGGGCATTGGCCGCGTGCATACCGTCCGGGCCGGAGGCATACCAGGCATCGCCCACAAAGATCTTGCCGCCCAGATTGGTGCCGGTGGCCAGCACCACGCACTTTGCGGTGTACTCGCCGTTGAGCTGGGTAACGATGCCCTTCACCCGGCCGTTTTCCACCTCAAGGCCCACCACCTCGGCCTGATGGATGGCAAGGCCGGGGGTAAGCTCCAGTGCGTGCTTCATGTATTCGTGGTAGCGTTTGCGGTCGGTCTGCACCCGCAGTGCGTGCACCGCAGGGCCCTTGCCCTTGTTCAGCATCCGGCTCTGCAGGTAGGTGGCATCCGCCGCCAGACCCATCACGCCGCCAAGGGCATCCAATTCACGCACCAACGTTCCTTTTGCAGTGCCGCCGATGCTGGGATTGCAGGGCATATTGCCGATGGCATCCAGACTCATGGTGAACACGGCGGTCCTGGCGCCCAGTGTGGCAGCGGCGTGGGCCGCTTCGATGCCGGCATGCCCGGCACCAATAACGATCACATCATAATCTCCTAAGTGGTTCATATACTTTCGGGTTTCCTCTAATAATTGATTTGAAATGCCCTCCGTTTTACTCTGGGCATTTTCAGCGGAAGAATTATTTTAAATTTCGGGTTACAGGAAAGTCTGCGGACTTTCCTGTAACCCATTTTCACGGGTGGGGTCATAACGGGAAACGGCAGCAGCAGCGCTCGCTCCCCCGGGGGGAGCTGTCGCGCAGCGACTGAAGGGCTATCAATCGGCGGAGCCGGAAAAAACGGTTAAAAGATCTTCACGCCGAACAGGCGTGAATCTTCAGTTTTTTCCGGTGTAGCCCTCCTCTTTGGGGTTAAAAGGGGCGAGCAGCCCCTTTTTCGTGGCTCCAGCGCGTCGAAATCGCTGTGACCTTGCTGTGCTGAACGCACAGCATTTGCTGCACAAACCGGTCTGCGACTTGAAAGCCCCACTGGGGCTTTCATGCCTTGCAGGCACCGCCGCACTTTTCTTCTCTTTTGGTGTCAAAAGAGAACATTCCCGCCCTTATTTTCCCACGCAGAACCGCTCGAACACCTGTTCGATGACGGTTTCCGAGGCGTTTTCGCCGGTGAGCTCACACAGTGCGTCCAGCGCGTCATCCACGCACACCGACACGGCGTCCAGCCCGAACCCGGCCTCCATGGCCTCCCGCGCTCCTGCCACGGCCTCCCGTGCCCGCAGGGCCGCCGACAGCTGCCGCTGGCCGGACAGGCTGGCCGCGTGGGGGTCGATCTGGCTGGTGCCCAGCAGGCGCGCCACGGCGGCCGCAATGACCTTGCGGCTGCCCTCTTCCTGACAGCACACCGGCAGCACCATGGCAAAGTACGGGGCGATGAGCTCCGCACCAAATTGCGTGGGTTTATCTTCCTTGTTCACCAGGGCAATGGCCGGGCGGCCCGCACAGCGCCGGGCCAGCTCCAGATCCTCCCGGGTAGGCGGCTCCGAGCCATCGAACACCGCCAGGATCAGGCCAGCCTCTTCCAGTTTCTTCCAGCTGCGGCGGATGCCCTCCGCTTCAATGGCGTCCTCGGTCTCGCGCAGACCGGCGGTGTCAAAAAGGTTCAGCCGGATATCCCCCAGCTGCACCGCCTGCTCTACCACGTCGCGGGTGGTGCCTGCCACCGGGGTGACGATGGCACGGTCGAACCCGGCCAGCAGATTCAGCAAGGTGGACTTGCCCGCATTGGGGCGGCCCACGATGGCACAGTCCACGCCCTCGCGCAGGACGGTGTCCGCTTGATAGTTGCGGATCAGCCCGTCCAGCGTCTCCTGCACGCTGCCCAGAACGCTGCGCAGATGGACTTCGTCCAGCTCCGGCACATCTTCCTCCGGGAAATCCACCCAGGCTGCCAGATGGGCCTGCAGGGCGGTGAGGGCATCCTTCTGTTCCCCGATCTTGCGGGCCAGCGCACCGGACAGGGCCGCATTGGCCAGCGCTGCCCCCTGCCGCCCGTCGGCCGAGATCAGATCCATGACCGCTTCGGCCTGCGTCAGGCCCAGTTTGCCGTTCAGGAACGCACGGCGGGTGTACTCGCCGGGGGCCGCCGGCTGCGCACCGGCTGCCAGACAGGCCTCCACCAGACGGCGTGCCACCGCACTGCCGCCGTGGCAGGAAAGCTCCACCACATCCTCGCCGGTATAGCTGTGGGGCGCACGGAAAAACAGAGCCACGCCCTCGTCAAATTCCTCGCCGCCGTCCACAAAATGGCCGAACAATGCTGTGTAGCCTTTTGCCTGCGCCACCTTTTTGCCCGGGTTTGCCGGGCGGAACACCCGCTCTGCCACGGCATAGCTCTGCGCACCGGACAGGCGCACCACCGCGATGCCGCCCGCACCGGGGGCTGTGGCAATGGCTGCAATGGTCGTTTCCTGCATAGTCGGTTCCTTTCAGTGCTCCAGCTGCCGCTGGATGCGGTAATGTTCTTCCTTGGCCTGATACATCTGCTGTTCGGCCTGTCGGATCAGCGTGTCCAGATCCATGCTGCCTGCATTCTGGGTGACCACCCCGATGGCTGCCGAACAGCCTTTCTGTTCCAATGCCCGGATCAGCTCGTCCGTCGCTGCGCGCACCGCTGTTTCCGGCTCGTCCTGCACAAAGGCCACAAATTCGTCCCCGCCGGTACGGTAACAGTTGTCCCGGCCGAAACGACCCTGCAGTTCCAGCGCCACAGTCTGCAGCATCTGGTCCCCTTTTTTGTGGCCGCTGGCGTTGTTCAGCTCATGCAGGCCGTTTACGTCCACATACACACAGCTGAGGGACACCGTGCATTTTTTCGCCCAGCTGTCCCGGCTGCTCTCGTAGGCATTGCGATTCTGCATATTGGTCAGGATATCAAAGTTGGCAAACCGGCGCAGCCGGAGCTCGGACAGGAAATTCTGGTGCATGGAGACCATCATAAAGCTGGAAATGATGCTGGACATCATCCCGAACACCACACAGTCGATGATGTCAATGACCGCGATCCGCCCGGTCTTAACGTGCAGCGCCAGCCCGATGAAGATCACCGCAAAGAACAGGATGTTGCTGATATGCTGCACCGGCGGCATCACGAACAGAAGCGGCACGGCCAGCAGAAATGCGATGAAACTGACCGAAAGCTCCTCCGGCGAGTCCTTCATGATCAGCATGCCCAGCAGATACAGCTGCGCCTCGAAAGCATACATCAGCCAGTCCAGCAGCAGACCGTTATCCTCCGGAAGCATCATTTCGATCGCCAGCAGCACCAGACAGCCGACAAACGAGAGGAGATAATATCCCCGATTGGCGCGCAGCGCCCCGAGCCCGCCGAGCAGGCAGATGATGACCAGCAGAAAGATACCGGCTATGATCAGATAGGCACGCAGCTTCTTCCGGTTGTCCTTGCGGATCTCCGGCAGACAGGCCTGGTACTCTTCCGGTTCCAACCCGGCATAGAAAAGCATCTGATGTAGTTTGCCCACGCCTGTGTTCATCCCTTTCCTTCGGCCGTCTTTCCAGCGGACGACATCCCTCATTTTATTTTTTATTCTACCACGTTTCCGTCCAAAAAGATACACCCCGTGTCGGTTTTCCACCGGCTCCGAAAAGTCCGTGGAAAAAGCCGTGCCGTTTTTGCACAGACCGGAGCGCAAAAATGCCCCCTGCATCAATTGCAGGAGGCATTGCATGGTTCAGGGGTTACAGCTCGATCTTGCCAAAGCTGAAATCAGCAAAATCATCCACGCGCTCGGTGCGCTTGGGTGCCACCGGTGCGGCAGTCTCGGCATCGCGGGGCGCATAGGTGCGCTCCGGCACACCGGAAGGACGGGGCCCACGGTTGCCGCCGTTGCGGCTGCCGCGGTAACCGCCGCGGTTGCCGTTGCGGTCGCCGTGCTCCGAACGGCTGCCGCCGCGATAGCCGCCATTGCGGTTGCCGCCGGGGCGGCGTCCGTTGCCGGGGCGGCCGCCGCGGGGACGGCGCTCGCCGTAGGTGTTCTCGGTCTGGGCATCCGGTGCGGTGGAGTAGATGACCACGCGGCGGTCACGGCCCTCGCCCTTGCTCTCGCTGCGCACACCCTCCATCTTGCTGATGGCAGAGTGGATGATGCGGCGCTCGTAGGGGTTCATGGGCTCCATGGCAAAGCTGCGGCCGGTCTTGCGCACCTTGGCACCAATGCGCTGTGCCAGGGCGGTCAGGTCGCTCTCGCGCTTGTCGCGGTAGCCGGCCACGTCCAGACCCAGCTTGATGTAATCGCCTTCCAGACGGTTGGCCACCAGGCTTGCCAGATAGGACAGGCTCTCCATGGTCTCGCCGCGGCGGCCGATCAGGGCACCCAGCTTCTCGCCATCCAGACGGATGATGGTAGCCTCGCCCTTCTGCACGGCGCTGAAGGTAACATTTTCCACGCCCATCAGGGCAATGACTTCCTTCAGGTAGTCCACAGCGGCCTTGACCTTGGCGTTCTCTTCGATGTTGATGGGAACTTCCGGCTCCTCACCCTCTGCGGCGGGGGCTGCAGTCTCCTCAACGGGAGCGGCCTCCTCTGCCACAGGGGCAGCGGCAGGCTCCTCGGCCTTGGGTTCCTCAGTGGGAGCTTCCTCCACAACAGGCTTTCCCTCAGGCTCCACCTTCTCCTCCACCACGGGAGCGGCCGGGGCATCGGGCTCTTCCACGCTCACACGCACCTTGGCGGGGGTGGTCTTCAGGCCCAGAAAACCGGTTTTCTGGGGCATTTCGAGCACTTCATAGCTCACATTCAGGTCGTCGGCCTGCACGCCCAGCAGGGCGCAGGCTTTTGCGCGGGCTTCATCGACCGTCTTGCCGGTCGCTTCCTGAGTACGGATCATAACCGTCAATCCTCCTTCTTGTTTTCCAGCTCGCTCAGCGGAACGGTGCGCTCGTCCTTATAGCGCTCCTCATCCAGCTTGCGGGCATACTCCAGGCGGCGCTTGTTCATTTCGCTGGCGGAGATATTTTTTTCCACGACCTCGCCGGTCTTTTCATCCGTGACCTTGATGGTGGTGCTCTTTACACCGCGCTTCTGCTCCTTCTTGCGGGCAGCCATCTCAGCGGCGACCTCTGCCTTCATCTTCTCGGGGTCGTAGATCTTCTTCATCAACAGGCTCTGCACAGTCATCAGGATGTTGGAAACAACGTAGTACAGAGAGAAAGCGCTGGGCACGGTGAAGCAGAAGAAGACGTACATCAGCGGCATCATATACATGGTCAGCTTCATGCTGCCCTGCATCTCCTGGCCGCTGGCCTTCATGCTGATGTGGGTGGACAGGAACATGGTCACGATCGCCAGGACCGGGAGGATCAGCAGGGGCAGGTTCTCTGCAGCCAGGCTGTACTGGGGCACACGGGTCAGGTCGATGCCAAAGAAATCCATGTGCTGGCCGAACTCGGTGATGGTAGCCACCTGATCCGGGGTGAAGCAGGAGGAAACGGTGCTCTCGCCTGCAATGACCTGTGCAATGATGTTGGTGTCGCGGGTCACGGTGGTAAAGCTGATGCCCATGGCAGTCAGGGCCTCACCTGCGGCGGTCAGGGCATCGGCACCAATGTGGAAGATGCGCTGCAGCGGGCGGTACACCACCTCGATAACACCGAACATGACCAGGAAGTTGACCAGCATGGGCATACAGCCTGCGGTGGGCTTGTAGCCCTGCTCCTGCAGCTTCATCAGCTCTTCCTGCTGCTTTTCGGGCTTGTCGCGGTACTTTTTCTGGATCTCGGCCACCATGGGCTGGAAAGCGCTCATGCGGGCCATACTCTTCTGCTGGTTGAGCTGGAGGGGGATCTTGATCACGGTGATGAGCAGGGTGAACAGGATGATGTCCCAGCCGTAGTTGGGGATCAGCTTGTAGATCCACTCCATTACATAGCCCAAGGGCCAGCCCAGGATGTACAAAGGATTCATAGTTTCGTCCATTCTGCCCCGCCTGTGGTGCGGGACGTTTAGATTTTTATGAGAAGGACACCCCGCCCACAGTGCGGAGCGTCACAAGAAGCTGGTTATACAAGTCCGACGGGTAGCTTTCTCCTCGGACACGAGTTCGGATTGCGGCTCCCAGCATCCGCCGCGCATTGCTTGCGTCTTGCTGGCCGCGGCCCCAACAACAGCTTCCTGCATCCGCCACTGGCGGCGGTCGCTGTCGTTGCAGGCCATTCCATCGCCCGCCCTACTGCCTGCGGCAGCAGGGTCCCACCCCAGCGGACGGTCCTCGGAGAAACTCCCCGCCGAACTATCCATGCCGCCTTTTAAATAATTTCGATACCGAGAGCTTTCTCTCCGGGCTCACCCAGCGGCCTTTGGGCGGCACCGGGTCAAAGCCCCACCGGCCAAGCGGGTTGCACCGGGCGATGCGCCAGGCGGTGAGCAGCAGCCCCTTGATGCAGCCATGGGTCTGGATGGCTTCTATGCCATACTGGCTGCAGGTGGGGGTAAAGCGGCAGTTGCGGCCCAGCCCCGGGCTGATAAAGCGCTGGTAGAACCGGATGGGCGCACAGAGCGCGTTCCGGCAGACGCGGGAGACGGGATTCACTGTTTTGCGGCCCGGTCTGCGGGCGGGACCGTGGCAGGGGGCTTTGCGCCCGGCTGCTTTGCCTTGTCGGGCAGGCCAGCCTGGGCAAAGAGCCTGGCCACCACTTCGCTGAGCTGCCAGCTCTTCAGGCGGGGGGTCATGCCCCGGGCCACGAACACCAGATCATAGCCGCCGATGTTCTGATCCAGATGCTCATCAATGGCAGCCTTCATCACGCGGCGGGCGCGGTTGCGTTGGACGGCATGGCCGATCTTTTTGGTAGCCGTCAGGCCCACGCGGGTCTTTTTGCCGCGGGTCTTGAGCACATACAGCACCAGCGCCGGGTTCACATAGGACTTGCCGCGGGCATACACGCGGCCAAACTCGCTGTTGCGGCGGATGGGACGATAGCGCACTGCTCCGTCGCCTCCTTTTCGGTTAAAAAATCGCAGAACTTCCCTAAAGGCAAAGTTCAAAATTCAGTATAGCAAAAAAACGCCGACATGAAAAGGCTGTCCGGGCGTTTTTTGTGCCAAATCTTTTGCCAAATTTTTAGTCATTCCGCGCGCAGAACGTCCAAAATAAGAAAAAGACCGCCAATTCTGGATCAGCAGTCTTTTGTGCGCATGTTCAATTCTGCGCCGGATCCCTGGCAAAGCGGGATCAGACGGTCAGGCTCTTGCGGCCCTTAGCACGGCGAGCATTGATGACCTTGCGGCCGTTCTTGGTGCTCATGCGGGTCAGAAAGCCATGAACTTCCTTGCGCTGACGCTTCTTGGGCTGAAAAGTTCTCTTCATGGTTGTATCCTCCGTAAAAACTCGTCCCCGGTAATGGGGTATTTCTGGTCCCAAATTGGGGACAGGCTTGCAATTCAACAGTATATCGCACACTATCCCCTTCTGTCAAGCATTTTTTTTACTTTCCAGCAAACTTTTTTCAGATTTCCTTGTGAAAAAGCTTTCAACTTTTTCACCGGTTCCCCGTGGAAAACTTTTCTTCCACCATATCTTGTGTCTCAAAACCGCCTTGGACACAAGAGCCGCGAGGGCACGATGGAGCGTCTTTTCTTATGTATTATAAATTACATTATAGAATATAGACGCAGGGAGATTTTTGTGGTATACTAACGGGGTATCAGCAGCATTGTTGAAAACTTCGACCAATTCAATGGAGTGGATGTTTTATGGATTCTTTCAAGGATGTTTTAGAGGCCGCCCAGGCATACTGCAAAACGCAGATGGCCGAGCCGACCTATAATCTCTACATCGACGGACTTGAGCCCATCAGCTTTGAGGACTCGAGCCATATCACCCTGTCGGTGCGCAACGATTTTATCTGCAAGATCGTCACCGACC
>OODL01002650.1_pt1 | contig 10630 bp, 10 predicted proteins | sample 1671181 | NCBI WGS metagenome assembly OODL01 (sample SAMN06348130, study PRJEB24527) | human gut metagenome | biome: human gut; feature: ankylosing spondylitis patient; material: feces | host: Homo sapiens | place: China | collected 2015-10 | reverse complement strand
ATTTGTTACTTGTGTTGCCATCTAAGTTCCTCATTTCCCAGGCCAGCGTTACAGCCCACAAGAGCAGATTGCAGCGCCGAACACAGTTATGATCGTGTTTTTTCGGATATGCGGCGCAGGCTCACTGCTTGTGATAGATCGCGTCCGTGTCTCTTATGGCGTTCTCTTCCGAATCGTACAAGACGCACATATCCGCCGCCGCAGGGTCGCTGTTGACAAGCGTGATGGCGATCAGCTTTTCGGCCTCTTCTGCGATTTCGTCGTAATCGCAGTCTGCATCGCAATCAAAGCCAACCGCAAGTAAGGCGTCAAAGCCTTTCGTCTGGAACGCAGACTTTGCAAAAACATACTGCTCCTCCCAGTTCTGTTCACCCTCGTTCCACCACATTTGGCTGCATGCCATACCGCTTTTATCTTCACTCACGGTGAACTCATATTTTCTCAGCCCATCCTCGCAGACCCACGTGCCCTCCAAAAGTGCAAAGGTCTCCTGTGTTTCCTGCCGTATTGCGGCTTTTCTGTCCGCTTCAGCCTGTAACTCCTCTGCGCTGTAGTAGGCTTCCGCGTCTCCTGTCTCGCTCCAACCGTCGTCATACCAGAAAATATCCGTCAAAGAGGCAAACTGCGAAGAGTTCAGGTAGCGCAGACGATATCTGACGCTCTGGCCCGGATCGTCGATCATCAGTCCGCTGATTTGCTCTGCAAAATCTGCCCGGATGGTCAGAACGCCGTTTTGAAACGTATACGCAAACGCATCGCCCAAGTCCTCAAAATCCGCGCCGTAGCATCGGACCGTGTTGTCTTTGAACGCCCCGCCGCGGTAATAGAGCTTCAGTTCTCCCGGCGTATAGACCGCTTTTTTTACATAGAAGTTCTGGAATACCTCTGTTTCCCGGTATTGGTATACCGTCCGGCTGCTGGCTTCACCGCAGGCAGAAAAACCGAGCAGTCCCAGCAAAATGCTCATTGCAAGCAGCGTCTTTTTCATATTCCTACCCTCGCGCATCCGGCGCGTTTTTGCGACGGATGGCAAATCTCGTTTTTCCCCGATCAGCCGCTGCCCCATCTGTTCGGCATGGCGCGTCTCGGTTTGATTTCCAGCGTAAAGGTCATCTCGGCACTCGTCCCTTCAGCATCTGTCACAACGCAGCGATACTCGACGTTGGTTTCGGGGTTGCATCTTGCCGGCATACCCGGGCGTGCCGAGGGCGGCGGCGTAATGTCTATAGAGCTGGAGTTGACCTGAAAGCGCATTTCGTTGAAGTAGGGGTTGTTGACGAATATGGTGATGTAGAAGTCATAGGAGTATTCATAGCGCGGCGGATTGTAGCTGACCTCCTTGCCGTCCTTATCCTCGCGCTTGAGCTCCGAACGGCTCTCGTCAATATCAAGATTGCAGCCGGTCACGTCTGCAAAGTCCAGAACATCCGGGTTTGCCTCTTGCAGATCTCTTGCTCTTGTTACCATAAACTTTCCCGCGTCCTCGTCCAGAAGCACCTTGGTGTTCGTGCCGAGCGTCCGGGTGGTGTGGAACGCTGCAACCTTCTGCTGGTTTTCCTCACGGTAGGCAAGCTGCTGCTTGATCTCCTCGACGGTGCTGCTGCGCCGGTCAGAGAACCACGGGGAAAGCTTTTTGGCACAGTTTTTGCAGAGATTCCCGTTTTCCAGCTTGCGGTTGCCAAGTAAGCCGATCTTTTCCCCGCAAATATCGCAATATTTCTTATCGAACAGTCCCATAAATGTATCAATCTCCTTTATGTATGCTTCTTGCACTATGCGGCGTACTGCGCGTCTGCCTTGGAATTGAGTACCGCGCCGTAGATGTAGAAAGCCGGAACAGCCACGCCCGTCAGAACACTTGTGACGTTAAACTCGCTGCCGTTGACCAGATTCATCACGACGCTCAAGACGCTGAATACAGCCACGATTGCGCCCCATACGATGAGCCCGCCTGCTTTTTCGCTGCGCTTGCTGTGCTTGACGCCTTTGATTCCGGCGATCAGCTGGCAAATCCCTCCGATCAGTGTCAGAAACAGCGCTGCCCAGTAGGCAAATGTCAGACCAGATGCTGCGCCGAGTCCTGCCGCCAGCGCACCCAGTCCGCCGACAAACACACCCGCTATGATGGAAAATACAGCGGCAATGATCATCAGAATGCCAGTGACCTTCAAAAACTTGTGTCCATTCATAATAAATCCTCCTCGCTTCCTTGTTGTTTGCTTTTTTATTCCGCAGGGCGTCTGGCTCCGCACTCTGCGCAAAATACGCTACTGCCATTCGGCATCCCGCACGCCGGACATTTCCATCCGCCGTCCGGCGCAGGTCTTGAGAAAATCCCGGCCTCTGTTTCCCCGGCAAACGCTACCAGGAGGGTAAAGATGCTCTGTGCGCTCTCGCCGCAGTAGTTGTTTGTGAAAACCTCGCTGCCGTCTTGCCATGTCGCGCAGATGCAGCTATTCTCCGCGCCATCCGGGCCTGCGCTGGGATGGTAGACCGGAAGCTCCAGCGCACGAAGCTCTTGTCCGATGCTGCTGAAGCACGCCTGCGCCTTCTCCGGCTCGACGGCGATGTCCTGCCTGAAAATAGGCTTACCGTCGCCATCCTGATACCGGTAGGAGAAAAGCATCTGCTTCTCCGCTCGGGATGGCAGCGTCCGCTCATCGAGAAGGAAGCTGAAGCAGTCACGCGCAGACGAGGCGGTTTGCTCCCAGTGAATTCCGACCAACTCTGCTGTTTCGCGCACCTCACGCTGCTCTGTTTCAAGCTTGGATGCAGCATACGCTTCCTCGGCAATACCCAGAACCAAGGCCTCCAGCGCCTCCGCTTGACTGCCGCTGAGCGTTTGGGCCTCATCCCCGTCATCGGTGCGCCAAACGATCCGGATCTCGCTGTCAACTTCATCATAGCTGTCAGAAGACGGTTTTCTGTACTCTGGAAGCTCTGACTCTGCCAGCACATTCTGAAGCGCAAACCACTGTACCCACGTGAGCTGCCAGGGAATCGGGTTGGAAAATGCATCCGTCTGGCTTTCTCTTATCTCGTCGTCGCCGGATTGGCTTGGGAACCAGCCGGTCAGCAGCGGCATATCGTTCTCCTGATAAAATTTCAGTGAAAAGCTGCTGTAGTAATTCCTATGGTTCTGCCGCCACTCAAATTCCACCAGGTCCTTTCCAGCTCTGTACGCATCTGGGTTTTCCATTCTGCCTCCGTCTTTGATCTGTGACGTTACAACAAGCCGATACAGCGAGCATCCTGCCAGCGCAAGCAGGGCAATTGCCGAGAGGGTAATCAGCGCAGCTTTCACTGCCGATTTCACGTCAGATCCCCGTCGTCAAACGGATCGCCGCACTCGGGGCAGAACTTCGGCGGATGTGCCGGATCAGCCGGTTCCCAGCCGCATTTGTCGCACTTATACTGCGGGACACCGGCCGGCTTGGGTTTGCCGCATTCGGCGCAGAACTTGCCCTTATTCACCGCGCCGCAGCTGCACGTCCAGCCGTCTGCCTGTACTTCTGGCTTTTTTGTGCCGCATTCGGGGCAGAACTTTCCGGTTGCCGTCGCGCCGCACTGCGGGCATTTCCAGCTTCCTGCCGCCGGCTTCGGCTCCGGCTTTTTGCTGCCGCAGTTCGGGCAGAAATTGCCGGTGATACCGCTTTGTCCGCAGCTGCACGTCCAACCGTTCGCGGGCGCTGCCGGTGCTGCGGGAGCGGGCTGCTGTGCTTGCTGCTGCGCGCCCATCTGATAAAGCCCCTGCGCGTTCATGCCGCCCATCTGGCCCGCCATATTCATGCCCATGAACGCCATCGCGGGGCCTGCGCCCTGATTGGACGCGGCCGACTGCATCGCTGCCGCCTGCGCGCCGACCAGATGTGCAGCCGCTCTCGTCGGATCCATAAATGCCGCGTTGCGCTGCATTTCTTTCAGCATCTGCTCGTCTTCTTCGCTCGCCTTCACGCTGGATACGCCGAACGAGACGATTTCCAGACCACGCAGATTACGCCACTTGCCAGACAGCACTTCATTCAGTGCGTCCGCCAGCTCCATCGTATGTCCGGGGAGCGCGGAATAGCGGATGCCCATGTCGGAAATCTTCGCAAACGCGGGCTGAAGCGCGGTAAGTAACTCGGTCTTGAGCTGTCCGTCCAGCCGGTCGCGGGTATAATCCTCACCCACATTGCCGCAGACGTTTGTGTAGAACAAAATCGGGTCGCAGATGCGGTAGCTGTACTCGCCGAAGCAGCGAATGGCAATGTCGATGTCAATGCCTGCCCGCTGGTCAACAACACGGAAGGGAACCGGCGACGGCGTGCCGTACTTGTTGCCGATGAGCTCCTTGGTGTTAAAATAGTACACGCGCTGATCCTTGGGCGGCTCGCCGCCGAAGGTGAAGCGCTTTCCGATGTTCTTGAACGTGTCGAGGATACTGGCTCCCAACTCACCGGAGAAGATCGACGGCTCGGTCGAAGCATCATAGACAAACTCGCCCGGTTCGGCGCACAGCTCCGTGACCTTGCCCTGATCGACGATGATCATGCACTGGCCGTCAGCCACCGCGACGACAGAGCCGTTGGAGATGATGTTCTCGCTGCCCTTGTAGTTACTGCTGCGCCCGGAAACGCGGTGCAGACCCTTGACCGCCATCACGCTCTCCGGAATGGATTCACAATAAAAATACTCTTTCCACTGGTCGGCCATCACGCCGCCAGCCGCGCCCAATGCTGCTTTAATGAGTCCCATTGTCTGTTCTCCCTTTCTCTGTTAACTATGCCCACGGGTCTTCCGCCGCAGGAATACGGATGCCGCTGAGAATGCTGGAATACTCCCAGAGGAACCACTCGCCGGTTGATGCCTTCTGCCGCAGCTTCATGGGCCGCGGCGAATCTGCGCCCGCCGTTTTCAGGAACACGCGCAGATAGCCTGGCTCCATATCCTGCGGTCTGGGGTCTGCCAGCACGTTAAGCCGGTATGGTGCGCGCGGCTGATAGCCGTTTTCCGGCGTCGCGCCTTCAAAATACGCAAGCGGCAGATAGACTTTGCCGCGCAGCCGGTCGCGCAGGAACTGCGCATCGTAGGGCGTCATGGGCCGCGGGCCGCGCAGGAGATTCATTGCGGCAGTTCCGGCGTCCCTGTCCTTGTCGAACAGTGCCAGCGCACACAGAAACAGGGCGCAGATGCGCTCCGGCTGTCTTCCGCCTGCCGCAAGCGTCTCGAATTCCTGCAGGCTTGCAGGGATGCTTTGTATTGTGACCTGCATATAAAACCCTCCTGTTTATGGATATGTCCGGAGCCATGTTTCCGTATTTCCGGATTTGGTATAGTCATGGCCGTTGGCAGCTTCCATCACATACCAGTATGCCCAGTGCTGCTCGTTCATGTCAGCAAAGACTCTTGGCAGCTCTTTCAGATGGGCACGGATATACTCTTTGTCGGCACTGCGTTCGAGCAGGCGGCAGGTGACAGCGGCGACCTCTGCTCTTGTAATGTTGTTGCCCGGCTTGAATGTTCCATCTGCATAGCCTGTGACCCAACCGCGAGTCGCCGCATAGGCGATGGACTTTGCCGCCCAATGAGAGGCAGGAACATCCGTGAAGGCCGCAGCTCCGTCCGTCAGCTGCTCAAACCGGCAGCAGATCGCGGCAAATTCCGCACGCGTGATCGGCGCGTTTGGCCGGAACGTTCCGTTGCTGTAGCCGCGGACGATCCCGAACTGCTCCATGTAGCCGATGTAGTTGGCCGCCCAGTGCGCCGAGGTCACATCGGAGAAAGAGGCTGGATAGGATTTGTTTGCCTCCATCTGCTCGGTCAGCAGGCGGGCGAACATGGTGGTCACCTCTGCGCGGCTCATATTTTTGCCCGGGGCAAATCCGCCGCCCGGATAGCCCTTTAGGAACGCGAAATGGTCAGTCTTGTTGAGCGTCGCAGGCTTATATGTGGGTTCCGTCACCGGTGCGGTGTTCTCGGTGTAAAGATTGACAAAGCCAAGCCCGCCCTGCGCATTGTCCGGGTTGACATGCACGCTGCCTTCCATAGCTTCAAATTTGTTGTAGCAATCCCAGCCGCCCGTCCACTTGTATTCCCGTGCGGCATCGCTCCATTTATACTGCGGTTGGAGGAACCAGCGGGTCTCATCATACGTCCAACCGCTTTGCTCATCGTTGGTTTCCACAACAAAGATGCCCTGATTGTCGGTTAGAGCGAAGAAGTCGCTTCTGTCGATTTGAATGGTCATCACGCAGCCGAATGTTCCAGCTCCGTTCACAGATACTGTGCAGTTCTGTACATCCCAAAGGCCCGTGCCGCCGGCTTCATAACGGCCATACGACGGATCGCTGGGAAATGCATAGAAGCTGAAAGTCGTTTGCTTCGGCGCGGTATTTCCCCCCAACTCAACGACCTTGGTGATCGGGATCTGAAGCGTCACAATCCGGTCCTCGTCGTCCGGCTCAGGCTGCTCGGGCCGATTCGGCGGAAGAAAGTTGCTTCCCGGCGGCAGGGGCACGGTGAAATCCTCTGCGGCCACCGCTGCGGCAAGGGACAGTGTAAGGATCAGGCAAAGGAAAATCGCAAGAATTCGTTTTCTCATCTGGAACCTCCTTCTGTTATTTCTTTGTCGAATACGTACATGATGCGGCTTTCCGCGCAGGCAGTGAAAACCAAAGAGCTAAAGTGTGTCGATCACGCCCGCGAGGTAGGTCGGCGATACCGACGCATAGATAAAATTGTCGACCAACTGATCCTTCACCGCCTGACGCACATCGGCGGCAAGCAGTTCGTCCGCGTTCTCATCCACCAGAAGCAGAACCTTGCAGACCCAGCCGAGCTGCTTTACAGCATTGCAAAGCTTGAGCCGCTCGCTCAGCTTCCAGATGCCCTGCCGGATGACCTCCATCACCAGCACATTGGCACGGCAGGACCGGCACAGGGCAAGCGTTTCCTCCGGTTTTGAAGAACGGTAGACAAGAAAATCCGGGTCGCATCCCGAAAGTGATTGCATGACCGCTTCCGCCAGAAGTCCGCCTTTCATATCCAGTACGATCCTTCGCATCTGCGCTTTCCACCGCCTTTCTCTTCTTTTGTATGTTCCATTTGTATTTTAGCTGTTATCGCTCCCTTCTGCCCCCGCCGATTGGATAGGGTTTGCAATTATTTTTTGTTCAAAGGCCATCATCCGGCCCGATTCTCTCGGCAAAGGGTGTAAAACTGTGTTGCCTTTTTCCGTCCGCATGATATACTATCCATACGAATGTGCAGAGATGGGAGGCATACGGCATGAGCAAAGCGACAAAAAAGACCATCTTGTTTGCGCTGGGCGTGTTGGCGCTCATTGCGTTTGCCATGTGGCTCCGATATGCAAGCCGGCATATTTTTCATTCTCCGGCTGTCAGCCATCTGCGAAGCGGGATCTATGTGTTTTTGTTCAGCGCGTGGTGCTACTCCCTATGGATCCGCATCGTGCAGACGCAGGTGCGGCGCTATCTGGTGGCGATTTCGGCGCTGATGGTGCTTTGGATTCTTCTGCGCTCAATCAAATTTTCCATTGAAAACACGGATGCAGAGCGCTGGCTGTGGTATTTCTACTATTTCCCGATGCTGTTCATCCCCATGCTGTCGGTCTTTGTTTCCCGGTCGCTGGGCAAGGGAGAGGATTTTCGGCTGCCGCGATGGACAAAGCTTCTGTATGTTCCAACGCTGCTTCTGCTCCTGCTCGTTCTGACCAATGATCTGCACCAGCAGGTGTTTTCCTTCCCGTCCGGCGTTTTATCGGATCAGGCGTATCGGTATGAGAGCGGCTATTTCTTCGTGCTGGCTTGGGAGGCCCTGTGCGCGGGGTTCGCGTTGCTTTCGATGGTGAAAAACTGCCGCATCCCGCGCAGCAGGAGAATTCGCTGGCTGCCGCTGGTTCCGCTTGCGCTTTCGTTGGCCTATGCTTGCGCGTATGTTAAAAAAGTCTATTGGGTCTGGGTTCTCGCGGGCGATATGACGGTGTCGCAGTGCCTGATCTTTGCGAGCATCCTTGAATGCTGCATTCAATGCGGGCTGATCCAGTCCAACCTCGGATACGACGAACTTTTTGAGGCAACGAGCCTGCCCGTCCAGATTACGGATCCTGCATTTTGCCCCCAATATGTGTCTGCCGCCATGCAGGAGGCTTTGCCGCAAAGCGAGCTGCGGCAGATGCAGCAGGATACCGTCCATCTGAGCGACGATACGCTTTTGAAGCGGCACAAGCTGCGCCGCGGCTGGGTGTTCTGGAAGGAGGACATTTCCGCGCTGAATCAGATTCGAAAAGAGCTGGAACTGACAAGGGATGAGCTGCGTGATACCGGCGACGTTCTGACGGCGGAGAAAGCACAGCACGCAAGATGGCTGAAGCTGACAGAAGAAAACCGCCTGTATGACATGATGGAGGCGCAGACCGCCCGACAGATCGCAATGCTGCGGGATCTGTTGGCTGAATTACAGAAGACGGAGGATTCAAACAGAGTCAGACACCTGCTCGGACAGGCCATCATCATCGGGACCTACATCAAGCGGAGAAGCAACCTGATTTTTGTCGGCGTGCAGCGCGGCGCAATCAGCGTGCAGGAACTTCTGCTGTGCCTCAATGAATCTTCCGAGAATATCAGTGTCTATGGCGCCGACTGCAAGGCGATTGTCAAGGGGGAAGGCCAGCTTACCGTCGAGCAGGCAACGCAGGTCTACGACCTGTTTGAGGCGGTCGTGGAGACGGAACTGGAATCGCTGCGTGCGTTGCTGATCTCTATAGAGGTTGGTAAGTGGGTAGAGGTCGCTCTCTGTGTTTCGGCGGCGGAGCCGCTCTACGGGCTGCGTGCGCGGTTTCCAGATCTGGAATGGGAGCAGGATGAGGACGGACTGCAATATGTGACGCGGAAGCTGGAAAGATCGAGGGGGTAAAGGCGTATGGACAGGATTAAGGAAAGCTTCGACAGTCTGCCCATCGCGGCCTGCTTCTTCGATAAAAACGGCGTGGTGCGGCTCATCAACCGCCGGATGCTTGCCATTGCAAACTGGCTGCGAAAAGGCGGCATACAGTCGCTTGCAGAGATGCAGAGCGCCCTGCACTCGCCGCCCGCAAACGTGTGCTGTTTGGATCTGCACCTTCGGATCTACCGCTTTCCGGACGGGAAGGCGCTGCGCTTTGCGCAGGAGCAGATCACAACAAAAGCGGGCGTCCGCTATACGCAGATCACTGCCGCAGACGTTACGGAGCTGATCCGGAAGCAGAACCAGCTGAAAGCGGAAAACGCGAAGCTGGCGGAGGCGAATGAGCGGCTTCGGCGGCTGCTTGTGCAGATGCCGGAGATCATTCGGGAAGAAGAAACGCTGGCAATGAAGCTGCGTGTGCATGATGACATCGGACACAGCATCCTCGCGGCGCGCCGTGTGCTGCTCCAGAACACGGACCAGAAGGAACTTCGTGCAAACGCGGCGCTGTGGGAACAGTCAATTTCAGTGCTTTATCGCTCCAGCCAGATATCGGCGCAATCCGAACCGCTGGAGGCGGCGAAAAAACGAGCGGAAGAATTGGGCGTTAGCGTTCTGCTGACAGGGAATGAGCCGCAAAGGCAGTGGATGCGCACACTGAGCGCATTGGCGATCTGCGAATGTGCGGCGAACTGTGTCCGTCACGCAGATGGCACAGAATTGTATGTGCGCTTTTGGCAGAAGCCGGGCTGCATGGAGGTCGCCCTGACCAACAACGGTGCGGTGCCAAAGGAAAAGATCACAGAGGGCGGAGGCCTTTCCATGCTGCGTCAACGTATCGAAGAAGCAGGCGGCAAAATGGAGGTTTGGAGCATCCCTCGCTTTAAGCTGATGCTCAGTCTGCCGGAACAGGAAGGAGCAGCACATGAGAGTGATGATCGTTGAAGACCAGACCATGATCCGCAGTCTGCTGGAAAGCTATTTCCGCGCCGAGGACGGATACCGGATCACGGCGTCCATCCCCGGTGCAAAGCAGGCGGTTGAGGTGTGCCGGGCAAGCTCTGTCGATCTGATTTTGATGGATGTGCAAACGGAGAACCGCGAGAACGGCCTGACTGCCGTTCGCCAGATCAAAGCGATACAGCCGAAGAGCAAAATTATTGTTGTGACCTCACTGATCGACTGCGCTGTTCTGGACGAGGCAAAGAGAGCAGGGGCCGACAGCCTGTGGTATAAGGACTCTACACAGAAGCGTTTGATGGATGTTGTCCGGCAAACGATGGCGGGGGAACATATCTTTCCGGACGCGCCTCCGACGGTCGAGATCGGCATGGCAAAAAGTACGGAATTTACAAAGACGGAATTGAAAGTTCTGCGGCATCTGATGCGGGGCTTGTCTTACACGCGCATCGCGGCGGAGATGGGCTGCGAGATGTCGACGGTCAAATTCCATGTGGCAAATATGCTGCAAAAAACCGGGCTGGAAAACAAGCTTCAGCTTGCACTGGCGGTCAGCGACGCCAAGTTGATTGCCGATCTGGCGGAAGAATGATGGGATTTGATTTTCTGCTTGTGCAGCCACAGGCATTTATTGAAAAGAAGAAGCCGCGTCTGAGACGTAAAGATTGGACTAGGGTGTATCTGAAAACTCCCAACGCACCCGGACAGCGGGCCTTTTTGCGGT
>OODL01002649.1_pt1 | contig 10632 bp, 7 predicted proteins | sample 1671181 | NCBI WGS metagenome assembly OODL01 (sample SAMN06348130, study PRJEB24527) | human gut metagenome | biome: human gut; feature: ankylosing spondylitis patient; material: feces | host: Homo sapiens | place: China | collected 2015-10 | reverse complement strand
TGTCATATATAAGAAACGACTTAAAAAATAATTCACAAAATTTCAAATGAAAAATTATCTATTATATCTAGGACCTTTAGTACTAAAAAAAATTCGCATATGTTACATAAAAATGAATAAATAGTAAAATTTACCAAAATTTTGTAAAGTAATTCTCTGTTTATCCCAATAGTCGAAAACCAACGAAAATATTATAATATAAGTACGAAAACGTGCGAAAGGGAATTTTCGTACAAACAAAAAAGGAAAAGGAGAGGAAATATGAGAAAGTTAAAAGAACGCTTTCACAGGAAACATGGCATTGTAAGTCGTATCTTTAGTATGGTACTTGCACTTGCTATGATTGTGACCATGGTTCCAGCAATCGGTGGTGCAACCACTGCATATGCTGCGAGCCCGACAATCCGGTTGTATCTGGACAAACCAAGTACATGGAATACTCCGGTTGTCAATGTCTGGGCTACCGGTGCTACGGTAGATAACCATGATGCAGGAAATGCCACCATTACACAATGGGGTAATCAGGAAAAACCAAAGCTTGCATATGAGGACAGCACAAAACTCTATTATGTAGATGTACAGAGTAGTGAGTGGACAGGCTTTCAGTTTGTTGATGCAGGTTCTGATGAGAAGGCTGCACCGGAGATAAAGACAGAAGGAGCTGCAATTGAGCAGATTAAGACTTTTACTTCTGATATTAGCATCTATTGTTTATTGGATGACAATGGAAAATATCAGTGGTATAAGGATGCTTCAAAGAAGGAAACATTGATTCCAGAGTCTGTACCAACAGAATGTGACCTGACTATTAATTATAAGAGCACATTAGGCGATGATGTTGCAGCATATATATATAAGGAGACCAATAAGCCGGCAGGTGAATGGCCGGGAAAAACTATGACTGCAACAGCAGGTCATGAAGGCTGGTATACAATGCATCTGACATTAGATAACAGTACAGATTATTCTCTTATCTTAAATGATGATGGACATGGAAACCAGTTAAAAGACGTAACTCTTTCTACAAAAGGAAAGGCAGAAGCAGAGTACTGGTTTGATGGTTCATTGTCAGAGACAAAACCTGCTGATTGGAAATATGTAACAACCATTCATTATCTTGCATCAGGAATGGGAAGTACTATTTACAATCATATGTGGGGAGCAGCTGCTTCTGCAACAGGAGCTGGTGTTGGAAAAGAATGGCCGGGCGGACAGATTTCAGAAAATGCTGACCATTCAGGATGGTATGATGTAGTATATACACAGGATGTAAAACAGAATTTTAGCTGTATTTTTAATAATAACAATGGGACACAGACGGATAATATTGACGTCTCTGTAACATCAACAAGTACTGAACTCTGGGTTACCGGAACCAAAGCTGGTGGTGACACAACCGTATATAAAACAGCACCGGACAGTTGGGAGGCACCGGTTCCAGACCACACATTTACAATTTATTATTACAATGAAGATTTATCAACAGACACAGACCTGGGAAAAGTGGATATGTGGATGTGGAATGCCGGATTAAATGGATCATATGTTTTTGATGAAAAAGAATATGATGCTGAAAATAATGTGACATGGTTTAAAAAGACCATTACAGTTGCCGGCAGTAATGTAGGAAAAACGGTAGGATTAAAGGCACGCTATGACAATACAACAGGAGGAAATGGATGGGATGGCGGCTCTGATTCTGCAGATCGTTCTTTTACAATAAGCGGTGATGAGAATGAGGTATTATATTATGTGGATGGTTCAGATCCGGTTCATAAGAAACCGGTAATCGTACCAACGGAAAAGAGATACCTTGTATTGGATTATGAGAATCCGGGATTAAAAGAAAAAGATATTACACCACAGTTCTATACATGGACATCAGGATATGCTTCAGTATTAACCAATTTTACATATGTAGGTGGAGATAAATGGACAGTAACAATCCCAGCAAAACCATCCTGCACAAAGGTTGATTTTTGTATTGCATTAGATTCAACAGGTGACCCATGGATTAAAGATGGTGGAGACCATTCAGTCACATTCCCTTCTGACCAGAAGGTTATATATGCCAGCATGAAAGCCGGCAGTGAGCCGGAAATTGCTATGCCATATAATGTTGGCTATGAAGTAGATGCAGAAAAACAACAGGTATCATATTACTATCGTGATGATGCTGCATTTGTAGATGGTACTTTAAAGGATATGACTGTAGCTGTTGACGTAAACGGAACAGAGTATCCAATGACATACAATGATGCAACAAAGCGTTTTGAGTATGTAAAGAGCGGTTTAACAGATGGCAAAACATATTATCGTTATAAAGCAAATGGAGCTTATGTTGTAGATGCATTCAATTCAAACAGCGAAAAGCACAATAATGCAGATTATTCATATTTTGAATACTATAAATTAAATGCAACAGTTACAGCAGAAGTTATGAATAAGTCATTTAACTACAATGAGAATAATGTTGTTAAGTTTAAGGTTGAACAGGATAGTTCAGATGCTAAAACATTAGAAGTAGCTAGTGCAAGTATCGATGTTTCTTCCCTTGGCGGAAGCAATGCAATGCCGATCGAACCGGAACTGCAGGCAGTTACCATTTCTGCAACAACAGATACAACATTAGGAATTAAGACATTACCAATTACTGTAACAGACCAGTATGGTAATAAATTCAGTACTACAGTGGATGTTGAAATTACAGACCGTGTGAAGGAAAAGATTTCGACTGGGATGAAGCTGTTGTTTACTTTATGATGACAGATCGTTTCTTTGATGGTAATGAATCTAACAATACAGCAAGTGGTGCAGATACATATGGAGACAATCCGGGACTGTATCATGGTGGAGATTTTGCAGGTGTAACAGCTAAGTTAGATTACTTACAGGATTTAGGTGTAAATACAATTTGGATTACACCAATAGTAGAGAATATAAAAGGTGTAGCTGTAACAGATGAAGGTTCAAAAGATGTTCCTTATAATGCAGCATACCATGGATACTGGGCAAATGATTTTACAAAATTGAATCCTACACTTGGTACAACAGGAGAATTTGAGACTATGATTAGCGAAGCGCACAAGCGTGGTATGCGTATTATGGTTGACATTGTTGTAAACCATGCCGGATATGGTACAGAATCAACATTTGCTGATATGCTAAGGGATAAGAGTGTCAGTGAAGGAGATATTAAATCATGGCAGTCTGGTTTACCGGATTTTGCAACAGAGAATGCAGATGTCAGAACAAAATTAGTAGAATGGCAGACTGCATGGATGAAGGATTATGGAGTTGATTATTTCCGTGTAGATACTGTAAAGCATGTTGACAGCACAACATGGGCAGCACTTAAAAATTCTACAACAAAAGTAAATTCATCATTCAAGATGATTGGTGAATACTTTGGTGCAGGATATGCATCAAATGGTAGTTCCTTAGGTACTGGTCAGATGGATGCAGACCTTGATTTCGATTTTAATGACCAGGCAACAAGCTTTGTAAGTGGCAATATTTCTTCTGTAGAGAAATTCCTTTCTGCAAGAAATTCAGCACTTAATAACACATACATGACAGGTCAGTTCTTGAGCAGTCATGATGAAGATGGATTTAAAGCTGCCTTAATGAAAGGAAAAGGATATGCCGAGGATGATGCAACATCAGCAGCGTTAGTTGCAGCTACCTTACAGCTTACTGCAAAGGGTATTCCGGTTATCTATTATGGTGAAGAAGTTGGTTTAAGTGGATTAAATAATTATCCATACCAGACTAATAGATATGACATGGATTTCTCACTGGCAACAGATGACAATGTCACATATCAGCATTATAAGAATCTGCTGAGCATCCGTAATGCATACACAGATGTATTTGCAAGAGGAAGCAGAAATGTTGTGGTAAGTTCTGATGAGGAAGGCTATGATGTAGTTTCAAGAACATATGGAGGAACAACCTTATATGTTGGTATGAATATCAAGGATGCCGCAAAAGAAGTAAAAGTTCCGGTTAATGCAAATGCAGGAGATACAGTTAAAAATCTTTATGATGGTAAAACATATACTGTTTCTTCTGATAAGACAGTAACAGTAAGCATTCCGGCAGCAAAGGATGGTGGAACAGTCATTCTTACCGAGGTGAAGAAAACAGTAGATCCAACACCGGCAGACCCGGGCAAGAAAGATCCAACACCAACACCAGCAAAGAAAGATGGAGTTATTTCCGTAACAGATAAGGCTGCTATTGAAACCAAAAAAGCAGCTCCAAAGAGTGGCGATGACAATGAAGTAGCTACATATGTATGCTTACTTGGACTCGCAATGGTAGCAATTACAGCAGCTACATATCGCAAGAAAAGAGCTTGCAAATAAAACAGCTTTTAAACTAAACATTTTATAAACCTCTTAGATGCCGCACCTTCGGGTGCGGCATTTACTATAAATTGGGAAAGAAGTCATATTGCTATCATCATGTTAAATACATTATAATAAGAAGAAAACAGCAGGGCTGTCAAGGAGAACAATATGAAAAGTACAGCGTTTGATATGGCTATGATGGCATACAGACAAAATGATATGGAGGGAGCATTCCGTCAATTTCTGCCACTGGCAGAGACAGGCGATGCAGATGCCATGAATATGGCTGCAAATATGTTTGAAAGAGGTCAGGGCACATACCGGGATCCCGGGCGCGCAGTGTTTTGGTGGAAGAAAGCAGTGGAGCTTGGAAATGTGGATGCACTTGCCGATTATGGTCATTATCTGGTCACCACCTTTTTTGATGGCAAGGAGCAGAAGCTTGGAGCAGGGTATCTGGTTACTGCAACGGAGCGTGGCAACAACAGAGCGGGAGAGAGCCTAGTGGAGTTTGCTCTTAAAAATAACGAGGCCGGAGTCAAAGTATACAGGACAGCAGCAGATTACTGCGACCGGGCTATTGACGCTGCGACAGATTCATATCTTCGCACACAGTATGTGCAGAAAAGGGGGATGCTTAAATATAAGCTAAAACAGCACAGACTTGGAAACAATTATGTATATCTGGCAGCGGTATTTTCGGTGATAGGAGCAGTATTTCTCATGATTGCATCAGTGGATTTGTTTCTTGAGCTGCATATGGAGTATTGCGATATGTTTAAGCTGTTTTCGTATAGTAAAATGATACCGTGGGAGACAGATATAGCAATGTTCTTTGGTGCGATGCTTTTATTTACGCTTGGCAAGGTGACAAATAAGCTTCATGTGGCGAGCTTTTTGCAGCTTCTTGGATCGGTATTTGCAGTGGCAGTTGTTGCCATGCACTTTATCTGTGTGATAAATGATGGCAGAGCGTGGTATGACAAGCTGCTTTGGTATGTAGTACTTGTTGTCATTCCGCTTATGCTCGGAAAGCTGCTGGGTGAGATACTGAGGAAGATTATCGGCATACAGTAAAATAATATTTTGATATATAACCGGAGGAGGATGAATATGACTCTGCAACAGCTAAAATATGTGGTGACAGTGGCAGAATGCGGCAATATAACAGAGGCTGCAAAGCAGCTTTTTGTATCGCAGCCCACAGTGACCAGCGCTATACATGATCTGGAAAAAGAGATGCAGATAGTTATTTTCATCAGGACAAACAAGGGAGTGATATTATCAGAAGATGGTGAGAAATTCCTTGGTTATGCCAGGCAGGTGCTGGAGCAAGTGGATCTCATCGAGGGCATTTATAAGGATAATGTGGTGAGCAAGCCACACTTTGCGGTATCGTGTCAGCACTATTCCTTTGCGGTAAATGCATTTGTGGATGTAATCAGAAGGTTTGATGCATATCAGTATGATTTTACCATCAGGGAGGAACAGACTCACGAAATTATTGAGGATGTCACGAATTTAAAGAGTGAGCTGGGAGTCATATATCTAAGCTCCAAGAATACGGAGGTGCTCTCAAAGCTGCTAAAGCGTAATGAGCTTGAGTTCACAGAACTTTTTACAGCTACACCGCATGTATTCATATGTGATAGTCACCCGCTTGCTTCGAAAAAGAGCATCACGATGGATGATTTGCAGGACTATCCGTACCTGACGTATGAGCAGGGAGAGTACAATTCGCAGTACTTTTCGGAGGAATTTGTCAGCACTCTTGACAGCAGAAAGAATATCAGGGTAAGAGACAGAGCTACACTTTTTAACCTGATAATTGGCTTAAATGGCTATACAGTGTGCTCAGGAGTGCTTTCTGCTGAGCTGAATGGAAAGAATATTATATCAAAGCCACTTGATGTGGAGGAGTATATGAGGATAGGCATTATCACCAGAAAAGGTGTGGTACTCTCGCGATATGCAAGGGAGTATATTGAAGCATTGAAGGCGCACTGTATGTGACCCACACTACACCGAGAAAGTAGCAATTTGCTGCCGGAATGCAGCAAATTAGCGGATTTCGAGGTGGAGTCAGATTACGGGAATGCGTAGCATGTAGTAATCTGATTAATCATAAATGAGGGTCAAAATACCTTTTGCCCCTTTAATTATAATATATAAGGTCTAAATATATACAAACATTTGATATAAGGAGCATAGCATGTACGATAGTATAATAATAGGAACAGGTCCTGCCGGACTGTCGGCAGCCCTGAATTTAAAAACATATAAAAAGGATTTTATCTGGTTTGGTTCGAAGAACCTAAGCGAAAAGGTGCAAAAGGCAGAGAAAATCACAAACTATCCCGGATTTCCACAGATAAGCGGACAGGAGCTGTTTGAACGCTTTGACGATCATAGGAGAGCTGCGGGAATTGATATAACAGAAAAGACTGTGACAAATATCATGCCTGCAGGAAACGGCTTTATGGTGCTTGCAGATAATGAGATGTATGAGGCAAGGACTCTCATACTTTGCATGGGTGTGATGTCTGCAAAGCAGCTGGACAGGGAGGATGAGCTTCTTGGAAAAAGGCTCAGCTACTGTGCCACCTGTGATGGCATGTTTTACAAGGATAAGAGGATAGCTGTCATATGCAATGACAAAAAGTATGAGCATGAGGTTAAATATCTTGCGGATCTTGCGGCAGAGGTATTGTATTTCCCAGCCTATAATGACAGCGAAATAGAGCTTCCAAATGTAAAGATATCAAAGGATGCACCTATAGCATTAATCGGAGACTCATTTGTGGAAGGAATTACGCTTCGAAGCGGAAAGACTGAGAGCGTAGACGGAGTATTCTGCCTCAGGAACGCCATCGCACCATCAAAGCTTATGCCGCAGCTTGAAATAGAAAACGGACATATATTGGTGGATAGAGCCCAGCAGACAAATGTGGCAGGTTGTTTTGCAGCAGGAGACTGCACAGGCAGGCCATACCAGTATACGAAGGCTGTCGGAGAAGGAAATGTGGCAGCACATTCGTGTATACAATATCTTAGTAAATCAGAAAAATAATATGGCAATGGCATAGAGGTTGGTTAAAGCATATTAAAGGCAATTACAGCTAATTATAGCCACTTACCGTTGAGAAGATACTGATTTCTCTCAGCTCCGACTGAGACAAATTGTATTTCATGTCTTAGCATGTCCTCAAGGAAGTTTATGTAGCGCTTGGCATTTACAGGCAGCTCATCATATGACCTGCAATTTGATATATCGGTTTTCCACCCTGGCAGCATTTTGACTACCGGGGTATATTTTTCCAGATTTTCGGTGGGGTCAAAGACGTTTGTTACAGCATTTTTATACTGATATCCTGTGATAACAGGAATCTGATCCATGATGCTCAGGACATCTAGCTTGGTTAGTGCAATTTTGTCAGCATGCTGGCATTTTAGACCATAGCGGCTTGCAACGGCATCAAATGGACCCACACGACGTGGTCTTTTGGTGGCAGCGCCGTATTCGCTTCCATACTTGCGGACCATTTCAGTCCATTCACCGTTCATAGCTTTTTCCGCGACAAATGGTCCGGCTCCGACACAGGTAGAGTATGCCTTTAGTACACCGACCACATGGTCTAATGAGGCACCGGGGATACCGGCACCTATAGGACCGTAAGCGGAGATGGTGGAGGAGCTTGAAGTATATGGGAAAATACCATAGTCTATATCCCTCATTGCACCAAGCTGTGCTTCAAGTACAACACGCTTTCCCTTTGATAGTGCATCCTCAAGGAATGCACCGGTATCTGTGATATAAGGTGCATATTTTGCAGCCTTCTGCCTGCACCATGACAAAAGAGCTGACAGAGACATAGGCTCCTGATGATAGCAACCTGCAAGCTCAAGGTTTTTAGCTTCAAGCATGGTCTTAAGTCTGGCCTGTACATTCTCTTCGTCTAAGTGGAGTAAATCACCGAGACGGATTGTTTTTTTACGGTATTTATCGCTGTATGCATAGGCAATACCGCGTTTGGTAGAGCCGAAGGCTGCTCCGGACTTTGAAAGGCGCTCTTCCTCAAGCTCATCCTGTATTTTATGCCACGGCATTGAAATTGTGGCTCTTGTTGATAATTTCAGGTTTTTTGGTGAAACAGATACATCTTGTGTCCTGATCTGTGCAATTTCATTGGACAGATGGTTTAGGTCAATAACCATTCCGTCACCGAGCACACATACTACATCCGGGTGAAGTATTCCGGATGGAAGCAGATTTAAGACAAATTTTCCCTGTTTATTAACTACTGTGTGTCCGGCATTGTTACCACCCTGATAGCGGACTACGATATCCGCATGTTCTGCGAGAAGGTCGATGACACGACCCTTTCCCTCGTCTCCCCAGTTTATTCCTGTAACTGCTGTAAGCATGATGAATGCCTCCTTGTTTTTTGAGTTTAATATTTGGATGTTGGTGCAGAGCTTGTGCTGTCCGAAATTTGAATGGTATAAAACAAGTCTGCTTATAATGTGTATGATTCTGTTACGTGCAATACCTAAATGTCTTATCAGTTAGTATTCTTGCAAAGATGAGTCCGAGCGGCAGTGCAATGATAATCATGATTGCTGATGCAAACCATGAAACAGCATCCGAAAGTGCCATTATGCCGAAATTGTATATAGCACGATACAGATAAAGTCCCGGAACCATTATGACTATGGATGGTACAGTGAGGGATATTCTCGGATATCCGTTGTTTTCCTTGATAAATGATGCGAGAAGCCCTGCTGTGAGAGCTCCGGCAAATGCGGCAGCAGGAGCCGGCATACCTGTCAGGTCTACCAGCTCAAGCCGCAGTGAATTTGCTATGGCACCTATAAGTGCGGCTGTTGCAGCCATGGGAGCTGGACTGTTGAACATGATTGAGAATCCAAACACACCGAAGAAGCTCATTATAAGCCTCAGGATTAGATGTAGTACGGGGCCCAGATCCAAATCTTCAAAGTCCATAGGCTGCAGTCGCAGAAGCAGCGCCATAATCCATGCAAACATCGTGGCTACCATGACTATTATTATTGCATAGGCAAGGCGTTCAAGACCGGAGCGCAGATCCAGCTTTGCCAGGTCGATTCCGCTTGTGATAAACGGAAATCCCGGAATGATAAAGAGCATGGAACAGATGTATCCGGCTTCATGAATGGTTGATACATTGAAAGCCATCTCTGCTATTTTTAAAAGTGCCGCATATATGAAGCATGAGGCAGAAATTGATACCGCTATATTAAGGAACAAAGTAAAATGATGTTTTATAAGCTTTGTACGTATGAGATTTCCGATGCCGGCTGCTACAAATGCCAGTATCATTTCAATAGGACCTCCTCCGAGCAAAAATGTGAAGGCACAGCATGCTATAGCTGCTGCAAGTCCAAGCCTTGCAGGGGAGTAAATGGCATGAATCTGTTCAATCTCATCAAGTCGCCGGTGAATTTCTTCGCCGGTCAGGTGGGCTTCCTCCGTTGGAAAATTGTCGACAAACTGCTCCATGCGATAGAGCTTTGATGTGTTTACACCTGTGTTTGCTATGCTGAGTGACTGTGATATACAGTCATTTCCGTCAAAGCAGTTAAACTCGATTGACATAAGTCCGACATCCACTGTACATGTGACACCAAGCACCTTTGAGAGCCGGTTCATGGAGGTTCTCACACGCCAGGCTCCTGTGCCGCAGGAGAGCATGATGAGTCCGACACGTCCGATTACAGAGGCTTTTTCAATCAGTCCCGCCTTATCTATGAGTATATTTCCATCCTGTCTGGCATAATCATGCCAGGGGATTTCCATATGATTTTTTTCCATGATATCTGTGTAGCTGTTATCTGCCATAAATTATCGCCTCGGCCTTTTGTACATGTTTTTCAAGATTTTTTAGGAAATGAGAGCTTCGCAGGAAAATACCAATTTCATCATACCGCTTGTCATTTTCCACAAGAGAGTCCTGACCGTAAAAAACATATGCCATAGGAAGCTCCTTTTCAATCTGTATCATCAGATCCCATACGGCAGAGTAAGCCTCAGCCTCAGTCTCTTTGAGTTTTACGGTATCTGGAAGCTCACGTATCAGGAGTATTCCGTCATGCTTTACAATGACCTGCTGTGTGGGAGTCATATGCTCGGAATCATATGTGTGGCTGTAGCGGTAAGCCTGTGCATAGTAGATATCCTTTTTGTCTGGCATATCGTTGTATATCTCATGAAAATGTATATAGTTCTTGTCGTGAGATA
>OODL01002627.1_pt1 | contig 10752 bp, 8 predicted proteins | sample 1671181 | NCBI WGS metagenome assembly OODL01 (sample SAMN06348130, study PRJEB24527) | human gut metagenome | biome: human gut; feature: ankylosing spondylitis patient; material: feces | host: Homo sapiens | place: China | collected 2015-10 | reverse complement strand
GCAGCGGGTGGCCATCGCCCGGGCGCTGGTGAACCGGCCCAAGGTCCTGCTGCTGGACGAGCCCCTGGGCGCGCTGGACCTGCGCCTGCGGAAGGATATGCAGAACGAGCTGAAGCGTATCCAGCAGCAGATGGGCATTACCTTCATCTATGTGACCCACGACCAGGAGGAGGCCCTGACCATGTCCGACACCGTGGTGGTGATGGACAAGGGCCGCATCCAGCAGATCGGCACCCCCGAGGACATCTATAACGAGCCGAAAAACGCCTTTGTGGCGGACTTTATCGGCGAGAGCAACATCTTAAACGGCACCATGGTCCGCGACAACGTGGTGAAAATGTACGGCAAGGAGTTCCCCTGCGTGGACGCGGGCTTCGCCGAGAACGAGCCGGTGGACGTGGTCATCCGCCCCGAGGACATCGACATTGTCCCCGTGGAGCAGGGGCAGCTGGCGGGCACCGTCACCAACGTCACCTTCAAGGGGATGCAGTACGACATCATTGTGGACTTCCGGGGCTTCAAGTGGCTGATCCAGACCACGGACCACTCCCCGGTGGGGGCCCGCATCGGTGTGAAGATCGACCCGGACGGGTTCCATATCATGAAAAAGAGCGAATATTCCGGTCAGTTCGGCGACTACAGCTCCTATTCCGAGGAGTATGAGGAGCTGGCGGACGCCTCCCTGGAGACGGATGAGGAGGAGATCGGGGATGAAGAATAAGCTCTCCCGGTTCGCCGTGCCCTATGAGGTGTGGATGGCCATTTTCGTGGTGGCCCCCATCGTCATCATGGTGGTCTACGCCTTTTCCTCCGCCGAGGGCGGCTTCACCCTGGACAACTTTGTCCAGATGGGCGGCTATACCCAGGTGTTTCTGCGGTCCTTCAAGCTGGCCATCATCGCCACGCTGATCTGTCTGGTCATCGGCTATCCCGTGTCCTATCTCATGAGCCGGGAGGGTCCGGCCTTCCAGCGGACGGCCATGGTGCTGATCATGCTTCCTATGTGGATGAACTTCCTGCTGCGGACGTATTCCTGGATGACTATCCTGGAAAACCACGGCCTGCTGAACCAGCTGTTTGAAAAAATCGGGCTTATCAGCCTGTATAACCACATTTTCGGCACGGAGCTGGAGTATTTCTCCATGATGAATACCCAGGGGGCCGTGGTGCTGGGCATGGTGTATAACTATCTGCCCTTTATGATCCTGCCCATCTATTCCGTGATCATCAAACTGGACGGCTCCCTGCTGGAGGCCGCCCGGGACCTGGGGGCCAATTCCATGACGGTGTTCCGCCGGGTGATCCTGCCCCTGAGCCTGCCGGGGGTCATCTCCGGCATCACCATGGTGTTTGTGCCGTCGGTGTCCACCTTCGCCATCAGCCGGATGCTGGGCGGCGGCACGGAGCTTCTGCTGGGCGACCTCATCGAGCGGCAGTTCCTGGGCGGGGCCTATAACCCACAGCTGGGCGCGGCCATCTCCCTGGTGATGATGATCATCGTGCTGGTGTGCATGCTGGTGATGAATCGCTTCGGTGAGGGTGAGGAACAGGCGGTGATGCTATGACCGGCCGCAAGCAGAACAGCGTCGGCGATCGGGTGCTGATGGCGCTGGTGTTCCTGTTTCTCTATGCACCCATTATCATTCTCATCGTGTTCTCCTTCAACGCAGGCACCAGCTCCAGCGTCTGGAAGGGCTTTTCCCTGAAATGGTACGAGTCCCTGCTGTCTAACCGCCTGATCATGAACAGCGTATACACCACCCTGATGGTGTCGCTGCTGTCCACCATTGTGGCGGCCATTGCGGGCACGTTTGCCGCCATTGGCCTGTACGCCATGAGCCGCCGCCGCCGGGCGGTGGTGAACTCCGTCAACAACATCCCCATGATGAACGCGGATATCGTCACCGGCGTCAGCCTGTGCCTGCTGTTCGTGGTGTTCTTCAACGGCTGGGGCGCCTTTGCCGGGTGGGTGAACTCCTGGCAGTCGGCGGTGGTGCTGCCGGAGCGGCTGACCATGGGCTTCGGCACCCTGCTGATCGCCCATGTCTGCTTCAACATTCCGTATGTCATCCTGTCCGTGGGGCCAAAGCTGCGGCAGATGGACCGGAACCTCATCGACGCGGCCCAGGACCTGGGCTGCACCTGGATGCAGGCCTTCTGGCGGGTGGTGATCCCGGAGATCAAGCCCGGCATCGTGTCCGGCGCGCTGACGGCCTTCACCATGTCCGTGGATGACTTCATCATCAGCTACTTTACCGCCGGAACCAGCGCCTCCACCCTGGCCATGACCATCTACGGCATGACCAAAAAGCGCGTCAGTCCGGAGATCAACGCCATTTCCACCCTGCTGTTTGTGACGGTGCTGGTGCTGCTGGCCATCATCAACCTGCGTGACAGCCACGCCGCCCGGCGGGAGCATCACGCGGCGGTGTCCGCCGCCTCCGGCGGACCGGTGAAGCCCCACCGGCGGCCCAACAAGCTGCTGCGCCGGGTGGCGGCCGGAGCCATGGCCTGCGCCTTAGTGGCGGTGCTGGTGGTCACCGGACACTCCGTCCAGTCGGAGCGGGTGGTGAACGTGTGCTCCTGGGGCGAGTACATCGACGAGGAGCTGATTACCCAGTTTGAGGAGGAAACCGGCATCCGCGTGAACTATCAGACGGCGGAGAGCAACGAGGCCCTGTACTCCCTCATCAAGATGGGCGGCGCGGACTTCGACGTCATCGTCCCCTCGGACTATATGATCGCCCGCCTGATTCAGGAGGATATGCTGGCAGAGCTGGACTACAGCCACATCCCCAACTTTGACCTGATTGACGACACCTATAAAAACCTCAGCTACGACCCGGAGAACAAGTACACCGTGCCGTACGCCTGGGGCACCCTGGGCATTATCTACAACACCACCATGGTGTCCGGGCCTATTACCAGCTGGGACGCCATGTTCGATCCCCAGTATGCGGGACAGGTGCTGATGATCAACAACTCCCGGGACGCTCTGGCCGCGGCTCTGCTGGACCTGGGCTACAGCATCAATACCACGGACCCCGGCCAGCTGGAGGAGGCCTTCAACCTGCTGAAAACCGCCAAGGACAGCGGCGTGTATCAGGCCTTCGTCATGGACGAGGTGTTCCAGAAGATGGAGGGCGGCAACGCCGCCATCGCCATGTACTACGCCGGCGACTACCTGACCATGCTGGAAAACAACGAGGACCTGGCCTTCGTCATCCCGGAGGAGGGCAGCAACTGGTTTGTGGACGCCATGTGCGTCCTGAAGGACACCCAGCACATGTCCGAGGCGGAGGAGTGGATCAACTTCATCGCCTCCACGGACTCCAACCTGGCCAACATGGACTATATCTGGTACGCGTCCCCCAACCGGGAAGCCCTGGAGCAGTACCCGGCCTACTATGCGGAGGTCAACGAGGAGGAGCTGGACCCGGAGATCTACGAAATCATGGCCCCCCCGGCGGAGACGCTGGACCGCTGCGAGATCTATGAAAACCTGCCCAAGGACACCCTGCGGCTGTATGACCGGCTGTGGACCCGGCTGGGCGTATAAAGGAGGAACGGATATGATCGAAATCGGCAAATCCTATACCATTGAGCAGGTGGTCACCCCGGAGATGACCGCCCGGGCCATCGGCTCCGGCGGCCTGGAGGTGTTCGGCACCCCGTTTATGATGGCCATGATGGAGCACGCCGCCATGGACTGCGTGCAGCCGGACCTGCCGGAGGGCAAAGGCACCGTGGGCGTGGATATTCAGTCCAGCCACCTGGCCCCCACCCCTGTGGGCATGACCGTCCGGGCCACGGCCACCGTCACCGGCGTGTCCGAAAACGGCAAGCTCATCACCTTCCGGGTGGAAGCCAGCGACGACTGGGGCCCCATCGGCGAGGGGACCCACACCCGGGCCATCATCGCCAACGACCGCTTCCTGCAGAAGTGCAACAGCAAGCTGACGGAGCGGAAATAGCCCCAGCAGCTTCCAAAGAGGGAGGAGAGCGCCGCTCTCCTCCCTCTTTTTGCAATGCCCGCAAAAAAAGTTGTCCCGCCCCTTCAAAAGCTCTTGCAATCAGAGGACGGGAACCGTATAATATAAGTTCAGTGTGAAAACACGGGATTACGACCGAATAAGGAGTGTGAGACAATGACCGAGGAAGGGAAGGCCCCTCTGACGGAGGAGAGTGCCGAAAGCAAAAACTTTATTCTGAACTTTATCGACGAGGACATCGCAGAGGGTGGCCGGTTCCAGGGACTGACCGTTCACACCCGTTTCCCGCCGGAGCCCAACGGCTATCTGCACATCGGCCACTGCAAGGCCCTTTGCATCGACTTCGGCACCGCCGAGCGTTACGGCGGCCTGTGCAACCTGCGCATGGACGACACCAACCCCGCCAAGGAGGACACCGAGTATGTGGATGCCATCCAGCAGGATATCCACTGGCTGGGCTTTGACTGGGGCGACCGGTTCTTCTACGGGTCCGACTATTTTGAGAAGGACTATGAATACGCCGTGGAGCTCATCAAAAAGGGCCTGGCGTATGTGTGCGAGTTGACGCCGGAGGAGTTCAAGGCCAACCGCGGCGACATCGGCATCCCCGCCACCTCCCCCTACCGGGACCGCCCCATTGAGGAGAATCTGCGTCTGTTTGAAAAGATGAAGAACGGCCAGGTGGAGGAGGGCAAGATGACCCTGCGGGCCAAGATCGACCTGGCCAGCGGCAATCTGAACCTCCGGGACCCCATCATTTACCGCATCCGCTTCATCAACCACCACCGCCAGGGCACCAAGTGGTGCATCTATCCCATGTACGACTTTGCCCACCCCATCCAGGACGCTCTGGAGGGCATCACCCACAGTCTCTGCTCCCTGGAGTTCGAGTCTCACCGGCCTCTGTATGACTGGGTGGTCAGCAATGTGTCCATCCCCTATCACAAGCCCCGCCAGATCGAATTTGCCCGGCTGGGCATTGACCACACCGTCATGAGCAAGCGCAAGCTCCGCAAGCTGGTGGAGGAGCACTATGTCTCCGGCTGGGACGATCCCCGTATGCCCACCCTGTGCGGCCTGCGCCGCCGGGGCTACACCGCCGCCTCCATCCGCAATTTCTGCGAGCGCATCGGCGTGGCCAAGTCCCCCAACACCGTGGAATACGGCTTCCTGGAGCACTGCCTGCGGGAGGACCTGAACGTGTCCGCCCAGCGGACCATGGCGGTGCTGCACCCGGTGAAGCTCACCGTTACCAACTATCCCCAGGGGCAGAGCGAAACCTTCACCGTGGAGAACAACCCCACCGACCCCAGCCAGGGCACCCATGAGATCACCTTCAGCCGCCACCTGTGGATCGAGCATGAGGACTTTCTGGAGACGCCCATTCCCAAGTATAAGCGCCTGTATCCCGACGGCCCCGAGTGCCGCCTGAAGGGCGCGTACCTGGTGAAGTGCACCGGCTGCGTCAAGGATGAAAACGGCCAGATCGTGGAGATCCTGTGCACATATGACCCCGACAGCTGGGGCGGCGATCCCGCCGACGGCCGCAAGGTCAAGGGCGCCACGCTGCACTGGGCGGACGCGGAGAGCTGCGTGGACGCCGAGGTGCGCCTGTATGACAATCTGTTCTCCGATCCCCAGCCCGACGGCCCGGACAAGGACTTCCTGAACTGCCTGAATCCCGACTCCCTGATGGTGCTGGAGGGCTGCAAGGTGGAGCGGGCCATGGTGGACGTGGCCCGAGACTTCGACCGGGTGGAAAACCGCACCGGCATCAACGCCCCCACCTTCCAGTTCATGCGCACGGGCTATTTCTGCATGGATAACCGGGACTGCACGGCGGACCACCTGGTGTTCAACCGCAGCGTGTCCCTGAAGGACAGCTTCAAAAAGTAACCTGTAAAGTAAAAGTTGCGCTGCCCAAAAGGCGGCGCAACTTTGTTTTGCTGGACAAGAGGCGGGGTAGCCTGTATAATAGGGAAAAACGGGAGGACCACGCCATGCCTCTGTACGATGCCGTTCGCACGCCCCGGCCCCGGAAACGGGACCCCAGGCTGCTTGCCTGCATAGCCATCGCACTGACCCTGGTGTTGCTGGCATTTTTTCCCATTCTATGGGCCGCCCATTTACAGCGGCAGTACCGCCATTTTATAAGCGGGCTGGGAGAAAGCGTCCTATATGCCAAGGCGCAGGGAAGTCTGTACGTCCGGCAGAACGGGCGGCAATTCCGGGCCCGGGAGCCCGCCTCCCGGCTGTATCTGGAGGTGAATGCCGCCGGCATGGGCAAGCGCCAGAGCAGCGCCCCCGATTCTGCGCCGGACGCGGAGCTGGAGTTCGGAGACGGGTGCATCCTGCGCTTCTGGGGCCTGGACGTGTGGGATGGATACAACCGCCAATGGCTCCCCGGCGTGTTCGTCTGGTACCGGGGAGCCAACGGAAAAATCTATATGTATGACACCGACCGGATGCAATGGCAAACGCTGGTGCGGTGCTTGCCCGAAGAATAGGAGGAACGATATGGGTCTTTATGATGCGGTGCGTCGGGAGGAGAAACCCCGGCGGCGGCACCCCATGTGGGTGGTGGCGCTGGCCTTTGCGGCGGCGCTGGTGACGGCGCTGGGCCTGACCATCAGCAAGCCCCAGCGGGATCATGACCGGTTCATCCGCTGCATGAGCGACATCTCCAGCAGCACCACCTACGCCTTCAGCGGAAAATTCACCTCCCTCCGGGCCCGGGTGGACGGCCAGGACCTGCGCATCACCCAGGAAAACGGCTATGCCCTGTACGGGAAGCTCTTCAACATGAACGCCACCTTCAGCCGGGACGTCCCCAAGGAGGACAGCCTCCGCCTGGACTACGGCGACGGGGCGGTGCTGGAGCTGTGGCCCTATCACCTGCCGGACAGTTCCGACCGCAGCGAGGGCATATTCGTCCGGTTCGTAAATCCGGAGGGAAAAACCTACACCTACTACACCGACCGGGACACCTTCGCCCGGGTCACCCAATGCCTGTCGCCGGAAAATAACCCGGCATGGGCGGAATAACCGATTTTCGCAGGACGGCTTCCCGTCCTGCGATTTTTCTTGAAAAAAACCGGGATTTATGATATCATAAGCTGATTATATATGCACACAAGCGGGACGGGAGCCGCAGGCTGCGGAAGCGTCCCCTCCCGTAGGTCCCATGGAGGAGGAACACCGTTGAAATCCAGAGTTTTTGAGATCATTGCCGCCGAGCAGGCCCGGCAGAACAGCACCGTGGAGCTGATCGCCAGCGAAAACTTCGTGAGCGAAAATGTCATGAAGGCCGTAGGCTCCTGCCTGACCAACAAATATTCCGAGGGCTATCCCGCCCAGCGTCCCTCCGGCAACCGGGGCCGGTTCTACGGCGGCTGCCAGTATTTGGATGAGCTGGAGGAATACTGCTGCCGCCAGTGGCAGACCGTCTTTCAGACGGACTATCACGTCAATGTCCGGCCCCATAGCGGCTCCTCCGCCAACCTGGCCGCCTATATGAGCGTGCTGAAGCCCGGCGACACCATTCTGGCCATGAGCCTCAACAACGGCGGACACCTGACCCACGGCTCTCCGGTGAATTTCAGCGGCAAGCTGTTCCACATGGAGTTCTACGGGGTGGACGAAAACGGCTTCATTGACTATGAGGACGTCCGCCGGAAGGCCCGGGAGTGCCGCCCCCAGCTGATTCTGGCCGGGGCCTCGGCCTACAGCCGCACCATCGACTTCCCGGCCTTTGCCGACGCCGCCCGGGAGGCGGGGGCGTATCTCATGGTGGACATGGCCCACATCGCAGGGCTTGTGGCCGCCGGGGACCATCCCTCCCCCTTCGGCCTGGCGGACATCATCACAACCACTACCCACAAGACCCTGCGGGGCACCCGGAGCGGACTGATCTTCTGTAGGCCCGAGCTTGCCAAGCGGGTGGACAGCGCCGTGTTCCCCGGCTGCCAGGGCGGCGCGCTGCAGCACGTCATCGCCGGAAAGGCCGTCACAGCGGAGGAGGCCTCCACGGAGGAGTTCCGGGAATACATCCACGCCGTTGTCCGCAACTGCCGCGCCATGTGCGATGAATTTATCTCCATGGGCTACAAGGTGGTCACCGGCGGCACGGACAATCACCTGTTCCTGCTGGACCTGACGGACACCGGGCTCACTGGTAAAGCGGTGCAGGACGAACTGGACCGCCACGGCATCACCCTGAACAAGAACTGCGTCCCCAACGAGACCCGCTCCCCCCAGCAGACCTCCGGCGTCCGCATCGGGACGGCAGCCATGACCACCAAGGGCTACACGGAGCAGGACTTCATTGCCGTGGCCCGCCAAATTGACCGCATCATCCGGGATATGCAGGATATGCGGAAGGAGTGACAGAAACGTGTACTTAAAAGCACTGGAAATTCAGGGCTTCAAATCCTTTCCCGACAAAACGGTGCTGAATTTCGGCGCGGACATCACCGCCATCGTGGGTCCCAACGGCTCCGGCAAGTCCAACATCTCCGACGCCATCCTGTGGGTCATGGGCGAGCAGAACAGCCGCCAGCTCCGGGGCGCCAAAATGGAGGACGTGATCTTCGGCGGCACGGAAAAGCGCAATCAGATGGGCTTTGCCCAGGTGACGCTGATCATCGACAACACCGGCCACATCTTCCCCCGGGACGAAAGTGAGGTGGCCGTCACCCGCCGGTATTACCGCAGCGGGGAGTCGGAATACTATATCAACCGCCAGTCCGTGCGGCTCAAGGACGTCAACGAGCTGTTCATGGACACCGGCATGGGCCGGGAGGGCTACTCCATCATCGGCCAGGGCAAGATCGACGAGATCCTGTCCGTGAAAAGCGGCGAGCGCCGGGAGGTGTTCGAGGAGGCGGCGGGCATCAGCAAGTTCCGCCACCGCAAGGAGGAGTCTGAGCGGAAGCTCCAGCGCACGGAGGAGAATCTGGTGCGCATCAACGACAAGATCGCCGAGCTGGAGCTGCAGGTGGAGCCTCTGCGGCAGCAGGCGGAAACGGCGAAAAAATACCTGGTGCTGCGGGACGAGCTGCGGGTGCTGGAGATCTCCGTGTGGCTGGAAAACCTCCAGACCCTGCGGGCCGGTGCCCTGAAGCTGGAGACCGATCTGCGGACCGCCCAGGAGGACCGCCAGCGTGCCCAGGCGAACCTGGACGCCGTGTATGCCGCCGGGGAGGAGAGCCTGGAGAAAATCCGAGACAACGACGTCCGGGCCGAGGCCCTGCGGGACCGGGTGTCCCAGCTGGACGCCGCCGCCCAGGAGGAGACCTCCGCCATGGCCGTGCTGGAAAACAGCCTGAGCCATGACAAGCAGACCCTGGAGCGGCTGGACCGGGAGCTGGCGGACACCCAGCAGCGGGCCGGTAATCTCCGGACCCAGGCCGACGCCCTGACGGACCGCATAGACCAGATCGACACGGAGGCCCAGGACCTGGCCCGGCAGCTGGAGGAGCTGATGGATACCAGGGGAGACGCCTGGGAGCCCTGGGCCCCGCCGGAGGGATTTCCCAAAGAGGCCTTGGAGCTGGAGATCCTCTTCCGCCAGAATTACAGCTGGCAGGGCAGGCTCCGGCTGCCGAAGATCGGCAAAGAAGCGGTGTTCCGCAGTGTGCTGGAACTGCTGCTCATCATAGAAACATATTTTGAAGGTTAAACAAGGGGGAGTAAAACATGAAAAGATGGATCGCAATGCTGCTGACGGTTTGTATGCTGTTCAGCCTGTGCCCTGTGGGCGCCTTTGCAGAGCCTGCCACCGGCGGCACAGAACCCGCCCAGACGGTGCAGACAGAGCAGGACACCGCAGACGCAACCGGCGCAACCAAGGGAACGGCTGCACCGGCGGAGGGCACACCCAAGGAAAATGCGGATGCAAACAATGCCGAAAATGGCAATGCAGCCGCGAACAATGGCGCCGGGAATGCGGAAAACAAGGAAAACGCAACCGGCGCAACCAACGAGGAGCCGAAAGCGGAGACCAAGACCTGCAGCTGCAAGGACCTCTGCGATATGCAGCAGCCCAATGCCGACTGCGAGGTCTGTGCAAACAGCAACGATGTGGGCACCTGCTGCAAGGGCAGCGTGGCAAAGGTGGACGCGGTTGACCCTCAGCCCGCTGCAGGAGAGGAAGAACTGGTTTGCACCACCTGCACCACCAAGTGCACGGATGGCCATGTCAACGATAGTTGCGAGGTCTGCAAGGCTGACCTTTCCAAGTGCCGCATTGTGGAAGACAATCAGGCCTTGGTCGATACCTATGAGTTCTATGTGGAAGGCATCCGGCAGGATGCCTGGACACAGAGCCTTGAGGAAGGCCAGAACCTGAATGTGCCCGGCAACCCCAGCAAGGAGGGGGCCGTGTTCCAGGGCTGGTTCAGGCTCGACGGCGGAAATAAGATCCCGGTGGTGTCCGGCGCGGTCAGCGACGTTTCCGGCAAGACCGTTCGGGTCGATGCAGTGTTCGCGGAATTCAGCTATGTGCTGTTCATGAGCAAGGACGGCAGCGCCGTTGTACATACCGCCCAGGGCAGCAGCGGCAATGCCGTTTCCAATGCCGACCTGAATACCGCTGCCGAGATGGTGAACCTGTCTCTGGGCCCCACGGAAGCCGTTGTGGGCTGGAGCAGCACCCAGGGCGGTGAGGCCGGTGCGGTTGCCTTCGCCGCCGGTACCGTCAAGGTTTATCCTGTGATCAAGACCGGCTACTGGGTCATCTTCGATTCCAAGGGCGGCAACT
>OODL01002615.1_pt1 | contig 10781 bp, 9 predicted proteins | sample 1671181 | NCBI WGS metagenome assembly OODL01 (sample SAMN06348130, study PRJEB24527) | human gut metagenome | biome: human gut; feature: ankylosing spondylitis patient; material: feces | host: Homo sapiens | place: China | collected 2015-10 | reverse complement strand
CAGTTCTTCGTAGGAAGTTCAGTGGTTAAAATCCCTGCCTGCGTATAGCTGAGAAACGTTAGCAGTCATTATAAAAGGAAAAGAGTTGAGCACTTGAACTGACAAAAAAACAGTATGATGAAGAATAAATACGTAATCAATTCAGGTCTTATCATATAATTTGTAACGGGATATTACCTCAATACAATTTTTGTTCAAAAGACACCAAACTGGTTATTTCGGTCTATCTGTGCCACCCTTTTCGTTTCAAATGATGCCACTCACTTTTCTCTCTTTAGGTCTTCTGAAAGATCACTTGCAAAGTTAATAATATTATCTGTTAATGTTTAGTTTCCCTTTTCTTAGTGATTCTCCTTCTAGTTTTATTCTATGCGATGAGTTGACTATTCTGTCTAAAATAGCATCTGCAATTGTTTGTTCACCGATTAGTTCATACCATGCTGATACTGGTATTTGGGATGACATAATCGTTGAAGCATGGTTGTGTCGTTCATCTATCACATCTAATAATATCTCTCTGGATTGATTATCAAAAGCATGTAGGCCAAAGTCATCAAGTATAAGCACATCCACCTTCCTGATCTTTGACAACTCTTTTAAATATGTTCCATCAACTTTGCTTAGCTTTAATCTTCCAGTGAGCTTCGCTGTATTGGTGTATAATACTCTATTCTCCATTAAGCAGGCTTGATATCCCAATGCCTGAGCAAGATAACTCTTTCCGGTTCCACTAGCTCCAGTGATGATAATGTTCTCCTTTCGTTTAATAAAATCTAAGGTAGATATTCGTCAGCAGTCATTTTCTCTATGCCATTGTCTTGGATATGTTGCTGATGCAATGATGCCATAGCGCCGAACCTCATTAATTTTAATCTTTCTATAGTTTGATTATTGTTCATTTTAATTATAGTTTTTATTGATTAGTATGTTTAATTATAGCTTGCTGCACCTCTTATATTGTCATGCAAAGGTATGTGTGAGTCCATTCTATCTGACTCAATATTGTCTGATAATGCTTTGTCCATATTGTTTTCAAGTATATTCTTTATTCGACTATAGGATACCATATCAGCAGTTAAAGCTATCCTGCAAGCAGTATTCAATCTATCAGAACCATAGGCCTTATGAAGTTGTAAAAGACCGATTACACGCTTATAGCCTATCTCCGGATAATCCATAGAGGTAAGTATTTGTTCTACACACTTAACAACATTCTGTCCATGAGCTGCTGCCTTATTTTTAAAGTGGTCAGGATTCCAGTCCATATATGCTTTATGTGTGCTACTTAAATGATCTGAGTTTGTGTTGTAACTACCACAGGTATGATTACGCTTGTGTAATGCAATACGATCATGGTTATAATAGACTTCTACATGGTTTTGTGTATAATGTATCTGAGTCTGCTTGCCTATATATCTATATGGTACGCTATAATAGCTCTTATCAGGTGAGAAGAAGACATATCCCATCTTTTGAACTTTCGCTCTTTTATACTCCTTTATGTGATATCGCCCACTAGGTAGGGGCTTTAAATGTTCACGCTCAATTGTTTGATAAAGTTCTGTCCTACTTGCGTTTTTACGTTTAAAAAGAAGATTGTTGTATGTTTTAAGAAGTTGCCATATCTCTTTATTAAGTTCCTCTAATGAAAAAAATGTCATTTCCCTAAGTGGATAATATATTCTTTGATATGTCAAGTGTACAGCATTTTCTACTAATGCTTTATCTTGTGGTGCATAGGTACGGGTAGGATTAATCACGCAGTTGTAGTGTCGGGCTAACTCTTTGAAGCTTCGACTAATTTGAGGCTCATATTTGCTGGCTCTACTAACGGCTGACTTTAAATTATCTGACACGATAGCTTTAGGAACACCTCCATAAAAATGTAAAGCATTTTGACAGCAGTTTATAAAATCCTCTCGGTTTTGACTGTGACAAGCTTCAACATAAGTGTATTGACTATTAGGTAAGATAGCTACAAAAACTTCAACAGGGACTATCTGACCAGTAGTCCTATCGACTATTTCCAGTTTCTTTCCTGCAAAATCAACAAACATCTCATGGCCAGCTATATGGTCAAGCTTCAATGAACCCTTTATTTTGGCATACTTGCGGTTATAATGCTCTAAAAACTGAGTATAGCTATAAGGATTGCTTACACTATTGGCATATTCATTGTAATGAAATTGATAAGTGAAGCCAGCGTGATTACGAGATTTATTAGCACCCTCAAGATACTCCATTAACTCATTGTGACGAACACTATCAATAGTGCTTTTATCAGGAAAAAGTTCCATCAATCTAGATTCATCAAAACACAAAGCCTCAGAAACACTATGTCCACTTGCTTTGAGTTGATTGACATAACTATTAACCGTGTTACGTGATACTCCAAGAGTGGAGCCAACTTTACGATTGCTAAAACCGTCATTTAATAAACTTAAAATTTGTCTGATATCCATAGGATCAAGTTTGTTTGCCATATCTATCCTTCTTTTAATTAGAAGGGTAAGATAACTTGATCTTTCAGAGTGGCACAAATCAAACCGTAAAAAGTGGCATCATTTGAACCGAAAAGGGTGGCACAGATAGACCGAAATCAGTGGCACAAATCGAACCGTAATACCCAATAAGTAAGAAATATATGCTAAAGCTGATATAGCCATTGATTAAGTTATATAAAGTCTAACGGACTTTTTATTTTAGATTTAGCAACATCGGTGACATGGGTATAAATCTCCGTTGTTTTCACAGAATTATGCCCCAGTAGCTTTTGAATATATCTTATATCTGTTCCGTTCTCGAGCAAGTGTGTTGCAAAGCTATGCCTTAGGATATGTGGTGTAACCGGCTTTGAAATACCTCCTTTCGTTGCAGCTATTTTGACAATATTTTGAACACTTTTAGAAGAATATTTCCCACCACTTTGTCCCTCGAAAAGATAATATTTAGGATAATGGTCTTTATAGTATTTTCTCAGATCGTCAAGTAATGTTGTGGATAGCATTACCACTCGGTCTTTATTTCCTTTGGTATCCTTGACGTGTACTAGCATCAGTTCTGAATCGATATCAGATAATTTTAAATTTAATAACTCACTTAGTCGCAATCCACACCCATACAGTAATTTTATGATACACTTATGCTTTATATTTGTGATGGATGCCAGCATTTTTTTTACTTCAGCCTTAGTTATGTATTTTGGCAAACTATCTTTTTTCCGTGAGGGATACAAATGATTTATCTGCAAATTCTGGTTCATTACTAAATTATAGAACTTATCGATAGATGCCACAATCATCCGTTGGTAGGAACTACTTATCTTGTGTTTTTCTATTTTCCATAATATATATTTTTCTATCTCTTGTTCACTTAATTGGTTGGGATGCTCAAACTTTTTCGCTGCGACTTGCAAAAAACTATTTACCGAGCTGCTGTAATTTTTAATAGAACTAGTGCTATACCTCTGAATCATTAATTTTTGCTCAAAAAGTGTGATTAAGTTGTCAATTTCCATATTTTACAAGTTTAATAGTGAAACAAAGATAATGCAATATTCGCAAATACAAAATAGTATAATCAAATTAATTGGCTTATAATGATTTGTTTATATAAAGAAAGGGATATATTTAAAAACGGGTTTACGAATGTTTTAAATTTTGCATTTACGAATGTTGTATATTTGGTGCGTAAATTAAACGTTAGCGGCTATATTACGACCAACCATGCTAAACAGAAAAATCGTATATTTGCCGACACGAAAATTTAAGTAAGACGAAATGTAAAAAATAATTTCTTTCAGACATATCATAACAGCAACTGCAAAGTGGTTGTCGTATTGTTTCATTTTTAACGTAAGAAATTATGCTTATTCTACAAAACATTTCATATACACACCCAAACAAGGATTTACTGTTTAGCGACATCAATTTGACAGTAAACAATCACGAAAAGACAGCGTTAATCGGCAACAACGGAGCAGGAAAATCAACTTTGCTCAAAATTATCGCCAAAGAATTGCAACCATCCAACGGACAAATAAGCGTTGAAACTGAGCCGTATTTTGTTCCACAAATTTTCGGCCAGTTTAATCATCTGACCATTGCAGAAGCATTGAAGATTGACAAAAAATTAAACGCTCTAAAAGAAATTTTGAACGGAAATACAAGTGAAGAAAATTTCAATTTACTCAATGACGATTGGACAATTGAAGACCGTTGTAATGACGCTTTACAAGATTGGCAACTGACCGATTTAGACTTGTCACAAAAAATGGAAGCGTTGAGTGGCGGGCAAAAAACAAAAGTTTTTTTGGCAGGAATTTCCATTCATCAACCCGAATTGATTTTATTGGACGAGCCAAGCAATCATTTGGACATCGCAAGCCGACAACTTTTGTATGACTTCATTCAAACCACAAAAAGCACTTTGGTTGTTGTAAGCCACGATAGAAAATTACTCAATCTGTTAGAAACAGTTTGCGAATTGAGTAAACACGGAATTAAAGTTTATGGCGGTAATTACGACTTTTACAAAGAACAAAAGCAAATTGAAAACAATGCTTTGAGCCAAGACATTCAAAGCAAGGAAAAAGCGTTACGAAAAGCCAAAGAAAAAGAACGGGAAACTTTGGAACGACAGCAAAAGTTAGACAATCGTGGAAAAGGCAAACAAGAAAAAGCAGGTGTTGCCAGAATAATGATGAACACTTTGCGAAACAATGCCGAAAACAGCACATCAAAACTCAAAAGTGTTCACGCTGAAAAAATCATTGGAATTTCACAAGACTTGCAAGAACTTCGTTCTTCATTGCCCGACATTGACAAAATGAAATTTGGCTTTGACAATTCAGCATTACACAAAGGGAAAATTTTGTTTACAGCAACGAACATAAATTTCGCATACAACACGCAATCACTTTGGACAGAAAACTTGAATTTCCAAATTACAAGTGGCGAACGCATTGCATTGAAAGGACAAAATGGTTCGGGAAAAACGACTTTGATAAAACTCATTTTGGGCGACATTGAAACACAAACAGGAACAATTTATCGAGCAGACAACAAATCGGTTTACATTGACCAAGACTATTCTTTGCTTGACAACAAACTAAAAGTTTACGAACAAGCCCAACAATTCAATGTTGCTGCATTACAAGAACACGAAATCAAAATCCGATTAAATCGCTTTTTGTTTACCAAAGAAGATTGGGACAAACCTTGCAGTGCGTTGAGCGGTGGCGAAAGAATGCGTTTGCTACTTTGTTGTTTAACGATTAATAGCAAATCGCCTGACATCATCATTTTGGACGAACCGACCAACAACTTGGATATTCAGAATGTGGAAATCCTAACAGCAGCCATCAATGAATATCAGGGAACGCTGGTAGTCGTGTCGCACGATGAAACATTTTTGGAACAAATAAACCCTAAAATCCGCAAATATTTTTTCGAGTGTCTGATTTAGCCCTTGCTTGTGACGATTCTGTCTGACTCTGGGCTTAGAAACGCTTGTCATTACTTGTATGCAGACACCTTCCCCTTACCCCGTAAGGTCGAGAGGCTTTGACCTAAGCATCACCGAAGAGTGTTAATCTATCCGTGCTCCCAAATTAGGTTGTATGGTTTTTGTGAGTAGATATTGAGTTTGTACTGTCTTGCCGTCTTGATCCACTTGGCAGGCACGGCGATGAATCTGAACAGGAAGCTCTTGACTCTGTCTGTGGCCTTGACCCCAAAGAGGACGGGCATGAGGGGCAAAGCCACGATGTATCGGTAGAAATTTGCTGCCATGGCTGTAATAAGCAGGAATACTGTGTTCTGGTTCATGAACGACTTTGGCAGATGTGCCCATCCGAAATCGTTGTTCTGGCGGTCAAAGACCTGTTCTGCCGAGCCCCGCTTGTTGTAGTGCAGTATGATTTCCTCGTCGGTCATGTCCCAGTCGTTGGTCAGTATGCAGCGGTATGTATACTCGCCGTCGAAGAGGTCAAGCTGCTCGCCCTTCTGCTTACGCTGCCGCTGTACGACGAGACGGCAGTGCTTCACGTCCTCGAAACTCTCGAAGGGGAACGATTGTACGTCATAGTGTTGGAAACCAATCTCCACGGTGGTCCAACCCGTCTGCCGCTTCACCTTCTCATACAGGCCTGCATATCGCTCGGCACGGATGTAGAACTTTTCCGTATGCTCCATGACCACTTTCACGATGTCCTCGCTATAGGAGCCGCAGTCGGCACGGAAACTCCTGACATGAATGCCGGACGAGCTCATCATCTCGAAGAAACGGCGGTGAGTCTCTGCCTGCTTGAAGCGCACGTTACAGTTGCCGTCGCGATTCTCCAGATAGGCAATCAGCCCGCCGATGGTGAACACGCCAGGGCTGTAGCCGTCAAAGCCCTTGTAGGTCCGCTTGCTGTCATACTTGTCCGCCTCAAGGAACTGGTGGTCGAAATCAACGTCGTACGCTCCGCCCTCCGTAAGCTGTCCCGTTGCCAGCAACAGCTTGATGAGCAGCTGGTTCAGTTTCTCCGCCGTGTTGAAGTCATAGACGTTGCCGGTCTTTTCCGCTGTATACGATATGTTCTCCGTTGCCAGTTCCTCTATGCCGCGCAGCACAGTGTCCGCGCTTGGGACGCGGGTATGCGGACGCTCGGTAAGAACGTCCTTCAGATACAGGTTGAGGTCTTCCATACAGTCACCACCGCAGCAGAACACGGAGAAGATGCCCCGTATAATCTCGCTGTACTGATAACCTGTCAGCGTGCTGCGAAGTCCCAGATGGGAGTCTATCACAGAGGACAGAATAGAGTCGAATTTGTCCAAAACGAAAAATATTCCGCCAAAAGCGGTGATTTTCTCAGATTTTTGTTGTACCTTTGCCATGTCCTTGATGATTTTTGCTTGTCTTGATTTGCAGCACTAAGGTAAGTGAAAAATCTGACATGGCAAAATCCTGAGCAACTTTTTGTTGCTCAGGAACTTATAAAGAAAGTTAAACTAAAGTGCTGCGGAATTAAGGTAAACATAGAACGAACAATTTCATTAACCCAATAAACAGAATGAATATGACAAATAAATTAACAGCAGGCACATTACCCAATCCACCAACAGGAGGAATACTATGGCAAATTCACCGCTATTTAAACGAAAGTGAAATGCCCGAATATCGTTACCGACAAATAGTTTATGCTTTGCAACAGGGCATAGAATATTTTAGAGAGATGAAAGAACTTCCCAAAAGTTTAAGAGAAAAATTGGAAACCCAATTTGGAGAAACGCCTTTACCGCTAAAGCCAACCATCATTCATTCGGCTGAACAAGTAGAGAAAGTACTTTTTGAAACCCAATCCGGAGCAAAAATAGAAACGGTTCTTTCCCGTTACCGTGCAGGTTGGACATCTATGTGTATATCGTCACAATCAGGTTGCGGTTTAGGTTGTACATTCTGTGCCACCTCAGCTATGGGATTGATGAAAAATCTTTCTGCCGATGAAATTTGTGCACAAGTATTCCATTCACATTGGAACAATCAGTTGCCCGACAGCATAGCATTTATGGGTATGGGCGAAGCACTTGCAAATCCAAATATTTTAACCGCTATAGAAGCGTTTACCACCAAAGGATATGGCGGACTTTCACAACGCAGGCTTACCGTTTCAACTGTTGGGTTTGCACCGAATTTAGAAAAATTGGTAAAAAGGTTTCCGCAAGTAAACATTACCTTATCAGTTCATTCCCCTTTTCCGGAACAAAGAGCAACATTAATACCGTTAGAAAAACGCTTTCCTTTAGACGATAATTTCAAAATACTTGACGAATATGTAAGAAAATACAAACGGAAAATTTACCTCGCTTACTTATTGATTGAAGGATTAAATGATACACAAGAACATTTGAACGCATTGGTTGATATGGTAAAGTCCAGAGTTCGTCCAGAGTTATATCACATCAACGTTATAAGATACAACAATGCTTTTGGAGCAAATCCGTCTTATAAGCAACCAACAAAAGAGAAAGTAATTGAATTTGTTTCCCAGTTAAACCTAAATGGTGTTCACGCTACAAGAAGGACGCAATTCGGCTCAGAAATAGATGCGGCTTGTGGACAACTTCACGCAGAATATGTAAAAACTAAAAAAAGAAATAATGCTAAATAAAATGTACAGCAGCTAACATCGGTTTTGCAAAAGAGCGGGTTAAGTGCAAAATTCAACGGTAGTAATTCTATCACCGCATAAGCCATTTTTATTTCCTTTTTTTGTAATTTAGCAAATAGAAAATGGCTTATGCTACTGTTGTGCAAAATTGAAAGTCCGTGCTTCTATTTCCGCTCCTTCGCAAAGCCCCAAACCGTTAGCGGGCATTGTGAAAGATACCAGCATAACAGTTAAACATTGATAAATGAAAAAAAAACTACTTTGGATATTAATTTTAGGACTGATAATAATCAGTTGCAAACAAAGGAAAACAGAAATGAAAGAGAAAATAATTAAAACAAACGGCATTGAACTCTGTACGGAAAGTTTTGGAAATAAGAAAAATCCAGCAATCCTTTTGGTAGCAGGTGCAACCGTATCAATGCTGTATTGGGACACTGAATTTTGCCAACAATTATCTGAAAAAGGATTTTTTGTTATTCGTTACGACAACAGAGATGTAGGAAAATCCACTAATTATGAACCAGGTTCTACTCCATACGATATTGTTGACTTAACTAATGACGCTATTTCAATATTGGATGGCTACAAGATTGACAAAGCACATTTTGTGGGGATTTCTTTGGGCGGACTAATTTCTCAAATAGCATCAATAAAGTTTGCCGACAGAGTTAACTCCTTAACTCTTATGTCATCAGGCCCTTGGGGAGACTCAGACCCAACTATACCTGAAATGGACACGAGTATTTTAGATTTCCATAGTAAAGCAGGTACAGTCAATTGGACAAATGAAGACAGTGTGGTAAACTATTTAATTCAGGGTGCAGAATTAATGAGTGGCAAGAAACAATTTGACAAACAAAGAAGTGAAAAACTGATAAGAGCTGAGTTCAATAGAGCCAACAATTATATAAGTATGTTCAATCACGCTGCATTGCAAGGTGGTGAAGAATATTGGAACAGATTAAACGAAATCAAACAACCCACCTTAATTATCCACGGAACAGACGACAAAATTTGGCATTATAAGAATGCAGGTTTATTACTAGAAAAAATAAAAGGTTCAAATCTAATCACCCTTGAAGGTACAGGACACGAATTACACGTTGATGATTGGAAATCAATTATTGATGGAATAGAAAAACACATAAATGACTGATAAACAAAAACAACGCCCCGCGTGGGCCTATACGCTGCCGGCAGCACTGCTGCTGATGGCTCCTTTCGACATCCTCGCTTCACTGGCGATGGATATTTATCTCCCTGTCGTTCCAGCGATGCCCGGCATCCTGAACACGACGCCCGCTATGATCCAACTCACGTTGAGCCTCTATATGGTGATGCTCGGCGTGGGCCAGGTGATTTTTGGTCCGCTCTCAGACAGAATCGGGCGACGGCCAATTCTACTTGCGGGCGCAACGGCTTTCGTCATTGCGTCTCTGGGAGCAGCTTGGTCTTCAACTGCACCGGCCTTTGTCGCTTTCCGTCTACTTCAAGCAGTGGGCGCGTCGGCCATGCTGGTGGCGACGTTCGCGACGGTTCGCGACGTTTATGCCAACCGTCCTGAGGGTGTCGTCATCTACGGCCTTTTCAGTTCGATGCTGGCGTTCGTGCCTGCGCTCGGCCCTATCGCCGGAGTATTGATCGGCGAGTTCTTGGGATGGCAGGCGATATTCATTACTTTGGCTATACTGGCGATGCTCGCACTCCTAAATGCGGGTTTCAGGTGGCACGAAACCCGCCCTCTGGATCAAGTCAAGACGCGCCGATCTGTCTTGCCGATCTTCGCGAGTCCGGCTTTTTGGGTTTACACTGTCGGCTTTAGCGCCGGTATGGGCACCTACTTCGTCTTCTTCTCGACGGCTCCCCGTGTGCTCATAGGCCAAGCGGAATATTCCGAGATCGGATTCAGCTTTGCCTTCGCCACTGTCGCGCTTGTAATGATCGTGACAACCCGTTTCGCGAAGTCCTTTGTCGCCAGATGGGGCATCGCAGGATGCGTGGCGCGTGGGATGGCGTTGCTTGTTTGCGGAGCGGTCCTGTTGGGGATCGGCGAACTTTACGGCTCGCCGTCATTCCTCACCTTCATCCTACCGATGTGGGTTGTCGCGGTCGGTATTGTCTTCACGGTGTCCGTTACCGCGAACGGCGCTTTGGCAGAGTTCGACGACATCGCGGGATCAGCGGTCGCGTTCTACTTCTGCGTTCAAAGCCTGATAGTCAGCATTGTCGGGACATTGGCGGTGGCACTTTTAAACGGTGACACAGCGTGGCCCGTGATCTGTTACGCCACGGCGATGGCGGTACTGGTTTCGTTGGGGCTGGTGCTCCTTCGGCTCCGTGGGGCTGCCACCGAGAAGTCGCCAGTCGTCTAACCGACGACTGGTAGCAGGCCCGCTCCGATGCGGCGCACTAACCATCGAAACCTCGTGAATGTCGGTATCCTGTCTGGCAGGATACCGCTCATTTCCCTTGTTCAGTTCAACATCGCATTGGCAAAATGGCGGGTTAAGTTCAAAATTCAACTTTTGTGCTTTTTATTCCGCCGAATGTGTCCCACATTCAGCTTTTTTTTAATAATTTAGCTTCTGTGGAAACACATCGGCTACGTCACTGCTAAATT
>OODL01002602.1_pt1 | contig 10852 bp, 10 predicted proteins | sample 1671181 | NCBI WGS metagenome assembly OODL01 (sample SAMN06348130, study PRJEB24527) | human gut metagenome | biome: human gut; feature: ankylosing spondylitis patient; material: feces | host: Homo sapiens | place: China | collected 2015-10 | reverse complement strand
GGCTATTGTGGACACGATGGGAAACGGCCACGGCGCGCTGACGGGATTTCTGAAGGCGTATGCCGTCGACGCACTCATCTGCGGCGGGATCGGCGCGGGAGCGCGCCTCGCGCTGGAGGAGGCCGGGATCCGGCTCTATCCGGGCGCGGCCGGCAGCGCGGACGAGGCGGTTCGCGCGTTTTTATCCGGGACGCTCCAATATCAGCCCGATCTTGTCTGCAGCCACCACAAGGACACGCCGCCGCGCGTCTGCGGCAGCCACACATGCTCTGCGGCCTGCTATCACGAAAAAACGGAGGAAATACGCAATGAACCGAACTGACGCTCTGTACCAGAGCTTTCTGGATATTCTGCGGGAGGAGCTTGTGCCCGCGATGGGCTGCACGGAGCCGATCGCCATCGCCTATGCCGCGGCGCAGGCCCGCGCCGTGCTCGGCAAGCGGCCGGAGCGCGTGCGCATTGAGGTCAGCGGCAACATTATCAAGAACGTCAAGAGCGTGATCGTGCCGCATACCGGCTCGATGCACGGCATCGCGGCTGCTGCCGCCGCCGGTATCATTGCGGGCCGGGAAGACAGGGAGCTTGAGGTTCTGAGCGAGGTCACGCAGGCGCAGATCGAGGAAATGCGCGCCTATCTTAAAGAAGCTGCCTTTGAGATTCGCCCCATTGACTCACCGTTCATTTTCGACATCCGCATTACGGTCTGCGCGGACGGCGATCAGGCCACGGCCCGCATTGTCGGCAGCCACACCAATCTTGTCCAGCTGCTGCACGGCACAACGCGCATCATCGACCGCCCGTGCAGCGAAACAGTGTCCGAGCGGCGCACGGACCGGAGCATCCTGACCGTGGAGCGTATCGTCGATTTCGCTGATTCCCTCTGTCCGGAGGATGTGCAGGAGCTGTTTGAACGTCAGATCTCATATAACATGGCCATCGCGGAGGCAGGACTCAGCGGCTCCTATGGCGCGAACGTCGGCAGAACGCTGCGTGAGGCCTATGGCGAGACGGTAAACAACCGTGCCCGCTATATGGCCGCTGCGGCCAGCGACGCACGGATGTCCGGCTGCGAGCTGCCGGTCATCATCAATTCCGGTTCCGGCAATCAGGGCATCACTGCCTCCGTGCCGGTCGTCGTCTACGCACAGGAGCTTGGCGTGAGCCGCGAAACGCTCTACCGGGCGCTGGCTGTGTCCAATCTGAGCACGATCCATATCAAGGCGCATATCGGGACGCTGTCCGCCTACTGCGGAGCCGTCTCGGCAGGCTGCGGCGCGGGAGCGGGCATTACATATCTTTATGGCGGCGGATATGAGCATATCAAGCACACGCTCGTCAACGCCATGGCGATCACGTCCGGCATCATCTGCGACGGGGCCAAGCCCTCCTGTGCGGCCAAGATCGCGACCAGCGTGGACGCGGGATTGCTCGGCTATCATATGTACCGCTGCGGCAACCAGTTCTACGCCGGGGACGGCATCGTCAAATCCGGCATCGAGCACACGATTGAAACCGTCGGCACGCTGGCCCACACCGGCATGGCCGACACCGACCGCCAGATCGTCCGCCTGATGATGGAGGACTGAGACGGTTGGAATGCGTACGCGCCAGCACATTACCGGGAAATTGAGCTTTAAAACCCACAAGCCAGTAGGGGCGGACGACTCTGTCCGCCCGGCAGTGAGGCGCCAAAGCATTGAAAATTTTCGGCGACTGCGTGTGCACTCGCCTGTACATTTGTAGGGGCCGATGCCCTCATCGGCCCGGCAGAATGCACCGATTTACGGGAATCTTCGGCGAATTCGCGGCTTCCCAACGGGCCGATGTAGGCATCGGCCCCTACAATCAAGCAAGTATGTGCATACGGATTCGCCGTGGATTTCTGAGAAAAAGAGCCGCGTTCAGCGGGCGGACAGAGTCGTCCGCCCCTACAGGAACTGCTCGCGTATCTCCGCCGGGGAGGCGGTGCAGAGGCAGGCGGAATAGCCTGCAAACAGCGGCAGAAGCTGCAGGTTTACGCCCGGAACAGACGGGAAGCCGCCCTCAGGCGAGACGGTGCAGACTGCCTTCAGGCCGGAAAGGCCCTCACCGGTGAATTTGAGATAGCTCTCCTTTGCGCACCAGAGGTCAAAAAAGGGCGCATGGGAAGTCCGCTCCAGAAAAGCCTGCTCTGCCGGAGAAAAAAAGCGGCGCGCAAGCGCCTGCTTTTGGCAATCGCGGTGCTGCTGCACGTCGAGGCCGACCGGCGCGGCGGAAAACGCGCACAGCCAGTATGCCCCGCTGTGGGAAATGCTGAACTGCAGCTGCGGCGCGTCCGGAAAATACGGCTTCCCGTGTGCGCCGGACGCAAGCGCCGGCTCTGCCAGTCCGGGCGCATACAGCTGCGCTGCCTGCCGCAGCAGCCGGTGCGACGCGCCGGGGCTGCGGTCATAGGCGGCGGAATAGATCGTGACGCGCTGCGGCTCAGTCATTCGGCGTATCGGTCAGGACCTTGCCGATGTTCCACAGGTGCGCTGCCCGCTGGGCCGCATCCAGCCGCTCCGCGTCGCGCTCGTAGCGGATCTCTGCCGTGTGCGCGCCGCAGTCGAGACAGGCCGCGTAGAAGCACCAGCCGTTTTCCTCCTCCATCAGTCCCGCACCGCCGCAGATGGGGCACTCCTGCAGTTCGATCTGTTCGTAAAGCTCCATATCGTTCGCTCTCCTGTTCTGGTTTGATTCTCTGACCAGTATAGTGCAGCTTTCCCGCCGCGTCAACTAAAACTGCGCTTGACGGATGGCGCACTCTGCCGGTATACTGGAAGAAAACAGAAAGGCAGGCGCAGCATGGACAGGCTTACGATCTTTTTTGACCTTGACGACACGCTCTACGACCGCAGCATTCCCTATGAAAGAGCGTTTTCGCAGTTTTTCGGCGGAAGATACGCGGAAAAGCTGCCGCAGGCGTTTGACGCGGTCATTCACCGCGGCTACGAGGTGTTTACAGACGCGCACACCGGAAAAATCAGCATGGAGGCCATGCATATCTACCGCCATCAGACCGGTCTGGCAGACGCCGGTATCTCTATTACGCCGGACGAGGCGCTGCGCTTTCAGGCACTCTACGCCGAGCAGCAGCGGCACATCACGCTGAGCGATACCATGCGCTGCGTGCTGGACCTGTGCAGGGAGCGCTTCGCCGCCGTCGGCGTGATCACGAACGGAAGCGTTGGCTCGCAGACCGGGAAGCTGAAAAGCCTTGGCATGGAGCGCTGGGTGCCTGCGCAGCTGGTCTTCATTTCCGATGCAGTCGGCGTGATGAAGCCCGCGCCGGAAATTTTTCGCATGGCGCAGAAGGCTGCCGGAGGCGGCCCGTGCCTGTTCGTGGGCGATTCGTGCACGCAGGATATCGCCGGAGCCGCCGCCTGCGGCTGGCAGACGATCTGGATGAACCGCCGCGGAGAAGCGCCGGGGGACATTTGCCCCAGCTGCACAGTCACAAGCGAGAAGGCGCTGCTCGACTGCCTGCAAACGATCGCGGATAATCCGATGATTGAGCTGCGAGCCATCAGTGAAGATAACTTCAGAGAATGCCTGCTTTTGAGAGCAAGTGTAGAGAATGAGGATTTTGTCGATCCTGTGACCTATTCACTGGCGGAAGCATGGGTTTACTATCAAGACACAAGGCCGTTTGCCATATACAGCGATGACACGATAGTTGGGTTTGTTTCCATGTATGTGGGAGAAGACAATTATCAAATCATCAACTTCTTAATTGACGATGCATTTCAGAGGAAGGGATATGGATCAAAGGCGGTAAAGCTCTGTATTGAGTATTTGCAAAGGGAATTCTCTGCCTGCAGAATCTCTGCTCCGGTAAAGATGGAACATATTGCTGCGCAGGAGTTCTGGATAAAGCAGGGCTTTTGTCTTTCCGATACGATTGAGGATGGATATGTATTTATGAGACTCTTTTTGACTTGACAAAAAACGAACCCATGCATAGCGGAATGAAATGATTTGATTGAGGTACTGAAGATGGCAGAAACTTATTATAAACCATGTTCGGAGTTTGACCGTTGCAATGAACTGATCGAGAAATACTGGAACACAAAGCAGTTTGAGAAGTGCTTTGAAGGACACATGGAACTTGCTGAGAAGGGCTATCCCCTTGCCGAATGTCAAGTGGGCTACTTTTTCTATGACGGGATCGGTGTGGAGAAGGACGCGGATAAGGCGTTTTATTGGACGCAGCGTGCCGCAGAGCATGGTGATCGTGACGGCCAATTCAATCTCGCATATTTCTATGAAGAAGGGATTGGGACGCCTGTTAATATGGAAAAGGCAAAGCACTGGTATAAGAAAGCTGCGGAGCAGAACCATGATCTTGCCATCCAAAAATGCCAGGACTTAAATCTCGGGAATGAATAACGCGCAAGGTTGACACTGCCCCGGACAAGCACGCTTGTCCGGGGCTTCATGCTGCCTTATAAAAACCCGGCGGCGGAAAACTCCGCTGCCGGGCGCTTGAAGGCAAATTTAGATGTTTCTGACGTTCTCGTCCGACAGGAAGAACAGCGCCAGTGCGCCGGGGCCGACATGGGAGCCGGTCACAGGCTCGTAATCGACCGTCAGGATTTTTTTGGGCGGCTTGCTGCTGCGGCGCAGGAGGGACGCGAGGATCTGCGCGTCGGGCGCGCAGTCGGCATGGGCGATGCCGACGGTCTGGTCCTGCGCATCCACAACAAGTTCCTCATACCGCTTGGCAATGGCCTCAACGGCGCGCTGCCGGCCGCGGAGCTTGGCAAAGCAGACGATCTTTCCCTGCGGGTCGCCCTTCAGAAGCGGCTTGATCTGTAGGACCGTCCCGACGGCGGCTTCCAGATTGGACAGGCGGCCCGTCCGGCGCAGATAGCGCAGATCGTCAACGGTAAAGATCTGCGCCATGCGGTGGCGCAGCGCGCGGAGCGTCTTATAGGTTTCGTCAATGCTCAGCCCTTCGCGGCGGCAGTCCGCCGCGCGCATGACAAGCAGGCCCTCGCCCAGCGATGCGCTGTAGGTGTCGACCAGAAGAAGCTTCCTGTCCGGGAACTCCTCGCGCAGCTGCCGCGCGGCGATCTGGCCGGAGGCATACGAGCCGCTGATGCCAGAGGACATACTGACAAACAGAACGTCCTCGCCCGCTTCCAGCAGCGGCGTCAGTACGTCGATGTAGCGCTGCGGCGGGATCTGGGAGGTCGTGACCTTCACGCCGCTGCGCATCTGCGCGTAAAAATCCTTCGCGTCAAAGTTCGTCAGATCCATGCAGGACTGCTCGCCCTTTCCGCTCTGGAAGGTGTAGGGGATGACCGTGATCTGCTCAGCGTGCAGATAGTCGGTCGGGAGATTTGCGGATGTATCGGTAACGATTCTGAACATGACGTCGCTTCTTTCTTGATATAATCTTCGATATTAGATTATCACATTTTACACGCAATGTCAATTCATCTTTCAAACGCGATTATCTCATGCATTTTTTACCGGATGTGATATACTTGACCCGGAAAGGTGTGTGCAGCAATGAATTTTGACAATGATCTGGTCGTCGGAAAGCTCCGGCGCTGGGAAAAGTTTCTCGCGGCCTACCGGCTGCCGGAATGGGACGCCATTCCGGACTTTGGCCTCTACATGGAGCAGGTCGTGCAGCTTTTAAAGCAGTATCTCGACTATCTGCCGCCCGAGCTCAGGCAGACGGAGCCCATCACAGCGGCGGCCATCAACAACTACGTGCGCACGAAGCTCCTGCCGGAGCCGCGCAAAAAGCGCTATTACCGCATCCATATCGCGTATCTCATCATGATCTGTACGCTCAAGCAGAGCCTGCGGCTGTCGATGCTGCAGACGCTCCTGCCGGGCGATCTTGCGGAGGAGGACGTCAAAAAGGCCTACGCCGCGTTTGCCCTGCGCCACCAGCGGTGCGCGAAATACTTCATCGAGCAGGTCCGTCTGACGGCCGCCGCCATGTTCGACCGCGAGGTCACGACGGAGCTGAACGTCCGCGATACGCCGGAGATGATCGTCTCCGCCGCGATCTTAAGCGGCTTCACGAACCTGTTTGCGGAAAAGCTCATGCTGCTGGAGGGCAAGACGCTTGCCGACGGCGGAAGCATTGAGGTGCAAAAATAAACGCAGAGCCGGTGTTCCAATCTGTCTGGAACACCGGCTCCGGCTATTACGGGATCTCAAGTTCGCGTTTGAATTCGTCCAGCGTGGTGTCGCGGCTGACGGTGATGCGTTCGATCAGCAGCGGGTCGCTGCCGGTTTCATAGACGCCTGCGCAGGTGCGGACGCCGTAGGTGAAAAACCAGCTGGCAATTTTTCTGGTGCGGGCGCTGCTGTTCCCGTTCGGATAGGAAAGCGCGACGGGGAAGCGCCCGGTGAGCGTGAAGATCGCGCTCTGGCTGCGCACCAGCTCCCACAGCAGCGCCAGCGGGGACAGCGCGGCCATGTTCCGGTGGCTCCAGCCGTGGCTCTGGATGCTGACCAGACCGGACTGCACCAGCTCCGTGAGCTGCGCCCGCGTCAGCTTGTGCGGCTTGCCGACGTCGCCCGCGATCAGAAAGATCGTTGCCTTCATGCCGTACTTCTGCAGAAGCGGCAGGAGCGTTTCGGCATTGTCGTCGTATCCGTCGTCAAAGGTCAGGAGCACCGGCTTTTCATATTGCTCGATGTGGGAAAGATCCTCGAAAAAGATCGTCTCATAGCCGTTTTCGGACAGGTATTGCAGCTGCTTTTCCAGCTCCTCCGGCTTTACGAACAGACTTTCCTCGCCCCAGCAGTCGTCGCCGACGGCGTGGTACATGAGAACGGGGACCCGGACCCCGGCGCTTGACGGCAGGCGCTGCGCACGCCGGACGGCGGCAATGCCGAGCGCCAGCGCACAGACGGCCAGCAGCAGGAAAAGCGCCGTCAGCAGTTTCCGACGTTTCATGCCTGAACCAGCTCCGTTTGCTCACGCGGGAAGGTCACGACAGCCTTGAACAGATCGCCGTCGATCTCAAGGCGGAACGTGCCGCCCTGCAGCTCGGTCAGGCTCTGCGCGATGGACAATCCCAGACCGCTGCCCTCTGTATGGCGCGAGCGGTCGCCGCGCACGAAGCGGGCCATGAGCTCCTCTGCCGGGATGTTCAGCTCGTATTTCGAGATATTCTTGAACGTGAGCGAGACGGTATTCTCATCCGCAGCGCTTTCAAAATACACGCGTGTGCCGGGCATGGCATATTTGCAGATATTCGAGAACAGATTGCCCAGCACGCGGGACAGCAGCTGTCCGTCGGCCTGAATGACCGGCTGGGACGGCGCGGGGCGGAAGATCGGCTCCAGCTGTGCGTCTTCCAGCTTCTCCATGTAATCGCCCGCCAGCTGGCTCAGCAGCACGTTCACGTCCGTCGGCGCCAGATGCACCGGAAGACTGCCTGACGAGGCCTTCGACGCTTCGACTAAGTCCTCCGTCAGCTTCTTGAGCCGCGCGGCCTGCCGGTTCAGAACGTCCACGTATTCTTTCGCCTTCTCCGGCTGGATATCCTCCTTTTCGAGAAGATCGACGTAGTTGACGATGGACGTCAGCGGCGTTTTGATATCGTGGGAGACGTTTGTGATGAGCTCCGTTTTCATGCGCTCGGCCCGCGTCTGCTCATCGACGGCCTTCTGGATGCCGGACTGGATGCTTTGCAGATTCTCTTCGTGCTTTTTAAGTGCGGGCAGCCAGCGGGGGATAGGCTTGCCCTTGTAATCGGTCTGGCCGTCGGCAATGGCCTGTCCTTCCTTCTGCAAAAGCCTCAGACTGGAGGCCAGATATAAGATCACAATGGTCAGCACTCCGCGCGAAAACAGCCACAGGACCGCTTGCTCCGCTTCGCGGCTTCCGAGCAAGAACGTGAAAATCAGATCTGCAAAACAAAGCCCGACCCAGACCAGCGCCGTCCGCCAGACCATCGGAATGCGGCCCAGCGCCCGGAAGATCCACGCAAAAACCCTGTAGATCAGCGTGTTTTTGAAGAAGCCCGGTGCCTTTGCACGGCCCGCAACGCTCAGGATGAGCGTCAGCGCCAGAGCCGCAGTACCGAATGCGAGAAGAATATAGTACCAGAAATCGATATACCAGATATTGCTAAGAAAGGATGCCCACGCGACGAGCAGCAGAGCAAGCAGCGCAAGGAACAGATCGAGCGGGATTTTATTCAGCCAGCACTGGTAGATGCCGTCCACGCCCTCCTTGTGCCCCATGGAGCACAGCAGGAAGATAAACAGGAACAGGCAGACCGCAAGAAGCAGAATGGTCAGCACGATCAGAAGATAGCGTGCGCTGATCAGCCGCTCAACCCATGTCATAACGTACAGCGCGGAATCGCGCGGAGCAAGCGGGCTTTTGAGATACGCCTGATAGACCACTGTGACGTCGCTGCCGTCGCTCAGCGAAGTGCTCATGTCCTGCTGGTAATAGGCGGAAGCCTTGCCGGAATAATCGTCTTTATTCAGTGCGCCGGTGCTGAACAGAATCTCGCCGGTGGCTTTGTCCGTGAGTTTGAAGTAGATGTTGGAGGTGAGCGGGTCATAGCGATCACGGAGAAGATTGCGGGAGACCGTATCGTCCTCGGCCCAGGCGTGCAGCGCCGCCCAGCCGTCGCCGTTCGTCTGCTGTAATAGATTATTTTCCGCTATCTGGCGTACCTGCTCACCGCCGTCCGCGTAGGCGCCATAATTGATCAGATACGCGATGCCCAATGCCGAGGCTGCCAATAATACCGCGAACATGATCAGGAGCACAATGGCTGTGCACTTGACCCAAAGCTTTCCGTATAGCTGTTTCATGGTCTGTCTCCTTCCAGCTTGTAGCCCTTGCCCCAGACGACCTTTAAATACCGTGGCTCGGACGGGTTGATCTCCAGCTTTTCCCGCAGATGGCGGATGTGTACCGCCACCGTATTGTCGATCCCGACCGGCGCTTCGTTCCACACGGCGCTGTAAAGCTCCGCGGGCGTAAAGACCTTGCCGGGGTGCTGCATGAGATAATACAGGATGTCATATTCCTTCGGCGTGAGCGCGATCGGCTCTCCGTCGAGCGTGACGCGCTTCGCGTCATGGTCAAGGCAGATGCCGCCGACCGTCAGTTCCGACGGGGCTTTCACCGCCGCGCCCAGCTGCAGGAATCTTCGCAGCTGCGATTTGACTCGCGCCAGCACCTCCACGGGGTTAAAGGGCTTTGTGATATAATCGTCCGCGCCCACGCTGAGGCCCAGAATTTTGTCCGAATCCTCGGATTTTGCCGTGAGTAAAATCACGGGAATATTGGAGAACTCGCGCAGCTTCGCCATGGCCGTAATGCCGTCCATGCCGGGCATCATGATATCCATCAGCGCCAGCTGCACCGGCTCTGTCTTTGCGACCCGCAGCGCTTCCTCGCCGCTGTAGGCCGTGTGGACGCAGTAGCCGTCGGATTCCAGATAAATTTTCAAAGCCGCGACGATATCCCTTTCATCGTCGCAGACCAGAATATGCTGCATAACAGATTTCCCTCCGTTTTCTTCTCTGTGCTATCATCATATCCAAAATCCCATGAACAAACAAGCGGGAAACGCCTTAAGATTTTATGAAGCTATGCGGGGAAGGCGTTTGGGTGCGCCCGTGTTCCCCATCCCCGAAAAATGAGATTGAATTTTGCAAAAAACTAGTATAAAATCAAACTATCAGAACCTTCATGACTGGGAAAGGAGCCGTGTGCAGTCTATGTTATTTATCGGCATTGATCTCGGCACGTCTGCCTGCAAGCTGCTGCTTGTCGGGGAGGACGGTACGATCCAAAACGAAGTCACAAAGGAATATCCCCTCAGCTTCCCGCACCCCGGCTGGGCAGAGCAGAGGCCGGAGGACTGGTGGGACGCGGTCGTGACCGGCGTTCCGGAGCTGCTGCGCGGCTTTGATGCGAATGGCGTTGCGGGCATCGGCTCCGGCGGGCAGATGCACGGGCTTGTCGCGCTGGATGAACACGATCACGTCATCCGCCCGGCCATTCTCTGGAACGACGGCAGAACGTTCAAAGAGGTGGATTATCTCAACAACGTCGTCGGCAAGGACAGGCTGTCAGAGCTGACGGCAAACATCGCTTTTGCGGGCTTTACGGCGCCGAAGCTCCTCTGGATGCGCGAAAACGAGCCGGAAAACTTCGGGAAAATCGCGAAGATCATGCTCCCGAAGGACTATCTGACGTACAAGCTCACTGGCATCCATGCCTGCGATTATTCCGACGCGTCCGGTATGCTGCTGCTGGACGTGCAGCACAAGCGCTGGTCGCAGGAAATGCTGGAGATCTGCGGCGTTTCCGAACGCCAGATGCCGAAGCTGTTTGAAAGCTTTGCGGTCGTGGGCCGGCTCACGAAGGAAGCGGCGCAGACGCTGGGGCTGCCTGAGACGGTCAAGGTCGTGGCCGGTGCAGGCGACAACGCTGCGGCGGCGGTCGGCACGGGTACGGTCGGCGCAGGCGGGTGCAATATTTCGCTCGGCACGTCCGGGACGATCTTCATCTCGTCCGACAAATTTGGCGTCGACCCGAACAATGCGCTTCATGCCTTTGCGCACGCAGACGGCGGCTATCATCTGATGGGCTGTATGCTCTCTGCTGCCAGCTGCAACAAGTGGCTGTGCGAGGAAATCCTGAAAACATCCGACTTCGCGGGCGAACAGAAGGATATTACGGATGAAAAGCTCGGCGAGAATCACGTGTACTTCCTGCCGTACCTCATGGGCGAGCGCAGCCCCATCAACGACACGAACGCAAGAGGCACGTTCACCGGCATGACGATGGACACCAGCCGGGCAGACCTCGTGCAGGCTGTCCTCG
>OODL01002601.1_pt1 | contig 10854 bp, 6 predicted proteins | sample 1671181 | NCBI WGS metagenome assembly OODL01 (sample SAMN06348130, study PRJEB24527) | human gut metagenome | biome: human gut; feature: ankylosing spondylitis patient; material: feces | host: Homo sapiens | place: China | collected 2015-10 | reverse complement strand
GTGGAGGTCGGAGAGCAATTTCGCCTTTCTTTCGTGCTGAATAAACAAGGTGAGAATTTGCAGGTTCCTACCTTGGTATTATCTGGGCATTTATACAGCCGATTGTAACGGTAGTGGTATACTGGTTCGTATTTGAAAAGGGATTAAAGGCTGGCGGAATCAACACCAGAGCCGGAATTGATGTTCCGTTTGTACTCTGGCTGGTTGCAGGTCTGGTGCCTTGGTTCTTCTTCCAGGATGCATTAAATGGTGGAACCAATGCACTGATTGAATACAGCTATCTGGTTAAGAAGGTTGTATTTAAGATAAGTATTCTCCCAATTGTGAAAGTAGTATCTGCACTGTTTGTACATGTATTCTTCGTAGTATTTACGCTGGTGCTGTATAGTGCATATCACTATTATCCGGATTTATATACATTGCAGATTGTGTATTATACCTTTGCCATGTTTATTATGGTATTGGGAATCGTGTATGCAACCTGTGCGATTGTAATCTTTTTCCGTGATTTAACACAGGTGATTAACATTGTTCTGCAGGTTGGGATGTGGATGACACCGATTATGTGGAACATTGATACCATGGAATTATCTCCAGTGCTGATTACCATATTCAAACTGAATCCGATGTACTATATTGTGGCAGGATACCGGGATGCGTTGATTAATAAGGCGTGGTTCTGGGAAAATGCACCACTGACTTTATACTTCTGGCTTCTGACAGCAGTATTATTCGGTATCGGAACCATGATATTTAAGCGGTTGAAGATTCATTTTGCAGATGTATTATAGGAAGGCATAGGATATGAGCGAAGTAGCAATTAGAGTAGATGATGTAAGTAAATTATATAAGCTTTACGATAAACCTTCAGACAGACTGAAGGAATCGTTAGGCTTGACACGAAAGAAATTATATAAGGAACATTATGCACTGCATAATGTTTCTTTTGATGTAAAAAGAGGAGAAACCGTTGGCATAATCGGAACCAACGGCTCCGGAAAATCTACGATTCTTAAGATTATTACCGGAGTCTTGAATCCATCCGGTGGTCATGTAGAGATTGATGGAAGAATTTCTGCACTGTTGGAGCTGGGTGCAGGCTTCAATATGGAATATACCGGAATTGAGAATATCTACCTTAATGGAACCATGATTGGTTTTTCCAGGGAAGAGATTGATGCAAAGATGCAGGATATTCTTGATTTTGCAGATATCGGTGACTTTGTGCATCAGCCGGTCAAGACATATTCCAGTGGTATGTTTGTGCGACTGGCATTTGCGGTAGCGATTAATATTGACCCGGAAATCCTGATTGTCGATGAGGCGTTGTCGGTAGGAGACGTATTCTTTCAGGCAAAATGCTACAAGAAATTTGAAGATTTTAAGAAAATGGGAAAAACCATCCTTTTTGTCAGCCATGATCTGGGCAGTATCAGCAAATACTGTGACCGTGTTGTACTTTTAAACAGAGGAAAGAAGCTGGCAGAGGGTACACCAAAAGAAATGGTGGGTATGTATAAACGTATCATGGTAAACCAGGATAAGGCAGAAGAGATAGCTGCACATCAGATGGATATGAGTGCGTTTGATGAAGAGGAAGAAAAAGAAATTAAAGAGGCGGTTTGTGAAGGTCTCTGGAAAAATCATTATAATCTGAATCCAAATGTGGATGAATATGGAAATGGTGCGGCGGAAATAGTTGATTTCGCAATTGTAGATGAGAATGGCAACTACAACAGTGCAATTATGAAAGGAAGCCGCTTCCGGCTGAAATCAAAGGTGAAGTTTAAACAGGATATACAGAATCCAATCTTTACTTATACATTTAAGAATATCCAGGGTGTGGCAATAACCGGAACCAATACCATGTATGAGAAGAAGGATGTTCCATTGGCAAAAGAAGGGGAGACTTATGTTGCAACCTTTGAGCAGGATATGTTCCTGCAGGGAGGGGAATACTTATTGTCCATGAGCTGTACCGGATACCGTGACGGTGAGTTCCAGGTATACCACAGATTATATGATGTATGCAATGTGACGGTGGTTTCAGATAAAAATACCGTAGGTTTTTATGATATGAATTCTGTTACGACAGTGGAGAAGATAGAAGAGTAAAAAGATAAAGGAAAGACGGCGGAAATGACAGAAAATTGTGGGAAAGTTCAAATTGACAGAAGCAGATATCAGGCAGAGCCTGTGTTTGGGGAAGCGGTTCCGGATAAAATGATGTTAGAGGACATAAAACATTATGGGAAAGACAGCCTGCAGGAAGTGATAAAAGAACGTAAGAGTTATAATTATTTATTCTATTTGTCGGAACTCCGCAAGAATATCATAGAATGGTATCCGTTTTCCGGACAGGCAGAAGTGCTTGCAGTGGGTGCGGATACAGGAATGCTTACGGATGCACTGGCACAAAAGGCAGCACACGTTACCTGCGTGGAAACATCGGAAACGAGAGCCGAAATGAATGCAGCATGGAACGCTGAAAAAGATAATGTCAGAATAATCCTGGGAAATTATCCGGAAGTAGAAGATAAACTCGGCAGCTATGATTACATTACGCTGATTGGAGAATGGAAATATGCCAGGTCCTATTATGAGAATTCAGAAGACGCATATAGAACCTTTCTTCTGGAACTGTTAAAACATTTGAAAACCGGTGGAGAACTGCTTCTTGCTACAGAAAATAAAATGGGAATGAAGTATTGGGCAGGCTGTCAGGATGATTATTATGGCGGATATTACCGGGGAATTGAAGACTATCCGGGGGAAGATAATGTCCGTACATTTTCGAAAAAAGAACTGGAAGAGGAACTTGGGGGAATAGAGGGAATTTCCTGGAAATTCTATTATCCGTATCCGGATTATAAATTTCCAATGGCGATTTATTCCGATGAATATCTTCCGAAAACAGATGAACTTACGATGAATATCCGTAATTTTGACCGGGACCGCTATGTTATGTTTGATGAAGAAAAGGCATTCGGAACGGTAATCAAAGAAGGGCTATTTTCAGAATTTTCCAATTCGTTTATGGTAACTATCAAAAAGGAGCAGTAGCATGAAAACAGTAGTATTCGCAAAATATTCAAATGATCGTGCAGATGAATTTGCAATATGTACGGAAATACTGAAGAATGAAAATGGAGAGAAAAGCATCCGCAAACGTCCGGTGGAAAAAGAGGGAATCCATCATGTGCAGGGCGTTTATGAAAACTATCTGAAACTTAAGAGGCAGTATCAGAATGTTTTCGGTGTTGCAGCCTGTCAGATGGAAGCACGGGCGGCAGCGTTTGAGTTCGTGAAGGGAACTGCGTTATCTGCAATATTAGAAAACTACATTGAACAGGGTGAAAAAGACAGAATAGAGGAACTGGTACGGGATTATTGCAACCGGATAACATCAATAGAACCAAAAGCAATCTTTCATGTAACAGAGGAATTTAGAAAAGTTTTTGGAGATGTAACATTTGAAAAAGAGCAGAGTTCTGCTGCGGAAATAACAGATATCGATTTGATATTTGAAAATGTTATGATAGATGCCGAAAGCTGGAAAGTAATTGATTATGAGTGGAGCTTTGCTTTTCTTATTCCAGAGAAATTTGTAATATACAGAAGTATTCTTTACTGGTTTTTAAAACAGAATGTCAGCCAGTTGTTTACCTGGCAGGAGTTAATGAAATTAGTTTCGATTACGGAAGAAGAGGAAGAAAAATTCCGGAAGATGGAAGCAAATTTCCAAAAGTATGTCATTGGTGGAAAGATTCCAGTCCGGGATATGACAGAGTATCTAGGAACAAAAGCAATTCCATTTAGCGCGGTGTTACATCCGGAAACAGAAGCAAAGGACAGGATGCAGGTTTATTATAACAGTGGAAAAGGATTTTCAGAACAGAATTCCTATTTTATTCCGCATACGGATGAAGGGGAGATGGAAGAAATACGTATTCCTGTCAGCGAAAATGAGAAAGAAGTGCGCTTTGACCCAAGTATGGGAAAATGCGTTGTCTATATAGAATCCATACAGGATTCCAACGGAAAGAAAACTGCAATCAAGTGGTGTAACGGACGGTGGCTTTCTAAGCAGAGTATTTTCTTTGAAGAGGAAGATCCACAGATTCTCGTTGAAATAGAAAAAGGAATTTCCTATCTTGAAATAAAATGTATGGTGGCAGCCACAACGACTCTTATCACAGAACTTTCCGATGTGACCAAGTTCTATGATTATGGGAAAGTGAAAAAGACTGCAGAAGAGCGGAAAAATGAAATCGAAGAGCTGAATGAGCAGATTGCACAATATGAAGAGAAACAGAAACAGGGCATAATCCGGCTGGAAGAACAGGGCAGGCAGATAGATGAAATGCGTAAACTGATTATGATAAGGGAAGATGAACTGATGTATCATAAGAATGGACTTTGGTACAGATTCAAAAATAAATTACGCAATTGGAAAAACAGGATATTACATAGAAATCGGTAATAGCTAATGGAGAACAACTATGAGTAATAGAGAAAGCTTTGAAGAATTAAAGAAAAAAATAGAACAGGCAGATGTGGTATCGTTTGATGTGTTTGATACGCTGATTTTACGAATTGTAAATACACCGGAAACCATATTTAAGCTGGTTGGAGATGTCTGCGGCATTAAGGATTATGAGCATATCCGTCAGGAAATGCAGCGGCAGGCAAGTATGGAAGCAGAAGAAAAATGGAACCAGCCTCATGCGGTTATGGATCAGATTTATGATTATATAAAGACACATTCCGGGCTTGAGATGGATTGGGAGAAAGTAAAGCAGACAGAGCTTGAAATGGAATATGATTCACTGGTTGCAAATCCGGAAATGAAAGAAATTTATGAGTTTTCCAAAGCAGCGGGCAAGCGTGTGATAGCAACAAGTGATATGTATTTAAAGAAGGATTTCTTAGGAAAAGTATTGAAAAAATGCGGATATGAAATGGATAAAATCTATGATTCTGCAGATGAGATGCATACAAAATTCCGCGGAGATTTGTACGAGCAGGTGCAGAAGGAAGAAGGAGTTCCTGCATGGAAAATCATACATATCGGTGACAACTGGGAATCTGATGTGGTAAATGCCCAGAAAGCGGGATTCCAGACCTATCATTATCCACAGGAAAAAGCAGATAATAAAAACATGCTTCCGTTCAGCATCGACGAAGGAGTAAAGAACTGTATTCACAAGGAGCATTATGAATTCTGGAAAAATTTAGGTGCAGAAGTGGGTGGACCGCTTTATCTTGGTTTATTCACCTGGTTAAAAAGCTGTCTGAAAAGGGAAAAATATGAGAAGATATTTTTCCTTGCAAGAGATGGTTATAATCTCTATCAGTTGTTTGGAAAATATACCGATGAGAAGACAGAATATCTGATGACTTCCCGCAGAGCCTTGTTATTGGCTGGAATCAGTAAATTAGACGAAGAAACCATGCAGATTCTTCCCCCATTTACATTAGGACAGACCATAAAAGAAGTGTTAGAATATCTTGGAGTGCTTGAAATCTGTCAGGACAGCATAAAGGAAGCTGGCTTTGAAAGTGTAGATGAAATTATTCATACACGGGAAGAAATGGAACAGGTAAAGAAGCTGTATACATTAAATGAGACAGCCTTCTTGAAAAAATGTGAAGAAGAGAGACAGGAAGCATACCAGTATTTTAAGGAAAAAGGTTTCTTTGACGTAGACAGTATTGTATTTGACTGTGGCTGGAACGGTTCCTCACAGTATCTTCTGGATCGTTTCTTAGAATGTGTCGATTATCAGAAGAAAAATAAATTCTTCTATACCGGAATTTTAAATACAGAGAAGAGTAAACGCCAGTTAAACGGAAGAAAATTTGAAACCTATCTGTTTAACTATGATGAAAATTATAATCTGCAGAATAAAGTGAAGGATTCCATTGTCATTATGGAATTATTCTTTGGTGCGCCGATGAACTCTGTTTATAAATATGAAAACGGAGCGGCAGTATTAGAGGATATACCGGAAGAAACTGCATATAAAGAGGCAATCAGCCAGGGTATTATTGCTTTTGTGGAACGTTCTATTGATTTTGTGGAGAAATATAAGATTCGGGTGAAACAGGAACATGCTGTGACTGCTATTTTACGTTTGATTCATGAGCCGACAGAAAAGGAAGCAGTTACAATAGGAAATATCGCCAATGTAGACGGATTTGCCAATCAGAAGGCAATTGTAAAATATATCGCAAAACTGGATGAAGCTTCATATAAAGAAAATCCACAGATTGAAATATACTGGGCGGAGGGCTTGCTCAAGAGACCGGACATCGATGAAAAGTTAAAAAAGCAGATTGCACAGGACCGTAATCTGAATTATAAGGATGAGGAAACAGATGATGCAGAACAGGCAAAAGAAAGTCTTTATGAAAAAGATTTAAAGAAGTATGGAAAAATTACGGTTGATTTCCTGGAAGAAGAAAGAAAGCACAAAAATAAAGATCCATACCAGCGCTTTATCAAAGAGAATGAGACCAATATCGTTACAGGAAGAACCTTTGAGCAAAATCCACTTATTTCATTTGTAGTGCCGGTATATAATGTGCCGGATGACATGCTGACAGCCTGTATCGATTCCATTATCGGACAGACTTATAAGAACTGGGAATTATGGCTGGTGGATGATTTCTCATCCTGGGAGTCCGTGCGTGAAGTGCTGCGCAGCTATGAAACCACACCGGGAGTTCATGTCATCTATCGTACAGAGAATGGAAATATTTCCAAAGCAACAAATGATGGAATTGCAAAAGCAAGTGGTGAATACATCGCATTTATGGACTGTGATGATGTAATAGAATTAAATACGTTAGAAGAAATGGTGGCATTAATCAACGAAAATCCGGAGCTGGATTTCATTTACAGTGATGAGGACAAGCTGACAGAGGATGGAACCAGAAGACATTCTCCGTTCTTTAAGCCGGACTGGTCACCGGATACCTTCTTTTCGATTATGTATACCAACCATCTTGCAATATACCGTACCGCATTGGTGCGCAAGACCGGCGGACTGCGTACGGAATATAATGGAGCACAGGATTATGATTTTACCCTGCGCTTTACAGAACTGACGGATTATAAGCGGATTGGCCATGTGAAGAAAGTATTATATCACTGGCGTGAACGGGCAGAATCCATTGCAGCGAAGATGGAAGCAAAGCCATATGCACTGGAAGCGATGAAGCGCCTGAAAGAAGAAACGCTGGAAAGACGCGGATTAAATGGAACCGTGGAATTCGTCAGTGACATGTATCAGTACAGAGTCTGCTATGAAGCAGAGGGTAATCCGAAGGTCAGCATTGTCATTCCATCCAAGGATAATTTCAAAATATTAAAGCAGTGTATTGATTCCATAAAGCAGTGCACCATTTATGAAAACTATGAAATTATTGTAGTGGACAATGGCAGTAACGAAGAGAATAAAGCACAGATAGAGAGCTACTTGGAGGAACAGAAGGCAGCTTATATTTATGAGCTGATGAATTTTAATTTCTCGAAGATGTGCAATCTGGGAGTGAAAGCATCGGATGGAGAATATATTCTGCTTTTAAATGATGATATTAAAGTGTATCGTGCAGAGTGGCTGTCTCTTCTGGTGGGACAGGCATCCCTTGATTATGCCGGAGCAGTCGGTGCGAAATTGTTATATCCGGAGACCGACATTATCCAGCATATTGGAATTGCAAATCTTAAGATAGGACCGTCTCACAGTGAAATAGGATTTTCAGATTCCAATATCTATTATTTTGGCAGAAACCGTGTGAATTATAACTGGCTTGCAGTAACAGCAGCATGTCTGATGGTGAAGAAGAGCAAATATGAAGAAGTAGGCGGTCTGGATGAAGAACTGACCGTTGCTTACAATGATGTAGATTTCTGCTTTAAATTGTACGAAAAGGGCTATTACAACAGCGTGCGGAATGATGTCCCAATGTATCATTATGAATCTATCAGCCGTGGCTCTGATGATGTGGATGAGAAAAAGCAGCAGAGATTGCTGAAAGAGAGAGAACGCTTATATGCGAAGCATCCGAATCTGAAAGGAAAAGACCCGTTCTACAATGATAATTTAACCCAGAACAAAGTGGATTTCAGCATCAATGTAGAAGAGGAAGAACAGGAATATGCCATCTGTGAGTGGATGAAGCATTATCCGAAAAAAGTAAAAGGTGATTTCAAAGTCTGCATTGATAAAATAACAGATGATAAAGATTTTGCCATTGAAGGCTGGTGTCAGGGAGAAGACGCAGAGAGAGATAATGCGTCAGAACGTTATCTGCTGCTTCGCTCCGAGCAGGGAAAAATCTATCAGTGTAAGATGGAAAAAGTATTCCGTGAGGATGTGGCACAGTCGTTGGGAAGCACCAATTATCTGGCAGGCTTCCGCTGCCGGGTAGACCGAAACCAGATTGCGATGAATCTTCATGCGTATACCATTGGTATTATGCAGAAATATCAAAAAGAAGTCTTTATAAGATGGCTGGATGTCATGAGCGGCAGACAGGAATTAAAAGGAACTGTGGTACGTGATATTGCATTGGAAGAACGTACAGGATGGAAACCAAAACAGATACTGCACAGAATCGATGGCGTAAAGCGTACCGAAGAGCTTTTTGGTATCAAAGGCTGGGCAGTATTAGAACATGCAGATAATATTAATTGTGAGACGCAGATTCTGGTTGTAGAAGGTGACAGGGCAAGAGTATGTTCCACACAGGCAAAGGAACGCTATGATGTAGCGTTATCTATGCCGCATTACAAAAATATTTATCTGTGTGGATTTGCAGCAGAGATTCCAAATGTAGGAAAGGATGCAGTCATTTTCATTGTTAAGAAGAATCTGCACAATGGAAAAGTATATTATCAGCAGTTAAGTGAATCAGAGTTACAAGAGGAAGCATAGAAAAACAATGAAGAGAAAGTTACAGAAAGTATTTCAAAATTTGTGGACAGCAGTACTGCTATGTGCCATGGTGCTGCCGGTAAATACCGTGCAGGCGGCGGAAAAAGAGCCGCAGAGCGTAGTATCGACGATAAATACATATTATGACGGTGGATACAGTATTATGGGACCAACGACGGTAACTATTGGCCAGATGATTAATTATTATCAGGCAAATCAGGCATATCCGGCATTTTATGCCAATTCAGATGCACCGAACATCTATGTATTCTGCATGATGTATATGGAAGAATGTAATGCAGAAGGCGTAAGGGCAGAGGTAGCATTTGCCCAGGCTATGAAAGAGACCGGATTCCTCCGGTATAGAGGAGATGTTCATATTGAACAGTTTAACTTTGCAGGTCTGGGTGCAACTGGTGGAGGCAATCCGGGAAACAGCTTTCCAACCGTCCGGATGGGAATCCGGGCACAGGTGCAGCATTTGAAAGCATATGCAACATCCGCTTCATTGAATCAGGAAGTAGTAGACCCGAGATACAGCCTTGTAAATAAAGGCAGTGCACCATATGTGGAGTGGCTTGGCAAACATGAGAATCCAACGGGAATCGGCTGGGCAACTGCATGGGGCTACGGAAACAGTATTGTCAATGATTACATAGCGAGAATGCGGAATTATTCTACCTATTCCACCTGGTATCAGGGAGTGAACTATGAAGCGGTATATAATCCGGATTATTATATGTTACATAACCCGGATGTGGCAGCAGCCTGTGGTGGCAGCTCGGACAGCCTGCTTTCCCATTTCCTAAACTATGGAATGAAGGAAGGGCGTCAGGGAATCGTATATTTTGATGTAAATTCTTATAAACGACGTTATAAAGACCTTCGAATGGCATTTGGAAATGATTTAAAATTGTATTATCTTCATTATGTTTATTCCGGACAGAATGAGCACAGAATTGCATCCGGAGCGGTTAACAACTTTGATGCAATAACGGTTTATAACGGAGTGGACTATGCATCAGTCTATGATTATAATTATTATGTAAATAAATATCCGGATATCCGGGCAGCATTTGGAGATGATGATATGGCAGTTCTTGCTCACTTTGTAAATTATGGAATGAGCGAAGGGCGGCGTGGAAATGAGGCATTTGATATAAATTCTTATCGGAATGCGTATTCTGACCTCCGAGCAGCTTTTGGAACGGATTTAAGACAGTACTATCTGCATTATATCTATGCCGGTCAGGCAGAGAAACGTGTGACATCAGGAGTAACTGAACTACAGAATCCACTGACAGTATATAATGGGGTAGATTACTCTTACGTATACGATTATAATTATTATACCAATTTGTATCCGGATATCCGTGTAGCCTTTGGCAATGATGACAGAGCAGTGCTTGCACATTTTATAAATTATGGAATGACAGAAGGAAGAAGAGGAAATGCAACCTTTGATGTAGCTGCTTATCGTAATAAGTATGCGGATTTGCAGCAGGCATTCGGAAATGACTGGAAGGGGTATTATGAACATTATGTGCAGTATGGATTAGCGGAAGGAAGATAAAAGTAAGATGATTTATATACAAGGATGGCTTGAAGTTATTGTTGCTTTTGGTATTCTAATTATCTATTTGATGAATTATTTTTTGTTTGGATTTGCATTTGCAACAATATGTAAAAAAGAGAAAAAAAATTTTGGCTTTTGTATGGTCTCAGGCTTTTTTATTTATTCTTTAGTTTTTGGAATTTTTGTTTTGCCATTAAAAACAAATGTGATTTCATTAAATATAATTTCTGAAATATGGAGTATAGTATGGCTGCTTACAATTTTACTAATTATAATATGCTGTTGGAAAGAATTGAAGAAACATTTGAAATTTTGGAAACAGCAATTTGTAGA
>OODL01002585.1_pt1 | contig 10938 bp, 9 predicted proteins | sample 1671181 | NCBI WGS metagenome assembly OODL01 (sample SAMN06348130, study PRJEB24527) | human gut metagenome | biome: human gut; feature: ankylosing spondylitis patient; material: feces | host: Homo sapiens | place: China | collected 2015-10 | reverse complement strand
GCATTACAGTCTGCAGATATTTTGAATTACATAGTTGGAACGCTGGTGGCAGCGATAGTCGGTTATATCTGCATTAAGACCATGCTGGTAGTAGTGCGCAAAAAGAAATTCACGATATTTTCCATCTACTGTCTCATAATGGGACTGGTATCAATTGGAGGATATTTCTATATGTAAACGGGAGATTGAAATGGCAACTGGAACTAGAAAAAAGACAACTCAGAAGAAAAAAACAACGGGAACAACAGCATCAAAGGCAAGAAAACAGCGGGAACAGCAGGAATCCTTCCGGAATGAAGTGATTCTTTGGATTGCACTGGCAGTCTGTATTGTTTTGCTGCTTGCTAATTTTGGAATCGGCGGAAAAATCGGAAGCGGAGTCAGTTCCTTTTTCTTTGGAATATTTGGATTAATGGCATATGTGTTTCCAATCTGTCTCTTTTTAGCCGTGGTGTTCGCAGTATCTAACCGGGAAAATAAAGTGGCGGCAGTTAAAATCGTAGCAGCTGTATTATTTGTATCATTCTTATGCCTTTTTATTCAGATGGCGACAGACAGCAGCAAGGAAGCAGGCGCAATATCCGCTTTCCGCTATGGCTTTGAAAATAAGGCTGGTGGCGGTATAATCGGTGGATTATTAGAACAGCTTCTGTGTCCGAATTTTGGTGTGCCGGGTACTTATGTCATTGATATTATTGTTTTGATAATATCGCTGGTGCTGATTACAGAACGCTCTATTATGAAAGGCATGCAAAAAGGCGGAAAAGTCATTTACGATTCAGCGAAGGATGATGCAATCCGTCGTATGGATGCTGCCAGGGAACGCCGGGAAGAGCGGGAGAAAGAAAGAGAAAAAGAGCAGGCAAGACGGCGGATGGAGAAGAAGGTAAGTGGTGTGGCATTGGATACCAAATTACCATCCCCGGATAAAAAGAAAGTCAAATCAGATGATATTAATGAAATTACTTTGAGTGATATCGAAGATATGCCGGTGGTACAGGAAGAAAATAAAGTTGTGCTTACGGCAACCAACGGCAGCCAGAAAATGGAACAGCCGGTAATTCATACGATGAATGAGCCGGTGGCAACGATACACAGAGCAGAGGTAAAACCGGTAGAACCGATCATTCAGCCTGCATCTGAACCTGTGTTTGAGCCGGAACCAATTGCAGTGAAAAAGGCAGAAAGCAATCTGCCAAAAGAACCGGCGCATCCTGTAATGGAAGAAGAAAAGCCAAGGAAAAATAAAAAGCAGGACAAGATGGAAATCGAAGATGAAGTGGCGGCAGTAGAAGAATCCATCGTAAAACAGGAAAGTTCCGGTGGCAGATATGTATTCCCGCCGGTAGATTTGCTGAAAAAAGGAAATACAGGTGCTTCTGGTGATACCAGGGATTATCTGAATCAGACAGCAGCAAAATTAAAAGAGACTCTAAAGAATTTTGGAATTAATATTACAATTACGGCTATCAACTGCGGACCAGCAGTAACGAGATATGAATTCCAGCCGGAAATGGGTGTAAAGGTCAGCAAAATCGTAAATTTGTCCGATGATATCAAGATGAATCTTGCGGCGGCGGATATCCGGATTGAAGCACCGATTCCGGGTAAAGCAGCCATTGGTATCGAGGTGCCGAATAAAGAAAGTATTCCGGTTATGTTCCGTGATCTGGTAGAGTCAGAGGAATTTCATGCCAATAAATCACCGATTGCTTTTGCAGCCGGAAAAGATATTGCCGGAAAAGTCATGATTGCGGACATTGCAAAGATGCCGCATCTATTGATTGCAGGAGCTACCGGTTCCGGTAAATCTGTCTGTATCAATACAATTATTATGAGTATTTTGTACCGGGCAGATCCGGAGGATGTAAAGCTTATCATGATTGACCCGAAGGTGGTTGAGTTAAGTGTATACAATGGAATCCCACATCTGTTTATTCCGGTTGTTACAGATCCGAAGAAGGCGGCAGGTGCATTGCACTGGGCGGTAGCTGAAATGACAGACCGTTATCAGAAATTTGCAGAATACGGTGTCCGTGATCTGAAGGGCTATAACCAGAAAATAGAAGGAATCAAAGATATTGATGACCCGGATAAGCCAAAGAAGATGCCGCAGATTGTAATTATTGTGGACGAGCTGGCGGATTTGATGATGGTTGCACCGGGGGATGTGGAAGATGCTATCTGCCGGTTGGCGCAGCTTGCAAGAGCCGCAGGAATCCATCTTGTCATTGCAACACAGCGTCCTTCCGTAAATGTCATTACCGGACTGATTAAAGCAAATATGCCATCCCGAATCGCATTTTCTGTAACGTCCGGTGTGGATTCAAGAACCATTCTTGATATGAACGGTGCGGAAAAGCTTTTAGGAAAAGGCGATATGCTTTATTATCCGCAGGGCTTACAGAAACCGCTTCGTGTACAGGGTGCGTTTGTATCCGATAAAGAGGTATCAGATGTGGTTGAATTCTTAAAGGAACACAATGAGGGAGAAGGCTACAGTAGTGATATTGAAGAGCGGATGAACAATATTTCTGTATCCGCAAGCACTGGTGCTGATGCGGCATCTGGTGATGGAAATGACAGAGATGCTTATTTCTTGGATGCTGCAAAGCTTTTGATTGATAAAGATAAAGGTTCCATCGGAATGATTCAGCGTTATTTTAAAGTTGGTTTTAACCGGGCGGCAAGAATTATGGATCAGCTGGAAGAAGCTGGTGTAGTAGGACCGGATGAAGGAACCAAGCCGCGACAGGTGTTAATGTCTCCGGAACAGCTGGAAGCATTTATTGAAGAGGGTAATTAAGAAAGATTTATAGAATACAATCCATGAGGAGGAAATGAAGATGAAGTCAGATATTGAAATTGCACAGGAAGCAGAACTGGTACATATTAAGGAAGTGGCTGAGAAGCTCGGAATAAACGAGGATGAGCTGGAATTTTACGGAAAATACAAAGCAAAGATTTCCGATGAATTATGGGAGTCTGTAAAAGACAGGGAAGATGGCAAACTGGTTCTTGTAACAGCAATTAACCCGACACCTGCCGGCGAAGGAAAGACCACAACAAGTATCGGACTTGGTGAGGCGATGGCTTTACTTGGTAAAAAAGCGGTACTTGCACTTCGTGAGCCGTCTTTAGGACCGTGCTTTGGAATCAAAGGTGGAGCTGCAGGTGGTGGATATGCGCAGGTAGTTCCGATGGAAGATTTAAATCTGCATTTTACCGGAGATTTCCATGCAATCACATCCGCAAATAACCTGTTGGCAGCATTATTGGATAATCATATCCAGCAGGGCAACCAGCTTGGAATTGACCCACGTCAGGTAGTATGGAAACGTTGTATGGATATGAATGACCGTGCACTTAGAAATATTGTAATCGGTCTTGGAAGCAAGATGGATGGTATGGTACGTGAAGACCATTTCATCATTACAGTGGCATCTGAAATTATGGCTGTTTTATGTCTGGCGGACAATATGGAAGATTTGAAACGCCGTCTGGGCAGAATCATAGTTGCCTATTCCTTTGACGGAAATCCGATTACGGCAGATGATTTACATGCAACCGGTTCTATGGCAGCACTCTTAAAAGATGCCATCAAACCAAATCTGATTCAGACATTAGAGCACAATCCGGCCATTGTTCATGGTGGACCATTTGCAAATATTGCTCATGGATGCAACAGTGTCCGTGCTACTAAGACAGCTTTAAAATTAGGTGATATTGCAATTACAGAGGCCGGTTTTGGTGCTGACCTTGGTGCTGAGAAATTCTTTGATATCAAGTGTCGTAAGGCGGGACTTAAACCGGACGCAGTTGTACTGGTAGCAACCATCCGTGCATTAAAATATAACGGTGGGGTTCCAAAGGCAGACCTTGCAAAAGAAGATTTAGAAAGCTTAAAGAGGGGAATTGTAAACTTAGAGAAACATATCGAGAACCTTCAAAAATTTGGTGTACCGGTAGTAGTTACCTTAAACTCCTTTGTAACCGATACCAAAGAAGAAATTGCATTTGTAGAGAACTTCTGCAAGGAAAGAAACTGTGAATTCGCATTATCTGAAGTATGGGAAAAAGGTGGCGAAGGCGGAATCGAACTTGCAAAGAAAGTACTGGATACTTTAGAGCATAAAGAGGCACATTTCAAACCTCTGTATGAGGATGAGATGTCTCTTATGGATAAGATTAAGACGATTGCAACTGAGGTTTATGGAGCAGATGATGTAACTTACAGTAAGGCTGCATTAAAAGAATTAAAACATATTGAAGAAATGGGGATGGGCAATTTCCCTGTATGTATGGCAAAGACCCAGTATTCTCTTTCTGATGATGCATCAAAACTTGGCAGACCGACTGGCTTTACCGTAAATGTCCGTGAAGTATATGTATCTGCCGGAGCAGGCTTTGTAGTAGCTATTACCGGCTCTATTATGACCATGCCTGGACTTCCGAAAGTACCGGCTGCAAATAATATTGATGTAACCAATGATGGCGTAATTACAGGATTATTTTAGGAGGTATCATGGCATTATTAATTGATGGAAAAAGAATTTCTGCTGAAATAAAAGATGAATTAAAAGAAGAAGTAGCACAGTTAAAGGAACAGGGAATCACAGGAGCACTTGCTGTAATCCAGGTGGGAAATGACCCTGCATCCAGTGTATATGTCAGAAACAAAAAACGTGCCTGTGAATATATTGGGATAGATTCTCTTTCTTATGAGCTTCCGGAAGAGACTTCCCAGGATGAATTACTGGCTTTAATCGATAAATTGAATAAAGAAGAACATGTAAAAGGCATTTTGGTACAGCTTCCATTGCCAGAGGGCATTGATGAGGATGCGGTAATCCGTGCCATTTCTCCGAAGAAGGATGTAGATGGTTTCCATCCGGAAAATGTCGGCGCATTGATGATTGGACAGAAAGGATATATTTCCTGCACACCTGCCGGAATCATCCAGCTTCTGAAGCGTTCTGACATTGATATTGAGGGAAAACACTGTGTTATCGTTGGAAGAAGCAATATTGTTGGAAAACCGATGGCAATCTTAATGCTGCGTGAGAATGCAACTGTTACAGTAACGCATTCAAAAACCCGTAATTTAAAGGAAATCTGTAAAGAGGCAGATATTCTGATTGTTGCAATTGGGAAAAAAGAATTTATTGATGCATCCTATGTAAAAGATGGTGCAGTTGTCATTGATGTAGGAATTCATCGCGATGAGAACAATAAACTTTCCGGTGATGTAAAATTTGATGAAGTAGAGCAGCTTTGTAGTGCGATTACACCGGTTCCGGGTGGAGTCGGACCAATGACCATTGCAATGTTAATGAACAACTGTGTGGAAGCTATGAGACATGAATAGGAGAAGGCTATGAAGTGTGCAAATTGTGGAGCAGAAATAAAATTAGGCTGTGTGTACTGTTCTGTATGTGGAAAAGAAGCACAGATTGTTCCGGATTATAATGTGGAAGAGGATATTTTAAAAGAATTATTAGAAGAAGACGATAAAACGAATAAGAATGCCTCTTCCAACGGAAAGAAGAAAAAATCATTGAAAAACAGCCAGAAGAAAAAGAAAGAGGCAGAACAGAAAAAGAAACAGAAAAGACTTCTGATTACAGTATCAGTTCTGATTGCTATTGCAATCATTGGTGTTATCATTGTGCTTCTGGTGCAGAACAGCCATAAGAAATCTTTTGATTATCAGTATCAGAAGGGAATCAGTTACACGGAAGAGAAGAATTATACCAAGGCATTGACCTATTTTGAACAGGCTGAGAAATTGCAGCCGGATAATGTGGATGTATTACTGCGGATGGCTGATTTGTACCGTCTCCGAAAAGATGAAACATCAGAAGAAGCGTATTTGTTACAGATACTTACCCTTGATAAGAACAATGAAGAAGCGTATCAGATGCTGATTGCCTTATATGATAAGCAAAAGGAATATGATAAACTACAGGATTTATATGAGCAGTCAGACTCTGATAAAATAAAAGCGCTGTTTGATAATTATGAAGTAAAGGCTCCGGAGTTTTCGGAAGAAGCCGGGGAATACAATGATACGATTGAAATTGAACTGATGGCAGACTCAGACTGTACCATTTATTATACGTTAAACGGTGATTCTCCGATTGAAAAGGGAATGGAATATACAGAACCGATTTCTTTAGAGGATGAGAAAGAATATACCATCAAAGCAGTAGCAAAGGACGCAAGAGGCTTTTATAGTGAGATTGCAGAAGCAGATTATGAAATTACTTTTGAAGCTCCGGATTCTGCTAATGTGACACCTGCTGCCGGAACATATTATGATGCACAGAGCATCAGTATACAGGTTCCCGCCGGTTCCACCGCTTACTATACCTGGGATGGTTCAACACCAACACAGGATTCTGATGTATACAGTGAACCACTTGAAATGCCACAGGGCAATAATGTGTTGTCTGTTCTTGTGGTAGATGACCATGGACTGGCAAGCCCGGTGATAAGATATAATTACATTTATCTGCCGGAATAAGCTATGGCAGATTTAAAAATACCCCGGAATGAAAATGGATAAGAATGTTTCTTATCTGCCTTCGTTCCGGGGATTTTAAAAATTAGTCTTCTTTTACAAATTCAATGACACCCTTGTCAAGTCTGGATACTCTTGCTAAAGAATAGACATCGATGCCCTGTTCCTCTAATTTTTCACGACCAGGCTGAAATGCTTTTTCGATTAAGACGCTGACACCTGCGATGGTGGCATGTGCTTTACGGATTAGGCGGATAGCACCGGTAGCAGCTTCGCCGTTGGCAAGGAAATCATCCACGATAAGAATGTGGTCATTTTCGCTGATGTATTTTGCGGAAATGGTTAATTCATAGCTGGTTCCTTTAGTATAAGAAGTTACAACAGTCTGATATAAATCATGATTTAAAATTTTAGAAGGCTGTTTCTTTAAAATAACAAGTGGAACGCCTAATGCTTCTGCAGCCATAAGAGCCGGAGCAATACCGGAGCTTTCGATGGTAGCAATACGTGTGATACCTTTTCCTTTATAATGTTCTGCAATATCTTTGCCCATTTTCTTCATTAATTCAGGATCCACCTGATGATTAATAAAGCTGTCAACCTTTAAAATGTTTTCGCTTTCTGCGATTCCTTCTGCAAGAATTTTGTCTTCTAATAATTTCATTTTGTTACTCCTTTGATTGTATTATATTTAAGCAGAAATCTGCTGTTTATTCATTGGTGTCTGAATAGTAAGCGGCATAAATCTTTTCTAAGATATGTTCTTCATAATCCTCCGGCAGACCGGCAAATTTAGCATGAAGAAGTGCGGCAATTTTGTCGGAACGGATAAAGTAACGCTGCTCCATGGAAGGCTCGCTGTCAGCACCACTGACATGGTCGATTTCTTCCGCAGTATAGTTGGAAGAGAACCATTCCATAATTTCGCTGGTGCGTCTGCTTTCCATATCTGCATCCGCAGACATCTGGTTGATTTTACGGAAATGTGTAATTCCGATTCCAAGAAAAATAACAAACAGAACAGACATTACAACAATCATAATAACACGCATATAATCAGCCATTGGTAATTTGATGATGTCCAGAGCAAAAAGAATGACAAAAATCAGACCGGCAATTCCAACTCCAAGGAATGTATAAGCGGTAGAACGATTATCTTCCAGCTGGGCATCTTTCTCCTTGTATACCATGTTATGTACCTGACCTTTCGTTATAATAATACTATTATAAGTGATTTTATCCGACGATACAATAACCTTGTCTGTATTTCTGAAATAAGGTATACTGCAAGTATGAAGATAACAATATTATGCGTAGGAAAAATCAAAGAAAAATATTTCAGGGATGCCATTGCCGAGTACGAAAAAAGACTGGGCAGATACTGTAAGCTTGAAATTGTGGAAGTGGCAGATGAGAAAACACCGGATGGAGCATCCGAGGCAGAGGAACAGCAGATTCGTCATAAAGAGGGGGAACGTCTTTTAAAATATTTAGAGGGAAAGAACTGCTACGTCATTGCCCTTGCAATCAACGGAAAAATGCTGGATTCTGTTGCTTTATCGGAAAAAGTCAGTGACTTGATGGTAAAGGGCAACAGCCATATCGTTCTTGTGATCGGAGGCTCCCTTGGAATTGCGGATGAAGTATTAAAACGTGCAGATGAAAAAATAAGCTTTTCGAAGATGACATTTCCGCACCAGCTGATGCGTGTTATTTTATTGGAGCAGTTATACCGGAGCTATCGGATTATCAATCATGAACCGTATCACAAATAAGCAACCGTATCATAAATAGAAGAAACGGATAAAAGGAGGAGATTTTATGAGGATGTACGACCTCATTTTAAAGAAAAAGGAAGGAGCTGCTTTAAGCAAAGAAGAAATCCAGTGGATGATAAATGCATTTACAACCGGTGAAATTCCGGATTATCAGATGTCAGCCATGCTGATGGCAATCTGTTTTCAGGGAATGAATCACGATGAGACACTGGCATTAACACTTGCTATGCGGGATAGCGGAGATGTGCTTGATTTATCCGGTATTAAAGGCGTAAAGGTGGATAAACACAGCACCGGTGGTGTAGGAGATAAGACCTCCCTGATTCTGACACCAATCATTGCTGCACTGGGTGTTCCGGTAGCAAAAATGTCCGGAAGAGGATTGGGTCATACCGGTGGAACCATTGATAAGTTAGAATGCTTTGAAGGATTCAGCACTTCCATATCAGAAGAAGCCTTTTTAAAGCAGGTATCAGAGGTTGGCGTTGCAATTGCTGGACAGACTGCTAATCTTGCACCAGCAGATAAGAAGCTGTATGCACTCCGGGATGTCACTGCTACGGTAGCGGAGAAATCCTTAATTGCCAGCAGCATTATGAGTAAGAAATTAGCCAGCGGATCGGATGCTATTGTCCTTGACGTAAAGACCGGAAACGGTGCATTCATGCAGACTGTGGAAAAGGCAGAGGAACTTGCCCGGATTATGGTGGCCATCGGAAATGGTGCTGGAAAGAAAACTTATGCGGTTATTACAGATATGTCACAGCCTCTTGGCAATACAGTAGGCAATATTGTGGAAGTGCAGGAAGCCATTGAAGCATTGAATGGAAAAGGGCCAAAGGATCTGATGGATGTTGTCTATGCATTAGGGTATCTTATGTTAAAGGCTGCCGGTGTGGCAGAAGATGAAAAAGAAGCAAGAACAAGGATGGAGAAAGTCATTGCAAGCGGAAAAGCACTGGATAAATTTGCAGACTTTGTAGAAGCACAGGGTGGCAGAAAGGAACAGGTTTATCATCCGCAGTTATTGGCAAAAGCAGCAATTACAGAAACTATCACCGCACCGGAAGATGGATATGTAGAAGCTTTAAATGCTATGGCAATTGGAACTGCCTGCATGAGCCTTGGCGGCGGCAGAGAGACAAAGGAGAGTCAGATTGATTTAACTGCCGGTATCCGCCTTAAGAAAAAAATAGGAGATAGCGTAAAAAAAGGAGAATGTCTGGCCGAATTATATGGTAATGATGCAGCAAAATGCAACGATGCAAAGGAACTGGTTCAAAATGCATTTCTTTTCAGTAAAGAGCCACTGGATGCACCGGAAACAGTTTTAAAATATATTACCGCATAGAAAAGAAAAAAACTCATATAGTTATATATGAGGAAAAACAATAAGAAAGAGTTAAAAAAAGATTTTAAAAATCATATGGTGGAATCCTTAGAACTGCCGAAAGACTTAGTCTACCGGGCAGCAATTGTAACCGTTATGGGTAACAGGGAACTGCTGTTGGAAAATTATAAGGGAATCTTAGAATACGAGAAAGAATATATCAGGATTCAGGCGAAAAGCTGCCGGATTCTTGTTCGTGGGAAAAATCTCAACATTTCCTATTATACGAATGAAGAGATGAAAATAACAGGAATCATCCAAAGTATTGAGTATGAATAGAGGTTTTCGATGACAACACTTTCCCTGTTTAAATATATAGGCGGTTACCTTGAGGTAATCTTAAGTGGTTATGCCCCGGAACGATTTTTAAATCTGTGTGGCAATCACAATATTTTAATCTGGAATCTTCGAAAAGAGGAAGATGTTTATCGCTTTTTTATCAGCATTCGTGCATTTTGGAGTATCCGTCCGTTCGTAAGCAAGACCGGATGCAGGATTCGGATTCTGCGCAAAATAGGATTTCCGTTCTGGATGAACCGTTACCGGAAACGAAAATGCCTCCTGATGGGAGTAATTCTTGCAGCTGGTCTGGTGTGGTTTTTATCACGATTTCTCTGGAATGTGGAGGTAGATGGTAATTCATCTGTTACGACAGAAACCGTTTTAACATTTCTTGATGAGGAGGATTGTGGTTACGGAGACCGGATTCGTACAATTGACTGCGAACAGTTAGAACGGGATCTGCGGGCACAGTTTCCGGAAATCATCTGGGCATCGGTACAGATTTACGGAACGAAAATGACGGTATTAATCAAGGAAAATCTGGTACAGCAGGAAGCAATGGAAGAATTGCCGTATGAAGCTTCAGACCTGATAGCAGAAGAGGATGCGACAGTGGAATCCATTGTTACAAGAAATGGAACCCCACTAGTAAAGAACGGCGATGCAGTAAAGGCAGGAGATATATTAGTAAGTGGCAGGATTGATTTGACCAATGACAGCGGGGAACAGTATGCCTATGAATATTGCAATGCGGATGCGGATATATATCTACTGACGGAATATCCATACCATGATAAATTTTCCCTTGTCCATGAAGAAAAAAGAATGACCGGTGCAGAAAAGAAACGGTATTCCATTGATTTCTTTGGAAAAGTAATAACACTTCCGGCATTAAGCGGTGAATTTGAATGTGCAGACAAAACAACAGATTATAAACAGCTTTGCCTCCACGGGGACTTTTATCT
>OODL01002582.1_pt1 | contig 10945 bp, 5 predicted proteins | sample 1671181 | NCBI WGS metagenome assembly OODL01 (sample SAMN06348130, study PRJEB24527) | human gut metagenome | biome: human gut; feature: ankylosing spondylitis patient; material: feces | host: Homo sapiens | place: China | collected 2015-10 | reverse complement strand
GAGGCCATCAAGCTCTTTGCCAACACGTACCTCGCCGTGCGCGTGAGCTATTTTAACGAGCTCGACACCTACTGCGAGCTCAAGGGGCTCGACACGCGCCAGGTCATCGACGGCGTGTGCCTTGACCCGCGCATCGGCGCACATTACAACAATCCGTCGTTCGGCTACGGCGGCTACTGTCTGCCGAAGGACACGCGCCAGCTGGTGGCGAACTTCGGTGACATTCCGAACCGCATCATCAGCGCCGCCGTCACGGCCAATGACGAGCGCAAGGATCACATCGCCCGTCAGATCCTGCAAAGGGCGGCGGGCGGCGTCGTCGGCGTGTACCGCCTGACGATGAAGGCGAACTCCGACAATTTCCGCGAGTCGAGCATCCGCGGCGTTATCGAGCGGCTGCGCCGCGCGGGCGCGAGCGTCGTCATCTATGAGCCGACGCTCAAGGCGGCCGCCTTCGACGGCCTGCCGGTGATCGCGTCGCTCGCGGAGTTCAAGCGCATGGCGGCCGTGATCGTTGCCAACCGCACCGAGTCCGCGCTCGACGACGTGCCGGAGAAGGTATACACCCGCGACCTGTACCGCAGAGACTGAAAAGGGAGGCACAGACGATGAAAGGCATCATCCTCGCCGGTGGCTCCGGCACGCGGCTGTACCCGCTCACGCGGGTCACGTCCAAGCAGCTGCTGCCCGTGTACGACAAGCCCATGATCTATTACCCGCTCTCGACGCTCATGCTCGCGGGCATCCGCGACATTCTCATCATCTCCACGCCGGAGGACACGCCGCGTTTCGAGCGCCTGCTCGGCGACGGGAGCCAGTTCGGCATCCGCCTGTCCTACGCGGTGCAGCCGCACCCGGACGGGCTCGCGCAGGCGTTTCTGATCGGGGCAGACTTCATCGGCAGCGACACGTGCGCCATGATCCTCGGCGACAATATTTTCTACGGCAACCGCTTTCGCAGCAACCTGTGCGAGGCGGTCGCAAATGCCGAGGCGGGCTATGCCACGATCTTCGGCTACCACGTCAAAGACCCGGAGCGTTTCGGCGTTGTGGAGTTTGACCAGGACAAGCGCGTGCTGTCCGTGGAGGAAAAGCCGGCGCACCCGCGCTCGAACTACTGCGTCACGGGCCTGTATTTTTACGACAACCGCGTCGTGGACATGGCACGGCAGGTGCGCCCGTCGGCGCGCGGCGAGCTGGAGATCACGGATCTCAACCGGCTCTATCTTGATGCCGACCGGCTGAAGGTGCAGCTGCTCGGTCGAGGGTTTGCCTGGCTCGACACCGGCACGGTCGAAAGCCTCATGGACGCGGCGGTCTTTGTCCAGACAGTGCAGAACCGCCAGGACGTGATCATTTCCGCGCCGGAAGAGGTGGCCTATCACATGGGCTGGCTCACGAAGGCGCAGCTGCTGGCCGCCGCTGCGCGCTATGCCCACTCGCCCTACGGCACGCACCTGCGCGCGGTCGCGGAGGACAAACTTGTGTTTGAGAGGGAGCTGCATGACTAGATTCGTCACGGGCGGCGCCGGCTTCATCGGCGCAAACTACCTGTTTTATCTGCGCGGGCACTACCCGGACGACCGACTCGTGTGCATCGACAAGCTCACCTATGCCGGCGACCTCTCCACGCTCGCGCCGCTGCTCGGGCAGCCGAACTTCCGCTTTGCCAAGGTGGACATCTGCGACCGGGAGGCGGTCTACGGCCTGTTTGAAGAAGAACATCCCGACGTGGTCGTGAACTTCGCGGCCGAGAGCCATGTGGATCGCTCGATCGCCGACCCGTCGCTGTTTCTGCAGACGAACATCATCGGCACGTCCGTGCTCATGGATGCCTGCCGTAAATACGGCAATGTGCGCTTTCATCAGGTCTCGACCGACGAGGTCTATGGCGACCTGCCGCTCGACCGGCCGGATCTGCTGTTCACCGAGCAGACACCGCTGCACACCAGCTCACCCTACAGCAGCTCCAAGGCCGCGGCCGATCTGCTGGCGGGGGCGTACGGGCGCACGTACGGCCTGCCGGTCACGATCTCGCGCTGCTCGAATAACTACGGGCCGTATCAGTTCCCGGAAAAGCTCATCCCGCTCATGATCGTAAATGCCCTCGCAGACCGGCCGCTGCCGGTGTACGGCCGGGGGCTGAACGTGCGCGACTGGCTGTATGTCGGCGATCACTGCCGGGCCATCGACCTTGTGGTCAACCACGGCCGCATCGGCGAGGTGTACAACATCGGCGGCCACAACGAGATGCGCAACATCGACATCGTGAAGCTGATCTGCAAGGAGCTGGGCAAGCCCGAGAGCCTCATCGTCCATGTGGCGGACCGGAAGGGCCACGATATGCGCTATGCCATCGACCCCACCAAGATCCACAACGAGCTGGGCTGGCTGCCGGAGACCAAGTTCGCCGACGGCATCAAAAAGACCATCGACTGGTATCTGAACAACCGTTCGTGGTGGGAGACCATCATCTCCGGCGAGTATCAGGACTATTACGAGAAAATGTACGGCAATCGCTGAGCCATGGAGCAGCAGGCAGTAGAAGTCCGGATGGGGCAGACGCACCTGGGCTTTGTGGACGCGGCAAAGGGCCTGGGCATGCTGGCCATCATCTGGGGCCACATGGACTACCTGTGGAGCACCAGCTCCGTATGGTTTTCCTCCTTCAAGATCGCTGTGTTCTATGTGGTGGTGGGCCTGCTGAAGGCATACCGCTATGGGGAGCGGGGCCAGAGGGATTCCTGTGCACAGGTGATGAAAAAACGCTGGTATTCCCTGGTGATCCCCTATGGCGTGTTTTCGGCTCTGGCGATTCTGGCGCACCTGGCTTTTCTCACCATACACGGCGGCAGCAGACTGGCGGCCCTGAAGGGGGACGTGATCCTGACGGTGACGCTGCGGGGTGTTGCCACCCTGTGGTTTCTGCCTACGCTGCTGATCGCCGAGCTGCTGTTTGCGGCGGTGCGGCCGGAGGGCTGGTCTGCCGCCAAGCGCATACTGGTGTGTGTCCTGGCGCCGGCTATCCTGTGCGTCATCGGCTATTTCTATCAGGGAATGGATATTCCCGGGGCGGATCGCCTGTGGGTGCAGGTGGTGCGCAACCTGTTTATTGTTCTGGCCAAGAGCGTCAGCGGCTTTTGGTTCATGCTGTGCGGGTATCTGCTTTACCGGCGGGGGAAGCCGCAGCGGCTGGGAAGGCTGCCGGTGCTGGCGGTCCTGCTGGCGGTGAATCTGGGCCTGTCGCTGCTGAGTCCGGACCTGGATTTCAACTCCTTTAAGCTGGGGTCCTTTGCTCCGGTGTTCTATCTCAACGGTGTGTTGGGTTCCGTGGCCGTTCTGGAGCTGCTGCGCTGGCTGGAGGCCCGCATATCCCTGAGGCCCCTGATCTGGTGCGGCAGGCACTCCATGTTCCTGATGGCCACGCATCTGCCCTGGCAGATCGCGCCGGAGCTGGTGATGCTGGGCAAGCGTTTTTACCTGGCACAGACGCCGACGGCGCCGTATTTCCTGATGATGCTGGCGGAGTTCGCGGTGCTGATGCTTATTGAGGCTGCACTGGTCTGGTGCAAAGAGAAGGTCAAAGCCGCCATGACCGGGCGCTGGGGAAAAGAGCGGCCCATCTGCAAGGCGGTCAAGTATCTGTAACGAGGAGGTTACAAGCAATGAAGGTATTGGTAACGGGCGTGGGCGGTCAGCTGGGCCACGATGTGATGAACGAGCTGGCCCGCCGGGGCCATCAGGGCGTGGGCAGTGACATCGCCCCGGTGTACAGCGGCATTGCAGACGGCTCTGCCGTGACGAAGATGCCCTATGCGGCCATGGACATCACCAATGAGCAGCAGGTGCGGCAGGTGATGGACCAGGTGCGGCCCGACGCCGTGATCCACTGCGCCGCCTGGACGGCGGTGGACCTGGCCGAGGACGCCGACAAGCAGCCCAAGGTACGGGCCATCAACGTGGACGGCACCGCGCATCTGGCGGCGGCGTGCAAGGCCCAGGACTGCAAGATGATGTACATTTCCACGGACTATGTGTTCAACGGCCAGGGGGAGACCCCCTGGCAGCCGGACTGCAAGGACTATCAGCCCCTGAACTACTACGGCGAGACGAAGCTGGGCGGCGAGCTGGCCGTCAGCTCTGCGCTGGAGAAATACTTCATCGTGCGGATCGCCTGGGTGTTCGGTCTGAACGGCAAGAACTTCATCAAGACCATGCTCCAGCTGGGCAAGACCCACGACAAGCTGCGGGTGGTGTGCGACCAGATCGGTACGCCTACCTATACCCTGGACCTGGCCCGGCTGCTGGCGGATATGATCGAGTCCGACAAGTACGGCTATTATCACGCCACCAATGAGGGCGGGTACATCTCCTGGTACGAGTTTGCCTGCGAAATTTTCCGCCAGGCGGGCCTGCCGGTACAGGTGGACGCCGTGACCACCGCGGAATACGGCGCGTCCAAGGCGGCGCGGCCCTTCAACAGTCGGCTGGACAAGAGCAAGCTGGCGGAGAACGGCTTCACGCCGCTGCCGGACTGGAAGGATGCCCTGAGCCGGTATCTCAAGGAGCTGGGCGACAATCAATAAGCATAAAAACACCGGCTGCACAGCCGGTGTTTTTTTGTCCTTTTCAGGGGAAGAAAAATGCGCTATACTGTCAGATGAGAGTTTTTCGGGACAGCGGAGGTGGTATCCTGCTGTCGGAAAGGAGGCGGGCAGATGCTTCATATATGGGTGGGCCGGGCCGGGTCCGGGAAATCCCGGCGGGTGCTGGAGGCCATGGAAAAGAACCGCCGTCTGCGGCGGCAGGTGCTGCTGGTGCCGGAGCATATCTCCCACGAGGCGGAGGTGGACCTGTGCCGGGCCCTGGGGCCCACAGCGTCCCGGGACGCGGAGGTGCTGAGCTTCCGGAGCCTGTCGTCCCGGGTGCTGGCGGAAACCGGCGGCCTGGCGGAGTTTACCCTGGACAACGGGGGGAAGCTGCTGACCATGCGGCGGGTGCTGCAGGAGCTGGCCCCGGAGCTGCGGGTATTCGGACGGCCCAGCCAGCGGGCGTCGTTCCTGCGGCAGCTGACGGACCTGACGGAGGAGTTCTACGCCTACGAGATCGGCCCCCAGGCCCTGTACCGGCAGGTAGAGGACCTGGACGGGGCCATGGGCGGCAAGCTGCGGGACATCGCCCTGATATACGCCGCCTACGACGCCCGGCTGCGCAGCGGCGATTTCGACGCCCGCTCCCGGCTCCAGAAGCTCCGGGAGCATCTGGAGGGAAGCGGCTATCTCCGGGGCTGCGACGTGTATCTGGACGGTTTTTCATACTTCAACCGCCAGGAGGAGAGCATTCTGGAGCTGGTGCTGCGGCAGGCCGAAGGCGTCACGGTGACGCTGCTGGGAGACCGGAGCAGCGACCGGCTGTTCCAGAACGCCCTGCGCCAGCGGATGCGCCTGGAGCGCATGGCCCGCCGGGCGGGGCAGGAGATGGACGTGCTGTGGTGCGAAAGCCGGGGGCAGGGCCCCCTGGGACACCTGGAAGCCCACTTTTTCGGCCAGGAGGTCCCCTACGACGGGGAACCGGAGGGCCTGGAGCTGTACCAGGCGGCCACGGCCTTTACCGAGGTGGAATGGGTGTCCCAGCAGCTGCGGCAGCTGGCGGCGGAGGGCTATCGCTGGCGGGACATGGGCGTGTGCGCCCGGAATATGGAGATCTACGGCCCGCTGCTGGAGAGCGTGTTCCGCCGGGACGGCATCCCGGCCTATATCAGCCGCCGCAGCGATCTGCTGGAAAAGCCCCCCATCACCATGCTGCTGGGGGCACTGGACGCCGTCACCGGCGGCTTCGACCGGGAGGACGTGTTCCGCTGCCTGAAAACCGGCCTGGGCGGCATCACCCCGGACGAGTGCGACATTCTGGAAAATTACGTCATCCTGTGGGACATCCGGGGCAATTCCATGTGGCTGCGGGAGGGGGACTGGACGGCAAGCCCCGACGGATACGGCCGGGAGCTGACGGAGCGCAGCGCCGCCCGGCTGGAGCGAGTCAACGGCATCCGGCGGCGGGTGCGCCTGCTGCTGGAGCCTCTTTACCGGGGGATGCACACCGCCGGGGCGGCCCGGCAGAAGGCGGAGTGCCTGTATGGGTTTTTGCAGGAGGCCGGTGTGCCGCAGACCCTGGAGGACACGGCGAAAAAGCTCCTGGAGGAGGACCGGCCCCAGCTGGCGGAGGAATATGTCCAGCTGTGGGCGATCTTCTGCGGGGTGCTGGACCAGTTTGCGGAAATCCTGGGGGATACGGAGCTGTCCGGCGAGGAGTTCGCCCGGCTCCTGCGGCTGGTGCTGACCCAGTACAGCGTGGGTACCATCCCGGCCACCCTGGACCAGGTGAAGGTCAGCGAGATCACCCGCAATGACCGGCACCGGGTGAAGTGCCTGTTCCTGCTGGGAGCCAACGACCATGTGCTGCCCATGCCCCCCAGCGGCCACGGCCTGCTGGACCCGGAGGACCGGGCCGCCCTGCAGCAGCGGGAAATTTTGCTGTCGGACGCCAGCTTCGACCCGCTGGACAACGAATTGCAGAATATTTACGCCTGCCTGGCCCAGCCCACGGACCGGCTCACCGTCAGCTGGCCGGTGGGGGACGTCAACGGCAGCCAGCTGCGCCCCTCCTTTGTGGTGCAGCGGATGGAAAAGCTGTTTCCCCGGCTGCGGGTGACCCGGGAGGACGGCAGCTACCGGCGCAGGCTCCCCGCCACGGCCCTGGAGCTGGCGGGAGAGGACCCCGCCCTGCGGCAGTATTTCCGCGGGCGGGGAGACTATGACCGGGTGCTGGACGCCATGGACCGGGGCCGGGCCCTGGGCCGGGGACGGCTGTCCGGCCCGGCGGTGGAGGCCCTGTATGGCCGCTCCCTGCATATGTCCGCCTCCCGGATGGACCAGGTAAAGCGGTGCCATTTCGGGTATTTCATGCAGTACGGCCTGCGGGCAAAGGACCGCCGCCCGGCGGGGTTCGAGGCCCCGGAGATCGGCACGTTTATCCACTATCTGCTGGAAAACGTGGCCCGGGAGGTCAAGACCCGGGGCGGCTGGGCCGCGGTGCAGCAGCCGGAGCTGCGGCAGCTGGTCCGGGAATATACGGACCGCTACGCCCGGGAGGAGATCGACGGATATCAGGAGAAAAGCGCCCGGTTCCGGTATCTCTTTTCCCGGCTGCGGACGGCGGCCTATGCCATTGTGGAGGACATGGCCGGGGAGCTGGCCCAGTCGGACTTTTCCCCGGTGGCCTTTGAGCTGGGCTTCGGCGGAAAGGACGGGCAGCTCCCTGCCGTGACCATCACCGAGGGGGATCAGCGCCTGTCCGTCAGCGGCAAGGTGGACCGGGTGGACGGCTGGCTCCACGACGGCAGGCTGTATCTGCGGGTGGTGGACTACAAAACCGGGAAAAAGTCCTTCGACCTGTCGGACCTGCGGTACGGCCTGGGGATCCAGATGCTGCTGTACCTGTTCACCCTGGAGCAGGAGGGCCGCAGCTACTTCGGCTATCCCATCGTCCCGGCGGGGGTACTGTACCACCCGGCCCGGGAGGTGATCCTGAAAGCGGACCGGGGCATCCGGCCGGAGAAGCTGCAGCTGGCCCTGCAGAGTGCCCTGCGCCGCAGCGGCATGGTGCTCTCCGACCCCCAGGTGCTGCGGGCCATGGAGCACAGCGCCCTGGAATCGCCCCATTACCTGCCCATCAAGGTGAAAAAGGACGGCTCCATCGCCGACGGCGTCGCCTCGGCGGAGCAGCTGGGCAAGCTGGGCCGCTATGTGGACCGCCTGCTGCACCAGATCGCCCGGGAGATCGGCTCCGGCAGCATCGACGCCGACCCGGTGGCCCACGGCCCCCAGGACCGGGCCTGCCAGCACTGCGACTTTGCCGCCGCCTGCGGGTTCCAGGAGGGCCGGGGCGGCGACCGGGTGCGGTACATCAGAAGCGTGGACCCGGGAGAATTCTGGAAATTTGTGGAGGAAGGAAGCCGAGAGGAGGGATCGCCATGCCGCTGACGCCGCAGCAGGAAACGGCCGTATATAACCGGGGCGGAAGCCTGCTGGTGTCCGCCGCCGCAGGCTCCGGCAAAACCAAGGTCCTGGTGGAGCGCCTGTTTTCCTATATGGAGCAGGAGGGCTGCCAGGTGGACGACTTCCTGATCATCACCTATACCAAGGCCGCCGCGGCGGAGCTGCGGGGCAAGATCGCCCAGGAGCTGACCCGCCGGGTGGCGGAGCGCCCTGGAGACGGCCACCTGCGGCGGCAGATGCTGCGGGTGTATCAGGCGGACATCAAAACGGTGGACGCCTTCTGCGCCGGGCTTCTGCGGGAGAACGTCCACCTGCTGCCGCCAGTGGAGGAGCACAGCCTGACCCCGGATTTCCGGGTGCTGGACGAGCAGGAGGCCGCCCTGCTGCGCCAGCGGGTGCTGGGCCGGGTGCTGGAGGATTTTTACGCCGGCATTGAGGAGGACGAAAACGCCCGCCTGCTGGCGGAGACCCTGGGAGCCGGCCGGGACGACCGGGCCCTGGAGGCCCTGGTGCTGGACCTGCACCAGAAGACCCAGAGCCACCCCCACCCCCTGCGGTGGCTGGAGGAGCTGAAGCGGGACTGGGCCAGAACGCCGGAGCACCTGCCGGACACCGGCTGCGGCCGGTATCTCATGGAGGACGCCCTGCGGAAGGCGGACTTCTGGTCCCGGCGGCTGGAGCAGGCCGTGGAGGACATGGAGGACTACCCTGCCGTGTACAAAGCCTACGGCGACCGGTTCCTGGAGGCAGCCCAGGCCCTGGAACACCTGCGGGACAAGGCGGAACAGGGCTGGGACAGCCTGGGACAGGCGGTCCCCGTATTCCGCCGGATGGGAGCCGTCCGGGGCGATGAAAACGCCGCCTGCCGGGACCGGTCCAAGGCGGTGCTGGAGCAGTGCAAAAAGGCATTGAAGGACATCCAGGCCACCTTTTCCGTGCCGGAGGAGGAGCTGCTGGAGGACCTGCGCCAGATGGCCCCGGCCATGCTGGCCCTGCTGAGCCTGACGGCCCGGTTCACCCTGCGCTACCAGGCGGAGAAGGTCCGGCGGAACGTGATGGACTTTTCCGACCAGGAGCACTACGCCATCGACCTGCTGACCGACGGCCAGGGCCAGCCCACGGACCTGGCCCGGCAGGTGGCCTCCCGCTACCGGGAGGTGATGGTGGACGAATATCAGGACAGCAACCAGGTGCAGAACTGCATTTTCCGGGCGCTGTCCGACCGGGAGCGGCGGCTGTTCGCCGTGGGCGACGTGAAGCAGAGCATCTATCGCTTCCGGCTGGCGGACCCCACCATCTTTCTGGAAAAATACCTGTCCTATGTCCCGGCATCGGAAGCGGAGGAGGGCCAGCCCCGGAAGGTGCTGCTGAGCCGGAATTTCCGCTCCCGCCGGGAGGTGCTGGACGGCACCAACTTCGTGTTCCGGTCTGTTATGTCCCGGGAAATGGGAGAAATGGACTACGGCGACGACGAGCAGCTGTACTTCGGCGCGGAGGCGGCGTACCCGCCCCGGCCGGGCATGGAGCCGGAGCTGCACTTCATCAGCGTGGAGAACACCCAGGAGGAGAGCTTCGACCGGACGGAGATGGAGGCCCGGTTCACGGCCCGCCGCATCCGGCAGCTGCTGGACGAGAAATTCCAGGTGCAGGGGGAGGACGGCCGGCCCCGGCCGGTGGAGCCGGAGGACATCGTCATTCTCATGCGCTCCCCCCGGGCCAGGCTGGCGGCCTATACGGCGGCCCTGCGGCGGGAGAACATCCCCTGCACCAGCGGGGAAAGCGAGGCTTTCTTCAGCACCCCGGAGGCGGCGGTGATGGTGTCGTTTTTGCAGATCATCGACAATCCCCGGCAGGATGTGCCGCTGATCGCCGTACTGCGGTCGCCGCTGTTCGGCTTTTCGGCGGACCGCCTGGCCCTGATCCGGGCGCTGCAGCCGGAGGGGGACTATTACGACGCCCTGTGCCTGGACGACGGCGCGGACACGGCGGACTTCCGGCGGCTGCTGGAGGAGCTGCGGCTGGCGGCCCGGGATATGACGGCGGACCGCCTGCTGTGGAAGCTCTATACGGAGTGCCACGCCCTGGCGGTGTTCGGGGCCATGGAGGGCGGAGCCGCCCGGAAGGAGAACCTCATTGCCCTGTATACCTACGCCGGTCAGCAGGCGGCGGCGGGCCGGGGCGGCCTGTTCGACTTCGTGACCCAGCTCCACGACCTGCTGGAGGAGGGGCGGCAGCCCCCCATCACCACCCGGACCGCCGGCAGCGGGGTGCAGATCATGAGCGTGCACCGGTCCAAGGGACTGGAGTTCCCGGTGGTGATCCTGACGGACCTGCACAAGACCTTCAACGCCGACGACTTCCGCCGTCCGGTGCTGGTGCACCCCCGGCTGGGCCTGGGCACCGAGCGTGTGGACCGGGAAAAGCGCATCCGGTACGACACCGTCACCAAAACCGCCGTGGCGGCGGCCCTGACCCGGGAGAGCAAGTCCGAGGAAATGCGGATCCTGTATGTGGCCCTGACCCGGGCCAAGGAGAAGCTCATCTGCGTGCAGTGCATGGCCCATGGCCGCAAGCGGCTGGCGGACCTTTCGGTGCTGGCGGATATGCCCACGCCGCCGGAGGCGGTGGCCGGGGCCAAATGCCCCGGAGACTGGCTGCTGCTGCCGCTGCTGTGCGCCCCGGAGGGGGAGCCTCTGCGCCGATGGGCGGAGACGGAGCCCCAGACCCGGGTGGGCCTGGGCGGCGGCTGGCAGGTGCAGGTGTGGGAAAATCCCACGGCCGCGGCGGCCCGGGAACGGGAGGACGCACCGCAGGAGGTCCCGCCGGAGAGCGCCGTGGAGGTCCAGGAGCTGGACTATCCCCATCAGGCGGCCTGCCGCATCCCCACCAAG
>OODL01002581.1_pt1 | contig 10945 bp, 10 predicted proteins | sample 1671181 | NCBI WGS metagenome assembly OODL01 (sample SAMN06348130, study PRJEB24527) | human gut metagenome | biome: human gut; feature: ankylosing spondylitis patient; material: feces | host: Homo sapiens | place: China | collected 2015-10 | reverse complement strand
CATGCCGCCCACCTTGACGTTGGGGCAGGAGATGTTCAGCTCCACGATGTCCACGCCGCTCTCGCTCAGCATGGCTGCGCCCTCGACGTACTCTTCCTCGCTGTGGCCGCCGAGGTTGGCAATGGCCACCGTGCCATACTTCTGCTTGAGTTCCAGCATCTCGCCCAGCTCCACATCAATGAAGTGCTGGACACCGGGGTTCTGCAGGCCGATGCTGTTGATGAGGCCCGAGGGCGTCTCCCACAGGCGCTCGCCCTTGTTGCCGTACTGGCCGTGCAGGGTCAGGCCCTTGCCCGAGATGCCGCCGATCTTGCTGAAATCAGCCAGCTCTTCGTATTCCACGCCGTAGCCCACCGTGCCGGAGGCCCCGATGATGGGGCTGTTCATGGTAAAGCCCAGCAGGTTCGTTCTCAAGTCTGCCATCAGAACACCTCCGCTGCATCAAACACAGGGCCATTCTTGCACACGCTCTTGCCCTCGCCGCTCCTGGTCTCGCAGGTGCAGCCGAGGCAGGCACCGATGCCGCAGGCCATCTTCTTTTCCAGACTGACAAAGCAGGGAGTTCCCTTCTCCGCACAGAGGCGGGCGGCATTCCGCATCATGACCGTGGGGCCGCACACCAGCACCACATCGTAATCCGCCGGGTCATACAGCTGGGTGACGAACCCATGGAAACCCACCGCGCCGGTGTCGGTGGACACCTTGACGATGCCCGCGATGGAGCGGTACTCTTCCATGCAGTAGGGCTTATCGCGGAAGCCGAAGAAGACGTCCGGCTTGACGCCGCCCGCCGCCAGCTCCCGGGTGAGCTGGTACATGGGGGCGGTGCCGATGCCGCCGCCCACGACGGCGATCTTCTGATACTTGCTCAGGATGTCGGCCACATCGAAGCCGTTGCCCATGGGGCCGGTGAGCTGGAAGCTGTCACCCTTTTTCAGGGCAGTCAGCTTGCGGGTCCCCTCGCCCACGACGGCGTACAGGAACTCGACGGTCTGGGTCTCGGCATCCCACTTGTGGACGCTGATGGGCCGGGACAGGAAGGGCGCTTCATCTGCGCCCCAGGCACGCAGGGTGAAGAACTGCCCCGCGTGGGGGACATGCTCGCGGTCCGGCCAGAGGGCGGTCAGCAGGCGGATGTCGTCCGCGATGACCTCATGGCGCAGGACAGTGGCCTCACAGCAGGCTGCACGCATGGGCAATGGCCTCCTTCATGTTCACACACTCGTTGTAAGCGGCCTCGTCGAAGGCTGCGCCCGGCTGCTTCTTGTAGGCCAGCAGGATGCCGCGGCTGGAGTTGACCACGCCGCCGTTGCCCTTGGTGAGGTACTGGGCGATGTCCTCGGCCTTGCCGCCCTGTGCGCCGTAGCCGGGGATGAGGAAGAAGCTGTCCTGATACTTTGCACGGATCTCGGTAGCCTCTTCGATGTGGGTGCCGCCGATGACCAGACCGATGGAAGAGTAGCCGTGCTCACCCATGTAGTCCTTGCCGAGGGCGTTCAGCTTGTCGCCCACGAGGTCGTAGACATGGCGGCCATCGGCCAGCTTCTCATACTCGAAATCCTTTGCGCCGCCGTTGGAGGTGCGGCAGAGGACGAACATCCCCTTGCCCTGCTTCTCTGCGTAGGGCAGATAGGGGCTGATGGAGTCCAAGCCCATGTAGGGAGCCAGCGTGACAAAGTCGGCCTCAAAGTCGCCGGTGAAGTGGCCCATGGCGTACATCTCAGCGGTCTTGGCGATGTCGCCGCGCTTGATGTCGGCGATGACCGGCACACCGGCCTCGCGGACAGCCTTCAGGGTGTCCGCATAGGCTTTCAGACCCTCGAGGCCCAGAGACTCGTAGTAAGCGATCTGCACCTTGTAACAGCCCGCGACGGCCTTGGTGGCGTCGATGAGCTTCTTGTTGAAGCGGACGATGTTCTCGCCCTTGGAGAGGGTGCTGTCCACGAAATCTGCGGGCAGGTAGCTGAAATCGGTGTCCAGACCCACGCAGACCGGGCCGCGTGCTTCGACTGCTTCGTAAAGCTTATCCATGTTCGTCATTTGGGGTTCCTCCTGTTTGTCTCTCTTTTATATAAATGTATTTGCAGCTTATTCTTCTGCCTGATAGGTCAGCTCGCCGCCCTTGACCGTGGCGCAGACCCTGCCGTAGAGCTGCGCACCGTCGAAGGGGCAGTTGTGGGACTTGGAGTGGAGCTTGTTCTTGTCCACGGTATAGGGGGTGTCGAGGTCTACCAGCACAAAGTCGGCGTCATAGCCCGGCTCCAGCTGACCCTTGGCAAGGCCCAGAATTTCCGCCGGGCGGGTGCTCATCAGGTGGCTCAGCAGCTCGAGGGGAAGTCCTTCTTCTTTGCAGAGCTTGGTGTAGCAGACACCGAAAGCCGTCTCACTGCCCACCATACCGGCCATGCCCTTGAGCTTGTCTTCCTCGGAGTGGGGCGCGTGGTCTGTGGCGATGGCGTCCACCACACCGCTGCGGATGGCGTCGATGAGGGCCTGCACATCGTCGGCGGTGCGGATGGGCGGGTTGACGCGGTAGTCGCAGGTATCATTGGTGAACCAGAGATGGTGGGGCGTCACCTCACAGGTGACGGGTGCGCCCCGCAGCTTTGCCATCTGGATGGCCTCGATGGCGCCCCGGGTGGAGACGTGGCACATGTGCAGGCGGGTCTGGTAATACTCGCTCAGCCAGCAGTTCCGCACCGTCTCGATGTCCTCGGCCAGACGGTAGTCCCAGGGGCTGATCTCCATATCCTCGGCGTGGCTCATCACGGTGATGTCCCGCTGGGTGCAGATGGCAAATGCCCGGGCCATGGTGGCGTTATCCTGCACACCGTGGCCGTCCTCGGTGATGAATTTGACCGAAGCGGGCAGGGTCTTGAGGTGGTCGATGGTCTTGCCGTCGAAATCCTCGGTGATGGAGACGGTCTGGTTCACGTCGCACAGGCCCACCTCAGCGGCCTTCTGTTCCACCATCGCGGCCTGTGCTGCCGAAGAGCAGACAGGCTTTGTGTTGGGCATCAGGTTCACGAAGGTGTAGCCGCCTGCGGCTGCGGCGCGGCTTCCCGTTTCAATGTCCTCTTTGTACTCAAAGCCCGGCGTGCGCCAGTGGCAGTGCAGGTCCACGAAAGCGGGCAGCACGGTCAGTCCTCCGGCGTCCAGCACCGTTTCGTTTTCTCCGGCCAGTGCGGCCAGGTCCTGACCGACGGCGGCGACCTTTCCGTCCTTTACATACAGCTCCACAGGCCGGCCCTCGGCGTTGACAGCGTTGATGAGCAGCATAAGATTACCTCCCTGTCTGTGTTTGTCTGGTTTCATCGTCCGGGTGTGTCTGCCCTCAGAAGGGCAAAAAAAAACTTTTCCCAGCAAAGGGAAAAGTCAGCACATCAAAAAAGGAAACACTGGAGCCACAGCAAAAACGGCTGCAAACTGATTTTTCAGTTTTGCGCGCATCATCTTGGCCTTCATGCTCCTGTCTCCTTTTCTATCCGTTCTTTTTCGATATATTTTATCATAGAAGCGCAAAATGTGTCAATGCTTTCGGTCTCATTTCCATGTGAGAAGGTTTGCATCCGTAAGCCTCGAATTTTAGCTACTCTACCGAAAAGTCCCTCTTCTCCCCCCGCCGCCAGCGCCCTCGTGCAAAAAAATCCTCATTTTCGTTCTTATATCCTACCATTTTACTGTACATTAAAGTTCCGATGTGCTATTATAATGTCTATCAGAGAGGGGGCCGCCATTGCGGGCGGCAAAATGGAGGTTTTCTATGATGGGTCTTTTAGAGGACGCGCGGAACATCCAGCGCAAGGACCCTGCGGCACGCACGGTGCTGGAGGTCATCCTGCTTTACCCGGGCTTTCACATTCTGGTCTATCACCGCATTGCCCACTGGCTGTTCGAGCACAAGCACTTTTTCCTTGCCCGCTGGGTCAGCCAGCGGGGCCGGCATAAGACCGGCATCGAGATCCACCCCGGCGCGAAGATCGGCAAGTGCCTGTTCATCGACCACGGCATGGGCATCGTCTTCGGCGAGACGGCGGAGATCGGCAACAACTGCACCATCTACCACGGCGTGACCCTCGGCGGCACCGGCAAGGACACCGGCAAGCGCCACCCCACCCTGGGCGACAATGTCCTGATCGGCGCAGGCACCAAGGTGCTGGGTCCAGTGTATATCGGCGACAACGCCCGCATCGGCGCAGGCAGCGTGGTGCTCAAGAACCTGCCCGCCAACTGCACCGCCGTCGGCGTCCCTGCCGAAGTGGTGCGCATCAACAACAAGGCCGTCAATCCCGCCGACGACCTCGACCAGCAGGACCTGCCGGACATCATGGCCCAGCGGCTGGTGGATCTCGACCGCCGCATCGGCCAACTGGAAAAGGCCGCCCAGGGCGATATTCCCCCCACGGCCCAGCAGGTGGCCGCACGGCAGCGCCGGCATTAAAAAAAACGGAAGCTTTCCCTCGGGAGAGCTTCCGTTTTTCTTTTATCGTATCAACTCTTTGACCTTCTCCACCGCTGCTGCTACCAGCTGGCCGATGGGCTGGTCCGGCACACCCACCACGATGTTATCGCAGTGATTGATGGGGATGAGCACCCGTGCTGCACTGCTCTGGCAGACCGCCGCCGCCATGGCCGGGGTGATCTCACCCAGCAGCGAATCGGCGATGACGATGCCGATGGGGCCGACGATGATGTCCGCCCGGCGGCAGTTGACCACCACGGCATTCTCGCCGGTGGCGGCGCGGTGTGCGCCCGCCTTGAGCATGGCCGAAGCCGCGATGCTGTTGGTTCCTACGGCGGTCAGCTCGATGTCCGGGCATCCGGCGGCAAGCGCCGCCGTCAGCTGACGGCCAAGACCGCCGCCCTGCCCGTCAATGACTAAGACGCGCACCCGGCTCAAAAGTCGATCTCCTCCAGCCGCAGCAGAGCGATGATATAAATTTTCAGGGCTTCCAGCAGCTTGTCGATGGGAGCGGCCTCGTTCGCGCCGTGCATCGGGCCGCCGAACTCGGGCAGCACTATATCGCTGTGCTCCGGGCCAAAGCTGACAGCATAGGGGAAGTGGCGGGCGTAAGTGCCGCCGCCCATGGTGAAGGGCGTTGCGTTCTCGCCGGTGACTTCGTTGTAGGTGTCGATGCAGGCCTTGATGGCGGGGGTGTCAGCCTCGATGTAGAAAGGCTTTGCGCTGCCCACATCCGTCAGCTCTGCGCCGGTTCCGATGGCGGCACGGATCTGCTTTGCGATGGTGTCGCCGTCGGTGCAGGTGGGGTAACGGCTGTCCATGGTCTGGACCATCCGGCCATCCACCATGGACATCTTGCCGCCGATGATGGTCAGCGGGCCAAAGGGTCCGTCGGCGCAGTCGATGCCGAGGCCCACGCCTGCGGTGGAGTCGTGCAGCTTCTTGACGGCTTCCAGATAGGCGCGCTCGGCGTCGTTGCAGAGGCCATTGTCCAGCAGGTAGTTCACCACCAGACCGATGGCGTTGACAGTGCCTTCCGGCATGGCAGCGTGGCCGGACTTGCCCCAGCCGCGGATGCGGACACCGTCGCCTTCCGGCTCGAGGGTGATGTTGGGGGCGTTGCGCAGCTTGGTGATGTCGGTGGCCACGAGAGCGCTGGCGCGGTCAGGCACAGCGTTGGTGGCGACGCCGCCCACGAAGTCCTTGATGATGCCGTTGCAGACGGGGCTGACCAGCTTGCCGTCGAAGTGGCCCTTCTCACCGTTGCAGACCGGGAACTCTGCGTCCGGGGTGAAGCAGAACACAGGGGCCGGGTAGTTGGCGAGGTAGTAGTCCACATCGTGCATGTGAGTCTCCTCGTTGTCGCCGACGAGGGCGCGGATGGGATAGCGCAGGGAGACGCCCTCCTCTTTGAGGAACTTCAGGGCGTACAGGGTGGCGACCATGGGGCCTTTGTCGTCAGCCACTCCGCGGCCGATCATCCAGCCGTCGCGGATCTCCATCTTGAAGGGGTCTTCCGTCCAGCCGTTGCCCTCCGGCACCACGTCCACATGGCAGATGGTCGCCAGATACTTCTCGGCATCGGCACCGGCCAGCTCGGCGTAGCCGATATGGTTCTCGCAGTTGCGGGTCGCAAGGCCCATGCCTGCGGCCAGCTCCAGCGTCTTGTCCAGCGCGGCACGGGGGCCTGCGCCGTAGGGTGCGCCCTCTTCCGGGGCACCCTCCACGCTGTTGATGGACACCAGCGTGGCAATGTCTTTCAGGATCTGCTCTTTGTTCGCCGCAACAAATGCGTCGATCTTCTGGTTCAAAGCCTCTTGCATCTTTGATTCGTCCTTTCTTCGTCTTTACTCAAGACACACTGTTGTTATTCTAGCACACTTTGCGATGGAAAACCAGCCTTACACCGCAAACAGACCGCTCAGCGCTCCCAAAAGACCTGCGCTTGCCAGACCCATGATGATCCCGGCCAGCAGCACGCCGCCCATACAGGCGATGAGCACATCTTTGAACTTCATGTCGAGGATGGATGCGGCCAGCGTGCCGGTCCATGCGCCGGTACCCGGCAGCGGGATGCCCACGAAGAGCAGCAGCGCCGCCACGAGGCCGCGCCCGGCCTTGGCTTCCAGCGCACGACCTCCTTTTTCGCCCTTGACGATGCAGAAACGGCAGAAGGGGCCGATGATGGGCTTGTGGTAGCCCCAGATGAGGACTTTACGGGCGAACAGATAGATGAACGGCACCGGCAGCATATTGCCCACCACACAGACCAGATAGGTCGGCAGGATGGGCAGGCCCATCCCGATGCCCACCGGGATGGCACCGCGCAGCTCGATGAGGGGCAGCATCGAGATAAAGAATACGATGAGATAGCTTTTGAGCATAGAGCCCTCCTTATAAGTCGATGTCCAGCTCCACCGGGCAGTGGTCGGAGCCGAACACCTCGTTGTGTATCTCGGCGGCTTTTATCTTGTCCGCAATGCGGTTCGAGACGATGAAATAGTCGATGCGCCAGCCCGCGTTCTTCTCCCGGGCGTGGAAGCGGTAGCTCCACCAGCTGTATTTCACCTCGTCCGGATGGATGGCGCGGAAGCTGTCGGTGAAGCCCGCCGCCAGCAGCTCGGTCATCTTGGCCCGCTCCTGGTCGGTAAAACCGGCGCTCATCCGGTTGGTCCTGGCATTTTTGATGTCGATCTCCTCGTGGGCCACGTTCAGATCGCCGCAGAGGATGACCGGCTTTTTGGCATCCAGCTCCAGCAGGTAGGCGCGGAAGGCGTCCTCCCATGTCATCCGGTAGTCCAGCCGCTTCAGGCCGTCCTGGCTGTTGGGGGTGTAGCAGTTGACGAGGTAAAACTCCGGGTATTCCAGCGTCAGCACACGGCCCTCGTGGTCGTGCTCCTCGATGCCGATGCCGGTGGCCACGCTCAGCGGCGCGGTCTTGCACCAGCAGGCTGTGCCGGAGTAACCCTTCTTCTCCGCCGAGTATGTATATTCCGTGTAGCCCTCGGGGGCGAAGTCGGCCTGCCCGGGCTGCATCTTGGTCTCCTGCACCGAGAACACGTCCGCGTCCAGCGCGGCGAAGCTTGCGGCAAAATCGTGGGTCAGACAGGCGCGCAGCCCGTTCACATTCCAGCTGATGAGTTTCATATAACGTCCCTTTCTGTTTTCAGGCCTTATATTTTTCTTTCCAGACACCGCTGCGGAAGCGGGTCACGAAGCAGGTCACGCGGCAGACCCAGTCCACCACCATGGCGATCCAGACACCGATGGCACCCATGCCCATCCGCACACCGATGATATAGCTGAAGCCCACACGCCAGCAGGCCATGCTGGCGATGGAGACGATCATCGTGAACTTGACGTCGTTGGCGGCGCGCAGGGCGTTGGGCAGCACGAAGGAGAGAGGCCAGAGCAGCATTGCAAAGCCCGCGTGGATGCAGGCCAGAATGATGGAGAGCTCCATCGTCTCGCCCGAAAGCTCGTAAATGCCCACCAGAGGCCGGACAAAAATCAGGATCAATCCATTCAGCACACCCATGACGAGATAGGCCCAGCCCAGCAGCTTCTTTGTATAATAGATGGCCTGCTCGTTGTCCCCTGCGCCGACGCAGCGGCCCACGACGGTTATCATGGCAAGGCCGATGGCCTTGCCCGGGATGCAGCCCACACCATCGAGGTTGTTGGCGACGGCGTTGGCGGCGATCTGGACGGTGCCGAAAGTGGAGATCATGCTCACCACGACGATGCGGCCCGCCTCGAACAGGCTGTTCTCAAAGGCCGACGGCACGCCGATGCCGAGGATGCGCTTGGCCATACCGGTATCGAGCTTAACGGTCCTCGGCACCGTGAGGGCATGGCCCTTCTGGTAGCAGCGGCCCAGAATGAGCACCGCCGCGATGACACGGGAGACGACACTGGGCCATGCAACGCCATCGACGCCCATTTTCAGGCCGAAGATGCAGACCGCGTTGCCCACGATGTTGATGATGTTCATGAGGACGCTGATCTGCATGGAGATCCTGGAGTTGCCCATGCTGCGGAAGAGGGCCGCGCCCGCGTTGTACAGCGCGAGGAAGGGGTAGCTCAGGGCGGTTATTTTAAGGTAGAGGACGCCGGCGTCCAGAACGTCCGCGTCGATGGAGCCGTAGCAGGCGCTGATCATGGGCCGGGCGAAAAGGATGCAGAGCGCAGCCACCACGGTACCCAGGATGGCGCTCAGCAGGATGAGCTGGCCCGCACTGGCATTTGCCTTTTCCTGCTCCTTCGCGCCCAGATACTGGCTCACCACCACCGCGCCGCCGGTGGCCAGCGCCGCGAAGAGCACGATGATGAGGTTGTTTATCATATCCACGAGGCTGACGCCCGAGATGGCCGCCTCGCCGCAGCGGGAGACCATCATGGTGTCGGCCATGCCCACCGTCACGGCCAGAAACTGCTCAATGAGCAGCGGCCCCACCAGCCGCAGCAGGTCTTTCTGGGAAAACAGCGGCGTCCGCCCGTTGAACCAGCCGGCCTTTTCGCCAGCTGACGCGTTTTTTACCATCTATATTCTCCTTTGTCGTTTGCAATATCACATCTGTTTTTCATTTCAGCGCAGACTTCTCATTTTACGCTATCATCTTAGCACAGCCTTCTCCGCCGTGCAAGAGCCGGAGAGCGGCTTACGAAAATTTATAGTGTTCTTGTTTGAAACCCCCCGCCGTTTCGTGCTTCGTCAAATTGCCGGTGAATCTCCCCGGGATTTGTGCGTTGTGCCAAAAGTACCGCATTCCGCCCCTTTTTTGGAAGTTTTTTCAAAAAAGGGCTTGTAATTTTTCTGTAATCGTGCTATTGTTGTATCCAACAAAGGCAAGCTGTTGGATACATAGCATCCCGCCGCCCTTGTTTTTCTTCTTGTTTTTACCTTCTTATTATTGCTATTTCCTTCATTTACCTTCTTATCATTTACCCTGCTTGCCTGAAAGGGCAAAAAAGCGATGGCCCATCTGCACTGGGCCATCGCTTTTCTTTTTGTCGTTTATTCTGCGGTCAGCCGGGCAAACGCCTGCCGGACATCGCCGGAGAAGTAGAGAGTCCCCAGCGCGCACACCGGGCCGTCACCGCCCAGCTCTACCACGCGGGCAACGCCCGCCGGGATGTCCGCCGCGGCCTCAGCCTTTCCGCCCCGGGCGCGGATGTGCTCTGCCAGCGTCTCAGCGGGCATGGCGCGGGGCGTGTGGGCCGCGACCGTGACGAACCGCTTTGCCAGCGGCAGCAGCAGTGCCAGCATCTCGTCCACATCCTTGTCGGCCATGATGCTGAGCAGGAAGACGAACTTCTGCCCCGGGAAGCGGTCCCGGAGGCTCTGGACGGTGGCCCGCATCCCGTGGGCGTTGTGACTGCCGTCCAACAGGAAAGCGGGCGAATGCCGCAGCAGCTCGAACCGGCCCGGCCAGCTCACCTGCTCGAGGCCGGTGCGGATGGCGCGGTCGGGGATGTTCCATCCCCTGCCCCGCAGCACACGGAGGGCCGTGATGGCGAGGGCGGCATTTTTCGGCTGATAGCTGCCGATGAGGGGCAGACGGACACCGTCCAGCCCATCGAAATCGAAAGTGACGGCGTCGAGGTCGCCGCCCTCCACTTTGAGGCGGGAGAGATCCACCACCGTGAGAGGCGCGTTCTGCTCCTTGGCCACACGGGCGATGACAGCGTCCGCTTCCGGCACACCGCCGTAACTCACCACCGGACTGCCCGGCTTGATGATGCCGGCCTTGGCGGCGGCGATGTCCGCGATGGTGGGGCCGAGTTCTTTTACATGGTCCATGCCCAGCGCCGTGATGACCGCGCACTCGGGCGGGTCGATGACGTTGGTTGAGTCCAGCGTACCGCCGAGGCCCACTTCCAGCACCACGATGTCGCATTTTTCTTCCTCGAACCAGAGCATCCCCAGGGCCGTGATGATCTCGAACTCGGTAGGGACGTCAGCCATGGCATCTGCCGCCGGGCGGACGCGCTCCACCAGACGCACCAGCGCGTCGTCGGGTATCTGTTCGCCGTTTACCTGAATGCGCTCGTTGAAGCGGTTGATGAAAGGCGAAGTGTACAGGCCCACCCTATACCCCGCCGCCTGCAGGCAGGACGCCAGCATGGCGGCAGTGCTGCCCTTGCCGTTGGTACCCGCCACATGGACGAAGCGGAGCTTCTTGTGGGGGTCGCCCAGCGCCGCCAGCAGAGTGCGGGTGCGGCTGAGGCCCGGCTTGTGGCCGGCCCACTGGACAGCGTGGATGTATTCCAAAGCGGATTCGTAATTCATGAAAAAACGCCTCGTTTTATTTGTTTCATTTTTAGGGAAGCGGCTGCGCGCGCTGGTGGCGCGGATTTGGTTCTCTTTTTCGGTCAAATGGCTTTGCGCTCCGCGCGGGGCAGAGCGCTCTTTCATTCAGGCTGATTGTTCTCTTTTGATGTCAAAAGAGAACCAGAAAACCACCAGCGATTTCGACGCGC
>OODL01002564.1_pt1 | contig 11045 bp, 9 predicted proteins | sample 1671181 | NCBI WGS metagenome assembly OODL01 (sample SAMN06348130, study PRJEB24527) | human gut metagenome | biome: human gut; feature: ankylosing spondylitis patient; material: feces | host: Homo sapiens | place: China | collected 2015-10 | reverse complement strand
CGCGTTTTGCCGGAAAGAGTGGTCTCGGTACCCGTGGTGACGTAATCCTTCAGTTAGACTGGACCATTGGTGAGATTATGAATACACTGGATAGTCTGGGTATTGCCGATAATACCTTGTTTATTTTCACCAGCGATAACGGTCCGGTGATTGATGACGGTTATCAGGATCAGGCACGGGAAATGCTGAACGGACATACGCCGATGGGCATCTATCGGGGAGGAAAATACAGTCTGTACGAGGCTGGCACCCGTGTGCCGTTCATCGTACGCTGGCCGGCAGCCATCCAGGAGCCTTGCAAGCAGCAGGGGCTGTTCTCGCAGATTGACGTGTTTGCTTCATTGGCGGAAATTCTGGAAAAACCGCTGGCCAAGGGAGTGGCGCCCGACAGTCATGCGCGCTCACAGGCTTTGATTGGCAAGGACCAGGCTGACCGTGAATACGTCGTAGAACAGAATCTGAACAATACGCTGGCCATTATTCAGGGTGAATGGAAGTATCTTCAGCCAAGTGACAAGCCTGCACTGGAATTCTGGACAAAGACAGAACTGGGGAATTCTCCTGAGCCTCAGCTTTATAATCTTCAGAAAGATCCTACGGAAAAAGAAAATGTGGCATCACAGCACCCGGAGAAAGTGAAGGAACTGGCTGCTTTGCTGGATAGTGTAATCGCTTCAAAATAAACGTGTTAAGATAATGCGGAAAATGTCCTTGTGTTTTCTCTTAAACGCAAGGACATTTTGCTTTAAACACCTTTGCGTTTTGTCTCAGACACCTTTGTGTTTTGCTTTAAACGCCTTTGTGTTTTGCTTTAAACGCCTTTGTGTTTTGCTTGAAATGTCCTTGTGTTTAGGCTTGAACGTACTTGTGTCTGGCGGCAAACGTCCTTGCGTTTTTCCGGATAAGCCGGGAGTGCCCGGCCGGGGACTCTTCGGGCTTTTTTTTACACGCTTCGGCGTGCGTGCTTGCATCCCGAAGCGTGCGGCCTTGCACGTCAAAGCGTTTTTTCCTTTCCCTGCGGTCACCGGAAGAGGGGGTATTTTTTGTCCGGATGATTTTACCCCTTTGTGCTTCCATCGGTATACTATTATATATGGTTTTATTTTTTACATTTTCTACCTTCATCACAAGACGTTGTGGATGAGCTGGTTGCGGTGAAGATAGATTTTGTGGGAAAATCTGTAATATATAATAGGAAATGTCTTTTATTCTTTGTCAGAATAAAATTTTGTGTTCCGGTTACTTGCCTGCACGTCTATTTCAATATTTTTATTGGGAAACCCTAAATAGTCATCTGAAGTCCCGTATATAATAAGGTGAATTATTGTATAATCTAAAAGAATAAAAGCCATACAAGCGCATTAATATTCCTCAGATTCATTTGACTAATTCTCAACAATTGTTTACATTTGTGGCAGTAAGCAAGCGAAAGTGTCTGCGGCTTACTATTTTGTGGGAAAAATATTGTGAGAAGCGTCATGCTTCATTCTTGCCTCTGAAAACCTAGGAAATTTTCATGAAGTTACACAAGAATGGACGTTGGCGGTTCCCATGCTGTATAGCGTGGGTCTGCTGTCTATTTACCATTGTGTAACGGGTTTTCCTAGGACCTTCAGAGACGTGGAAATAGCACGCAGTTCCACGCTTCTCATTTTGTTAACTGATATTGTCTTGGGGGACTGAAAGACACAGTTTTGTTGGGAATGAATAAGCAATTGATTATTATAGAAAAATGGTTGTTCATTTTATTTTTGATATATGGATGTGTGGCTTGTGGTAGCCCTGAAAGAAAGGTTGTTACAAAAACGGTGAACACAAATACTTCTTCATCCGATCAATCTCAAACAATCCAAAATGTAAATGTATACCTTGAAAATTCGGGTAGTATGGACGGGTATGTGAAGGGAAATACCGGATTTGAACAATCCATCTATGCCTATTTGACAGAATTGCAAATCAATAAGATTGTTGATTCATTGAATCTGAATTATGTGAATAGTCGGATAATACCTCTTGGAAATGATGTAGAAAGATTCATACATAATATCGAACCGATAGATTTCAGGAAACATGGAGGGAATTTAGGTACATCGGATATTGCCATTGTATTGGATTCGGTGTTAAGTCGGCACAAGAAGAATGATGTTTCTATTTTTATATCCGACTGCATTGTGTCTCCGGGAAACAAGTATGCTTCATCTCCTCAAAGTCTGGATAATTATTTGCTTGAACAACGCACAAAGATAAAGAAATCGTTTGTGCAGTCGTTGGAACAGGCGAAAGGGGATTTGGCTGTTGTCATTTGCCAATTGACTTCTTTGTTTGATGGCAGGTTTTATAACAAATTCGATCGCCCTACATCTTATAAAGGGCTTCGTCCGTTTTATGTATGGTTGATAGGGAGCACTGCACATATAAAACAACTTTTAGATAAAGTAACTTTGGAAGCATTGAAAGGAAACGGAGCGAAATTGGAGAATGTATACACCTTGTTAGCTTCATCTAAAAAAATAGATTATGGTATTTTGCTGATGCCTCGTTTAGGGCGTTTTGACCTTGATAGGGCAAATCCAAAGACTACAATCTGTAATATCCGGAAAGGAAACAAAGGGCAACAAGGAGGTACGTTTATGTTTTCTGTTGGTGCGAATCTGAATCAATTACCTTTGGATAAAAACTATGTATTGAATGCGGCTCATTATGAAGTCAACAACAAAGACTATGCCTTGTCTGTAAAAGAGCAGAAAGGCGGACACTTTTCTCATGTCTTTGGCTTGTCGTCAAAGATAGCCTCACGAGGCAATATGACCATTTCATTAAAGAACGAGTTTCCTCAGTGGGTGGAAAACAAGACGGATTTTTTAGGGGATGATTTAGAAAACGATGGAGCTACAGACAAAACATACGGATTGAAGTATCTGATAGAAGGAGTTTACGAAGCCTTTACTTCCCGTCAGAAAGATTATGCGGAATTTAAAATAATAATAAAATGAAATAGCTATGGGAACTTTTTTTGAATTGCTTTTAGGCAATATGTATTGCTGGTTTAAGTCGTTCTATTCGGATTACTTGTCACAATATCTGTGGGGCTACAATCCTGCATCAGGTGCGTATGATTTGGAATTGAGATATAATACGATAGGTTTTTATACGTTAATTGTCTCTTTTATAATAATGGTATTGTATTATTATGTAATAGATAATCCACGATTCTGTAAATGGTGGAGTTGGCTGATTATGGCAACTATCAATAGTGTAATCGCTTTGTTTATCGGTTACTATTGTGTGCTTTCAGATTACAATGCTGGAAAGATTCCCGATGAATTGTTGTATTTAAGGGATGAAAACGGAGAAATGGTTCAAAACTTAATTTCCATTCCCAGCGAATGCTGGAGTTTCGGTATAAGCAATATGATTATGGCTTTCATTTTCTTTTTGGTATTGTCATTCCTGTTCCACTGGTGGAGCCGTGTAGCGAAATATTCTCCTTTTATTAAATTCTAAATAAGTATGAAGACATATATCTTTTGTATTGGAGGCACAGGGGCACGTGTAATGAAAGCCCTTGCCATGTTGTTGACTACGGGAGTAGAAATAAATACAGATGAAATCGTTCCAATATTTATCGATCCGGATGCCTCAGCGGCAGATTTGACCCGTACCATTTCTTTTTTGCGGGAATACAAGTATATGAACGAGCAGCTTCATTTTTCCGATGATATGAAGAACCGTTTCTTTAAAACGAAAATAAGTGAGTTGATTCCTAATTATCGCTTGGAATTATCTAATACGCGAAACGACCGCTTCCGTAAGTATATGGGCTTCGATTCGCTGGATATAGCCAATCAGGCGTTGGCTTATATGCTGTTTTCCGAAAAGAATTTAGATTCGGATATGGAAGTCGGTTTCAAAGGTAATCCCAATATTGGCAGTGTGGTATTAAACCAGTTTGCCCAATCAGATGCCTTTAATGATTTTACCAATAGTTTTCGTCCGGGTGACCGTATTTTTATAGTCAGTTCTATTTTTGGCGGCACAGGTGCCAGTGGTTTTCCCTTATTGTTGAAAAATTTGCGAGGTATAAATATGTCTCTACCCAATGCTGGGAATATTAAAGATGCAGCTATTGGCGCCATTACAGTTTTGCCTTATTTCAATTTGGCTCAAAGTCAGGATGGAACAAATGACATAGACAGTTCTACTTTCATTTCAAAAGCAAAGGCAGCATTGGAGTATTATGCTAAAAATATCAGCGGAAATAATTCTTTGAATGCTTTTTATTACTTGGCGGATGATATTTACGACATGTATGAATATAGCGAAGGCGGTACGACTCAAAAGAATAAAGCTCATATCATAGAGTTATTAGCAGCATTGGCTATTATAGATTTTTGCAGTATGGATAATGATGCGCTTCAGTCCTCAAAAGGAAAAGCGTTGAATCCGATTTATAAAGAATTTGGTGCGGCTTCGGGTGATGAAGATATGATATTTTCCAGTTTCTATGATGATACACGTGATATTATCCAGCGTCCGATGACTGAATTTACATTATTCTGTAAATTTTTGAATGAACATTTGAATTCATCTAAATCATTGAAGTGGGCAAAAGGGAAGCGTCCTTTTGATGGAAATTTCTTTAATGGGAATTTTTTTAAGAGCCATTTAGTAAAAATAAAAGAAAGCTATTTGCAATGGTTAGATGAGATGGCCTCCAATCATAGAGGCTTTGCTCCTTTCCATTTAGAGGAAATGAAAAAAGATGTTTTTGGTTTCGTGGCAGGAGTGAAACCAGGAAGGGTAATGAACTATCGGAGCAATTATGATTTGTTCGATTATTGCCTTTGTGATTTAGAACCTAAAGTTTCTAATAACTTGAACACAGAAGAACGCTTTATAGAATTATTCTATCGGACAGTCAATAAATTAGTAACAGATAAAAAATTAGCATAGTCATGGAAAAAGTTTTCAGATTACATACAGGCGATGATAATTTAGTGGGCTGGGGAGAATCTTCTGCCTATGGAAATACGGCCATTAAAGAAATAAAGGATCCGAATGGGGCAACGAGTAAGAAAGAGATAACATCTATTCCCTCTCCATTTGCACGGATGGATTTGGTTAAGACAGCATTCAAAATTATTACCGAAAGCAAGGATTTGGATGGCGATTCTATCCATCATAAATTGGTTTCGGATTGTTTCGATGTGGGAGAAATATTTTTCAATATAGATAAATTTAGAGACAAGGTGCGTATCATTGTATGGGACAAAAAAAATGACTTGCAAACCTTACTTGATTCAGGCAATGAAAGACACCGTTTGTTCGGAGAAACATTGCGTCTTTATCTGGAGCAGGATGTCGATGCTTTTAATTTTAAAGACTTGGAACGGATATACTTGTTAGATTATACAGGACCAGACAAACCGGAGCAAATGAATATTATCGGAGCAACCTCTCCGGCTACATTCTTCTTTACTTCTGCCAATAATTTATCTTACGTATCAAAACATTTAAGTTTCGGCAAAGACAGACCTTTCGATGAAGAGTTCCAACCCTTATACAAGCGAGATTTTGATTATCAAATGTATTGGTTCTGTTTACAAAAGAGTATGCCTGATTTTGCAGACTTGTATCCGGAAATCAATACTTACTTGAATTTGAGTTATGCAAAGTTAAGCAATTCACAAAAGGAGAAAATCAGTGCTTTGGATAAAAATGCGTATGAGACTTATTACGAAGATCTTTCTGTAACATCCGATGCAAATCTCGTAGAAGTTTTAGGCTTTCATCTTAAGAAAAGAAAAGGGATTACAGATGTACAAAGTGATTTTCAAATCAATTCTTCCATTTGTAAGGATGCAAAGTTGCCTTTGGTTCTTCCTGTAGATATGTATACTAAGCGGATGCGTTATACAATAGACCTTTGGGATAAAGACACCAAAGTGCCTTATAATGACAGCCGTCTTCTTTCAGAACGTTCATTGCCGGATGACGGAACAAAATATCCTTACCTGACAATCGGCGACTTTTTAGAAGATTATATCTTATGGGATGAAAATGCATTTAACCAAGAAGATTTCTTTAATGGCGGTACAGATGTAGAAGGTTGTTATTTATTGCCTCTTCGAAAGGAATTCTTTTCTTACTTTACAGTTGATGAATTACAGGGAACAATGCCCGATGGAAAGAAAATGTTCGAGTTGGTTCGAAATGCAGGCGGTGTGAAAGCAATCTTAAGGATTCCGATTCAAAAGAATGAGTATATTACTTATGAGCGTTTGTATTTTACGGATGCCATGGCAGAACCTCAAAACAATAAAGGTGGAGTAGTCAAACGGAATTTTGGTGTTGCCTTGCTTCCTTTAGTAAAGTTTGTAGGAAATGAAAATCCTCGCTATCGTATAGCCTTGTTAAGGAACAATGGAGGAAAAGAAAAAGTTAATTTGTTGTTCTTCCAAGGAAGTGAAACCTTAGAGGCGTCTGGAAAAGCAGAAAGGAATGTTACTGATACAAACTATGCTTTCAATGAAGCTTATATTTTAGACTTCAACTTTGACTATATGATATTGGTATTCAATGGAAACGTTAGAGGGTGTATAGTTCCACATTGGAAATCAGAAAGGAGAGGAAATAAGCAATTTGTTTTTGCGATAGATTTTGGTACTACCAATACGCATATTGAATATTCAGCGGATAATTCAACTCCTGTTCCTTTTGAAATAGGAGAAAAAGATAGGCAGTTGCGCAAGATGAATGATTTGATAGCTTCGGTACGTTCGGCTAGAGTGTTGCGTCATGATTATTTGCCGGACGTAATAGGCGATGCGTTCCAGTTTCCTATACGTACAGTGTTGTCTGAGGGGAATACAACGAATTGGGATAAGGCGGTTTTTCCGATGGCGAATACTAATATCCCGTTCGTTTATGAAAAAGAACGGATATCCGATTACAATACCATAACAACTAACTTGAAGTGGTCGAATGAAGCTCATATTCAGGAAAAGGTAAAGCATTATTTGGATGCGTTATTTTTGATCTTGCGTAATAAAGTATTGTTGAACGGTGGAGATTTGGAACGGACAAAAATTGTATGGTTCTATCCTGCCAGTATGACGGAAGGTCGTTTCAATAATTTTTCCAAGATATGGAATGATTTATATCAAAAGAATTTCGGAAACAATTTGTCACACGTAATTCCTATGTCGGAATCGGTCGCTCCTTATTATTTTTATAAGAAAAAGAAAAATGCGACCACGGATGTCGTTTCTATAGATATAGGTGGAGGCACTACCGATGTACTGATTGTAAATGACGGGAAAGAGGAATTGCTGACATCTTTCCGTTTTGCAGCCAATAGTATATGGGGGGATGGTTATGGTTTTGATTCGGATAGCAATGGCATTGTCAATCACTTTAAGGAAGTAATATATAATAAGTTGCAAGAAAATAGCTTGGATGAACTTTGTGAAGTGATGCAGAATTTGGATGCGCAAAAGAAATCGGTGGATATTATTTCTTTCTTCTTCTCGTTGGCGGCAAACAAGAGTGTGCTGAACAAGAAAATCACCATTGATTTTAATGCTTTATTGTCACAAGACGGATGTTGTAAATATGTGTTCATTTTGTTTTATGTTGCCATTATGTATCACATTGCGCATATCATGAAATCCAAATGTATGAATATGCCACGGCACATCACGTTTAGTGGGACAGGTTCGAAAGTCTTGATGGTATTAACTCCGAATGATGTGACATTGGAAAAGTTTACGAAGCTGATATTTGAGGCTGTATACGGGCAATCGTATAGTGAAGACGGATTGACCATTATCCGTGAAAAAGAAAATCCGAAAGAGGCGACTTGTAAAGGCGGGTTGTTAAATGTCAAGCCACAGGATTATTCGGCTATTATGAGTTTGAAGCAGACTTTGTTGGGAGATGTCGCTGATACTTTTTCAGCGTCGGGCTTGCAATACAATGAGATAGACGAATCTTTAGAAAGGAGTGTAGTGGAAGAAGTTAATAAAGCAATTCAATTGTTTTTTGATTTGAATAAAAAGTTCTCTTATGTGGATAAGTTTGATGCGGAACGTTCTAAATGGGAACTTGTCCAAAAATGGTGTCAAAGAGATATTAAAACCTATTTAAAGAATGGTATGAATAGTAAAAAAGAAGAGATAGAACAGACTGGATCAGAACCGAAAGTTGAAGAAACTCTTTTCTTTTATCCATTTATAGGTGTATTGAATATGGTTGCTCAAAAGGTTTATGAATAAATAAGGATAACGATATGAGAAGGATTATACTATGTTTTTTATTGATGTGCAATATTAGTCTTTGGGCAAAGACTGTTGAACAGGATTTGTTGAAGAATGATTCGGCAAAAAATGATTCTGTTCAAACAGAAAATGTATTTAGAACAGATAATGCTTATTTGACAGTTAATGATATAGATGTAATAGCAAATAAAGTTGTTGAAAAGATGAAACAAGAGGATAAAGAAAAAGTAGTTGTAATAGCTAAGAAAATAAGCATTACAACAGGGGAAATAATTATAGGGATACTCATTTTTATATTCGGAGTAATCGTTGGACTTTTATATAATAAGATATTTAAGAAATTGCAGAAGATGGAACGTCAACAAGAAGGAAGTTCTCGAATCTCAGAATGTAGATTAACATCTATAGAAAAGAATGTAGCTGAAACGGCGAAGAATGTTGAAAAGATAAAGAATAAGGTTGTTGAAAATGTAAAACTGGTTGTGAAAGAACCTATTGCGAAAGAAAATAGTACTGTCGAAAATGTAAATAAAAAGGAGAATCGTTATGAAGCTCCAAAAGAAAGTATTATTTATGCAAAGCCGTTAGGGAATGGAAACCTTAAAACTACCACTGAAGCATCAGAAGCAATATATGTTATTTCGGTAAAGAAAGATAATACAGGTAAGTTTAGTTTGTATGAAAACGAAGACCAAAAGAAAAGTGCCATAAAAAACAAAGATGATATGTTGGATTTGTTTTGTAATGCAAAGGGAAGTTCGATAGGTGCTAAGACCATTCAAACCTTGAATGAAGGTGAAGTGGAATCGTTAGGAAATGATATTTGGAAAGTGATTAAAAAGGCTGATATTGTATTTATAAAAGAATAGTTTATGGCGGGACACGATTACTTGATTATTGTAGCAGTTGCTGTGATTGTAGTCATTCAATTATATATATGGATTCGTAGTAAGAATTTAATCAAAGAGTACATAACGGTTTTTAAGGGCATTCAATTTGTTGCATCGAAAGCATACGTCTCATTGTCAGACATATCGGATAATGTGGTAAAAGATTTGTCGAATTACAATGAACCTTCAGAAGATGTGGATGATGAAGTTGAGATTACTTATATAAGTGGAACAGAACCTATTACTCATCCTCTCCTTGTTCAGATAATTAATGCAATCAATTCCTATTTGTTGAAAAACAAAGGGGCAACGGGAGATTTTCTGTTGATAAAAGATATTGTAGAACGCTATTGTGACACAAAACGTGAAGAATTTGAAACCCAACTACCCATGCCGTTGTATATGGGATTGATGGGGACAATGTTGGGTATTATATTCGGCATTGGTTATATTGCAATAGTGAGTGGCTTTTCAGCTTTTATAAATAATCCAAGCAGTTCGATAGGTGCGTTAATGGGTGGAGTGGCTATTGCCATGATTGCCAGTTTAATAGGCATTATTTTGACTACATGCGGATCTTGGTCGGCAAAGACTGCTTCCTCACGGGTGGAGGATGATAAAAATGAATTTTATACATGGATTCAGACAGAATTGCTTCCCGTGTTAGGGGGGACAGAGAATAGCTTGATGAGGCTTCAAGAGAATTTGTTGAAGTTTAACCGTTCATTCTCCACGAATACAACGAAGCTGGATAAGGCATTGCAACGAGTAGAAACGTCTTATGAGAACCAAATCGAACTGATGCAGACCATTCAGCAATTGGATGTTAAGAGGATGGCTACGGCAAATATTTCCGTGTTGCGTGAGCTACAAGCTTGTACACCTCAGTTGGAACGATTCAGCCAATATATGCATAGTGTGAATGAATATATCAGTCAAGTGAATACGCTGAACGATGCAATAAATTCACAGATGAACCGTACGCAATTGATTGAACGGATGGGCACTTTCTTTGAACTGGAAGTGAAAGACATTGAGCAACGTAAGGCAGCAATCAGTCAGGCGGTAGGTACGGTAGATGATCGATTGCAGCAAACATTGCATTCTTTGCAAGAAAATGCAGACAAGAGCATGCAAGAAATGAGCGAAGCCCTTATCCGGAAACAAAACATATTCAACAAGGCTTTGGATGAACAACAAGAAATCTTTAAGAGAAAGATTCAAGAGAATGGAAATGTATTGGATGAGTTGAAGAAATTGAATGATGTCGCATTGGCAATAGGTATACAGGGAGAAAAGTTGGATTCAGAATTGGAAAGTTTAAATGCTTTGAAAGCGGAGATTGTACAAATGGGTGTTAGCCAAAGTAAAAAAATGGATGAGTTAATTGCTGCTGTTCAAAATATGTCAGTAGAGGTATCTATGCCAAATGTTTCTAAACAATCGTCTCCTTTGAAATTGTCTAAGCCGGTTAAATATTTGTTGATAGCATTTGTCGGCTTGGGTACTATTGTTTTTTTCTTGGCTCTGTTATTTTTGATATTAAGTATTTTCAATAGTATGGTTTTAGATAATCGTTTTTTATGGTGGTTTCAGAAATCTTGAATTATGAGTAAACGATCATTCTTTTGGGCGAGTTACGCAGACTTGATGTCGAGTTTGTTTTTCATTATGTTAGTATTGTTTGTATTGACAGTCGTTATGCTTCAAAAACAGGTAAAAGAAATGGAGAGGATGAAAGAGGCGACAGAAGCGGAAATGAAAAAAATAAAGGAAATACAGAATGCAATAAGTAATATTGATCCCACTTATTTTGCATACAATGCAGTATTTACAAACAGTTGTTACTCAATGCTTTGTAAACAATAAGTCTGAA
>OODL01002562.1_pt1 | contig 11052 bp, 6 predicted proteins | sample 1671181 | NCBI WGS metagenome assembly OODL01 (sample SAMN06348130, study PRJEB24527) | human gut metagenome | biome: human gut; feature: ankylosing spondylitis patient; material: feces | host: Homo sapiens | place: China | collected 2015-10 | reverse complement strand
TTCCTGATTCACTGGGAGATTAAAACAGAAGAATCCCGAATGGGCGTCTGACCGTTCAGGTGTAAATCTGGGTATAGATTCCAACCCAGTGCAGGGCTGCGGCCGCCAGCAGGGTAAGCGCGGCCACCGCCCCCAGTATGCAGGCCATCCTCAGCCAGTCCTGGCCCAGTTGCAGACGCCAGCGGGCCAGGGCCAGCGTCGTCATGCCCCACTCCGCGGCCAGCCCCAGCAAAAAGACCGCGGCACTGCGCCGCAGCCAGGCCACCGGCCGCCAGAGCAGCCCGGCCCAGACCAGACAAACACAAGCAAGGCCATGCTGCCCGCTGCGAAAAAAATGGGCTGCCCCCAGCACAAAGGCCAGCGAGGCCCCCACCAGAGCCGCGCGGCCCTTCCATCTCCCCGGCTGGGGACACGCCCGGGGCGCGGCCTCCATCTGCATGCTGCCGTCCATCCTGCCCTCCTGCCTGTTTGGCCGCCTTCCACGAGGGCGGCCTGCCTGTTGTCCCCCGCTGCCACGTCCCCAATGGTCGCATCAGCGTGAGCAGGCCAATCTTGCCACAGCGCCCGCCTCCGGGCTGTGCCCGCAGCCACACGAGCGCGTACGATCTGCTTTTCAGAAAAATATGTGGGACGGGATGATGACAAAATACCTCGCACAGCTGCAGTCAGCATGCTCCATTCCGCAAAATGGAACGGAGGTCTGGTATCTCCATTCGAAATGGAGAAGGACATGCTCTCCCGCAGGCCTTTCCCCACCATCTGTGAGCTGAAAAAAAGGAGGTTCCATGCCCAGCCATACCGATCCCCTGTTCGACCGTGCCGCCGGTTGTCTCATGGGCCAGATCGCCGGGGATTCCCTGGGCGGTCTGGTGGAGTTCTGTTCCCCGGCCACCATCCGCGAACGCTATCCCGATGGTCCCCGTCTGCTGGAAGACGGCGGTACCTGGAACATCCTGGCCGGGCAACCCACGGACGACTCGGAAATGGCCCTCATGCTGGCCCGTCTGCTGGCCGAAGCCGTAGAATATGATGCCGAAGAAGCCCGCCGCCGTTATCTTTTCTGGCTGGAGAGCGGCCCCTTCGACATGGGCCGGACCATCGCCCTTGGCCTGCGCGGGCATCCCGACCCGGACAGCCAGGCCAACGGCGCTCTCATGCGCGTGAGCCCTCTGGGCATCTTCGGCGCCACCCGCCACTGGCACGACGTGGCACGCTGGGCGCAGCAGGATGCGGCCCTGACCCATGCCCATCCGGTCTGCCAGCAGGCCAATGCCCTGTATGCCTGCCTCATCGCGCAGGCCATCCGCAGCGGCGATTCTCCCCAGGACCTGTACGCCTGGCTGCTCAGGCTTGCCCGGCGGCAGCGGCTTGAGCCCTGTCTGTACGAGATCCTGGAGCTGGCGCCGCACGAAGCGCCTGCGGATTATGTACACAAAATGGGCTGGGTCCGCATCGCCCTGCACAATGCCCTGTGGCAGCTGCTGCACGCGCCCACGCTGGAGGAAGGCGTGGTGGATACCGTGCGGCGCGGCGGTGATACGGACACCAACGCCGCCATCTGCGGGGCCCTGCTGGGGGCCGTGTACGGTCTGGAAGCCATCCCGGCGCAATGGCGGCAAGCCATCCTTGCCTGCCGCCCGCAGGCCGGACGACCGGGCGTGCACCACCCCCGCCCTGACTGTTTCTGGCCCGCCGATGTGCCGGACCTTGTCCCCCGCCTGCTGGAAGACCGCCGCGATTTCCGCTGGGAACGCTTCTGCTCCACGGAAGACGACCTGCCAACGCTCATCCGCAAGTCCTGATGCCGCGGGATGGCCCGTCTCATGATGCCCCGGCCGGACAGGCCGGGCGGGAACGCTTTACACACTGCCCAAAGCCCGCCATAGTGGACGGATATGACGGCTGCATGTCCGCACAAGGAGGGGCTTATGGCTGAAACCATGCATGCACTGGTCTATCACGGTACCAACGACCTGCGGCTGGAGGAACGTCCCCTGCCGCAGATACAGGATCCGCGCGACGCCATCGTCAAAGTGGAACTTTCCAGCATCTGCGCCAGTGACCTGCATATCCGCAACGGCGGGGTACCGCGTGCCCTGCCCGGCACGGTGCTGGGGCACGAATTCGTGGGCGAAGTGGTGGCAACGGGCAGCGAGGTGCGCAAAGTGCGCCCCGGCCAGCGTGTGGCCGCCAATGTGGAAACGTTTTGCGGTACCTGCTGGTTCTGCCGCCAGGGCTACGTCAACAACTGCCGTCACGGCGGCTGGGAGCTGGGCTGCCGCATCGACGGCTGCCAGACCGAGTATGTGCGCGTGCCTTTTGCGGACAACGGCCTCGCCCCCATCCCCGATTCCCTGTCCTATCAGGACGTGCTGCTGGTGGGCGACGTGCTGGCCAGCGGTTACTTTGGTGCGGAACTGGCCGCCATCCGCCCCGGCGACAGCGTGGCCGTGCTGGGGGCCGGACCCGTGGGCCTGTGCGCCATGCAGTGCGCGCGCCTGTTCGGCCCCGCGCAGGTCATCGCCGTGGACATCCTGCCCAGCCGCCTGCAGCTGGCGCAGGAACGCGGTTATGCCGACCTGACCATCGACGCCGCCGCGGATGACGCGGAAGCGCGCATCCTCGACGCCACCGGCGGTCTGGGCGCCGATGCGGTCATCGAATGCGCGGGCGGGCACGATACCTTCCAGACCGCCTGGAAAGTGGCCCGCCCCAATGCCACCGTGGCTGTGGTGGCCATGTATGAAGAAGCGCGGAGCTGATCCGCCTTATCGAGCGCGGCCGCATCGACACCAACCCGCTCATCACCCACAGCCTGCCCCTGAACAAGATCCTGGAGGGCTACCGCATCTTCGAACAGCGGCAGGACGACTGCATCAAGTGCGCCATCACGCCCTGGAAGCGCTGATCGCATCCGACTTCCGTACCCAAGGGCCCTGCGGGGCCCTTTTTTTATGGTGTCCGGCGGCTGACTCTCCTGCCTGCCTTACTGCCAACGTCGCACAGCCTCTTCTTTCCGCCGAAAAACGGAAAATGGACTTGCCTCGGGACAGCACTTCCGTCTACGCTGTCTATATTCGGGAGGCGGCTCCCTGCCGTTCCCGTCAGACCGTAACCGGAGTTGCGTATGGAACTGTTTTCCGTTCTGGGGCTGGCGGACGCTCCGGTGCTGCTGGCGGTGCTTTCACTGCTGGCCGCGCTGGTGCTTTCCCTCTTCAGCCTGATCCGTCAGGGAAGGGGGCGCTAGATGCTGGCCGATGTCCTCATCTGGGGCGGCTACATCGCCCTGTTCATCTGGCTGTCCCGCAAGGGCAGCGGGCATGATGTCATGGTCTCGGGCCGCGTGGGTTTCGGCATCCAGGCCTTTGCCTATGTGGCTACCTATATCTCCGCCGTGGCCCTGGTGGGCTTTGGCGGTCTGGCCTATGCCTACGGCATGCAGATGCTGCTGGTGGCCGCCGGTAACGTCTGGCTGGGGACCTGGATCGTCTATCGTTATCTGGCCTGGCCCACCCGCCTGTGCCAGCGCAACCTGCAGGCCCGCACCCCGGTGCAGCTGCTGGCCAACGGCCACCGCAGCCCCCTGCTGGGCCGCTGTCTGGCCCTGATCTTCGCCGTGTTCCTGGGCGTCTATGCCTCGGCCGTCATCAAGGGGGCGGCCCTGCTCCTGGCCCAGATCATGCCCGTACCCGTCTGGCTGCTGGTCTGGATCGTGGCCCTGCTGGTGGCGGCGGCCATCTATATGGGCGGCCTGCGCGGCGTGCTCTATACCGAAGCCATGCAGGGCTTCGTCATGCTGGTGGGCATCTGTATGCTCACCGTGGCCGTGTTCGACAAGGTGGGCGGTCCGGTGGAAGGCATGGCCCGGCTGGCGGAACTGGCGCCCACCGCCACGGCCAATACCGGCTTCGTCTCGCTGGCCGACGGCGGACAGGGCTGGTTCATCATCTCGCTGGTCATCGTCACGTCCGTGGCGGTCTGGGCGCAGCCCCAGATGATCCAGCGCCATTTTGCCCTCAACTCCGCCCGGCAGGTCAACCGCATCACGCCGCTGGCCATGCTGGTGCTGACCGTGCTGGTGGGCGGTGCCTACTATGTGGCCAGCCTGGCCCGCCTGTTCATGCCCGAAGTGGCCTCGCCCGATGACGTCATGCCCGCCCTGGTCAAGATGCTGCTGCCCGACATCGGCCTGCAGCTCTTCGTGCTGGCCATCGTCTCGGCTTCCCTGTCCACGGCCACGGCCATCTTCCACATCGCCGTGGCGGCCATCGCCGAAGACCTGCCGGGCCGCAAGACCTCGCGCGGCATGTGGTTCGCGGGCATCGTCTTCTGTGTGCTGCTCAGCGGCGGCTGTGCCCAGATCAAGGGACAGATCATCGCCATGCTCTGCACCACCAGCTGGAGCATCGTGGGCTCCACGGTACTGGTGGCCTACGTGGCCCTGGTGCGCTTCGGCAAGCGCAGCAGCCTGGCCGCCTGGTGCAGCTGCGCTGCGGGCTTCGTGAGCTGCATGCTCTGGTACCTCATGACGCACCCGCAATTCGCCATCCTGCCCATGCCCTGGCCTTCGCTGGCCGCGCTGCCGCCCTTCTTCGTGGGCTTTGCTTTCTCGCTGGCCGGCTGGGGGCTCGGTTGGGCCCTGGACGGCGAAGGCCGCCGGAACTCCTCGTTCTGGCCCGCGGGCATGAAGCCCGGGATGTAATTCTTAAAACACGGGGGAGGGTCCACGGCGTCCGCTGAAGCGGGCCGTTGGCAAGAAGTCGCCGGAACGGATATAACGAAGGCGGGCAAGCCTCCTGCCGGACAGGCTCCACAAGAATTTTTTCCGGGATCGTCGCCCCAAAAGGCATGGAAGACGGACATCCCTCCTTAAAAAAACGCCCATAAAAGACAGGCCCTCCGCATGATGGCCTGCCCCTGAAAACACAAAAAAGACCGGTGGCCCGCAGCACGGGCGCCGGTCTTTTTATATCTGTCACGATCCGTGATGATCGTCTCTGCGGTCGTCATATCCCTTCCGGGAGAGCGGGCAAAAAAATGACTGTCTCTGCCGGCCGTCAGCCATGCGCGTCGCCGCCTCAGGCCGTCGTACCGCCCTGCTTTTTTCGCAGCCACGCGGCCCGTGCCTGATGCAGCAAGGCCAGCTGCCCGGGGATGACATCCTGCCGCCGGAAATGCCGCTCCACGGTCCGGCGGGCGGCAAGGGACAGCTCCGCCAGCTGGTGCGGTTGCGCCAGTATGCCCGCCAGTGTGGGGACCAGATCCGCCGCCCCGCACCAGAGGCCTCCCCCGCCCTCCTGCAACAGGGGCCAGTGCGGCGCATCGCCCGCCAGTACCGGCACCACGCCGCAGCTCATGGCTTCCAGCAGCACCGGCGCGGAAAGGCACGCTGCCGCCGGGGCCGTGATGACGGCCGCCGTGCGAAGCAGATCACGATAGTCCTTCAGGGAAAGGCGCTCCGGCACCTCGATCCCGGGCGGCAGGGAGGTACCAAGATCCACCAGTGATTCACGCCCTGCCGCACTTTCACACAGCAGCACCAGACGACAGCCCGGAGACTGGGCCAGCAAGGCTTCCGCCAGACGCAGCATCTGCCAGACATCCGCCGCATCCCGGACAGCACACAGCACCCGGGCCCCGGCGTTTAGGCCGGTCGCCCCGTTTGGGGCAAGGGGGGAAAAATAGTCCGTATCCACCGGATACGGCAAGGTCAAGGCGCCCCGCTGTTCCGAATCGCGAGTTGCCCCTTCTGCCGCCAGCCTGATGACCAAATCGCTCTGCTGCATCTGGCGGCATTGCAGCAAATGGCGGACAAGGCCTTTGCCGTCCCCGGCCAGCCCGTCGGACGGCAGACTTTCCGCAAAGCAGGCCACGAAGGCTTCGGGGAACGCATCCCTGAGGAACAGGCCCTGTTCCAGAGCGGAAGAAAGCAGCACCATGTCCGGCACAAAGCCGCTCTGCCGCAGCAGACGGAATGCCTGCAGGGCCTGCCGCCCCATCTCCACGGCCCTGTCCAAAGACGTTCCGGCCCCGTCCCCGACAAGACGACGGGAACGGGAAGGCGAAAGCACCACATGCCGCACCCCGGGCACACTGAAATCCCGTCTGCCCCGACAGGAGGCGAAAAGGATCTCATGCCCTGGCTGCGCGGCAAAAGCCACCAGCAGCGGGCCCAGATCTCCCGGGAAGGTGTGGTTGACGAAAAGGATGCGCATGGATGTGTTCCGGAAGGGATGCTGAAAGGCGGGACGGCCTTTGGGCCGCCCCGCCGGGATTTCGCTTAACTGTTGGTGTTTTGCAGGATGAAGACCTGCTGCTGCACGGCCTCGCTGCTCTGGTCACTGGCGTCCACCGGTGTCAGGTTGGTCTCCAGGGTCAGGCCGCCTGCCTCGGCACCACCGTTGAAAGCATAGATACCGTCCTCCTGCTCCGTCCACTTGCTCATATCCAGCGTCAATGTTTCCTGGCCGTCATTGGTATCCAGCGTGATACCGTACTTGTCGGCCAGCTCCTGGATGCTGGTCAGGCTCAGGGCGGCATCGCCCTTCAGCAGCACTTCGATGCCGCTGACGAGGGGCTTGTCGTCGACGGAATTGTCCAACAAGCTGCTCAACGTCAGGTTCTTATCGTCAGAGACCATGAAGTCGATGCCGCTGCCGCCGCTGACCAGATAATCATTGTTGTCGTAGACGATGATGTCCTTACCGGCACCGCCGAAGATGGTATCTTCGCCCCCATCACCTTGCAGATAGTCGTTGCCCGAGCCGCCGATGAGGATATCGTCACCGGCGCCGCCGAAGAGTTTGTCGTCGCCGCCTATCGAGTCCATTTCGTCATACTTCTTGATGAGCCCTTCAAGGTCAGCCACGGACTGCTGATCCAGATATTTCTGGAAGGTCTCCGCATTGACCGTGTCTTCAATAAGCGCCTGGAATCCGCCCTGGCCGTCACCGATGAGCACATCATTGCCGTCGCCACCATAAAGTCTGTCGTTACCGCTTCCGCCGACAAGCACGTCCGTGCCGTCACCGCCATGCAGAGTGTCGTTGCCGTCGCCACCATAAAGTCTGTCGTTACCCGCGTCACCATCCAAGGTATCGTCGCCTCCGAATCCCCACAGGCTGTCGTTACCGTCACCGCCATGCAGGGTATCGCCGCCATTGCCGCCATACAGACTGTCGGAATCTTCGGTACCGGTCATGTCCACAGAATCTCTTACCGCCGTGACATCACCATCAGCCACATACATTTCATATTTTGCCGTATTGCCGTATTTATCCGTAACAATGACGAGGATGTCGCCATTCAATCCACCTCTCCCATCGCGTATATTACTTAATATATAGTTCGTTCCATCTACATTATCAATCTTTACATCAATATATAATTTTTTATTCCTATAAGACAACTCAATCGTACCGTCGTGTAAACCTTCTTTTGATGTAAATGTTTTTCCATCATATACAATTTCTAATTTATGACTTTCAGTATCTGAAGTTTCTTTTCCTCCATTTGTAATTTCTGAACTTTGATACTTATTCACATCATCGTCATGAATAACAATACTACCATCACCGGATATTTCCATGGTCGGCGTATCATTTGAACCATAGAGATGAACAAGAACATTATTCATGTCTGCGTAACCGGTAATCTGTCCATTTTCATTTGTTACCGTTGTTCTTATAACTTCTCCATTGGAATCCCTAACCTGGAATGAAAACTTGTAAATAATCCCGTTTTCAAATCCTGTGGTAGAGCCCTCACTCATATGTCTCAAAGCATCCGAGTCGGAATCGGCAATAAAGGCGAGCCAATTCTGTGCAGTATCCATGCCTGTCCCGTCAACCTTTACTGCGTCATTAACAATGACAAATATGCCACCTTCAGTTTTGTAGAAAAGCATATTGCCAAGTTGATCGGAAGTGAACTTCTGCGTGAATTCATGCCATGCAACGCTGAGAGCCACACTATACTCGGTAGACGGGTGCTCTGTCAGGAAATCAACATACGTCTGCAGCGACTGCCCGTTCATATTGGCAGCACCAGGATCTTTGTGATAGGCGCCGTTATACACGGCTTTAAAAGTCACGCTTTCATCAAGGTCAACGTCCTTCAAAGTAAACGGCAGCCAAGTGACCACGCGGGACGTCGTATCAGAACCCAAATCATCATTTTCCTTAATTTTTCCAGACCAATCGGGTATAGGTTCTGTCCCCAGGTTCGGATCATCAATAGCATCATAAGGATCTTCCTTCGTATTCGCACCGGCAGCTTTGACATCCAGCCACATCTGATTTGATGCATGTCCGCTGTTGCCCGCCTCGGTCAGTGTACCCTGATCGTTTGTTCCTTCAATGACGACCACGATATTCTGATAACCAGAAGTCTCGTTGGCATCCTTTGTCGTCATGGTAAAGGACATGGAGATCTCAAAGCCCTCGGGCAGCGGATCGGCCACACCGTCATCCAGAACAAACTTATAGGCTCCCGTACTTTCATTGACATACAGGTCGCCGTAACTGGTTTCATACACATGGTCATAGCCAGAGGTGCCTGTGATTTCCTTATACTCCCCAAATGTAAGCTCTTTAAGCTCAGGCAGATCATAGTCATATTTAATGCTGTCTTCATCCGCCGTTACCGAAGTAATTCGGGCATTCAGGCTTTTTTCATCTTCCAAGTCTCCGTCAATGACGATCTCCTGTCCATACTCATTTATGGTTGTCTTTGATTCCTTTACATGCAGTGTGCCTTTGCCGATAAGTATGGTCAGCGTAGCAGATGCAGTAGAAACGTCACCGTCTCCATCTATAATGTCGTAGGAGAATGTTTCACTCACTGTTCCCGCTTCCGGGATCTTCATATCATCCTTGAGCGTATAGGTGTACTTGCCGTCTGCAGATACGGTCAGACTTCCGTATCGACCATCAAGCGTAATAGAATTGTTTTCACTGTCAAATATCTCAGTTGTATCATTAAAGGTAACACTGTGGACAACCGTATCGCCATCGGCACTCTCTTCATCATTACTAAGGAGATTACCCTCTGCCTTCCTGTCTGTTTCAAGCTCAAGGCGATCGGCATGGGCCACGGGGACACTGTCTTCTATAGTAATGGCCAATGACAGGTCACATTCCGTACCTGAAGCATTGATGACCGTGACATTCTGTTGAATAACGGCAGAATCTTCCCCGAATTCATGGTCATAACTTGCTGTCTGAGTAAAGAAAAGCTTGCCGTCAATAATGGAGAGATAACCAATTTGTTCCCCATCCTGAAGAACTGCAACAGAAGTTTCTCCAGTCTCAAGATTGGCAAATCCATAAATAGTACCAACGGAACTGTCCTGAATGGTAACCTCATGCCGTCCTGTCTTACCGTCTTTAGTTTCATCATCGTCGGAAGTAACTGTACCTCCGGTCTGAATATCAAGACTTACGGAAGCATTGCTGAAGTCCAGACTTTCGTAGAAACCTTCTCCGGCTTCATCATAGTCAATCTTGCCATCTTTGTTGGCATCGACCTGACCGTCCACTCCCGTCACGGAAATATCCATGTTCTGTCCGGGAACGTAATCGTAGGACTGCGTAGCCGACGTCTTACCTGCTTCAATGGTGATCGTCTGGCCGTTGCTCAAGGTCAACTTAAGATCACTCTTCGGCGCGTTGTCCACCGTTACCGTCAGACTGTACTGACCGTCCGTCACCGCCGTCGCGCTCAGCTGTACCGTCGTCGTGTCCACGGTGTCCGTGATATCCGCTGTCGCGCTCTGACCGGTCTCCACGGCTTCATAGTTCCCGCCGGTCACTCCGGTCACCGTGGCCGTGATGCTGCTGCCGTCCTTATAGACGTCTTCTCCGTTGGGATTCGCAATCTCCAGCGTACCGTGACCGTCGCTGTCCACGATCACATCGTAAGTCTTTTCCCCGATCTGAATCTGGACGGACGTAGCTCCTTCATACGAAGGATCTGGCTTGTTCGACAGCTGAATGTCGAACACCACGCTCTCACTGCCTTCCAGCACATCGGAAGTCGTGATCTGCACCGTCGTCGTGTTGATGGTGTCCGTGATGTTCGCTGTCGCGCTCTGACCGGTCTCCACGGCTTCATAGTTCCCGCCGGTCACTCCGGTCACCGTGGCCGTGATGCTGCTGCCGTCCTTATAGACGTCTTCTCCATTGGGATTCGCAATCTCCAGCGTACCATGACCATTGGCATCCACGATCACATCGTAAGTCTTTTCCCCGATCTGAACCTGAACGGACGTAGCTCCTTCATACGAAGGATCTGGCTTGTTCGACAGCTGAATGTCAAACACCACGCTCTCACTGCCTTCCTGAACATCGGAAGTCGTAATCTGCACCGTCGTCGTGTTGATGGTGTCCGTGATGTTCGCTGTCGCGCTCTGACCGGTCTCCACGGCTTCATAGTTCCCGCCGGTCACTCCGGTCACCGTGGCCGTGATGCTGCTGCCGTCCTTATAGACGTCTTCTCCGTTGGGATTCGCAATCTCCAGCGTACCGTGACCGTCGCTGTCCACGATCACATCGTAAGTCTTTTCCCCGATCTGAATCTGGACGGACGTAGCTCCTTCATACGAAGGATCTGGCTTGTTCGACAGCTGAATGTCGAACACCACGCTCTCACTGCCTTCCAGCACATCGGAAGTCGTGATCTGCACCGTCGTCGTGTTGATGGTGTCCGTGATGTTCGCTGTCGCGCTCTGACCGGCCTCCACCTTCTCGTAGTTCCCGCCGGTCACTCCGGTCACCGTGGCCGTGATGCTGCTGCCGTCCTTATAGGCGTCTTCCCCATTGGGGTTCGGCACCGTCAGCGTACCGCGACCATCAGCATCCACGGTCACATCGTAGATCGTCTCGCCAACCTTCACCTGGACGGTCGTAGCCCCTTCATACGAAGGATCGGGCTTGTTCGAAAGCTGGATGTCGAACACCACGCTCTCACTGCCTTCCAGCACATCGGAAGTCGTGATCTGCACCGTCGTCGTGTTGATGGTGTCCGTGATGTTCGCTGTCGCGCTCTGACCGG
>OODL01002524.1_pt1 | contig 11265 bp, 8 predicted proteins | sample 1671181 | NCBI WGS metagenome assembly OODL01 (sample SAMN06348130, study PRJEB24527) | human gut metagenome | biome: human gut; feature: ankylosing spondylitis patient; material: feces | host: Homo sapiens | place: China | collected 2015-10 | reverse complement strand
GCCACGCCAGCCGCTTCCTCATCACGGCCAAGGACAAGGATACCGCCATTGCCGCCTGCCGTCAGGTGCTGCGCAACAATGGCCGCATCTGACCGTACGGCGCGGCCCAAGGCCGCTTTTGTGTATATGGTGCGCTGCACCGGCGGCCAGCTGTACACCGGTTGGACCAACGACCCCGCCGCCCGCCTGCGGGCCCACCGCAGCGGCAGGGGCGCGCGCTACACCCGCGCCCACGGGGCCGAGGGCTTTGCCTATCTGGAGCGCTGCGCCGACCGCTGTGCCGCCCTGCGCCGGGAATATGCCCTCAAGCATCTGCCCAAGGCGCAAAAGGAGCTTTTGTGCACGGCGTGGCAGGCCGCAGGACGCCCCTTTGCGGAGCACGGCGCGGGCAGTGCGGATTAAGTCTAGTCCTAAATTGTAAATTCTGGCCGGAACGTTGCTCTTTTGCTTGATTTGTGTTGCAATTTTGTTAGAATTGTGATAGACATAAAGTGTGAACGTGTCTGTTTTCAGGGGCGGCAGGCAAAGCCTGACACCCTGCAACAATTAAAGGAGGATGGAACGTGAGAAAAATCAACAAACTGGGCAGACGTGCGGCCGCTCTGGTGCTGGCCGTTGGCCTTACCCTGTCCACGGCGGCTCCCGTGCTGGCGGCGGACGCCGACGAGGTGCAGACCCCTGCAGCCCAGACCCAGCAGCAGGAAACCGACACGGAGGCTGACGAGGCCGACGTCGATACCGAGGCTGACGAAGCTGCTGCACTGCCGGAACTGTCTGAGGACCGGGAAGTAGCAGAGGAGGACGAGGCCGTTGCCCTGCCGGAGCTGTCTGAGGACCGGGAGGTGGCAGAGGAGGACGAGGCCGCTGCTCTGCCGGAACTGGACGAGGATTGGGCTGTAGACGAGGCTGCCTTGTTAAAGGAACATAAGCATAAATGGAAGAAAGAAAAAACAGTTGCCCCTACTTGCACGGAGCAGGGATATACCGTTTACAAGTGTGAGTATAACATCTTCGGGTACGGCTGCACGGCAACAAAAAAAGATGATTTCAAACCTGCCCTGGACCACAATATGAGCGACTGGATCGTGGTGAAGGCTACCTGTACCACTGCCGGAGAAAAGTACAAGGCCTGCCAGCGCAGCGGCTGCACCTACAAGGTGGTAGAGGAAGGCTATGCAGAAGCCCACCCTGCCCTGGGCCATGATTTTGAGGGCGCAGAGTGGGTCATTGAAGCCCCCACCTGCACCACCCCCGGCCAGCGGTATCAGGTGTGCAAGCGGGATGGCTGCAACCAGAAGAACATTGACGAGGCTTATGCAGCAGAGCATCCTGCCCTGGGCCATGTTTGGGGCAAGTATGTAGACGACGACAAGCCCGGCTGCCAGCAGCAGACCGAGACGGCCCACTGCACCCGGGAGGGCTGCACCGCTACGGACACGGAAGACCGGGCCAACTTTGGCCCCGGCGGCAACCCCCTGCCCCACAAGTATACCAAATATAAAGTGTCCAAAGAAGTTCTGGGCGTGGCGACTGAGTACATCAGCACCTGCGATTATGGCTGTGGGACAACAAAGACATTTGGCGCTTTGAATGGCGAAATCGTTGCAGATAAAACGACCGATGCTACCATCAAGAATGTGAAGCTGGACGGCAAGACGGCGGATGCCTATGCGGATGCAGTCATTGACAAGGCGCTGCAGAACGCTCAGGAAGCCGTCAAGAATGCCAAGACCAAGGAAGAGGCTCTGGCCGCACTGGACCAGATCTCCAGCACCGTGAAGTCGGAACTGTCCAGTGTGAAAATCACGGTGGCAGGCGTTGGCGGTGATGTGACCATCAGCCAGGATGACCTGAACAAGGCACTGGCACCGCTGGATTCGACCATTGCCGACCTGAAGAGCAGCCTGAATGACAGCTTCCTGTCGCAGGACACTATCACCAATATGGTGGACAAGCTGGCAGGTGATGTGCAAGACAGCAGTGCACCGCAGGCAGGTATCAAGCAGATTCTTCACAACACTGTGTACGATGTGATTTATAACCTTGGTGTGTCGGATGACAAGAAAAAGACAACGGATAATACACAGGCCATCAGCGATATGGTGTTGCAGCTGGTGAAGGAGGTCGTGCAGTCTGATAAGGGCTGGAATGACCTGACCGGTTCTCTGGTGGATGACGCCGTGGATCTGGCCGTGGATGAACTCATGAAGGATAAGACCTACGCAAAGCTCCTCAAGACCAAGCTGGGTGCCGCCACGATGGAGGAAGTCCGTGCAGAGGTCAAGAAGCAGCTGGTGGAGGACCCGGAGTTCATGAATCAGGTGCGCGGCATTGCCAGCAAGGCAGTGGACAACGCACAGAAGGGCGTGAACGCCGGCTGGTCCAATGAAAAGATCATGAACCGTCTGCAGTCTGACCTGCTGCCCGATGTGACGGATCTGATCTCGAATCAGGTCAACAAGCTGGGTGCAAGCGCCGGCGATATCGCGGACAACAAGGTGTCCGATACCGTGCACAAGTTCCTGCCCGGTAAGCTGGGCGACTGGGTCAGTGATAAGATCGGCGGTAAGGTCAACGATGCCGTGACGGGCAAGGTGGATGACCTGAATAAGCAGGTCACCGACCTGATCAGCAGCACGATCAAGCAGCTCACCTGCGGTAAGCACGAGTATGGTGATTTCGAGATCCTGAAGAACCCCACCTGCACCGAGAAGGGCCAGAAGGGCAAGATCTGCAAGAAGTGCGGTAAGATCACCGAAAAGACGGACATCGACGCAACCGGCCATGCTCCGGTGACCGACCCCGCTGTGGCTCCCACCGAGACCACCGACGGCCTGACCGAGGGCAGCCACTGCGGCGTCTGCGGTGCCGTGCTCCAGGCTCAGGAAGTCATCCCCATGCTGGACCCCACCATTGATCCCTGGTTCAGCCGTGCCGCTACCACCGAGGCCGACGCCAAGGCTGCCGGTTTTGACAGCGTGGACGCTGCCAATGCCGCCCTGGACGCCGCCCTGGTAAAGGCTGGCTTCAGCCCCATCCAGGCCGAGCACTTTACCGTGCAGGTCAACAGCAGCATCGGCGTGCTGCCCAACGACCGCTACCCGGAGGATGGCGTTACCTGCAAGCTCACCCTGCCCCAGGCCACCAAGGGCCAGATGGCACAGGAGTACTACCTGGTGCAGATGTGCACTGCCGACGGCCGGTTCCGCAAGGCTGGTGACATCATCGTCACCCCGGTGCGGATGGATACCTACGATAAGAACGGCCTGGAGTTCACCGCTTACAGCCAGTCCATCGTGGCTCTGGCCTGGAAGCCCCTGTACTAAGGCCCTGTGCAACAAATACCCCTGATATGACCGCAAGGAGCGGCTCCCAAAAACGGGAGCCGCTCCCTTTTTGTGTGCGGAAGAAACTCCTTCCGTCAAAGCCTGACGGCTTTGCCAGCTCCCTCATTGAGGGAGCCTTGCCCTCTCCGTCACGCCGACGGCGGCACCGACCCCTGAACCGGAACTGACCCTGAGCGCCGCCCGGCACACTGCCCGGCGGCGCTCGTCTGCGTTTTGGGCGGCCTGCCCAAAAGGCCCGGCAGGGGCCCCGGCAGACTGCATGAGAATATACACCTGCATTGCATAATATGCGGATATATTCTCTTAAAATTGTATAAAGATGCAAATTGAACCAAAACGCCGTGCAAAGCCGCCCAAGGTTTGGCGGTTTTTGGCATTGACGAAAAAGCCGCATGGTGTATAATAAAACCATCCAAAGCGAACCGCAGATAGAGGGTGCAAGAGGGATGCTTGCATCAGGGAACAAAAGTGTATTTTTATAAAGGAGCAATCATCATGAAAAAGGAAAACATCAAAAAAGTAGTGCTGGCATACTCCGGCGGTCTGGACACCTCCATCATCATTCCCTGGCTGAAGGAAAACTACAACAACTGCGAGGTCATCGCCGTTTCCGGTGATGTGGGCCAGGGCACCGAGCTGGACGGTCTGGAAGAGAAGGCCAAGGCCACCGGCGCTTCCAAGCTGTATGTGCTGGACCTGAAGAAGGACTTTGTGGAGAACTACATCTTCCCCACCCTGAAGTTCGGCGCCAAGTACGAGGATTACCTGCTGGGCACCAGCTTTGCACGTCCCTGCATCGCCAAGGCTCTGGCCGACATCGCCATCAAGGAAGGCGCGGACGCCATCTGCCACGGCTGCACCGGCAAGGGCAACGACCAGGTGCGTTTTGAACTGACCCTGAAGGCCCTGTGCCCCGATATGGCCATCATTGCTCCGTGGCGTGAGTGGGACATCAAGAGCCGTGACGAAGAGATCGACTACGCTGAGGCTCACCACATCCCCCTGAAGATCAACCGTGAGACCAACTACTCCAAGGACAAGAACCTGTGGCACCTGAGCCACGAGGGCCTGGATCTGGAGTGCCCCGCCAACGAGCCCCAGTACAACAAGCCCGGCTTCCTGGAGCTGGGTGTCAGCCCGGAGCAGGCTCCCGACACCCCGACTTATGTGACCATCCACTTTGAAAAGGGCATCCCCACCGCCGTGGACGGCAAGGAAATGGGCGCTGTGGAACTGGTGGAGTACCTGAACAAGCTGGGCGGCGCCAACGGCATCGGCCTGCTGGACATCGTTGAGAACCGTCTGGTGGGCATGAAGAGCCGCGGCGTGTACGAGACTCCCGGCGGTGCCATCCTGTACAAGGCTATCAACGTGCTGGAGACCATCACCCTGGACAAGGAGAGCTCTCACTTCAAGGCACAGCTGGCCCAGAAGTACGCCGACATCGTCTACAACGGCCAGTGGTTCACCCCGCTGCGTGAGGCTCTGGACGCTTTCGCCGACAGCCTGGAAAAGACCGTGACCGGCGATGTGAAGCTGAAGCTGTACAAGGGCAACATGATCAACGCCGGCGTCACCTCTCCGTATACCCTGTACGACGAGCAGACCGCTTCCTTCGGCGAGGATGATGATTACAACCAGGCAGATTCCGCCGGCTTCATCAACCTGTTCGGCCTGTCCATCAAGGAGCGCGCAAAGCTGAGCAAGAACTGGCCGGAGGTCAAGTAAGTTTTAACATCTTCCCTTTCGTGTGTTTTCACACTTTCACACGAAAGTTAACCGGCATCGTTGCCGGCGGCACCGCCGCAGGAGCGTTTTCCCCTGCGGCGGCTTTGCCGTTTTTATAAGGAATTAACCCTCTCAGTCAAAACCTGACGGTTTTGCCAGCTCTCCCGAAGGGCGAGCTTTGTGCATGGTACGGAAAAGCTGAAAAAGCTCCCCCTTTCGGGGGAGCTGGCGAGCGAATGCGAGACTGAGAGGGTTCGGATAATCAAGGAGCAAACTATGGCAGAACAACTCTGGAAGGGCCGCTTTTCCAAGGCGGTGGACTCCCGCGTGAACGACTTCAACTCCTCCATCCGGTTCGACCAGCGCATGATCGCGCAGGATATGCGCGGCAGCGGTGTGCACGCCGCCATGCTGGCTAAGCAGGGCATTATCTCGGAGAAGGATTGTGAGGATATCCTCAACGGTCTGGCCTCCATCGCGGATGACCTGGCCTCCGGCAAGCTGGAGATCGACCCCAATGCCGAGGATGTGCACACCTTTGTGGAGCAGACCCTCACCGCCCGCATCGGCGATGCCGGCAAGCGCCTGCACACCGGCCGCAGCCGCAACGATCAGGTGGCCCTGGACATCCGCCTGACCCTGCGGGACTACAGCCACACCCTGCAGGCCTACATCGTGGAGCTCATCAAGGTCATCTGCAGGAAGGCCAGCGAGAACACCACCGCCGTCATGCCCGGCTATACCCACCTGCAGCGCGCCCAGCCCATCACCTTCGGCCATGCGCTCATGGCCTACGCCTCCATGCTGCTGCGGGACCTGCAGCGTTTTGAGGATGCCACCGCCCGCATGGACGCCCAGTGCCCGCTGGGCTCCGGTGCCCTGGCTGGCACCACCTACCCGCTGGACCGCCAGTTCACTGCCGAAAAGCTGGGCTTTGCAGCCCCCTGCGCCAACAGTCTGGACGGCGTGTCCGACCGGGATTTCTGCATCGAGCTGGCCAACGCCATCTCCATCTGCATGATGCACCTGTCCCGGCTGTCGGAGGAAATTATCCTGTGGTGCAGCTGGGAGTTCAAGTTCATCGAGCTGGATGACGCGTTCACCACCGGTTCGTCCATCATGCCCCAGAAGAAGAACCCCGACGTTACCGAGCTCATCCGCGGCAAGACCGGCCGCGTCTACGGCGACCTGAACACCCTGCTGGTCATGATGAAGGGCATCCCGCTGGCTTACAACAAGGACATGCAGGAAGACAAGGAAGCCATCTTTGACGCCGTGGACACGCTGGAACTGTGCTTGAAAACGGTGACCCCCATGCTGGACACCATGAAAACCATCCCGGCCAACATGCGCCGCGCCGCGGCCAAGGGCTTTATCAACGCCACCGACTGCGCCGACTACCTCACCAAGAAGGGCATGCCCTTCCGGGATGCCTACAAGCTCACCGGCTGCATGGTGTCGGACTGCATTGCCAAGGACAAGACGCTGGAAGAACTGACCCTCGACGAGTTCAAGGGCTACAGCGGCCTGTTCGAGGGCGATATTTACGAAGCCATTGATCTGGTCAAGTGCTGCGAGGGCCGCACCAGCTACGGCGGCCCCAGCGAAGCCAGCGTGAAGAACCAGATCGCACTGGCGGCCGCACAGCTGACCGCCTGGGAGGAAAAGAACGCATGAGCGTAAAAGTATTCATTGACGGCTCCTCCGGCACCACCGGCCTGCGCATCGCCGACCGGCTGGCTGCACGCCCGGAGATCGAGCTGCTGTCCATCTCGGCCGAGGGCCGTAAGGACGTGAACGAGCGGGCAAAGGTCATCAATTCGGCAGACCTTGCCTTCCTCTGCCTGCCGGATGCAGCTTCCAGAGAGGTCATGCCTCTGCTGCGCCCGGACGTGAAGGTGCTGGACACCTCCACCGCCTTCCGCACCGATGCCGCATGGGACTACGGTTTCCCGGAGCTGAAGGGACAGAAGGAAAAAATTCAGAACTCTTACCGCGTGGCAGTGCCCGGCTGCTATGCCAGCGGCTTTATCAGCATCGCCCGCCCGCTGGTGGAGCTGGGTCTGGCCCCGAAGGACTATCCCTTCAGCTGCACCGGCATTTCCGGCTACTCCGGCGGCGGCAAGAAGATGATCGCCGAGTATGAGAGCGCCGACCGCCCGGCCCACAGCAAGCTGGATGCCCCCAAGAGCTACGGCCTGAGCCTTGCCCACAAGCATCTGCCGGAGATGAAGGAGATCAGCGGGCTGGCTCATACGCCCATGTTCGTGCCGGTGGTGTGCGATTACTACTGCGGCATGCAGGTGCTGGTGCCGCTGGACCTGACCGTGGCCGGTACCACCGCCGAAGCCGTGGCCGCCGGTCTGGCAGACTACTATAAGGATGCCGCCACCGTGAAGGTGCACGCCCTGAACGAACCTCTGCCGGAAAACGGCCTGTACTCCAACGCCATGGCCGGCACCGACCGCATGGAGCTGTACCTGACCGTGAACGCCGCAGGTGACCAGATGATGCTGGTGTCCCTGTTCGACAATCTGGGCAAGGGCTCTTCCGGCGCAGCGGTCCAGTGCATGAACCTGATGCTGGGCCTGCCGGAGACCGAAGGACTGGAATAAAAAACTCCCTTCGTCTGCTCACGGTGTTCGCATCCACCTCCCTCAAAGAGGGAGGCTTTTGCAGCTGATGGTTACGCAAAGGCTCCCTCCATGAGGGAGCTGGCACGGCGAATGCCGTGACTGAGGGAGTGTTTGTGGGAAAGGAGAATCTTTATGCAGTATAAAGAAGTCACGGGCGGCATCTGTGCGCCCAAGGGGTTTGCAGCGGCTGGCGTGCACTGCGGCATCCGCGCAAACCATAGCGAAAAATACGACCTGGCACTCATCAAGGCCGATGTGCGCTGTGCCGCCGCCGGTGTGTACACCACCAATAAGGTGTGCGGCGCACCCATCAAGGTGGACCGCGCCCATCTGGCCGACGGCTATGCCCAGGCCATCGTGGTGAACAGCGGCAACGCCAACACCTGCGCCGCCAACGGCGTGGCGCTGGCCGAGGAATGCTGTGAGCTGGTGGGCAAGGCGCTGGACATCGACGCCATGGACGTTCTGCCCGCTTCCACCGGCGTCATCGGCCAGCCCATGGTCATCGACCCGTTTGCCCGGGGCATCCCTGCCGCCGCCGCCAAGCTGGCCGCCACCGAGCAGGGCAGCACCGATGCCGCTACCGCCATCATGACCACCGATACCCATAAAAAGGAGTATGCCATCCAGTTTGAGCTGGGCGGCAAGATGTGCACCGTGGGTGCCATCGGCAAGGGCAGCGGCATGATCGCCCCCAACATGGCCACCATGCTGGCCTTCTACACCACCGACGCGGCGGTGTCCCCCGTCCTGCTGGAAAAGGCCCTCAAGACCGTGGTGCCCGGCACCTACAACCAGATGAGCGTGGATCTGGACACCTCCACGAATGATACCCTCATCATCATGGCATCCGGCTTAGCCGGGAACCCGGAGATCTGCGAGGAAAACGAGGATTACCATGCCTTTGTGGCGGCTCTGACCGCCATTGCAGAGCACATGTGCGCGGAGCACGCCGGTGACGGTGAGGGCGCTACCCACCTCATCACCTGCGAGGTGACCCGCGCTCCCGACCTGAAAACTGCCCGTGCGGTGAGCCGCAGCGTGGTGTGCTCCAACCTGTTCAAGGCGGCGGTCTTTGGCCGCGACGCCAACTGGGGCCGCATCCTGTGTGCCATCGGCTACACCCCCGGCGATTTCTCCATCGACAAGGTGTGTGTCTGGCTGTCCAGCGCCGCCGGTGAGGTGTATGTGTGCGAGAATGCTGCCTACCACCCCTACAGCGAGGAGGACGCCGCCAAGGTGCTGGCTGAACACGACGTGCTGGTCAAGGTGGATATGGGCACCGGCGACGCCAGCGCCAAGGCCTGGGGCTGCGACCTGACCTACGATTACGTCAAGATCAACGGCGATTACCGCACCTGATAGGAGCAGACACAGATGAAAAATGAAGAAATGGCGCGGTTGTTTTCCGAGGCCACCCCTTACATCCAGAAATATCACGGAAAGACCATGGTGGTGAAGTACGGCGGCAATGCCATGATCAACGAAGAACTCAAGAACGCCGTCATGAACGATTTGGTCACCCTTACCCTGCTGGGCGTGCGGGTGGTGCTGGTGCACGGCGGCGGCCCGGCCATCAATGAGATGCTCAAGAAGGTGGGCGTGGAGAGCCATTTCGCCAACGGTCTGCGCGTCACGGATGACGCCACCATGGAGATCGTGCAGCAGGTGCTGGCCGGTAAGGTGAATAAGGATCTGGTGGCAAAGCTGCGCGGCCGCGGCGTCGGCCTGTGCGGCATGGACGGCCAGATGCTGCGCTGCACCGAGCTGGACCCCCAGCTGGGCCATGTGGGCGAGATCGTCCATGTGGATGCCACCCTGATCGCCAGCCTGCTGGACGGCGGCTTCATCCCGGTGATCGCAACCGTCGGCATGGATGACCTGGGCCAGGCCTACAACGTCAACGCCGATACCGCAGCGGCTCAGATCGCCATTGCCCTCAAGGCCGAAAAGCTGGTGTCCATGACCGATATTGCGGGCCTGCTGCGGGACAAGGACGACGAGAGCACCCTCATCCCCGAGGTGGAAGTGTCCGAGATCGAGGGCTACAAGTCCGCCGGGATCATCGCAGGCGGCATGATCCCCAAGATCGGCGGCATGGCCGATGCCATCTATCAGGGCGTGCACGAGGCGGTCATCATCGACGGCCGCGTGCCCCATTCCATCCTGCTGGAGCTGTTCTCCGACCGGGGCTCCGGCACCCGCTTCTACCGCCGCAGCCACCGGGAATAAGCATTGCGGAAAACCGGAGATGGGCTTATAATAAGAGCATGAAAAGACTTCCCCCAAGGGGGGAAGTCTGACTCCACCCGACAGGAGGTACACCAACATGGATTCTGAAAAAGTCATCAAGCGGGACAATGCCTACGTCCTGCACACCTATAACCGCAGCCCCGTGGTGCTGGAAAAAGGCCACGGCCTGTATGCCGAGGGCCCCGAGGGCCAGAAGTATCTGGACTTCACCAGCGGCATCGGCGTCAACAGCCTGGGCTACTGTGACCTGGCCTGGGCCGAGGCCGTGTCCGACCAGGCCCACAAGCTGCAGCACACCTCCAACCTGTACTATACTGCCCCCTGCGGCAAGCTGGCCAAAAAGCTGTGCAAGCGCACCGGACAGAGCCGAGTGTTCTTCGGCAACTCCGGTGCCGAGGCCAACGAGGGTGCCATCAAGGCCGCCCGCAAGTACAGCGTGGACCACTACGGCAAGGACCGCACCACGGTCATCACGCTGGTCAACAGCTTCCATGGCCGCACCATCGCCACCCTGACCGCCACCGGTCAGGAGGTGTTCCACAACTATTTCGGCCCCTTCAATGAGGGGTTCCTGTACGCCCCGGCGGGGGATATCGAGGCGCTGCAGGAGCTGGTGGACCGCAACACCTGCGCCGTTATGCTGGAACTCATCCAGGGCGAGGGCGGCGTCATGGCGCTGGACCCCGACTATGTGCAGGCTGTGCGCAAGCTCTGCGATGAAAAAGATCTGGTGCTCATCGTGGACGAGGTGCAGACCGGCGTGGGCCGCACCGGCACCTTCCTGTGCTGCGAGCACTACAACCTCAAGCCGGATATCGTTACCCTGGCCAAGGGCCTGGGCGGCGGTTTGCCCATCGGTGCCGTGCTGCTGAACGAAAAGGTGGCCGGCGGCATGGGCCCCGGCACCCACGGCTCTACCTTCGGCGGCAACCCGGTGGTCTGCGCCGGTGCCAACGTGGTGGTGGACCGCATGGACACCAGCTTCCTGGCCAATGTCAACGACCGCGCCGTGCAGCTGCGTGCCGGCATCGCCAAGCTGCCCCATGTCAAGAGCATTTCCGGCATCGGCCTGATGGTGGGCATCGAGTTCTACGATGTGGCCGCCGCCGATGTGCTGGCCGCCTGCCGCGAAAAGGGCCTGCTGGTGCTTACCGCCAAGACCCGCCTGCGCCTGCTGCCCCCGCTCACCCTCACCGCCCACGATGTGGACATGGCACTGGAGGTCCTGGCCGAGGTGCTGGGTGCAATGGAGCCGACGGCTCCGAAGGAGCAGGCATGAAAAATCTGCTGAAAATGAGCGA
>OODL01002523.1_pt1 | contig 11266 bp, 9 predicted proteins | sample 1671181 | NCBI WGS metagenome assembly OODL01 (sample SAMN06348130, study PRJEB24527) | human gut metagenome | biome: human gut; feature: ankylosing spondylitis patient; material: feces | host: Homo sapiens | place: China | collected 2015-10 | reverse complement strand
CTCCCTTCGGGAGAGGTGGCATTGCGGAGCAATGACGGAGAGGGTGAGGTCTTTTTGTGCAGCCGTTCAAATTCTATGATATAATAAAGACAACTTACAGAAAAAGGGGGCTTCCCCATGCGTTTTCTCCACCTCTCCGACCTGCACCTGGGCAAACGGGTCTGCGAGTTCTCCATGCTGGACGACCAGCGCTATATTTTAGAGCAGATCTTATCCCTGCTCGATTCCCACCCCGTGGATGCCGTGCTGCTGGCCGGTGACCTGTACGACAAACCCGTGCCGCCTGCCGAGGCGGTCCGCCAGCTGGACTGGTTCCTCACCGAGCTTTCCCGCCGGGAGCTGCCGGTGTTCGCCATCTCGGGCAACCACGATTCCGCTGACCGGGTGGCCTTTGGCTCTGCCCTGCTGGCCGAAAGCAGGGTCTACGTCTCACCGGTGTTTTCCGGGCCGCCGGAGCCCATCACCCTCACCGACGCACACGGCCCGGTCGATCTGTACTTACTGCCCTTTTTGAAGCCTGCCATGGTGCGGCACGTCTGGCCGGACGCGCCCATTGAGAGCTACAACGATGCCCTTGCCTGCGTGCTGGATCACTGTTCGCCTGACCCGGCCCGCCGCAGTGTGCTGGTGGCACATCAGTTCGTGGCAGGAGCTGCCTCCTGCGAGAGCGAGGAGCCCAGCGTGGGCGGCATCGACTGGGTGGATGCCGCCCTGTTCGACAAGTTCGACTATGTGGCGCTGGGGCATCTGCACAGCCCCCAGAAGGTGGGCCGGGACACCCTGCGCTACTGTGGAACGCCGCTGAAATATTCCTTCTCGGAGGCCAGCCAGCACAAGAGCGTGACCTTTGTGGAGCTGGGCGAAAAGGGCAGCGTGACCATTGCCGCCGAACCGCTGGTGCCCCGCCACGATCTGCGGGAGCTGCGCGGCAGCTACATGGAGCTGACCGACCGCCGCAATTACGAGGGCACCGCCGTGGACGATTACCTGCACATCACTCTGACCGACGAACAGGACATTCCCGAGGCACTGGCCCGCCTGCGGGTCATCTACCCCAACCTGATGCGGCTGGATTACGACAACCGCCGCACCCAGACCCGGCAGGAGCTGGATTCCCCTGCAAAGGCCGAACAGAAAACACCGCTGGAGCACTTTGCAGATTTTTACCAGCTGCAGAACAACCAGCCCCTGACCCATGAGCAGGCGGCTTTCTGCCAGCAGCTCATTGAAAGCATCTGGAAGGAGGAGGACGCATGAGACCGCTCAAGCTGACCCTCTCGGCCTTTGGCCCCTATGCAGGCACTACCACCCTGCCGCTGGAGCAATTGGGCAGAGGCGGGCTCTACCTTGTCACCGGCGACACCGGCGCGGGCAAGACCACCCTGTTCGATGCCATCACCTACGCCCTGTACGATCATTCCAGCGGCGGCGTGCGGGATGGGGCCATGCTCCGCAGCAAATACGCGGACCCCGGCACCCCCACCTTTGTGGAGCTGGAATTTGAGGTGCGGGGGCAGCGGTACACCGTCCGGCGCAACCCGGAGTATCTGCGCCCCAAGGCCCGGGGCGAGGGATTCACCACCGAAAAGGCAGATGCCGCCCTGACCTATGCCGACGGCCGCCCGCCTGTGACCAAAGCCAAGGAGGTAACTGCCGCTGTCATTGATATCATCGGACTGGACTACAACCAGTTTTCCCAGATCGCCATGATCGCGCAGGGACAGTTCACCCGCCTGCTCAATGCCACCACTGAGGAGCGGAGCAAGATCTTCCGGAAGCTGTTCCGCACCCAGCGCTACCAGAAACTGCAGGAGGCGCTGGCCGAGGAAAACTCCGCCCTCACGGCCCGGCGCGCCGCCCTGAACGCAAAGCTGGACGCTGTGCTCGCGGGCATCTCGTATGATGCCGCCGACCCGGAGGCCGAAACACTGGGGACACTTTCGGCGCAGATGCCGCCGGATGCAGTGACCACCCTGCTGGAGAGGCTGACCGCCCGGCAGGAAGCCGCCGCCGCACAGGCCGCAGACGCGCTGGCCGCACTGGACAGGCAATTGAGCACGTTACAGACCACGCTGGGCGCGGCAGAGCAGGCAGAGCGCCAGCGGCAGGAGGTTGCCGGAGAGCTGGCCAAGGCCCGTAGCACCGCCCAGCTGGAATCCACCAAGGCCAGCATCCGGCGCAAAACACTGGAAGCACTGAATGCAGCACTCTCGGCCTCTGAAGCAGAGCTTGCCGCTCTGGCCGATGCCGACACCCGCCGGGTGGAGCTGGAGGCAGAAGCGGCCCGTCTTGCCCAGCGGGAAACCGCACTGAACGAGCTGGCCCGGAGCCTGACAGAGTGCCAGCACCGGAACACAGCCGCACGCGCCGCGCAGGAGGCCTACCGGCAGGCGGCGGGCAGACAGACCGAGGCCCATTCCACCCGTGACACGCTGGAGCGTGCCTTTCTGGATGCGCAGGCGGGCCTGCTGGCTCAGACACTGGAAGAGGGTGCCGCCTGCCCTGTCTGCGGCAGCACACACCACCCGACCAAAGCCCACCTGCCCCGCACCGCCCCCACCGAAGTGCAGGTGAACCAAGCCAAGCAGGCCGCCGCCCAGGCCGACAGCGCTGCACAGGAGGCCAGTGCCGCCGCACGAGAAGCGCTGACGCGGGAGCAGGAGGGCCGCGCCCAACTGCGGAAGGATGCCGAAGCGCTCCTGCCCGAACGGTTCACTTCGCCCGAGGGGCCGGTGCCCCTGACCGTGAGCCTGCTCAGAACTGCGCTGGCCCAGGAGAACGATACTCTGCACACCGCACAGGCTGACCTGAAGCAGCGCCAGACCAAAAACCATACCGACTGCCGCCGCAAAAAAGAACTGGAAGCCCAACGCAAAGTGCAGTCAGAGCAGCGCACCGCTCTGGAAGCGCAGGTGACGGCAGCCCAGCAGGCTTCTGCCGCCGCCCAGGCTGCGGTGCAGACACTGGAAGCCCGGCAGGCTGCGGAGCATACCGCGCAGCCCCAGAAGATCGCGGCGCTCAAGGCAGAGCAGAACGAGCTGCTGGGCCGGCGCAAAGCCCTTGCCGCACAGGAGAAAGACCTGAACGCCCGGCTGCTACCCAACCGGAGGGCGCTGGCCGATCACCGGAAGCTTGCCGACCAGCGGGACGCGCTGGATGCCCGCTGGCAGTGGGTAAACGCGCTGGCCTCCACGGCGGGCGGCACCCTGAGCAGCAAGCAGAAGATCCGGCTGGAGGCCTACATCCAGATGAACTACCTCGACCGCATCCTTGTCCACGCTAACACCCGCCTGATGCAGATGACGGCGGGCCAGTACGAGCTGGAGCGCATCGGTGCCGAGAACCAGCGCAGCCAGTCGGGCCTTGACCTGGGGGTCATCGACCACTACAACGGCACCCGCCGCAGCGTCAAGACCCTGTCCGGCGGCGAGAGCTTCAAGGCCTCGCTGGCACTGGCCCTGGGTCTTTCCGATGAAGTCCAGAGCACCGCAGGCGGCATCCGGCTGGACACCCTCTTCCTCGATGAGGGCTTCGGCTCGCTGGATGAGGAATCGCTGGAGCTGGCCATCCGGGTGCTCTCCGGCCTGACCGAAGGCGACCGACTGGTGGGCATCATCTCCCATGTTGCTGCCCTGAAGGACCGCATCGACCGGCAGGTGATCGTGCACAAGGAGCGGAGCGGGGGCAGCTGGGTGGAGATCGTGACGTAACCCCACCGACAAAGCCTATCGGCTTTGCCACCTCCCCTGGTAGGGGAGGCCTTGGCAGAGCGGTGCAGCCTGCGCACAAAGGGGAACTCACCAAACTCCATGCAACGCCAGAGGCCCCACTACTAGGGGGCTGGCAATGCGAAGCATTGACTGAGGGGTTTCACCCCTTTCCCGCATAAACGACCACACCTCCGCACACATTAAGTGCGGAGGTGTTTCTTATGTCCCACAAGCAAAAGCACGTCGGCCCCACATCCAGCCGGGTGAGCCCGCCGCTGGGGGCGCTGCCCAGCCAGCCGGACAGCCCGGAGGTGCAGCTGCCGCCGCCGGAACCGGATCTGCCGCCGATCCAGGCGGTCCCTATGACAGACGGCACACCGGCAGCCTGTATGCAGAAAAACGCCAAGGAATTTCTGGCAGGAAATACACCCGGGGTAATGGCGCAGTATGCCCCCGGGCTGTTCACGGAGCAGAAGCGAAACAGCCGCCAGCCCGCACCGGATGACCCGGAGGCGGTAAAAGAACTGGTTCGCCTGCGGGAAGAGGAGCCTTATGGTTGACCCCCTCCGTCACGCTCCGCGCGCCAGCTTCCCCGGCGGGGGAGCCCTTGGCAGAACGTGCCGTTCTGTGAAGATCGCTTGCGGCTCCTGCAAGTAAAATCAAAATTTTCAAATTATTTTCCAATTACCTGTTGAAATCTTCGCCGCGTTCTTATATTATGATAACAAACAAAGCAAAGGCAGGTAAGGAAACATGGCAGAAATCAAATACGAAGTGGTCCAGCGCATCGCAGTGCTGTCTCAGCGGCCCCGCGGCTGGGAGCGCCAGCTCAACCTCATCAGCTGGAATGACGGCGAACCCAAGTACGACATCCGTGATTGGTCCCCGGACGGCACCCGCATGGGCAAGGGCATTTCCCTGAGCGGCGAAGAGCTGGCCATCCTCAAGGGCATTCTGGAAGATCTGGAGCTGTAAGATGGACTACCGCGAGGAGTTTTTGCAGATCTGGCACCAGCATGTCTCCCGCCCGGGCAGCGAAAAACTGCTGGACTGGCTGGACAACAAGACGGATTTCTTCTCGGCTCCGGCCTCCACCCGGTTCCACGGGGCCTGTGACGGCGGCCTGTGCATGCACAGCCTGAACGTCTACCATGCCCTCCACGACGGCTTTTTCACCGAGGGTGAGAGCGAGGAGAGCTATGCCATCTGTGCTCTGCTGCACGATCTGTGCAAGGCCAACTACTACAAAAAGGGCACCCGCAATGTGAAGAATGATGCCACCGGCCAGTGGGAAAAGGTGCCCAGCTACAGCGTGGAGGATCTGTTCCCCTATGGCCACGGCGAGAAGAGCGTGTTCCTGATCGAGCGGTTTATGAAGCTGAAGGTCGAGGAAGCGGTAGCCATCCGCTGGCACATGGGCGGCTTTGACGATGCGGCCAAGGGCGGCTGCTTCGCCATCTCGGAGGCTTACGACAAATATCCGCTTGCCGTCAAGCTCCACATTGCCGACCTGAAGGCCACCTACCTCATGGAACACCGCACCAGCGCCGTGCGGTAACATCCCCAAGATACAAAAAAGACGATGCACAGCGTTTGTGCATCGTCTTTTTGTTATACAGTCATTAAGCTTTCCAGCTGATGTACCAGATCCACCGCCTGATGGTCGAGTGCCGTGGTGGGCTTCCAGTCCGGCTGCGCAAAGGGACAGCGTTCCTCCTCCGGTTCCGGCGGTGCGGCCTGCGGGGCAGGCTCCTGCTCCGCTGCGCTCTGCTCCGGTACAGCATCCGGCTGGGGCTGCTCTGCCTTGGGAGCATCCGCCGCCGGGTGGAACACGATCACCGGCAGGCCGGGCTGTTCCAGCACCTTGGGCTGCGGGGGCACGGGCGGCAGCAGGCTGTTTGCCCGCGCCTGCTCACACAGAGCTTCCAGCTCAGCGTTCTCCTGCCGCAGTGCCACCATCTCCCGCTCACAGGCGTAAAGCCGGGTCTGGTAACGGCGGATCTCCGCATTGGCAGCAGCAAGACGGCGGTTCAACAGCTCCGCCTGAGCGGGCTGGCTCGGGAGCCGTCTCCCGGTTTCCGGTTCGACCTGCGCCATCATTTCCTCCACTTCCTGCACCCTGCGCAGAGCGCGGCGGTATTCACGGGCAGCGGCGGCACAATAACGCTCCACACAGCGCAACACGCTGGTTCTGCGGCAGCTCAGCCATTCGGTGCGCAGCCAGATGTCGTTTGGTACCATCTCTGCTCCTCCCGCTCACGCGCGCAAGAGACCACGCCCCCTCCCGGGCGGTTCACACTGTAACTTACAAACTTACTTGCGCTTATTCAGGATCGCCAGCAGCTCATCGTAGTAACGGTTGTCGCTGCTCTCTTCCTCCACCGGCTTTGCGGCGCTGTTTGCGGCGGCAGCAGGCTGCTGCTTTGCGGCACCCGCGCCGGAAACATCAGAGCTGAACACTGCGCTGGGGGTGGAAGCACCGGCACCGGCGGCGTTGTTCAGGCTGCTGCGCAGGCCATCGGCGGCCTTGTTGTCAAAGCCGGTGGCCACAACGGTAACGCGCATCTCATCGGACAGGTTCTCATCGAACGCAGTACCCCAGATGATGTTTGCATCGGGGTGAGCGCTCTGGGTGATGAGGCCGGCAGCAGTCTCGACATCCTCCAGGCCGATATCGGGGCTGGAGGTGATGTTGATGATCACGCCGTGTGCACCGGCAATGCTGGTCTCCAGCAGCGGAGAGGAGATCGCAGCCTTGGCGGCGTTCTCTGCCTTGCCTGCACCCTTGGCGCTGCCCACGCCCATGTGGGCGTAACCGGCATCCTTCATAATGGAGCGCACATCGGCGAAGTCCAGGTTGATGAAGGCGGGCACATTGATCAGGGCAGAGATGGACTCCACGCCCTGACGCAGCACATTATCGGCGGCCTGGAAAGCGTTCATCAGGGTGATCTTCTCCTGGCTGATCATCTTCAGGCGCTCATTCGGGATAACGATCAGGCTGTCAACGTGCATGAGCAGGTTTGCAATGCCCTGCTCTGCCAGGCCCATCTTGCGCTTGCCCTCAAAGGAGAAGGGCTTGGTGACGATGCCCACGGTCAGGATGCCCAGATCGTGTGCCACCTCGGCCACCACAGGAGCAGCACCGGTGCCGGTGCCGCCGCCCATACCGGCGGTGATAAAGACCATCTGGGAGCCCTTCAGGGCATTTGCGATCTCGTCCTTGCTTTCCTCGGCAGCACGCTGGCCGATCTCGGGATCAGCGCCCGCGCCGCGGCCCTTGGTGAGCTTGGAACCCAGCTGCACCTTGGTGGCAGCATGGTTCTTGGCCAGCGCCTGCTGGTCGGTGTTCATTGCAATAAATTCTACGCCCTGCAGACCGTCGCTGACCATGCGGTTGACTGCGTTGCCGCCGCCGCCGCCCACGCCAATGACTTTGATCGTCGTAACATTTTCATCCATTTCTTCGTCGAGCATGAGTGCCATAACTTTTGTCCTCCATCGGATATGTTATCGTAAACCTGCGCTTTTCGCACAAGAAGAGTTCGATACTATACTTATATAACTGTATCGTATCATCTTTTTGCCCCGATTGCAAGACAAATTTGTTTTTTTGCTGAGGTTTTTTTGGCCGACCCGTTTCCCGGGGCCGATTCCCTCCGAATTTGCGCCCCTAAACCGGCCAAAATCTCTGTAAATCCGGCATATCCCCGGTCGATATGCGCCGGGTGGGTGATGACCGTGGTTCCCCGGGCCGCAAGCCCCGCCAGCACCAGTGCCGCCCCGCCCCGCAGGTCGGGGGCCTCCACCTCTGTACCGCGCAAAAGGCCGCCCGGCGCAATGGTCAGCACCCTGCCTGCCGCTTCGGCCTGTGCGCCCAGGCGGCAAAAACCCTCGGCACAGCCGAACCGGCGCTCAAAGATCACGTCCTCGATGCTGCTCTCGCTGTCGGCACAGAGCATTGCCGCCGCCAGCAGCGGGGCAGCATCGGTGGCAAGGGCCGGATAGGCTCCGGTGAACACCCGGCCTGCCCCGTGCAGCCGCCCAAAGCGGGAAATTCGCACCGTATCCCCCGCCGGTTCCACCCGGCACCCCATTTGTCCCAGAATTTCCAGCACCGGTGCATAGAGCGCAGGGGCGCAGCCGGTCAGTTCCACCCGGCCGCCCGCCGCCGCACAGCCGCAGGCCAGCGTGGAAGCAAAAATGCGGTCGGGCAGGGGCGAAAAACAGCACCCGGAAAGCCCCCGCCGCCCTTCGATGCGGATCGTGGAGCTGCCTGCCCCCTCGATGCAGCCGCCGCACCGGTTCAGAAAAGCGGCCAGGTCGGCGATCTCCGGTTCCCGGGCCGCCCCCCGCAGGATGGTCCTGCCTCTGGCACAGGCAGCGGCCAGCAGAAGTGTCTCGGTGGCTCCCACGCTGGGGAAACGCAGGGTGATCTCGGCCCCGTGCAGGCCGGAGGGAGCCGTCAGCACCAGCCGCCCCTCCCCAGCTTCCAGCTCCACCGCCCCCATTTTTGCCAGCCCCGCCAGATGCAGGTCGATGGGCCGGGCCCCGATGCGGCACCCGCCGGGCAGGCTGGTCTCGGCGCGGCCCAGCTTTGCCAGCAGGGGCGCGCAGAACAGGATGGAGGCCCGCATTTGTCCCGCTGTTTGCCCCGGCAGGGTGCTGTTGGCAGGTGGACCGGAGAGGACCGCGTCACTGCCCTCCCACCGGGCGGCACAGCCCACGCCCCGCAAAAGCGCCATGCAGTGTTCTACATCCGCAAGGCGGGGCACAGCCTGGAGCCGCACCTCTCCCGTGCAGAGCAGCGATGCCGCAAAAAGCGGCAGAACGCTGTTTTTCGCTGCCGGAATTTTTACACTTCCGTTCAGTGGGCGGCCCCCTGTCACCACGATCCGTTCCTCCATGTCCGTGCCCCCATTCCGCAAAAGATACCCCACCGTATGCAAAACAGGGCCGGAGTGTGAGGCGGACAAGTTTGTTTGGTCATTTATCGCCGTTTCGCCCAAAGGGAGAGCCTTTGGCCGTTCTATGGCACCTTTGTTTTTCGTCAGGTCTCACCTCTTGATACGGATAGGACAATACCCATCTCTCCCAACAACATCATCAGGCTCGTTCCTCCGGAGGAGAAAAAGGGCAGGCTGATGCCGGTGTTGGGGATGGTATTGGTGACCACGGCCACATTGAGGACAGCCTGCAGGGCCACCTGCACAGTAAAGCCTACCACCAGCAGCGCTCCAAAACGGTCGGGAGCATGGGCGGCAATGGTGATCCCCCGCCAGAGCAGCAGCACGAACAGCAGCACCACGGCGCAGGCCCCCACAAAGCCCAACTCCTCGCAGACGATGGAGAAGATGAAGTCGTTCTGAGGTTCGGGCACAAACAGATGCTTCTGGCGGCTGTTCCCCAGCCCCAGCCCGGTGGCCCCGCCTGAACCGATGGCGTACAGGCTCTGGATGGTCTGGTGGCCGTCCCCCAGCGGGTCAGCAAAAGGGTCCTGCCAGGAGCGCAGGCGGTCGGCGGCGTAGGGCACAAGGTCCGGCATAACGACCACCGCCGCCCCGATGGCGGCCGCCCCGCCCAGGCCCGCCAGCACGAACCACCGCAGACCTGTGCCGCCCACGAACATCAGCACTGCCCCGATGCCCAGGATCAGCAAAGTGCCCGAAAGATGGGGCTCCAGCAGCATCAGCGCCGCCACCACCCCCAGCACCAGCACAAAGGGCAGCACCCCCACCGCAAAGCTGCGCATCCTGTCATGGTTCAGCGAGATGATGTGCGAAAACACCAGCACCACGGCAAATTTTGCGATCTCGCTTGGCTGCAGGGTGCCCACCCCCGGCAGCACCAGCCACCGTTTGCAGCCGTTGTATTCCGGCATAAAAAGCACCACTGCAAGCAGCACCAGCGAGACCCCCAGCAGCGGCCAGGCCAATTTGTGGAAGATGTGATAGTCCACCCGGCTGGCCAGCCACAGCCCCGCAATGCCCATGGCGGCGTAGAGCAGCTGGGGGCGCAGGTAGGCAAAGGCATCGCCCCGCCGGTAAAGGGCCACCGCCCCCGACGCACTGCCCAGCATCACCAGCCCGAACCCCACCAGCGTGAGTACCAGCACCAGAAACGGCAGGTCCATGGCCGGCAGCGGCCGCAGCGATGCCTTGTGCCGCCCGCCTGCCAAGGCAGTCAGTTTCATGTCGTCACCCCCAGTTTTACTATTGTACGCCATGCTGCTGTTGGCTATACGGATATTATCGTGACGTTGTGCATATCTTGTACACTAGCTCACCCTCTCAGGCGCTTTGCGCCAGCTCCCCCAAAGGGGGAGCTTTTGACAAAATCATAAACTTTGTATCGAATGCCAAGGCCTCTCCCTTCGGGAGAGGTGGCATCGCGTCAACGATGACGGAGAGGGTGAGCCCGTTAAAGGGGGTGACATCATGCCCAAATTTCTCCGCACCCTGCCCGAGCGGGGATTCCGCCGCCGGGCACGGGCCGTGGCGGTGCTGTTTTGTGCCGTCTGCCTGGGGCTGGCCGTGCGGCTCTTTTTCCTGCAGGTGCGCACCGACGGCTTTTATGCCGACCGCGCACAGGGCCAGCAGCTGCGGGACACCGTGGTCCCCGCAGACCGGGGGCGCATTTACAGCGCCGACGGCCTTTTGCTGGCCGCCAACAGCAGCTGCTGGACCCTGCGGGCCTCGCCCCGGGAGATGCCGGAAGAAAAGATCACCCTTGCCGCCCACGGCCTTGCGGAGATCTTAGCGCTGGACGAAGCGGCCCTGCTGGAAAAATTCAGCGACCGCCGCTCCAACGACTGCCTGCTCCGCTACCGGGTGGACCGTGCCGCAGCCGATGCTGTGCGGGACTTTTGCGAAGAAAACAGCATCACCGGCATCCGCATCAATCAGGACAGCAAGCGCTGGTATCCGCAGGGAGCGTTTCTGGCTTCGGTGCTGGGGTTCACCAATGTGGACAACGCAGGGGTGGCCGGGCTGGAGCTGAAATATGACGATCTGCTCACCGGGGAAAACGGCGTGGTGCTCACAGCTGTCAACGCCTGGGGCTACACACTGGAGCAGAGCTACGAGACCGAGCGTTTTCCCACCGAGGGGGACGGCCTGCGGCTCACCATCGACAGCTGTATCCAGCACTACCTTGAAAATGCGCTGTCCTACGCTGTGCAGGAGCACCATGTGGCGGCGCGTGCCGTGGGGATCGTTATGGATGTGAACACCGGAGCCGTGCTGGCCATGTCCACCACGCCCTCCTATGACCCCAACGAGCCCCGCGTCATTGCCGACACCGCCGCCCGGAACGCCGTGGAGCCCCTGACCGGTGATGCACGCAAGACCGCTTTGCAGCTGGCCCAACAGACCCAGTGGCGGAACAAGGCCGTCAGCGACCTGTACGAGCCGGGCAGTGTGTTCAAGCTCATCACCTGCGCGGCGGCGCTGGATGCCGGAGCCATCACAAAGCATTCCAGCTTTTACTGCGGGGAATCCATCTCGGTGGCAGGCACCCGCTTCCACTGTGTCAACCACAAGCGCCACGGAGCCCAG